>Ga0233430_1000233_pt1 | contig 116152 bp, 112 predicted proteins | sample SI_118_April2016_2_FD_179883 | JGI IMG/M metagenome (GOLD analysis project Ga0233430, IMG submission 179883) | Seawater microbial communities from Saanich Inlet, British Columbia, Canada - SI_118_April2016_150_MG | ecosystem: Environmental > Aquatic > Marine > Inlet | place: Canada: British... | reverse complement strand
CACGCGAACCGCCTCTGTCGCCATGATGCTGTCGGTAATGACAAGGTCATCCATGGGCGACGACGTCACCCGTGCCACCGCGCCGCCAGACAACACCCCGTGGGTGACATAGGCCGAAACCGAGGCTGCGCCCTTTTCCTTCAGCGCCACAGCGGCATTGCACAGTGTGCCGGCTGAATCGACGATATCGTCGACCAGAATACATTTGCGGCCATCGACATCACCGATGATGTTCATGACCTCCGAGACCCCGGCCCTCTCGCGCCGCTTGTCAATAATGGCAAGGTCCGTGTTCAGTCGCTTGGCGATGGAACGCGCCCGAATAACGCCACCGACGTCGGGCGAAATCACCACCGTATCGGCACCATCGAAGGCTTTATCCATGTCCTTGGTCAGCACCGGGGCGGCATACAGGTTGTCGACGGGAATGTCGAAAAAGCCCTGAATCTGACCGGCGTGCAGGTCCATGGTCAGGACCCTGTCGGCACCCGCCGTGGTGATCATGTTGGCCACCAGCTTCGCCGAGATCGGCGTGCGGGGGCCTGATTTGCGGTCCTGGCGGGCATATCCGAAATACGGAATAACCGCCGTAATGCGCCGGGCCGAACCGCGCCTCAGCGCATCGATGGCGACCAGCAGTTCCATCAGATTGTCATTTGCCGGGTACGACGTCGACTGAATGACGAAGGTATCCTCGCCGCGTACGTTTTCCTGAATTTCGACGAATACTTCCATGTCCGAGAACCGCCTGACGCTGGCTTTCGTGAGCGGCAGGTTCAACGATGCCGAAATGGCTTCGGCAAGAGGCCTGTTGGAATTGCAGGCGACGATTTTCATCTTATGTGATCCCCCGCCCGGCGGTAATTTAAAGAATCAGCAGACCCCGCTCAGGACAGGGCGAAATTTATCAGTGTGCCCTATCCGTGTAAACGGCAAACCTGACGAAACAATCCACAAACGCCTGTCTTAGCCCGGCGGTGGCGGCGCACGCCCCGGCAGGGTTGGCAAATCGAGCAGCGGCGGCGCGCCACCGATCCCCGGCGTGCGACGACCTTTGCCACCCCCAAGACCAAGAATCCGCTCGATACCGGCAACCGCGGCGCTGGCGATTCGCCCTGCCTGTTCGTCCCAATCGCCATCCAGGCTGCCGGACGGCACCGTATTTTCCTGGGTCGCGCGACCGACCTCGAAGCCGTCGGGCGTCGTCACCAACCAGACAATGCCAACACGATCCCGGTCATTGCCCTGGGCCTGCACCGTGACAGTGCCCGACAATTGCACCTTGGCCTGACGCTTATCGTCGGTAATCAGCACGTCAAGCTTTCCCAGCGCCGACTTGATCGCCGCGGTCAGGGCCTTGTTGCCGCTGCCCGGCGCGCCTTGGACTTGATTAACCAGCATCCCGGCCCCCATCAGCAGCACCGGCAGGGACGGCGTTTCTTCTTCGGCGATCATCGACGAGATCGGTTTCGCCGCACCGCGCCCGACGGCCCGGATAATTAGCGGGTCGCCGTATTCCCATTTCCAGCGCGCCCCGCGGATGCCTTGGGTATAGGTGCCAACCTGATTGCCGGCAATGTCCTTAAGCGTCCAGTAAATCAGCATCACAAAGGGAACCCGGGTGTCGGTCCAGTTGGCCTCTGCACGGCCATTGAGCACATACAGGCTGATATCGTCTTTTTTCTCCGTCGCCACCACATCGTGTTCCCTCAAGCCCTCGACGACCGAGGTCGTCAACAGCTTTGCCATCGGCACAGCCGGGCCGGACACCTGTTCGACGCGAACCTCGGTCACCTTGGCCACCTGCACGGCGGGCGCAAGTTTCGGAATCACAATCTTTTTGCCCTCGCTGGCACAGCCCGCCAGCGACAGCGCCATAACGGCGGTTATGATCATGCGTATCGTCATCTCAACCGACCACACACATGCTCAGCATCGACAAAACCACAAGCGCCATCAGCATCAGGATATAGGGCATCTAGGGTCCAAACTCAGTCATGTTATGGCTTTCGCGGGAGCTGTTTTGCTGTTGGATTAGGCGTGGAAGGCGCCGTGATGCCATCATCACAAGCCTTTCACAACAACATACAGGGGCAAAAAAGCCCCGTCCCAAAGGGATTTGGCGCAAATGCCGCGAGTTTGCGTCGTTATGTCCTCGAATATGCATACATGTCCCTCGTCCAAACTCCTATTCTCGCGACATTTTCGCTCAAACCAAAGCTCATAAGATGACTGAGTTTGGACCCTTGGCCTTCCCCTTGATGCCAATCGCCGACAGCAGACGGCCCGTTTCAGGCTTTCCCGACAGCACTCCGCGGCGATGACTGTAAAAACGCGCCTCGTCACCAAGGGTATCGCAGTCCAGGAATTCGACAGATGCCAGCCCCATGGACCTGAGCCTGCCGGTCACATAGCCGCCAAGGTCGAACATATTGTGTTCCGGGTTTATTGATGGCTTGAAGAACTGGGCGTTGGCACCATCGTCGTCGATAAAATCGGCATGGAATTCCGGCCCCACTTCATAGGATTGTGCGCCGATACACGGCCCGATGGCGGCATCAATACCATCCACAGATGCGCCCAGGTCAACCATTGCCGCGACGCAGGATTCCAAAACCCCGCTTCCCGTCTCGCCCAGGGCCCCTCGCCATCCGGCATGGGCCGCGCCGACAACACCGGCACTGGCATCGGCGAACAGCACAGGCGCACAGTCTGCGGTCAAAATTCCCAGCACAATACCGGCCCGATCGCTGACCAGCGCATCGGCATCGGGCGCGTCGTCTGTGTTCCATGGCGTTGGAACGTTGACGGCAATGTCGGAATGGACCTGACGGGCGGTGACCAGACAATCAGGCTCGGCGGCCATATCATCGATGGTTTCCGTGCGGGTCAGAAAGCCGTGACGGATGCCCGCCCGGCCTGAAAGGTTGGTCGCCGTCAACATCCAAGTAGTATGCTGTTATTCGAAGCCCGGCGGAACCGGGAAATCGAGCCGGGTGATCGCCATCACCTTGAACAACTCGCCCATTTCGTCGGTATCGACCAGACGTTTTAATGCGCTACCCAAGTCTTCGACCTGCTCTTCGGTTGCCGATGCGGCCAATGCCTTGGCCCGCTCGGCGATCCCCAGCAATTGCAGGAAGCGGCCTTGGGGAACCGCCCCATGGGCGCGCGCACCACTGGCAAAGACCCGTTGGCCAAGGGCGGCGAAATCGACATGCGCGGTGATGTCGGCCTCGCCGGGATTATCCAGAACATTGTGATAGGTATGCTTGCGGATCGCTTGCAGGGTCTCGCCGCTACCACCTTCGGAGTGTCCGTAATCGACAATCAACGCCGCACCGCCGTCTGTCGCGATGCGCCCGGATATGGCCTCAACCAATTCCAGTGCGGCGGGGCAAACCTCGACCACCTTGTCGTTGGGGGAATCCTTCAGCCCCGGCGGCAGGTCCGGCGTGTCGTGCGGTGGCAGCAAAACAAAACACAGGCCATCGCCATCGGGCTTGGCGTCGACGACCCGTGGGCACCAATAATCCCCGGTGCGGAAATACTGATTGATCGGCAGGGCGTCGAAGAATTCATTGGCGATGACAATCAGCGGCCCGCCCGGGACCTGCTGGAATTGGTCATGCCATTGCACAGGCTGAACCAGATCGAACGGCTTCAGGCTTTCAACCTGCATCTCGCGCAGCACCGGGCTGGCTTCGACAAGATGCACCCGAACCGCTTCGGAAAATCCGGCAATGATCCCGGCTGCGCGCAGCATGTCGGCCATCAGGGTGCCGCGACCCGGCCCCAGTTCGACCAGATTGAAAGTTTCGGGCTGGCCCATGGCCTGCCAGTTGATAGCCGTCCACAGGCCCAACAACTCGCCGAACATCTGGCTGATTTCCGGTGCCGTGATGAAGTCGCCATCAACGCCAAAAGGATCACGACGCATATAATAGCCGTGTTCCGGGTGGACCAATGCCTGTTCCATAAAATCGGCGATGGAAAGCGGTCCTTCCTCGGCGATTTTGTCGATCAGTATTTTCTCAAGCGCGGACAGTTCCATGGTCAGGCATTTCCGTGTTTACGAAAGACAAGATACAAACCGCCAAGCAGCATTGGTATGGACAGCCATTGCCCCATGGTCAGCCCGGCGGCAAGTACGCCCAGATGCGCGTCCGGCTGGCGGAACAGCTCGACGAAAGCGCGGGCCGCTGAATATCCAAGCAGGAATACTCCCGTCAGGAATCCGGGACGGTTGCGGATGGTTTCCTTTTGCGACAGCGCATACAACACCACGAACAGCAACAGGCCTTCCAGTGCCGCTTCGTATAGCTGACTTGGGTGGCGCGCCGCCGGTCCACCGCGCGGGAACACCATCGCCCACTGAACGTCGGTGACCCGGCCATACAGTTCGCCGTTGATAAAGTTCGCCAAACGCCCCAGCAACAAGCCAATGGGGGCCGAACACGCAATAATATCGGCGAAGCGTCCTATCGGGATCGATCGACGCTTCGTAAAAATTGCCCCCGCGGCAGCGACGCCCACAACCCCGCCATGAAACGACATGCCGCCATCCCACAATCTGAGCGCTGCCAACGGATTTTCCATGTAATAATCAGGATTATAGAACAACACATAACCCAGCCGTCCGCCGATGATCACACCGACCGTCGCCCAGACGATAAAATCGTCAATGTCTTCGCGGGTCGCCCCATTGGGGTCGCGGCTGGCCAGCTTGACCATGTAGTACCAGGCAAACATCAAGCCGCCGATATACGCCAGGGAATACCAGCGAATGGCCAGCGGGCCGACCTCAAGCAGGATCGGGTCAATAACGGGATAGGGAATTGTCAAAAAGCTCATGAAAAATTTATCTAGCGATAGGGATCGTCGGCGGCGAGGTAATCGCGAACATAGGCACCGATTCCATCTTCCAACGAGGTAAAGGGTTTGTCGTAACCGACCGCTTTCAGGCGGCTCATGTCGGCTTCGGTGAAATATTGATACTTGTCGCGGATTTCAACCGGCGTCTCAACAAAATTGACGTCCGGGGTCTTGTCTATGGCGGCATAGACAGACGTCACCACATCCAGGAACGACCGCGCCTTGCCGGTGCCGCAGTTGAACAGGCCTGACACGTCAGGGTTTTCGATCATCCACAACACCACGTCGACGCAATCGCCGACCCAGATGAAATCGCGCAGTTGCCCGCCGTGCTCGTAATCGGGATGGTGGGATTCAAACAAAGTGGCCGATTTTCCCTCGCCAACATCGCGAAACACCTTCGATGCGACGCTCTGCATCGAGCCCTTGTGATATTCGTTAGGACCGTAAACGTTGAAAAATTTCAGCCCGACCCATTGCGGCGGGGTCGGCTCTTCGTTCGCGGTCACCCGCGCCACCCGACGATCAAACAGATTCTTCGACCAGCCATAGGGATTGAGTGGACGCAGACCCGACAGGGCATCGCCCGCACCATCATCGACAAATCCGTTCGACCCATCGCCATAGGTTGCCGCCGACGAGGCATAGATGAAGGGCACGTGATGGGCCGTGCACCATTTCCATAAATCCAGGGTCAGCCGGAAATTGTTTTCGAAAATCAGGTCGACATCGGTTTCCGTGGTCGACGATATCGCCCCCATGTGGATGATGCCCTTGATCCCGAATTCGTTATCGCCCAGATAATCGAACAACTTTTCCGGAGCGACCAGATCGGACAGCGCGCGCTTGGCGACATTCAGCCATTTATTGCCGTCGCGCAGCCGATCGCTGATAACGACGGGGCCCAAGCCCCTCTCTTCGATGGCGGCGACGATGTTGGAGCCGATAAATCCGGCCCCGCCAGTGACAACATACATGTGATTATTTCCGCTATTTCTTAAGGCCTTAAGGTTATAAAGCCGCCGGAACATCGGGGCAAGCACCACAGGTTGCCTTCGATAAGCCCTAAGCGCATAATGACGGCCAGCTACGGGCATTTACACGTCAGTTTTTAGCACTTCAGTCTTTATGGGGATCCAGTCATGCAAACATCCAATCGCCTTCTCGATGACCTGGCCAAGGTCGCCGGTGGCGCCGCATCGTCACTGGCCGGACTGAAAGACGACGCCCAGGCGCTGGTCCGCCAGCAAATGCAACGCCTGCTTGATGATGCAGACCTGGTGCCGCGCGATGAATTCGAAGCGGTCAAGGCGGTGGCAACGAAGGCCCGCACTGAGCAGGAAAAACTCGAGATTCGCGTCCGGGCGCTGGAAAAACAGCTCGGCGGCAAGGCAAAATCAAAATCTTCGGCCAAAAAGGCAAAAAGCAAGGCCGGTGCGAAAGCCAAGCCACGCGCGAAAAAGGCCTGAATCCAAGCCTTTTATCCACAAACAATCATGCCACCAAGGCACACGGCGCTTGCGTCGGAGTCCGCGAATTGGATAGGCTACCCCTAGTGGTTTGGAGGGGAATTTCTACAATATGTCGCGATACGCAGCATATGTCGTGGTTTCCGACGTCCGGCCGCCCAGTGGTAAGAATCGCTGTGATTCGCATTACCGCATGAGGAGACAGGCTCATGACCGGCATTAGCATCGCCCAGGAAACGACAACCAACCACCCGCTTGATATCATCGAGCGGCTGGTCGACGACAACGACTGGATTTTCGACCGCCGCAGCGAACAGGAAATGGCCGTTCAGGCCCCTGGACGCTGGTGCGATTACAGCATGTTCTTCGCCTGGAACGATGCCGCGGGTGCGATGCATTTCACCTGCGCGTTTGATATGCGGGTGCCCGAAAACCGGCGCGAGCGAATCCATGAACTGCTGGCCCTGATCAACGAAAAACTATGGCTCGGCCATTTCGGCATCTGGAACGACGAAGGACTGCCCATGTTCAGCCATTCCCTGCCGTTTCGCGGCACCAAGGGCCCAAACATCGCCCAGATGGAAGACGTTGTGGAAACCGCGTTGCTGGAATGCGAACGCTTTTATCCGGCCTTTCAGCACGCCATCTGGGGCGGCAAGTCGGCGACCGAATCCATAGCCGCGGCGATGATCGACACCGTCGGCGAAGCGTAAAGTCTAGGGTTAGAGTCCACTAATCTCATGCAATTCCGTTTGACGAGGACGTTTCGGAAGCAAGGAGACAAGCACAAGGACATGCCAAAGCATATTCGAGCATTGTCTCCGTGGCAGGCGGAGCGTCCCCGTCAAACCCGGAGGGCGTCGCAGTTTTCGCCGTGGCGGGTGTTGGAAAGGCTTGAAAACCGTCGGGTATCCTGCGCCTTACCGCCTACGCCACGACGAAACCTGCTGACGCGGAATGGATGGTATTAATGGACTCTAACCCTCAATTGCTGCTCGTCGGATGCGGAAAAATGGGCTCGGCCCTGCTCGACGGCTGGCTGGAATCCGGAACCGCGCCTGACACTGTGACCATCATCGAACCGGGCCCGACACCAAAGGTCGCCGCTGGCGTCACCGTCATCACCGATCTTTCTGAGCTTGCTATAGAGGCCACCGCCAATATCGTCGTCTTCGCCGTCAAGCCACAGGTCATGGATCAGGTCGTCCCCGCCTATTCCCGCTTTACTGGCCCCGATACGGTGTTTCTATCAATCGCGGCGGGCAAGACCATTGGATTCTTCGAAAATTTGCTGGGGGATCAAGCGGCGGGTGAGGGACCATCGATAGTCCGCGCCATGCCGAATACACCGGCCGCCGTTGGCCGGGGTATCAGCGTCTGCGTTGGCAATTCCGCGGTCACCGACCAACAAATGAATGCCTGTCGGGAGTTGTTATCGGCCGTCGGCGAGGTTGCAGTCATTGACGATGAAGCACAGATGGATGCGGTTACCGCCGTGTCGGGCAGTGGCCCGGCCTATGTGTTCTTGCTGACCGAATGCCTGGCCCGGGCTGGTGTCGAGGCCGGACTGCCCTCCGACCTTGCCGCTGAACTCGCCCGGGCCACGGTATCGGGGTCAGGCGGATTGCTTGATGCCGCCGACGACAGCCCTGAAACCCTGCGCCAAAACGTCACCAGCCCCGGCGGCACCACGGCAGCCGCGCTGGATGTTTTGATGGCCGAAGGCGGTCTTGATGCCCTGATGACACGCGCCGTCACAGCCGCCACCGCCCGGTCGCGCGAACTGGCCGGTTAAGCGGCCTCTCCACACCCCCTCGAAGCACCTTGTTTTCTGCGGATTTCAATAAAATCTGCATGATTTATTGTGCAGTGCAACATTAGCCTTGACGAATGTGTTTCCTGGGCCTATATTGTCATTATTGTGCAGTGCAGCATAAACAGAACACACAGAATTCACTCAGGAGTACAAGACAATGGCAAAGCAAACCAACCCGTTTTTCAACGTCGATGCGAGCAAATTCATGGCCGATTTCGACCCCGCCAAAATGGCTGAAGAGTTCGCCAAAATGGCATCCGGCTACAAGATTCCGTCCTTTGATATGGACGCCCTGTTCGTTGGTCAGCGCAAGAACATCGAAGCCCTGACCGCCGCCAACAAAGCGGCAGCAGAAGGACTGAAGCAGGTCGCCGAACGTCAGGCTGAAATTCTTCAGGATTCCCTCAACGAAGCGACCAAGGCGTTCGATGTGATTTCCAAATCCGCAACCGCCCAGGACGCTGCCTCCAAACAGGCCGAACTGTATCAGACAGCCTTCACCAAGGCCCTTGCCAACATGCAGGAACTGGCCGACATGGTCACCAAGTCGAACAGCGAAGCGACGGAAGTCGTCAACGCCCGACTGACCGAGAGCCTGGACGAGATCAAGGCCCTTGCCAAAAAGATGAAGTAAGAAAACAAACCAAGTAAATCGAGATTTCTCCACGATTTACGATCCAGCCGCCCGCAGGACACCTTCCCCCCCTAGTCCTCGGGCGGCTTTTTTCTTGCGCAAATTTATGCTGCCCCTCAAGCGCCGGGCGGGGCTATTCGCCCCTTGGCTTTTTAGTTCACTGGAAGTCAAAACAAGATTGGCAACAGGAGTTATATTCTCCTCAGTCACTCCCGCGTTTTTCCTCCGTCACTCCCGCGTTTTTCCTTCGTCATTCCCGCGCAGGCGGGAATCCATCTTCTCGACGATCACTTTCGCTCTAACATCCCAAGTATGACCCGCCTCGAATAAGACACGCGCGCTTGCCGTCATCTCGTCGAGCCGCTTGGTGTCAGCCAACAAATCGGCAACGGCGGCGGCATCGAATTTTCCACCGCGCTCGATGAATAAAATGTTCTCATTGTCCGTAAAGGTCTCGGCGACGTAATCGCTGGTCGTCGTCAGCACTACGGCACCCGCCGCCATGCCATAGAAAATCCGCTCATGGGCGCCGTCGGAAAACTTTGGCACGATATTCAGCGCCACCTTGGAGCGCCCCATCATCTCCAGCGCCTCGGTGAAGGATTTGTAGCCGATCAGTTCGACATTGACCGAGGCATCGAACGCATTAGAGGGAAACTCGCCCATGACGACGACATTAACATCGCGCAACGACGAGATGATCTGGTGACGCTGTTGCGCCTGACAGCAGCCCTCGACCAGACCGAACAACGAGCGCAGAAGATCGAATTCCATTTCCAGCGGATCGACGGAACGCGCTTCACACGCACGCACAATGGCCCGGTAGGCGTCTTCGTATTCTTCGATGCAGGCATCGACGGCGTCGGTAAAAATATCGCGCAGCAAATCATTGTCGCCGAAGCGCGTGCCCCAACTGGCGCGGTCGGGATCGAAGAAAATACTGCCGGAAAACAATATGTCGATATCGCGCGCTGCCATGGCCAATGGCTCGGCGGTGGCTTTTGGTGCACCGGTCGGGCAGAAAATCGCCTTGGGCGGATTGTCCAACCTCAAACAGCCAAGGTCCGTCTGGCGACGGTCGACGAAACTGTAAATGGCGTTTTCAGATGGGTCCGATATGGTCTGATAATGGTCGAGCGGATGGTCGCCGACGAAATTGAATTTCGCTGCCCCGTCTCCCGGTGCCCCGCCGTTTTGCGAGACGATAAAGAATTTGTCTCCGGCTGCTTGTTTGGCCGCGATCATTTGACGAAAGCCATCCATATCGCCATCGACCAGATGAACATGGGTGGCATCAACGCCGATATTGACGAAGCCCTGATGCAGGTCGCTCATGTGGACAATCGCCCAATCGGCCTGCGCCTCGCCGGTACAGACGATAACCTCCATCAGACCGGCAGCCTGATACGCGCCCGCAAACCGCCACCGGGGCCGTCTGCCAGCTCGATATCGCCGCCGTGGCCGCGCACCACATCACGCGCGATGGACATCCCCAACCCGACGCCGCCGGTATCCAGATTGCGCGACTGATCAATCCTGAAAAACGGCTTGAACACATCCTCGCGCCGGGCTTCGGGGATGCCGGGGCCGTCGTCATCGATGGTAATCTCGATCACATCGTCGCGCTGCCCGGCCCGGACCGATACGTGGTCGGCATAGCGCGTCGCGTTTTCAATCAGGTTGGTGACCGCGCGCTGAAACGCATTGGGCCTGAGCGGCATGCGGATATCGCTTTCTACATGCAGGTCAATCACCCCGCCCTTGCGCCGGGATCGTCCGACCACGTCATCGAGCAATCCGCCCAGGTCCGTCGGCACCGCCTCCTCGCCGCCCTCGCCACGGGCAAATGCCAGATACTCTTCCAGCATGTGCTCCATTTCCGATATGTCGTCCTTGATGTTTTCAAGCCCGGAATCCGCCGACGCCATTTCCAGTTGCAGCTTCATCCGCGTCAATGGTGTGCGCAGGTCGTGCGAAACACCCGACAACATGCCGGTGCGTTGTTCGATTTGCCTACCGATGCGTTCGCGCATGGCGATGAAGGCGGCGGCCGCCCGGCGCACTTCCGATGCCCCTTCCGGTTTGAAATTAGGCGCATCGCGGCCCTTGCCAAAATCGTCCGCAGCCTCGGCCAGACGGCGGATTGGCTTGACCTGATTGCGCATGAAGATGGTGGCGACGGCGAACAGGATCAGCGACGAGCCGACCATCCAGATCACGAACACATAGGTCGTCGAACTGAAAAGCCGCTTGCGGTTGACGACCACCCTGAGCACCCCGTCGGTCAATTGCACGTCGATCACCACATGGCGCCCATCGTCGTCCATGCCAACCCGAAACGGCAGCCGCACCCCTTCGCGCAGGGCCTTGAACAGGGTTTCCTGCATGGCATCAGCCGGTTTTGCAGCCGTCTTGCTAAGGATCTCACCATTGCGGAATTCCGTCGTCATGGCGAAGTCGACAGACGCCAAATTGGCGATATTGGCGCGGTTGATATCACCCGGATACATGTGCATCAGGTTGATCACCCCGGCGATATCGCCGGCAACGTTGCGCGACAGCCTGAGCGACACCTTGTCCCAGTGGCTTTCATAGAAAATCAGACCGGCAATCACCTGCAACAGAATCAGCGGCATGACGATAATCATCAGCGACCGGCCGAGCAGGCTGGTGGGCAGGAAACGTTTGATCATCAGTCTGGCCTCAAGACGTAGCCCTTGCCACGTACGGTCAGCAGGTAAATGGGAAGCTTCGGATTGTTTTCGATCTTGCGCCTGAGGCGTGTCACCTGCACGTCGATGGCGCGCCCGCCGCCCCCACTGCCCACGGTGCCCCCGGTCATTTCACACAAATCATCGCGGCTGAGTACCGCGCCGGGGCGTCCGGCCAGCGCCCCCAGCAAAGCCGCCTCGACCTCGGTCAGACGGATCGGTTCGCCCTCGCGGCTCAGCTCTGAACGGACTGTGTTATAGAGCACGTCGCCCAATTGAATTTCCTCTGGCAGGTCGTCTGTGACCGGAACCCGTTTCAAAATATTGTTGATGCGCAACAGCAACTCGCGGGGCTCGAACGGTTTAGTCAAGTAGTCGTCGGCACCCTTTTCCAGCCCCTCGATACGGTTCTCGGCCTCGCCCATGGCGGTCAGCATCAAAATCGGCACCGCGTTGGTACGTCGCAAGTCCGCGGCAAATTCAAGGCCGCTTTCACCGGGCATCATCAGATCAAGCACCAACAGGTCAAACACCAACCCGGCCATGCGGGTCCGGGCATCGGCCGCATCAGACGCCGCGGACACCCGAAAACCATTCTCGCTCAGAAACTGGACCAACAAATCACGCAACCGTACATCGTCGTCGATAACCAGAATATGCGGAACCTCGTTGTCCATTAGCCCTCCCTTTCTTCACGGGCGAGTATATCACCACCGACCCGGCTGCGGTCATCGGAGTTGATGATACAGCGCAGCACGGCGCGGAAACTGTCGGCTGCCCCAACCCCGGCTTCTTCATAGGCCCGGGCAATGAGTCGCGCCTGACGCTCCGTCAATTTTTGTTCCAGGCGCTGACCTTTTTCCAACAAGTACAACAACCGGCGACGGCCATCGAAGGCATCCGTGCGCTGTTCGATAAAGCCTTCATCGACCAATTGGCGTAGCACACGCGCCAGACTCTGCTTGGTGATCTTCAGGGTATCGAGCAATTGATTGACGGCGATGCCGGGGTTGCGCCCGACAAAATAAATGACCCGGTGATGGGCGCGCCCGAACCCGTATTCGGCCAGAATGGCATCAGGCTCGGCGGTAAAATCACGATAGGCGAAAAACATTAATTCAATGACCTGACGCAGGGCCTCTTCATTAATCGGCGCGTCTTTTTCCTGCCTGTGCTTTGCCTTGGTCATAAAACGTGGTCCTGCCGCTAAAAAAATATGTCAGCCTTGTTGACATATATGCCCGGACTTGATAGAAAACGCAAGATACTTTTGCCACAACTGCTGTTTACGAAAGAAAATTACATGGTCAGTGGTCTGTACCGTCTAGATTGCACCCTTACGACGGCACTGCGAGGTTTCCGGCTAGGAGCGCGTTGCGCCGTGGTGCCATCCACCACAAGCGGCGCGCGACAACGACCGGGAATCTCGCAGTGCCGCCCTACGGATCACTTTTCCCGCTCCCTCGGGGCGTCGGAAAAGCTTGCCGATGGGCCGCATCGCCTGCACTCTCCCTCCTGCCGAGGAAACGGGAAAAATGATCGTAAGGATACAATCTAGATGACACAGACCACTCACCCTGCATTCGATGACCGCGATGGTCTGATCTGGTTTGACGGTGAATTGATCGACTGGCGCGACGCCAATGTCCATTTGCTGACCCACGCCCTGCATTACGCATCGTCGGTGTTCGAGGGCGAACGCATGTATGCCGGCAACATCTTCAAGCTGACCGAACACAGCGAACGCCTCGTCGGCTCTGCCAACACACTGGGCTTCGACATACCGTGGAGTGTGGCCGACATCGACGCGGCCTGCATCGAAACATGCAAGGCCAACAATATCATCGACGGATACATCCGCCCGATCGCCTGGCGCGGCAGCGAAATGATGGGCGTCAGCGCACAGACCTCGAAAATCCATCTTGCCATCGCGACCTGGGAATGGCCGTCGTACTTCTCGCCCGAAGCCCGTATGAAAGGCATCCGCCTGAAAACCGCGCCGTGGAAACGGCCGTCGCCGGAAACCGAACCGGTGCACGCCAAGGCCGCCGGTCTGTACATGATCTGCACCTTATCCAAACACGCCGTTGAATCTGAGGGTTACGACGACGCGCTGATGCTCGATTGGCGCGGCCAGATTGCCGAGGCCACAGGCGCCAACATCTTCATCGTCATGGGCGACGGCAAACTGCACACGCCGACACCTGACTGCTTCCTGGACGGCATCACCCGGCGCACGGTTATTGATCTGGCCCGTGCGCGCGGGATCGAGGTTATCGAACGCGTCATCATGCCCGACGAATTGGCCAATGCGACCGAAGTGTTCCTGACCGGCACCGCGGCAGAAGTCACGCCCGTCGGCGAAATTGACGAAAATCATTTCACTCCGGGTGACATCTGCAAGATGATGATGGAAGATTACGACAAGGCAGTCGGCAAGGTTACCTGACAAGCGTCGTTACTGATTGGCGCGACCTTGTGGAACCATGTCTAAACGCATGAACAGGGGAAGCAGCGATGGCCAAAAAGAAATCAAAAGAACCGTCACCCAAAACGGATGGCGCACCCGAAGAGGATGCCCGCCCTCGCCTTAAGAAAAAAGTCTACAACAAGGAAATGGCGCGCCTGCACATCGAACTCGTCAAACTGCAGGAATGGGTGAAAGCCAACGGCCTGAAGGTCGTCGTTATCTTCGAAGGCCGCGACGCCGCCGGAAAGGGCGGTGTCATCAAACGCATTCTCGAGCCCCTGAACCCGCGCGTTTGTCGCGTCGTCGCGCTGGGCACGCCAACCGAGCGCGAAAAAAGCCAGTGGTATTTCCAGCGTTATGTGTCGCAACTGCCCGCAGCCGGTGAAATCGTCCTGCTTGACCGTTCCTGGTACAACAGGGCCGGGGTTGAACGGGTGATGGATTTCTGCACCGACGACGAATACCGCGAATTCCTGCGCTCGTGCCCGGAATTCGAGCGGATGATCGTGCGTTCCGGCATCACCCTGATTAAATACTGGTTCTCGGTATCGGACGAAGAACAGGAACGCCGTTTTCAGGCCCGGGTCGATGATCCGACCAAGCACTGGAAACTCAGCCCCATGGACCTGGAAGCCCGCAACCGCTGGGCCGAATATTCGCAGGCCAAGGACGACATGTTCTCACTGACCGATATCAAACAGGCGCCCTGGTACGTGGTCGACGCCGACGTCAAGAAACGCGCCCGGCTTAACTGCATCACGCATTTTCTAAGCATGTTCCCTTATCAGAACGTCGCCCCGAAAAAGCCGCGCTTGCCGAAACGCAAGGCACCAAAAGCGTCCTACATCCGCCCGCCGCTGTCGGACCAGACCTTCGTTCCGGATATTTTCTAGGAGGCCGCGCCAGCCGAAGGCTGCGCATAATTAAAAGCTCCTGCCCCCAGTTATGGTCTGACTTCCAGAGGCGTCGCCCCGCAGGGCGCTCATATTAAAGACTACCGCCCGGACGCTTCAGCGCCTTCTTGTTCAGCTCGCCGGTGATAAAATCAAATGCTTCATCGACCGTGTTCAGGCGCTTGAACAGGTCCAGGTCTTCCGGCGAGATGGTGCCGAAACGGACCAGCGCGTCGAAGTCGATGATCTTGTCCCAATAATCAGTGCCGTACAGCACGATCGGCATGGTCTTGCCCAGTTTGCGGGTTTGCACCAGCGTCATCAGCTCGAAAAATTCATCCATGGTGCCGAAGCCGCCGGGAAAGGCGATCAACGCCTTGGCCAGATAGGTGAACCAGAACTTGCGCATGAAGAAATAATTGAATTCGAATTCCAGCTCGCGCGAGACATAGGGGTTTTCCACCTGTTCGTGCGGGATCGAGATATTAAGCCCGATGTTCAGCCCATTGGCTTCCGATGCGCCGCGGTTGGCTGCCTCCATCAGGCCCGGCCCGCCGCCGGTGCAAACGACGAAACGCCGCCGCCCTTTTTCCAGCCCCTTTGACCATTTGGTCAACCGTTTCGCCAGTTTACGCGCGTCTTCGTAATAACGCGACATCACCAGGCTACGTTCCGCCGTCTCAATCTGATGGGCGTCGCCATGGGCCTTGGCCGCTTTCAGCTTGGCGCGAGCGTCTTTTGCCGCCGTCGCCCGGGCGGATCCAAAAAAGACAATGGTGTCGCTGATGTTCTGATCTTCGAAACGGGTTTCCGGTTCCATGTATTCCGACAGGATGCGCATGGTGCGCGCCTCGCGCCGTTTCAGGAAATCGATGTTCTTGTACGCTTTGACCGGCCAACCGTTGTCATCGCTCATGGTAGTATCCTAGTCCTTATTCCAGCGATCCGCCGCCGTGTCGTCTGATTCTTTCGCCTCGACCCAGTTGGTGCCGTCGGTGGTTTCTTCCAGTTTCCAGAACGGTGCCTTGGTCTTCAACCAGTCGATCAGGAACCGGCACGCATCGAACGCCGCGTCGCGGTGGGCGGACGCGGCAATGACCAGCACGATATTGTCGCCCGGTTCAAGCCGCCCATATCGGTGAACGATCAACACGTCGTCCAGCGGCCAACGGTCCCGCGCCTCGGCCTCAATTTCTTGCAGCGCCTTTTCGGTCATGCCCGGATAATGTTCCAGCGTCATCGCCGCGACGCCGGTGTCGCCCGCCTCGCCGACAATATCGCGGACCAGCCCGGAAAAAGAACAGATGCCGCCGATACTCGTCTTGCCATCGGTCATCCGGGCGATTTCGGCACCTAAATCGAAGTCTTCCGTCTGTACCCGGATCATCGGTCAGCCCCCCGTGACCGGCGGGAAAAAAGCGACCTCGTCGGATGCGGCCAGCGCATGATCCAGATCGACGTGGCTTTGATTGACGGCGACGCGGACCAGGTCAAGATCGGCAAAAGCTTCGCCATAGCCCTCGCCCCGGCCTTTCAGCCAGTCGATCAGTCCGGCGACATCGGTGACGTCAGCAGGCGGCGTCACGTCTTCGGTCGACAAGCCGGCCTTTTCACGGACCCAGGCGAAATACACCAGTTTCATGGACAAACCTCCGTAAACGGCAGGAACTGAACCTGCTCGCCCTCTTTAACATCGGTCTGGTCTTCCGGCAGTTCAACCAGTCCATCGGAAAATACCATCGACGACAACACCCCGGCACCGCCGGACGGATGTTTGACGGCTTTCAATGTCCCATCGTCCGCCACCTCGAGGCGACAGCGCACCCATTCGCGCCGACCACTCTTTTTCTTGTGGGTAAAGGCGGCGGTGACACCAAACAGATGCGGCGGGCGGATCGGCTCGCCGGACAGCAATTTGACCACCGGGGCGACGACGCGCATGAACGTCACCATGGCGGCGACCGGGTTTCCGGGCAGTCCAACGAACACCGTATCCGAAACGTTGCCTCCGTTGATTGTACCGAGCGCGATGGGCCGTCCCGGCTTGATCGCCAGCCGCCAGAAATCGAGACGCCCGAGGCTTTCTACCGCCGGTTTCACATGGTCTTCATCGCCGACGGAAACCCCGCCCGATGTAATCAACAAATCATGTTTGGCTGACGCGCCCTTCAGCGCATCGGTTATGGAATCAAGATTGTCTGGCAGAATGCCAAGGTCGGTGACATCGCAGCCAAGGCGGCTGAGCAACCCCATCACCGAGAACCGGTTGGCATCGAAGACGCAGCCTTCCGGTGCCTCGTCAGACGGGTCGCGAATTTCATCGCCGGTGGAAAACACCGCCACGCTCAGTCGTTTATAAACCGGCAAGGCGTCAATGCCGACGGATGCCGCCAGCCCGACTTCTTGCGGGCGCAGCCGTTGCCCGGCATTCAGAATGGTCGTGCCGGTTTTTATGTCCTCGCCACGGAAGCGCCGGTTCGATCCCTGTGTCAGGCCATCGGGCAGGATCACATGATCGCCATCGACCTCTACGTCTTCCTGCATGAACACGGTATCAGGCCCACCGTCAGGCGAGGTTGGCATCGCAGCCCCGGTAAAAATGCGCAAGCACTCGCCCGGTCGGGGCGCCCGGTCCAGCGGGTGGCCAGCGGTAATCCGACCGGTGACTTGAAGGCGGGTTTCGCCCCCCGGCGTCAGGTCATCGAACCAGACCGCATAGCCATCGACGGCAGAATTGTCGTGGGCCGGAACGTCGCGTCCGGCGATCTGGTCACGGGCCAGAATACGCCCGACACCCTCAGTGAGCGCAATGGTCTCAACGTCGACGACGGCATCAAGGCTGTCGGATAACCGCTGAAGCGCCGTATCCAACCCCATCAGTTCATCGCCCGATGCGAAACAATCGTCCTTAAGCTGTGTCATTGGCCTGACCTTTCTTGCCGCCAATCCCGTTGAAATCGACAATAAAGTCGGCGATGGCGGCGACGTCATTCAAATCCAGCACCGGCACCGTGACATCATCCAGTGGCTCGTCGCTGGCAATGGCGACGATGGTCGGCTCGTCGCTGCCGATCAATGACTTCTGGGTATCGGCCCGATGGATTTCCAGCTTTGCATGACGGTGTTTCTTGAAGCCTTCGATCAGCAACAGGTCGACCGGCTCCATACGCGCGATCAGTTCGTCCATGTCCGGTTCCGGCTCGTCGTGCAGTTCGCGCGTCAACGCCCAGCGGTTCGACGAGGCAATCAGCACTTCATGCGCCCCGGCCTCACGATGTTCGTAAGAATCCTTGCCCGGTTGGTCCAGGTCTACATTGTGGTGAGTGTGTTTCATGGTCGACACCGAAATTCCGCGCGCGATCAGTTCCGGCAACAGACGAACCATCAGCGTCGTCTTGCCGCTGCCGCTCCACCCAACCATACCGAATATTTTCACAGGTCGCCCCCTATTGACTATCGGTCTCGGTGATATGGCGAAGGCCTGCTTTCAGATAGTCATAGCCGGTGCCAACGGTCAGCACAGCGGCCAGCCATATGCCGACAATGCCGATTTCCTCGGTTGTCACCGGTCCGAAATCCGGTCCGGCGGACCCGACAAGCAGGAACCCCAGCGCCAGCATCTGGATAAAGGTTTTCCACTTTGCCAGCACCGTTACCGGGACGCGGACCTGAACCTCGGCCAGAAACTCGCGCAGTCCCGACACCAGAATTTCCCGAAACAAAATGACGGCGGCGGGCAGGATGGTCATCTCGGTTATCCGGTCGGTGGCGACCAGCATCAGCAGCACGGCGGCGATCAGCAGCTTGTCGGCGATCGGGTCCATGAAACGCCCCAGCGCCGATTGCTGATGCCAGGCCCGGGCCAGATAGCCATCAAAGAAATCCGTCACGCAGGCAAACGCATAGACCGCAAACGGGACCCAATTACCCAGCGGCGGCGGCATGAACATCAGCACGGAGACGACCGGTGCTGCGACGATGCGCGAAAAGGTCAGGATATTCGGAATATTGACGTTCATTCGGGCAGTGTAACCACAGATCAAACTTCCATCAAACGAAGACCTTGGGTGCGGTCATAGATTTTCTTGTTATCCATTAAACCAGTCATAGATTTTTCTGGCCATGGCGCGGCTGACGCCGTCAACGGCCTCCAAATCGGCCAGACCGGCATCGGAGACGGCGCGGGCCGAACCGAAATGATGCAACAGCGCCTTCTTGCGTTTCGGACCGATTCCCGGAACCCCGTCCAGCGGCGATTTCTGCTGCGCCTTGCCGCGCTTTGCCCGATGTACGCCGATGGCGAAGCGGTGGGCCTCGTCGCGCAGGCGTTGCAGGAAATACAGCACCGGGTCGCGGGGCTTCAGGCTGATCGGATCGCGACCGGGCAGGAAAATTCTCTCGCGTCCGGCATTGCGCTCGACGCCCTTGGCGATACCGGCGACAGCGACATCGTCGATCTCCAACGCACTGAACACTTCCAACGCCACCCCCAATTGCCCGGCGCCGCCGTCGATAAGCACCAGATCGGGCCATTGATCGCCGCGGCGGTCCGGGTCTTCCTTGATCGCCCGTGCAAATCGCCGCTCAAGCACTTCGCGCATCATCGCGTAATCGTCCCCCGGCGCCATCTCCTTGTTCTTGATGTTGAACTTGCGATAGGCGTTCTTCATCAGGCCGTCCGGCCCGGCAACGATCATCGCGCCAATTGCCGACGTTCCCGATACATGGCTGTTGTCATAGACCTCGATGCGGTCCGGCGGCGCATCAAGGGTCAGCGCATCGGCCAGCCCGTCGAGCAAGCGGCGCTGCGAGGCACTATCAGACAGGCGTCGGCCCAAAGCTTCCCGCGCATTTGCAAGCGCGTGCCCGATCAATTTGCGTTTGTCGCCGCGCTCGGGACAACTGACCTCGACTTTGCGATCCGCTTTGACGCCAAGGGCATCGGCGATCAATGTCTGGTTTTCCAGTTTGTGGGAAACCAGAATCCGTCGGGGGGATTCCTTGTTGTCGTAAAACTGGCCGATAAAGGCTTCCAGGATTTTGGCTTCAGTATCGTCCGCCGCGTGGCTGGGGAAGTATGCACGGTTTCCGAAATGCCGCCCTCCGCGGAAAAAAAACACTTGTATGCAGGAATTGCCACCATCCTGAAACGCGGCGATCAAATCGGCGTCCCCGACCCCGCTCAGGTTGATATCCTGATGTGCCTGAATGCGTGTAAGCGCTTGAATCCTATCGCGGAAAATAGCGGCGGCCTCGTAGTCCTGATCGTCGCTGGCGTGTTGCATGCGCACCGCCAGCCCCTGCTGGATTTTCTGACTATCGCCGCTCAGAAAAGCGCGCGCCTCCGCCACTAATGCCCCGTATTCATCCTCGCCGATGCGCCCGACGCACGGCGCCGAACAGCGCTTGATCTGAAACAGCAGACATGGCCGTGATCTATTTGAAAAAACACTGTTGGAACAAGTCCTTAGCAGGAACGCCCGTTGCAGAACAGTCACCGTTTCGTTGACCGCCCACACCGATGCGAAGGGCCCGAAATAGTCCCCCTTGCCGGTTTCAGCGCCCCGGTGCTTGACGACGCGGGGGAACGAATGGCCGCCAGTCAGCAGGATCTTCGGGAACGATTTGTCGTCGCGCAGCAGAATATTATAGCGCGGCCGGTAACGCTTGATCAGGTTGGCCTCCAGCAGCAGCGCCTCGGCCTCTGTATGGGTGGTCACGAACTCCATCGAATGCGTTTCGGAGATCATCCGGCGCAGGCGGTTCGACTGACGCTTCAGGTTGGTATAGCTGGCGACCCGCTTGGCCAGGCTCTTGGCCTTGCCGACATAGAGCACATCGCCGGGCCCGTTAACCATCCGGTAGACACCCGGTGCCGCTGGCAAGGTCTTCAGATATCCCTTAATAACATCAACACCATCGGGGGCCACATCGGCATCCGGCGTTGCGTCATCATTGGAGTTTTTACTGGTCATGATCTCTGTTTTAACGCACCCGGCGAGCGCGTCAACGTCCCCACTGCATACTCAGCTAAGCGCCCTTGTTTCGTGATCACCGGAAGCGCCGATATCTATCCACTGATTTTGTGGATAACCCTGTTGATAACCCAGACTCGGACGAAATGACCCCTTCTAAACCGTCGATTCCACCGCTTTGCCTAAAAAACGTGCAGTATTATAACCCGTTGATTTCATTGAGTAAAAATAGAACCAGATTGCGAGTGCCTGGGGACGGTCATTTTACTGGAATGTTATTGAATCGAAACAAGGCGAAAAATACCCCTGTGCACAACTTGGACGGATTCCACCTGATGAATCTATCTTTTGCAAAGGGTTAGAAGGAATTAAAGGTCCGGATTAAAGCGTTCGATTTCGACCCCGACACTGGTTGCTTCCGTGAACACGTCCAGTTTCTCGACCCGCACCCGCGCCGAGCGAACTCGGGTGTCTTCCAGACACATTGCGGCGATGTCTTCGGCCAGGGTTTCGACCAGATTGACATGACCGTCGGCGACGATCTCGCGCACGCCATTGGTAAGTGCCTCGTAACAGACGACATTTTCAATATCGTCGTTCAATTGCCCGTTGGTTTCACCCTCGCGGACCGCCAGATCAAGGTTAATCAGGACCCGCTGCGGGGCATCTTTTTCATGACTGTGCACACCAATGGAGCATTTCAGTTCCAGATCACGGACAAAGACATGACGGATGGCGGCGCGGGCATCGGCGATATTGCGTGGTTGCACCAGTTCCATGTTATTCCTCCGCCCCCGTGTCTACCAAAGACGGTGCCGAGACGAGATGCTGGCCGCCGTCGAGAGCTATCATTTGTGCCGTCATCGACGACGCGCCGAGAATATAGCGTACTGCGTCAACGATTTCATCGACATTTACGGCGTGGCCCAATGGCAACGATGCACATTGTTCATCGAAATCCTGCTGGCTTTGTCGGGAACTGGGCAATGTTGGGCCCGGACCGACTGCATTGACGCGAACATCGGGTGCCAGAGCCATCGCCAGGGTCTGGGTCAGGGTCCACAGCCCGGATTTGCTGACCGTATAAGAGACAAAATGCGGGGTCAGGTTCCAGACCCGCTGGTCGATAATATTAATGACGTTGCCTGGCACCCCATCGGGACGCTGGGCGGCAAATGCCTGGGTCAGAATAAACGGCGCGCGCAGGTTGATCTGCATGTGGGCGTCCCACGACGCCTTGTCGGCGCTGTGCACGTTATCTTCTTCAAACAGCGAGGCATTATTGATCAGGCAGGTCAACGGCCCGGCCGCATCGACGGCCCGCGATACCAAGGTCTCGGCTTCCGCCTCATTGGACAGGTCCGCCTGCACGGCAACTGCCCGTCCGCCGTCCGTTGTTATCGCCCTGACGACATCGTCGGCATCATCGGAAGACGCATTGTAGTGAACGACGACCGTCCAGCCGTCACGGCCAAGACCAAGCGCCAACGCACGGCCAATACGCCGGGCGGCACCGGTAATCAGGACTACGGGAGCTGTTTTATCGGACATCCCCGGACAATGATTGATCGACGGGTCCGTTTCAAGGATGGATTCAGATAAGGTTCGGGGCGCCCGTCACCTGAACCATCACATAGGCCGCATAGCCCAGCAGAAAGACTATGGCGACGGGCCGGGTCAGCCGCCAGCCACCGATCAGGTAGGGCAGCAGCAATACCGTCACCCCGAGCATCACCCACAAATCGAAGCCGACAATCTGTGCCGGAACATGCAGGGGCGTGATCACCGCCACCCCGCCAACAACGGCCAGGGTATTGAACATGTTAGAGCCGACGACGTTGCCCAGTGCCACATCTGTGTGCCCGCGCATGGCCGCGACCACAGAGGCCGCCAATTCCGGCAACGAAGTGCCAAACGCGAGTATTGTCAGGCCAATCACCTCTTCAGCGACGCCAAAGGACCGGGCAGCCTCGACCCCGCCCTTGACCAGTTGATCGGCACCAAAAATGACCCCAGCCAGCCCCGCCAGCAACAGCATCCACATGACGCGCAACGAGCCTTTAATATCCTCGTATTCCTCGACCTCGTGAATATAGATGTCAGAAGCCGACGCCGCACCGTGGGTTTCGCTCCAACAGGCATGGCCGATGAAAAAGGCGAACAAGGCGAGCAGCACACAGCCTTCCGGGATGCCGACATCACCAACAAACACGAACCAGCCGAACAACAGGCTACCGAACAGCAGCATCAGGCCATCACGCATCATCGAGTACGGGGCGACGGAAATCGGTTTCAGGATCGCCGTCACACCCAGAATCAACAACATGTTGGCCACGTTCGAGCCGACGACATTACCCAGCGCCATCGCCGAAGAGCCAGCCAGCGCCGCATCCATACTGACCAGAAATTCCGGCGCAGAGGTACCAAAAGCGATGATCGTCATGCCAATGACCAGCGGCGAAACATTCCAGTGCTTGGCCAATCCGACCGCGCCGCGCACCAGAATATCGGCGCCGCCGAGCAGGAACACAAAGCCTGCAATTATCTGCAGATACATCATGTTTTTATGCACGCTTTCCCAAAGTGGTCGAATTCCTGCACAATTTCCACATACAGGTCGCGTTTGAAGGATACCGTCATATCCGGCAAATCCGCCATCTGGACCCATTTCCAGTCATCGAATTCAACTTCATCATGTGCTTGGAGATCAATTTCTGACTCATCACCGGTAAAGCCCAGTGCGAACCACTTCTGACGCTGGCCCCGGTAGATTCCACCCAAAACCTTGCCGATCAATTCGTCAGGCAGATCATATTGCAGCCAGCCGGAACTTTCCCCGAGCACTTCGACCGAGGTGACGCCGGTCTCTTCCGCCAGTTCACGCAGCACGGCATCCAGCGGAGACTCATCGTCATCAATGCCGCCCTGAGGCATTTGCCAGCCATCGGGCGTGTCGATGCGGCGCGCCACAAACACCTCGCCTGCCCGGTTCAACAACAGCGCCCCGACACAAGGCCGGTAAGGCATTTCTTTCAACGGATCGACGGTCATTTTACGGGCTGTCTTCCGACAATGGCGGTGATCGGGGCAAGCGCGATCTTCTTGTCCTTCAAGGCCGTGGCCCAGGCGAGAATACGCTCGATAGAAGCCGGATAAGGCTCGGCGACGCCGACGCCGACGGCGCTTTCGGTGACAATTTCTTCAACATCGCCGAAGCTTCTGTCGATGGACGCTTTGCTGGGTGTTTCGTCGAGGACTACATCAACTGCGGCTCGCGGCAAGCCGATTTCCGCCGCCACCGTCGTCGCCAGAGTCGAGGCTTCGTTCTTGCCTTCAACCAGCAACAAACCGCGATTGTTGATTTCTTCGAGGAACGTCCGCAGATGCTCGTCCGATTGAGCAAACTGTGAGCCCATGGTGGTCAGCACGCCGACGTAGCCGGACATGCGCGACAGGATAAATTCCAGACGGAAGCGGTTTTCATCCGCATCATTGGTCGTCGTCAAAGCCATTGGGCCGGGGTCTTCGTGAGGAAACGCGCTTGATTCCAGCGGCACCATCATCAGCACCTCGTGACCGGCCTGGCGCGCTTTCGCCGCCCAGTCGATTAAACCGTCGGCATAAGGATCAAAGGCCAGCGTCACACTGCCCGGCAACAGGCTGATCGCGGCTTCCGTCGCGGCACGGCTTAAACCAAGGCCGGCGACGATCAGGCCCAGGCGGCGCTCGCCGTCGGCTGCCTGAAACGGCTTGCCATACACCTGCCATGGCTTGCGGCCATCATCGGCAATTTTCGGTATAGGCCCCTGCGGCGTCTGTTCAACCAGGGTTTCATCACTGGCAACGGCCAGGGCCGCATCGGCACTGACCGGGGGTGCTATTGATGCGAAGGCACCCTCAGACACTGCGGCTATCTGAGCCCCGGCACCCGGACCCTTGGCCCCGGCGGCGATGGCGTTAAGCCCGCCCGAAGCCCGTTTTTTCGGTGCGATTGCCATTTCGACGCGTGGTACGTCCGGGTCAATGTCGGCGCGCATGGATTTTTCTTCCCCATCGTCACCGGACATGAAATACCAGGCCCCGCCACCGCCAAGCAGCAGCACGACGAAAACGCCGCCGCCGATCATCATCAGCCGTTTCTTTTTAGAGCCTCCGCCGCCCTCGCCGTCTTCGTCATCATCATCGTCGCCGAAATCGGGGGTATCGTCGTCATCGCCGAAGTCTGGAACTTCCAGTTCATCACCATCGCCAACGGTTTCCTCAGAAGAATCACCGGCATCACCGCCCGGCGCATCTTCATCGCCACCGTCAGCTGCGAGTTCTTCGGCTGGAGGGTCCTCGGCAGGAGTTTCATCGGGAGCCTCGGCTGGGGCTTCGGCAGCTTCTGATTCGCCTGCCCCACCTGCCCCTTCTGACGCCGCCGCGTCATCGGAGCCGCCCGCATCGTCCATATCATCAAGGCCTTCGAAACCCTCGAAGTCGTCATCATCTTCGTCATCGTCGGCTTTTTTCTTGCCGAACTTCGGAAGCTTGAAGCTTGGAATTTTGAAGCTTGGAATTTTGAAGGGCAGTTTCAAGACGTCACCTGTCCAACATTATTGTTTCGCCGAAACAGCACCCTGGAACATGGAAACGCCCCGGATCAGATCAAGCGCCCTGGCCAATTGATAATCCTGCGGCTTGGCGTCTTTCTTGTCTTTACTTGCGTCCGCCTTGCTATCGCTTTTGGTATCCTTGTCGGCATCTTTTTTCTTGTTGCCGTTTTCCAGTGCGCCGCGCAGGTCCGCTTCACGACGTCCCTTGGGCCGGGTAACGGTTTCCAGTTTCGCCTGTTCGACTTTGATATCCGGCTCGATACCGACGGCCTGAATGGAGCGCCCCGACGGGGTGAAATATCGCGCCGTCGTCAGGCGCATGGCGCCTTGGCCGGATAATGGAATGATTGTCTGCACTGAGCCTTTGCCGAAGGACTTGGTGCCCAACAAGATCGCCCGCTTGTGGTCTTGCAAGGCACCGGCAACAATTTCAGAAGCCGAGGCCGAACCACCATTGAGCAGCACAACAATGGGCAGGCCATCTGCCAGATCGCCCGGCGTTGCGTTATAGCGCTGGGTATCTTCCGGCTGGCGCGAACGGGTCGAGACTATTTCGCCCCTTTCCATGAAGGCGTCTGACACATCGACCGCCTGACCAAGCAGGCCGCCGGGATTGTTCCTGAGGTCGAGCACGACCCCTTGCAGGTCGTCACCCACTTCGTCGCGGAACTTCGCCATCGCCTTCTTGACCCCGGCATAGGCCTGGGCGCTGAACGAGGTAATGCGTAAATAACCGATCTTGCCTTCCATGCGCGAACGCACAGAACGAATTTTGATAACCGCCCGGGTTATGGTGACGTCGAAGTCATCCTGGTCCTTGCGGCGAACGCCCAAGATAATGTCGGTGCCAACCTTGCCACGCATCCGCTCGACGGCTTCGGCCAGGGTCAGGCCCATAACGGCTTCTTCATCAAGCTTGTAAATCAGGTCGCCCGATTGAATGCCGGCACGGAACGCCGGGGTGTCGTCAATGGGCGAGACAACCTTGACCAGCCCGTCCTGCATGGTCACTTCGATGCCAAGGCCGCCAAAGCGCCCCCGCGTCTGGACCTGCATGTCGCGGTAGCCATCGGCATTCAGGAAACTGGAGTGCGGGTCCAGCGATGACAGCATGCCGGTGATCGCCGCTTCGATCAGTTCCTCGTCGGTCGCTTCTTCGACATAATCGGAACGAACCCTTTCAAACACGTCACCAAACAGGTTGAGCAGGCGATAGGTTTCGGCCTTGGTTGTTTTCTTGGCTTCGGCCTTGTCGTGATCATCTGCCAGAACTGGCGTCACAAACAGGACAACCGCAGAGACAATCGCCAGGAACATTTTGTTTTTCATCCGTTTACCTTACTTTTGCGCGCCGCCAGCCATGGCAGGGGATTGATGGGTTGACCGTTTCGCCGTAGTTCCACGTACAGAATCGGGGGGCTTTTTTTCGGGCTACCCATAATACCAGCCGGTTCGCCGGAAAGCACTTGCTGCCCGATTGTATTGTCGATGCGGGCCAGGCCCGCGAGCAGGCTATGATATCCCTCGCCATGTTCGATGATCAAGAGTTGCCCATAGCCCTTGAAGGCACCGGCGAAGACCACCAGCCCGTCATAGGGTGCAACAACCTGAGCGTTGGCGCGGGTCTCGATGGTAATACCCTTGCGGGTCAGCCCGGTTTCCGTTGTCTGTCCATATTTTCCAACCAGCCGCCCAACCGCCGGATAGGGCAGTTTGCCCCGCGACCGGGAAATATCCCTGGCCGGATTCGGCATTCTTTTGACTGTCGTCGTTTTCGAATTTTTCTTTGTCTGCTTCGCCCGCTTGCGCCTGTCGGCATCAAGCCTGGCAATCAGGTCGCGCATGCTTTTGGCTTCCCGGACCAACGCCTTCATGCGGCGTTCAACCGCTTTTGAATCCCGGTCGGTCCGGCTTTTCAGTTTTGCTTTTTGCTTAAGCAGGGAATCCATTTTCTTTTGTTGTCGTGCCAGCCCCGCCAGTTCCGTTGCGCGCTGTTGGCGTTTTTCATTGGTCAGCTTTCGGGCAACCGCCAGTTCTTCGATATCGCGACGCAGCCCCAGCGTCCTGGCCTCGATCTCTGGCACGGCGGCGCGCAGCAGGATCGCGCCCCGCACAGTTTCAGACGGCGACATGGGGGCGGCGATCATGGCTTCCGTCGGGAATCGGGCCATTTTCTGCACCGCCATCAGGACGTTGACGAACTGTCCCCGCCGGGCCTTCAGGTTATCGGCCTTTTCACGTTCGGCCGTGCCCAGAACCTTGAGCCGGTCTTCAAGGTCGAGAATGGACGTTTCATGGTCCTGAATGGCAGACGCCGCCTGAACGCTATCTTCTTTCAAACGTTTCAGGTCGCTTTCCAGCGATGCTGATTTTTTGTTCAGCGCATCTTGTTGTTTGCGTTTCGCATCAATGGCGCGCTCGACCTTTTCCAGCTTGCTTTTATCGGCCTCGGCCAATGCCTGATAACCGAAGCCCCCAAAAACCATGGGGACCACAACAAGAAGGGCGAACAGGACGCGAAATGGGGTCATGGGTGGGGCTATCCCTCTTCAATCAGGGAACTGCCGGTCATCTCGTCCGGTTTCGCGATATCCATCAGGCGCAACATGGTCGGCGCGATATCGGCAAGCACGCCATCGGCCAGACCCTTTACGTAGTCGGGTGCGTTAACCATCAACAGCGGTACCGGGTCGGTGGTGTGCGCGGTGTGCGCCTGTTCCGGGTCCTGGGTGGCATCCCACATTTGTTCGCAATTGCCATGGTCGGCAGTCACCAGCAACACGCCACCGGCGACATCGACCGCCGCTTCCAGCCTGCCGATGCAGGCATCGACCGTCTCGGTCGCCTTGATGGCGGCTTCCAGCACACCGGAATGGCCAACCATGTCGCCGTTCGCATAATTGACGATGATGACATCAAAATGATCGCCGCGAATGGCCTCAATCAACTTGTCGGTGACTTCATAGGCCGACATTTCCGGCGTCATGTCATAGGTGGCAACACGCGGCGACGGCACCAGAATGCGTTCTTCACCCGTGAATACCTGTTCACGCCCGCCGTTAAAGAAGAACGTCACATGGGCGTATTTTTCGGTTTCGGCGATGCGCAACTGGGTTAGCCCGGCATCGGAAACGACATCGCCGAGAATATTATTCAGCTGTTCCAGCGGGAACAGGGTTTCAAAATGCGCGTCCATGTTAGCGGCGTAGCGAATCATTCCGGTACAGGCGGCAAAGGTGATTTCCCGGGACCGCAAGAAGCCGTCGAAATCCGCATCAACCAGGGCCGACAGTATCTCGCGCGTCCGGTCGGCACGGAAATTGGCAACCAGCAAGCCGTCGCCACTGTTCATGCCGCCATAGCCATCGATGACCGTCGGCAGCACAAATTCATCTGTCTCGTCGCGCGCGTAAGCCGCTTCGATGGCAGAGCCCCCGTTGGCCGCGGTTTCGCCACGGGCATCGACCATGGCGGCATAGGCCTGCTCGACCCGTTCCCAGCGGGTGTCACGGTCCAGGGCATAGAATCGCCCGCTGACCGTTGCCATCGAGACATTATCGATGGGATCGGTCTTGCCAAGGAAGTCGGCCATCTGTTCGGCGGCGCTTTTTGGCGGCACATCACGGCCATCAAGAAACGCATGGATCGCGACCGGCACACCGGCGGCGGCGACAATTTCGGCCAGCGCCACCATGTGGTCCTGATGGGAATGAACGCCGCCGGGCGACATCAACCCCATGACATGGCAGGTGCCGCCGGTTGCCTTTAATTTTTCAATAAGACCCGTCATCGCCGGGCGCCCCGCCAGGGTGCCTGCGGCCAGCGCCGCATTGATGCGCGGCAAATTCTGCAAGACGACACGACCGGCACCCAGGTTGGTGTGGCCGACTTCTGAATTGCCCATTTGGCCATCGGGCAGGCCGACGTCCGCCGATGATGCTTGCAGCAGGGATTTCGGCACCGTCTCGACCAGACGGTCCCAATTGGGGGTATTGCCCAGCGCGATAGCGTTGTTGTTGGTCTCGACCCTGTGGCCCCAACCGTCGAGGATGCAAAGGACGACCGGTTTCGGTCTGTTTGTTGTGCGTGTCATGGCTGCCAATATACGTCAGATAGGAGCTAAAAAACCTTTAAAAGAAATCTTATTCTCGATGATACGGGTGCCCGCCGAGGATGCATTGCGCCCGGTAAATCTGTTCCGCCAGAAGACCGCGAACCAGCATGTGCGGCCAGGTCGCCGCCCCCAGCGACAGGGTCATCCGGGCGGTGTCGCGAACCGATGCATCGAGCCCGTCGGCACCGCCAATCATAAAGGCTACATCGCCCTCGCCCCCATCGCGCCAGCCACCCAGTTTGCCCGCAAAATCGATGCTGGAAAGCTGCTTGCCGCGCTCGTCCATGGCGACGACGATGGCACCCGTAGGCACCGCGCAGGTCAGCAACTCGGCCTCGCGCTGTTTCATTTCAGACGTGCTGAGGGAGCGCTTTTCTTCTACTTCTTTGAGATCAAGGGAGAATGGTGGCCGGATGCGGCCCCGGTAATGGTCGAACAAGTCGCGTTCGGGGCCAGCCTTGGCGCGACCCACAGCGGCTATCAGCAATCGCATAAATAGCCCCTCAAGCGCCGGGCGGGGCTACTCGCCCCTTGGCTCGCCGCAGGAGCGGCGGTCCGCAGTCGCGGCCTTCTCAAATCCGAAAGAAAGAAGTCTTTCGGACTTTCGGGTTTGCTCATTTTCACTCTCAAATGCTTGTCGCTTCCGCCGTTTCGTCCGCGTCGTCCGGTGCTGGTACGCCCCACATCTTTTCCAGATTGTAGAACTTGCGTACTTCCGGGCGGAACAGATGAACAATGACGTCGCCGGCATCAACCAGAACCCAGTCGCACGTCCGCATGCCCTCGACGGCAATGCCGTCTACGCCACTGGCTTTTACTTTTTCACTGATGTTTTGGGCCATGGCACCGACATGGCGCTGTGATGTGCCGCTGGCGATTATCATGTAATCGGTCAGGGATGACTTTCCCGACAGGTCAATAACGAGCAGCCCTTCGGCCTTGTCGTCATCCAGCGTTTTCTCCACCAGCTTCAGTAGTTCTACTGCCGTTGGCGGCGTCTTTTTCGGTCGAGGTATGGTCTTCTCCTATCGTTTGTATTTGTTTACCGTCCGGCGCGGATACGTGTCGCTGACTGTGAATGTTCCTTCGTCCGCAGGAACGCCCACGCCGGTGGACGCATGTTGACCAGGGTGGACCAGCGGGAACGGGAAACTCTTTTCGTCCCGAAACGCCGCGCCGCCTTGCCTGACAACGCTTGATAAGAATACGAGGGCCGCGCGAAAACCGCAATGGGAACGGCATTGAACAGGCCGCACCAGTTTTTCCATTTTGGCACTTCGGCCAGCAAATCCGCGCCCATGACAAGGACGAAGCGGACCCTGGGAAACCTGCGTTTCAGGGCCTGAACCGTATCAACGGTGAAGCGCGTGCCCAGTTCACGCTCGATTCCGGTAACGATGATTCGGTGGTCATCCGCCGCAACCTGTGCCGCCTGCCCCATGCGTTCAGAAAATCCTGCCATGTCATCCGTCGATTTCAGCGGGTTCTGCGGGCTGACCATCCACCACACCGCATCCAGCCCCAATCGGTCCAGCGCCAGTTTGCTGATGTGCAGGTGTCCCTCGTGGGCCGGATTGAAGGAACCGCCGAGCAGGCCTATGCGCTGGCCTTTTAAGGCGTTTACGGTCGGCATTGCCCGGTTCCGCGAACGACGTATTTGAAGCTTGTCAATTGTTCGAGCCCGACCGGCCCGCGAGCATGCAGTTTGCCCGTCGAGATACCGATTTCGGCCCCCATGCCGAATTCGCCGCCATCGGCGAACTGGGTCGAGGCATTGACCATGACAATGGCACTGTCGACCCGATTGAGGAATTCTTCTGCCGCTTTGGAATCCTCGGTGATGATGGCTTCTGTGTGTTGCGAGCTGTGTTCGCCAATGTGGGCGATGGCCTGATCAACACCATCGACGACGGCGACGGAAATAATGGCATCCAGATATTCTGTGTCCCAGTCATCATCGGAAGCGGCCGCGATGCGTCCGTCGATAGCGACGGCGTCAGTATCGCCACGCACTTCGCATCCGGCATCGACCAAGGCATCGACGATACCGGGCAACAGGGTCGGCGCAACCGTGCGCGCCACCAGCAGGGTTTCCGTTGCCCCGCAAATGCCGGTGCGGCGCATCTTAGCGTTGAGCACGACATTTTTCGCCATGTCTGTGTCGGCCCCATCATCGATATAGGTATGACAGATGCCTTCCAGATGCTTGAACATGGGGATCCGGCTTTCAGCCGTGATCCTCTCGATCAGGGACTTTCCGCCGCGCGGCACAATGACATCGACATATTCGACCAGCCGCAGCAGTTCGCCAACCGCATCACGGTCGGCCGTCGGCACCAGTTGGATCGCGTCTTCTGGCAAACCCGCCGCCTTCAGGCCCTGTTTCAGGCAGGTGACAATGACCGCGGACGAATGAAAGCTTTCCGAGCCGCCGCGCAGGATCGACGCATTGCCGGATTTCAGGCACAGCGCCCCGGCATCCGCCGTGACGTTGGGCCGGGATTCATAAATAACGCCGATCACGCCCAAGGGCGTGCTGATCCGCTCGATATGCAGACCATTGGGGCGGTCCCAGTCGCTTAAACGAACGCCGACGGGATCGGCCAGTTCGGCGATCGCTTGGAGCCCTGCGGCCATCGCTTCGATACGCCCGTCGTCCAGCATCAAACGGTCGAGGAACGAGCCCTTCAGGCCTTTCTTCTCGCCCGCCGCCATATCTTTGGCGTTGGCGTCAAGAATAGCCGCCTTGCTGTCGCGCAAGGCCTTGGCCGATTCCGTCAGGGCCGTATTCTTGGCTGCGGTCGAGGCCGAAGCTAATTCACTGGCGGCGGCCTTGGCGGCCTTGCCCATGCCTTGCATCAGGGCTGCGATATCGGTGTTTTCATTGGTGTTCATGACATCACCAGGTCGTCTCTGTGGATCATCTCGTCGCCGCCACGGTAGCCCAGCAGGGCTTCTATTTCACTGCTTTTATGGCCCGCCAGCAGGCGTGCGTCATCGGCGGAATAGGCCATCAGGCCGCGTCCGATTTCGTCGCCGTCGGGTGTTTTGATGGTCACCGCGTCGCCCTTCTGGAAGTTGCCTTCGACGGCGACAACGCCCGCGGGCAGCAGACTTTTGCCGCCTTGCAGTGCACTGAGCGCCCCGGCATCGACCGTGATGCTTCCCGACGGGCTGAGGGTTCCGGCGATCCAGTGCTTGCGCGCGCTGCGCGTTGTTTCCTTGGGCAAGAACCAGGTCGCCGTCGCGCCGTCTTCGATGCGACGAAGGGGATGCAATTCGCGGCCACTGGCGATGACCATGCGGCTGCCAGCCTCTGTGGCGAATTTCGCCGCCGCCAGTTTCGTCACCATGCCGCCGGTGCCGACGCCGGGCCGGGACTCGCCAGCCATCGCCTCGATCTCGGGCGTGATCTCGTGCACTTCGGCGACCACCGTCGCCGTGGCGTCGGTGCCGGGGTCGGCGGTGTACAATCCATCGACATCGGACAACAGCACCAGAGTATCGGCGCCCGTCATGGCGGCGACGCGCGCACCGAGGCGATCATTGTCGCCCATGCGGATTTCATCGGTGGCGACCGTGTCGTTTTCATTAATCAGCGGTACCGCGCCCAGCTTCAGCAAGGTTTCCAGCGTGTTGCGCGCGTTGATGTAGCGACGCCGGTTATCACTGTCATCCAGCGTCATCAGCACCTGGGCGACGGTCAAATCGTGCCGTGCCAATTCCTCTTCGTAAGCATGGGCCAGACCAAGTTGACCGGTCGCCGCTGCCGCCTGCTTTTCTTCCAGCCTGAGGGTGCGGCCATCGTCGAAACCGAGATGCTTGCGCCCGACGGCAACCGCGCCCGACGACACGATGACCACCTGTTGGCCACGCGCCCGGCACGCCGCGATATCGTCCGCCATCGCCGCCAGCCACGTGCGGTGAATGGTGCCCTTGCTTTCATCGACAAGCAGCGACGAGCCAATTTTGACGACGATGCGTTTGGCCTGGCTCAAATCGGTTGTCTGTCTGTGCGGGCTCATGGCGTGAATTCCTCGCGCACTTCTTCTTCATTGTCACCACGCGCATCATGAATGGCGACCATCAGGGCGCGCAAGACATCTTCGACGCCCTGATGCGAAACGCCTGACATTTCCATCACCCGATTGCCCGAAGCGGCCTCCAGCTCGGCGCGTTTCTCAGCCCGTGCCTCGGCCGTCAGGGCATCGCACTTGTTCAAGGCGACGATTTCATTTTTATCGGCCAATCCGCCGCCGTACTTGTTCAATTCCTCGCGAATGATTTTGTACGACTCCGCGACATCGTCCGCCGTGCCGTCGACAAGATGCAACAGCACACCGCAGCGTTCCACATGTCCTAAGAACCTGTGGCCAAGACCGGCCCCGTCGTGGGCGCCTTCGATCAGCCCGGGAATATCGGCGATGACGAATTCTTCCGTGTCGACGGCGACGACCCCCAGATTGGGATGCAGGGTGGTAAACGGATAATCGGCGACCTTTGGCCGGGCCCGACTGACGGCAGCCAGGAACGTCGACTTGCCAGCATTGGGCAGGCCCAGCAGCCCGGCATCGGCGATCAGTTTAAGGCGCAGCCACACCCATCGTTCTTCACCGGGCCAGCCGGTGTCGAACTTGCGCGGCGCCCTGTTGGTCGGGGTCTTGAACGTCGTGTTGCCGAAGCCGCCATCGCCGCCACGGGCCAGTACATAATCCTGGCCGACCTCGGTAAAATCGGCGACCACGGTTTCCTTTTCCTCGTCCAAGACCTGGGTGCCGACGGGAACCTTGACGATCACGGTTTCGCCCTTGGCACCCGAGCGGTTAGAGCCCATGCCATGACCGCCGCGCGCCGCCTTGAAATGCTGTTGGTAGCGATAATCGATCAGCGTGTTCAGCCCGTTGACACATTCGACAACGACATCACCACCACGACCGCCATTACCGCCGTCGGGTCCGCCGAGCGGGATATTGCGCTCGCGACGAAAGCTGACGCAGCCATCGCCGCCGTCACCGCTTTTGATATGGATTTTCGCTTCGTCGAGAAATTTCATGTCACTCGTGCCTGATGGCTGGAATCAAAAAGGGGAATGGCTAACCATTCCCCTTGAAACTCTCGAGCGAATGGCCGCGCATCTACCTCAAGCGGCAGATGGCTCCACAGCAACATACACACGACCGGAGGTCTTGTGATGAAATTTCACATTGCCTTCGATGAGGGCATAGATGGTGTGATCCTTGCCGATACCAACATTTTCACCGGGGTGCCACTTGGTACCACGCTGGCGAATGATGATATTGCCTGCAACGACGGTCTCGCCACCGAACTTCTTGACGCCAAGACGGCGACCAGCGGTATCGCGACCGTTTCGGGAACTACCACCTGCTTTTTTATGTGCCATCTAATCTATTCCTTCGTCTTGCTTTTGGCGGCGGCCTTTTTAGGCGCTGCTTTTTTCGGCGCTGCCTTTTTAGCGGCTGCTTTCTTCGGCGCTGCCTTCTTTGCGGCAGGCTTTTTAGCCTCTGCCTTTTTATCTTCTGTTTTGGCCGGTGCTTTCTTCGGCGCGGCCTTTTTAGCGGCAGGCTTGGTGCCCGTGGCGCTGATGCCGGTAATACGCAGAACCGTCTGATCCTGGCGATGACCAGCCTTGCGGCGATAGTTATGGCGGCGCTTTTTCTTGAAGACGACAATCTTGTCGGCGCGCGACTGTTCGATCACTTCGGCGAATACGGCGGCTTTACCAAGATCACCGGCGGCGGTCTTGGCGGCCTTGCCGCTCTCGCCGATCATCAGTACATCGTCAAGCGACACCGTGGATCCGGCCTCGGCGGCAAGTTTTTCGACGCAAATAACGTCGTTTTCGGTGACTTTGTACTGTTTTCCACCGGTTTTGATGACTGCGAACATTGTCTTTACCACTTACATATAAACATGAACGGGGGCTATTAAGCGCCTAACGCCGGACCCCTTGAAAAAGGAGGCCGAAATATACCCCTAAACCGCCGCATGTCAACACCGAAAGCGCGGCTTGCGATACCATGTTAATGTCCGGTTGACGGGCCTTTTCCCGCCGCTTGCCCTTGCTGCGGGTTTGGATGAATGTCCGTTATGCTTAGGAAAGCATACTTTATTAGGCTAGTGGCAGAAGTGGGGCCCGTTTTAACGACGCCTCAGGCAATCGATAGAGGCCCCATTTCAGTTAATCCAGTATGGCAATCGGCAACAGCCCATTATCCTGGGCATGCTTTTTCAGGCGTCCATCGCTTTTGATTCTGCCCACGAAACCGTTGATGTAGGCCAGCCATTCCGGATCGCCTTTATTGATGGCATAGGCGTATTCAGTTTTATGGAATGGCGCGCTGGGTTCGAGCAACTTTGCCCAATCATAGGTTACGAGTATTTTCTTGCCGTAAGGAAAATCTGTCAGGAAGGCGTCGGCACGGCCAGAACGAACTTCTTTTTCTCTCTGCTGAAATTTCACTACTGACAAGATCGAGGCATTTTTGAATGCGCTCGCGGCGTCTTCCATAAAAGTGCCTTTTTGCACCACCAGGATATGGCCATCCTTGTCCATATCGTCCCAATTCTTCAGGGTTGAATGGTTCTTGGTGACGATGGCGTAAATATCACTGCGCAGATAAGGATCGCTGTAATCCAGGTGTTTGGCGCGGGATTCAGTGATGCCAACGCCAAACATCGCGATATCGCATTTATCAGCCTGGATATCTTTGATGAAGGTCGCAAAACTGGTTTTAACAAATTGAAGTTTAACGCCAAGGTCGCTTGCCAGTTCGCGCGCGAGGCCAATGTCGATGCCTTCAAGCTTTCCGTTTTTGGAATTGTGAAACGAAATGGCGTAATATGCAGGCCAATGACAAACGCGGAGAGTGCTTTCCGCCTTGATGCGTTCCAGGTTTCCGGCAACCACTGGAGCTGTTGTAAAAATGATTAAAGTCAATGCGCCGATAAAAGATTTATATAGTCTGATCATAACGGGGCCTTTATTAAATGTGCCTATCGGGGTGTGTTGAAAGGCTGTGTTGTTTCGGGCAGTATTCTACGGTTTTTTATTATAGTAAAAATATCCAAAGTCAATTTTCGAAAGAAATCAGGGTTTCAGTAAATTGCAGTTTTCCCTTTCCAAACGGTCCTGGTTAGGTAGTCGCTACGGCGTATTGCTTTTTGCATTTGTCGTTGCCGTGGCGTTTGTTGGCGTGTGGTCATACCAGTTATGGCAAGGCAAGGAACGTGCAATTCTGACAAGCGAGACGGCGGCAGAAAATCTTGCGCGCGCCAGTGAAGATGCCAACAACCGAACAATCCAGGCTGTTGATCTGATATTAACCAGTGTTGCTGCTGGCATGAAACCGGGAGGATGGGCAAATGGGCAGAAAGGTAGAGCTTTCCTGTCGTCCTTGCTGGATGAAGCCCCCCAAGTGCGCGAGGTCGCCTTTGCCGATACCTTGGGAATGGTCACGAATATTTCTCGCCGTGGCGTAATTCCTGATTTGTCCGTTGCCCATGAAGCCTATTTCCAGCAAGCCCTGTCGGGCACTATGCCCTCATTGCTTATCAGCAAGCCCTATGCGGGACGACTATTGGGCGATAATCAGGCGGCCGAACCCAACACAGATTTTTGGCACCTGATTGCTGCCCGTAGCGTATACGACGATATCGGCGGGTTCCTTGGGGTCGCGATCGCAGTGATCAACCCTGGATTTTTGCAAGAGCAGATCAACGCCCTGGACGTCGGACGTCGGGGGCATATCGCCTATTACAGATATGACGGCGAATTATTGGTGCGTGGAGGAAATATTTCGAGATTCATCGACAGTACCAGCCACGCCAATCATCCGCTGTTTAAAACATATTTGCCACAACGTGAATGGGGGACGTTCCGTCAGGCTGATGACTACGTGATGGGAGCTGAGAGTATTGTCAGCTATCGCGCGACCACCCGTTGGCCCTTTGTCGTTGCCGTGGTCCTGAATGTCGATGAGACACTTGCACCCTGGTTGCGCGAGGCAACAGATTTTTCCATCGTTATGGCTGGCGGTCTGGCGGTATTGCTGTTGTTGGCGTTCATCGTTTATCGCCAACGTGCAACGGCCGAACAGGCCGAGGAACAATTAACGTTGCTTGGAACGGCCCTGGAAACATCCGCCAATATGGCTCTTATTACCGATTTTGATTCCAGAATTGTTTGGGTGAACGACGCCTTCTGTAAACAATTTGGATACGAATTTCACGAAGTTGTCGGAAAAAACCCAAACATCCTGAAATCCGGGTTGGTTTCTGCTGAGGCAATAGCCGAAATGTGGGAGCTCACTCTAAGCGGTCGTACCTGGAATGGTGAGATGATCAACCAACGCAAGGATGGCTCGTTGGTTATCGTTAATCAGACGATCAGCCCTATTATGAATGCCGATGGGGAAATTACACATTTTGTCGCTATCCACGATGATATTACCGAACGCAAACGCTCCGAAGAACGATTGTTAGAGGCCAAAAACGAAGCGGAAGAAGCCAACAAGGCGAAATCGGAATTTCTGGCCAGCATGAGCCATGAATTGCGGACCCCATTAAATGCTGTTTTGGGATTTGCGCAGTTGTTGCAATTCGACCCCCAACACCCTTTGTCAGAGAAACAAAATGTCCACGTTGAAAGCATTTTGGAAGGTGGAGACCACCTTCTTCAATTGATAAACGAAGTCCTCGATCTGGCTAGAATTGAAGCTTCCAAGATTGATTTTTCTTTCGAGGTGTTGAACGGATACGACGTTGCTGAAGAATGCGTCGCCTTGTCGCTGCCGCTTGGCGAGTCCCAAGGTGTGAAAATTATCAACACCCTGGGCAAAGAGAATGCCCCCCTGCTGAGAACTGATCGGGTTCGATTCAAGCAAGCCTTACTCAACCTTCTGTCGAATGCGGTCAAGTACAACAAGATTGATGGCAAGGTGATCGTGGACGGTTTGGAAACCGATGATGGTTTCATGCGATTTACTGTGAAGGATACCGGGGTTGGTATTGCCGAAAAAGACCATGACAGCGTTTTCCAGATGTTCCACCGACTGGGAGCAGACCCCATGATCGCCAGGGAAGGAACAGGAATCGGTCTGACCGTTACCAAGTTACTTGTAGAGAGACTGGGTGGACGCCTGGGCTTCGAAAGCGAAAATGGCGTTGGCAGTACATTTTGGATTGAACTTCCCTTGGCATCAAATTCAGATGCGGGGATTTGGGTCAATGTTGTACGTACCGGAGTTGAGGCCGTTGATAACGATCATCGGGTTCTTCTGTCGATAATAGACAAAGTTGGCTCAACTGATTTTGACGATCAGGATTTGAGCCAGGTCTTCGACGAACTTCTCGATTATACCCAATATCACTTCCAGCGTGAGGAGGCGATCATGAGGGCCTGCGAATTTCCCGAATTCAATCAGCATCAAGCGGGTCATAAAGCCTTGCGATTGCATGTATCTGGTATGATGGATGAATGGCTAAAGAGCCCCAGCCCAAAGTCGCGTGAGGAACTGCACAAATTCTTACAGGATTGGCTGTTCAACCATATTGTAAAGGATGACGCCGAGATAGCCGCTTTCACCAAAGGCAAGGATCAAAAGATTGCCAAAGCATTGGAAACGCTTGCTCATCAAATTCACCCCCTCAAAACGGTGTTTTCAGAAGAAAACCAGCTCTGACCTCTTGATGCCATCGTCATGAAGTTTTGTGATGACTGGGCTTCGCCGGCACAGGCTTAAACAGGCTGAGATATTCCTGAAATTGGGAGAGCATCAGCATTACGATGGATCTGTATTTGCATCTGGTGCCAGGGCTTCAAAAAGAAGCTGCGGAAAAGGTGGACACGGCGCTACGGAGCGCGCTAAAAAACGCCACCTGACCACTGCCGGTGGCAAATCCGGTGGCAAATATTATTGCGGAACAAAAAAATCCAGCAATTTCAACTGCGGAGAGATGCCGGAGTGGTCGAACGGGGCGGTCTCGAAAACCGTTGTGCTCTCACGAGTACCCAGGGTTCGAATCCCTGTCTCTCCGCCATTTACCAAAGCCCCCATCGGGGGCTTTTTTGGTGAATGGGTGGGCGCGACATCGGCGAGAGGAGCCTCGTTCGGTGAGGAAGCATGCCTTCCGAACGACGCCGAGCACGGCGAGGCGGTCCTGAGCACCGCGAGAGGATAGAAATCATCCTTAAAGATGATTTCTACAATCCCTGTCTCTCCGCCATTTACCAAAGGCCCCCTGATATCCGCTTCGGTCATTGCCGGACATCTATCCATTTGTCGGGCATATCCTTAGGCCAGCCGACAAATCGTTGGAAATCTAGCACAGTACCTTTAAACTCTACGGAGCACGGCAACTGCCATTTTTGGAGAAACCCGGCAGGTGAGCGCAAAAGAACACTTCAATTGGAGCTGGGTGGAGCTGAAGGGTCAGCCCTGCCTGCATGTCGCGCCGAAAGAGTGGGCCGACGGTGCGCGTTGGGCAGCCTTTACTGACGAGTTCGCAAGTTCCTTTTCGGACGGTCGAGTTTTTTATATTGTCGATATCCGGGCAGGCGAAGAAAAAACCGACCTGGACGGTTTCAAGGAAATCATCGCCATTTACAAAAAGCATGGGATCGAGAGCGCCGTTATCGCCGTTATCACCACGGACCAATTCCACGATATGACCGCCACAATGTTTAAACATTTGGCCGATTCCAGAGATTTCGATTTGCAGATTAAGGTTTTCCTCAGCGATGCAACGGCGACCAGCTGGATGGAAGAGTGTATCGGTTCAGGCTCATCCTAGCGTCTCGATTGCTCGCTCGTTCATGCACACATTCCCTGGTGCTCACCGCCTTGTGCACGCATAGGGCCAGATGAGTTTGGTATTTTTCGGCAAGAGCGTGCCGTCCTTGAACATCACCGGGATGTCTGTGAATTTACCGTCCTCAGCCAACGCCTTCACCGATGCACTGTCGTAAGGTGCCGTCGGGCGATAAAGCGCGACCGGGTCCATCCACCAGCCGTCTTTCGGGATGACGACGCTGCGACCCCATGCATAGTGCGGATCGGATGAATACACGGCGACGAAATGAACGGCCGGGCGACGGTGCTTGGACTGTACGTTTTTGTTCATTCCGCTGACACCGGAATTGCCGGTCGGCCCGATATATTCGCCGGCGCGCACGCGCTGACCGATTTTCAGCTCGTCGGGCAATGCATCCAGATGACCATAGGACGTATAAACCCACATGGGCAGCCCGGTATCGGCTGCGCTGTGGCGCAGGACGACCTCTTTGCCGCGGGCCGATTTAACACCTTTGAATTTTGCCACCACCGTGCCGTTAGCGGCGGCCAGCATCGGTGTGCCCCAGGGTACCGGAATATCCAGCCCCCCATGATAGGATTCACGCGTTCTCTTGAAGTCGTAGCTCATGGCCCAGATATCATCGATACCGGGACACCGGGCGCTGTCAGGAAAGCGTGGGCCGAGCCCGGTTGCGATCATTCCGCGTTTGATCGATGGGCCGGCACCGCACGACCGGGGGCGCCCGATCGCACACGCGACATGGTCGCTGATCTGTTTTATGGGAATTTTGTAGGTCAGCGCGCCTTCATCGCGGCTGGCGTCGCGGCCACGAGGACCGCTTTCGGGCCGCCATGTATAGGACTTTTTGTTGTGTCCCTTGTACATAGCGCGCAATTCCCTGATCGTCAGGAACCCATCGCCGTTGGCATCGAGCAGGTCGAAGTTGCCGCGTCGTATCCATTCGTCGCGGCTTATCTTGTTGTCGCCGTTGGCATCAATGTGTGGAAAGTCGTCTGCGGCGCGGCCGATCCTGGAAAAGTCACCCTTGCCTTTGCCTTTTCCTTTACCCTTGGAAAGCGCATCAGACGCATGCCCAAAAACAATGCAGATGGACACCAATGCTAACAGCCATGAACGCGCCAAAATCATGGGTATGATTATACCAAAAAACAGGGATATCAGTCCATTTCATATGCCCGCATATATGGAATATCAAATAAACGAAATCTGCTGTATCCTGCCAGCGACAAGCCATTTCCGCCTGTATTGAGGTGTCGGCGGAGATGGGATGATGCTTTTCAGCCAGGACTCTAAATGCAGAACGATCCATCCCCCATTCGAAAATCCAACCTTATGATTGTCGGCTTTTCGGCAATCATTTTGCTAATGGCGGCTGTTGTGTCCATTGGCCATCAGGGCTTTGGAGTCATAGAAGACCACTACAATAAACAACGTGTCCTTGAGCAGAAAACACGGCTTGTCTATCAGATGCGCGAGGCGGTCCGAAAACGCTCGTTTTCCGTTTCCAGGGTCACCAGCCTTGATGATTACTTTGACCGGGATGATGAACTTCAACGTTACAGAGATGCGGCGCGCGATTTCATTGCTGCACGTGAGCGGCTTCTGGAGCTGGGAGTTGACGACAGGGAACAGGCAAACATCGACGAAGTCACGCGGCTTGTTATCGATATCCAGCCGTTTGTCGATCGTGTCATTGAATATGCGGTCGAGGAAGGAAAGCATGGCAAGGACCTTAATGTCATGATGGCGAATTCCTTTTTAGCTCAGGTAAACGTTCTGGAGGCATTGGACAGCCTTGTTGCGACCCAGGAAAAGCTGCGTCACGACCACCAACACGCCATCACGTCGAACAGGGACAAAATTTACACGGCCATTGTAGCGGTCGTGCTGGGCATCATCATCGCGTCTGTCATCATCGCCATCTTCGTAACCCGACGCGAACACGGTTTGTTCAGCGCCCTGAGTTCCGCGATGATCGAGGCTGACAAGGCGAACCGGGCGAAGTCGCTTTTCCTGGCCAACATGAGCCACGAGTTAAGGACGCCCTTGAATGCCATCATCGGATTTTCCCAATCCTTGCGTGGCGGTTATTTTGGTGAACTGGCGAATGAAAAACACAAGGAATGTATTGACCTGATCGAAGGCTCGGGCGCGCATTTGCTGGAACTGGTGAATGACATTATTGACTTGAGCGAGGTTGAGGTTGGAGACATTAGGCTGGAGAAGGAACGCGTTAACGTTCACGAACTGGTCGATGAATGTATCGAGTTGATTCGACCGCGAGCCGATAAAAAGGGTGTTACCGTATTCAACCGCATCGGCGAGGATGCACCGCCCATCCATGCAGACCAACGGCGTCTGCGCCAGATCTTCCTCAACCTTGGGGTCAACGCCGTGAAATTCACGCCCGGAGACGGTACCGTTACCTTTGCCACATCGGCACAGGTTGATGGCGATTTTGTCGGCTTCACGGTAACCGATACCGGGCTTGGCATGTCCGAGAGCGATGTTGAAAAGGCATTGATGCCGTTTGAGCAGGTCGACAGGGGGAAATTCGGCGAGCATGAGGGAACAGGATTGGGATTGCCGCTAACCCAGCGCCTGGTCAAACTGCATGATGGAAGATTGTCGATCACCAGCAATATCGGAAAAGGAACCACCGTCGAAGTGGCTTTCCCTGTGCTGCACGCTGATAACTGACGTTCAGGCGCCCGACTTTTCCAGTTCTGTCAAAACCGTCCGGGCCATTCGACCCATTCATTCAGGCCGGAATCGTCAAGGCCATTCCGGACAATGTGTCCGTCATCTCTATCTGGCAGCCCAGACGGGAATTCTTTTGAAGATTGACAACCGAATCGAGCCGGTCTTCTTCGTCGTTGGAAAGGGACGGCAGCTTTGCCGCCCAATCATCATCGATAACGACATGACACGTCGCACAGGCCGTTGAGCCATTGCAGGCCCCGGCGATGGGGTAGCCGGAATTCCTGAGGATTTCCATTAGCGACAACCCGTTGTGGGCATCAATGGCCACCGTGTCGCCGGTCGTGTCTGTAACTTTCAAAGTCGGCATCGTCAGTATCCTGTTGTTAATTTTGTAAGCTTTAATCACACCGGTGATCTATCCGTCAATGACAGATAGGAAACCCGTCATCGCCGATCAACCCGAAGCCGTTTTCAAACCCCGATATCGGCTGAAATAGTCATCCCGTAAGTCCACAGCTTTGTTTTTTCGCTTGACCCGAAGGGGAATGGATTGCTATCAGTTCATATGCAAATAAGAGTGATTATTAGTATTATTCTAAATTAAGTCGTTATCTTGTTTGATTTGTTAGATTTTAGTTATATTAGTTTTATAAGGTGTACACAAATGAAGAATTCCTATGTTTCAAGACTGGCAATTTTTTGCGCCATTCTGATTGCCACTGCCATGTCATCGGGCACGGCATCGGCAGCCGGTGAAGTTAATTTATATTCGGAACGCCAGCCGTTCCTGATGGCCCCCCTGCTGGATGCCTTTAGCAAGGAAACCGGCATCAAGGTCAATATGGTCTACATCAAGAAAGGCATGCTCGAGCGGCTGAAGGCGGAAGGCATGAATAGCCCCGCCGACATGGTGCTGACGGCAGACATCGGCAACCTGAACAATCTGGTCACAGCCGGGTTGATGCAGCCAACCCGTTCGGACAAATTGAGCGCCAACATTCCCGCCAACCTGCGCCATCCCGATGGCCTGTGGTACGGACTGACGACGCGCGCACGCATCATTTATGCACACAAGGACAGGGTCAAACCGGGCGAGGTCACACGCTATGAAGACCTGGCGGCACCCCACATGAAGGGCCGCGTCTGCACGCGTTCGGGCAAGCACGTCTACAACGTTTCACTGCTGGCATCGATCATCGACGCCAAGGGCGAAGCAAAAGCCACCGAATGGGCGAAAGGCGTCAAAGCCAATCTGGCACGCAAGCCCCAGGGCAATGACCGGGCCCAGGTGAAGGCCGTCTTTCAGGGTGAATGCGATGTCGCCATCGGCAATACCTATTACATGGGCAAGATGCAGACCAACGAGAAAAAGCCCGAACAAAAACAATGGGCAGCAGCCGTCAACCTGATCTTCCCGAATCAGTCCGATCGGGGTGCCCACGTCAACGTTAGCGGAGCCGCTGTGACGAAAAGCGCCAAGAACAAGGACAACGCCATCCGACTGGTCGAATTCCTGACCAGCGATGCGGCACAGAAAATCTATGCCGAAGGGAACTTCGAATATCCCGTCAAAAAGGGCGTCGCCCTGCATCCGCTGGTCGCTTCGTGGGGAACGTTTAAGTCCGACAAGGCAATGCTGTCGAACGTGGCGGCACAAAGGAAGCTGGCAACCCGAATCATGGACAGGGTCCGGTTCGATAACTAGGCTTTGACCAATCAGGGGGGCCGGACGGGTCTGCGCCCCCCTTCTCGCTTGCTGGGACACGGGACAATATGACGGCGACAACGACAGCCAAAATGGCCGACGGCGCAAACAGGGTCTCGCTGTCCTGGTTCAACGGATGGACCATTGGCACCGTTCTCGTCGCCATGATCGCGGTGCTGCCGATTGCCGCCGTCGTTTATATCAGCATGACCCCCAGCGATGATATCTGGCAGCATTTGGTCGATACTGTGCTGGGGCTGTATATCAGCACCACCCTGTATCTGATGATCGGGGTCGGCCTTGGAACCCTTGTTATCGGCGTCAGCACGGCATGGCTGGTCAGCATGTGCCGGTTTCCGGGAAAACGCATTTTCGAATGGGCCCTGCTGCTGCCGATGGCCATGCCAGCCTATGTGATCGCCTATCTGTATACCGACATTCTGGAATACGCCGGGCCGGTGCAGGCGATGTTGCGCGACATCTTTGGCTGGACGACCAAGCGGGAATACTGGTTCCCCGAAATCCGTTCGCTGGGCGGGGCAATTTCGATGCTGACCCTGGTGCTGTACCCTTATGTCTATCTGCTGTCCCGCGCCGCGTTTATGGAGCAGTCGGTCTGCGTTCTGGAAGCCAGCCGGGTGCTCGGCCGTGGACCGGTGCGCAGTTTTTTCAGTGTCGCCCTGCCGCTGGCGCGACCATCCATCATCATCGGCATATCGCTGGTGCTGATGGAAACCCTGAATGATTTTGGCACCGTCGACTTTTTCGCCGTCAGCACGTTCACACTGGGCATTTACGATGTCTGGCTGAACATGAACAACGTCGCAGGCGCGGCACAACTGGCCCTGGTTTTGCTTGCCTTCGTCAGCGTGCTGGTGCTTTCCGAACGGTTCGCCAGACGCAAGAAAAAATTCCACCACACGACGACCACCTACCGGGCCCTGCCCGGATACCTGTTGCAAGGCCGCGCCAAAACCCTGGCGATACTGGCCTGTGCCCTGCCGGTGCTTTTCGGCTTCGTTTTGCCGGCCGGTGTTTTGGCCAGCTATTCCGTTATTCATTTCGACGTGGCGATGAACACCGATTTCCTCGACCATGCTTTCAACAGCCTTATGCTGTCGTCGCTCGCCGCCGGGTTGGCCGTCGCCATCGGCATTTTCATGGCCTATGGTGTGCGCTTGCGCAACGAACGCCTGCTCAAGGTGATGGTCCGTCTGGCCAGCCTGGGCTATGCCATTCCCGGCGCAGTACTGGCGGTCGGCGTGCTGGTAACGCTGGGCACGATCGACAATGGCATTGATGGTTTCATGCGCCAGACATTCAACATTTCAACCGGCCTGTTGCTAAGCGGCACCATTGCCGCGGTGACATTCGGCTATCTGGTGCGATTCCTGGCGCTGTCGTTCGGCAGCATCGAGGCCAGTCTGGGCAAGATCACCCCAAGCATGGACGGGGCGGCGCGCAGCCTTGGTCACGGGGCATTCAGCACTTTGCAAAAAGTTCACCTGCCGATGATCCGTGGCGCCATCCTGACCGCGTCGATGATGGTGTTTGTCGACTGCATGAAGGAACTGCCGTTAACGGTTATTCTGCGACCCTTCAATTTTCATACACTGGCAACCTTCGTTCACCAGTATGCTTCAGACGAACAGTTGGGCGAGGCGTCGCTGGCGGCGTTATCGATTGTCGGCTTCGGCATCTTGCCGGTTATCATTTTGAGTCTGGCGATTTCCCGGTCACGGCCCGGACACGAACAAGGGGATGAGGCCTAAATGAAAGGGCTCCACATACAAGGACTTAGCCATTCCTATGGCGACAACAAGGTCCTGGACAATGCCGGACTGATTGTTCCGGCAGGCGAGCTGGTCTGTATGCTTGGGCCATCGGGCTGTGGCAAATCGACACTGTTGCGACTCGCCGCCGGGTTGGAAAAAGTCCAACACGGCAAGATTATCATTGATGACGTCACCGTCGGCAGCGCCGATGTCCATCTGCCGCCAGAAAAACGGCACATCGGCCTGATGTTTCAGGACTACGCCCTGTTTCCGCATCTGAACGTCATCGACAATGTGACATTCGGGCTGCTGGATATGGCACCTGACAAGGCGCGATTACTAGCCATGGATATGCTGACCCAAGTCGGCATGGCCGCACAATCGGATAAATTTCCGCACATGCTGTCGGGCGGCCAGCAACAGCGAGTCGCACTGGCGCGCGCACTGGCCCCGGAGCCGAAACTGCTGCTGCTCGACGAGCCGTTTTCAGGCCTCGACACCAACCTGCGCGAGACCATCCGCGAGGAAACCCTGAGCGTGTTGAAAAACAGTGGCGTCGCCACCCTGATGGTTACCCACGACCCGGAAGAAGCCATGTTCATGGCTGACAGGATCAAGATCATCGGCGCCAACGGTCACATCCTGCAGGCCGGGCGACCGCATGAAATTTACTATCATCCGACTCATGAATTCGTCGCCAGACTGTTCGGCATGATGAACCGCTTCGAAGGCGTCGCAGCGGACGGTCAGGTCGAAACCCCATTGGGCGCGGTCGCCACCGATCTGGCCGACGGTACGCCTGCCGAGGTTCTGATCCGCCCGGAAGGAGTGATTCTGGGAACCAGTGACAATAATCAGGGAACCACAGTCGAGGTGACGTCGAGCCACCTGATGGGGCATGACAACATCGTCCGTGTTCGACTTGGCAATGGCGAAGGCGAAGATTTGCACGTCCGGGTTCACCATACATTCGAGGCCGAACTGAAGGAGAGTTTTTCGTGTCGTCTCGACCACGAATACGCCTTCGTCTTTCCTCTGGATGCAGAATCCGAGTATACCAATACGGAGCTGATGGACGCGCCCACGAGTGAAGAAATATCGGCGGCGGGCGAATGATGAGGGCCGCGAAACACCCGCATATGATCAGCATGAGGTTCGCGAACCGGACCCGCTTATCGAGGAGACAGTAAGATGGTGGAGCTTTCAGAAGACTTTAAACTTCAATACGAGGCGCTGGATTCAGATCACCAGAAGCTCGTTGAAATGGTCAATGAAATTTCCGGGATGCTGGATGAAGGCTGTGCTGAGGACTGCAAAGCCAAGGTCGTCGAATTCATCAACTTCACCAAGGCCCATTTCGCCCGCGAAGAACAGTTGCTTACCAAATCCGGTTATCCCAACGTCGAAAATCACAGCCGGCATCACAAGGCGCTGGACAAGAAAATGGACCATCTTCTGGAATTTGCCAGCATGGTGACAGTCAATGAATTGGCGTGTGACAGTCTGAAAAAAGAACTGGTGTTCTTTGTTATGGACGACGTCATCAGCTCCGACCTGGACTTCAAATCGTTTCTGGAAAATATCCCGTCCTGACGACGAGGCCAGGGCTATGGGGTGGGCAGCTTCTGATCAGATTCAAGAATAAGCCGCTCAACGGTTTCCCCGCCGATAATGTGGCGGTCGATGATTTCATCGACGTCCTCGCGACTGTTGAAATGATACCAGACGGCTTGGGGATAAATCACCAACACCGGTCCCAGCTCGCAGCGGTTCAGGCAGCCTGCCTTGTTGATGCGAATGGCCTTTAGTTTCAGCTCCTTGGAGCGGACTTTCATATATTGGTGCAGATCGACCGAGCCGCGCGCCGAACACGAGCCGCGCGGATGGTCAGGCTCGCGTTCATTGATACAGCAAAAAACATGAACGTCGTAAACCAGCTTGTTGTCCGTCTTGTTATCCGTTTCGGGTGTCGTCATCGCTTCGTTCCATCGCTGATAATTTCTCGATTAAATGTCATTATAGTGAAACATGATGAACACAGATAATAAATGGCAATTCTGGGTCGATCGCGGCGGCACCTTTACCGATGTCGTTGCCCGACGACCCGACGGCGTGCTGCTGACCCACAAGGTGCTGTCGGAAAACCCGGAACGCTATAACGACGCGGCCATACAGGGCATTCGGGAAATCCTTGGGCTGGACGATACCGCCCCCCTGCCGACCGATGACATTGATGTCATCAAGATGGGCACCACCGTTGCCACCAATGCGCTGCTGGAACGCACCGGGGATCGCACGGTGCTGGTGATTACCGAAGGCTTTAGCGATGCCCTGCGTATCGGCTATCAAAGCCGCCCCGATATCTTTGCCTTGAAAATCGAATTGCCAGAGCTTCTGTATGAGCAGGTGGTGACGGCGAAGGAGCGCATCGGCGCCCACGGCGATGTCATTTGCCCGTTGGACAAGGAAGCACTACGAGCCGACCTGCAAGCCGCCTTCGATGCCGGTATTCGATCCTGTGCCATCGTCCTGATGCACGGCTATCGGTTCACGGACCATGAACGCACCGCCGCTGACATCGCGCGCGAGATTGGCTTTACACAAGTCAGCGTCTCGCACCGGGTCAGCCCCTTGATGCGGCTGGTCGGGCGCGGCGACACCACCGTCGTCGATGCCTACCTGTCGCCAATCCTGAGGCGCTATGTCGATCAGGTGGCGGCCCAGACCGGCGATGCGAGGCTGATGTTCATGAAATCGGACGGTGGCCTGACCGACGCCCGGCGCTTCGAAGGCAAAGACGCTATCCTGTCGGGTCCGGCGGGCGGCATCGTTGCGTGTGCCGGAACCGGGCTATCGGCCGGGTTCGACAAGGTCATCGGCTTCGACATGGGCGGCACGTCCACCGACGTTTGTCATTTCGCCGGAGAATTTGAGCGCAGTTTCGAGACCGAGGTCGCCGGGGTTCGCATGCGGGTGCCGATGATGAACATCCACACCGTTGCCGCCGGGGGCGGTTCGATCCTGACCTTTGCCCATGGCCGCTTTCAGGTTGGCCCGCAATCGGCCGGGGCGAACCCGGGGCCTGCGGCATATCGTCGGGGTGGCCCGTTGACGGTGACCGACTGCAACATTCAGTTGGGCAAGTTACAGCCCGAGCTTTTCCCCAAGGTCTTCGGGCCGGGCGGTGATCAGGGGCTCGACGCCGATATCGTCAACACCAAGTTTCAGGCGCTGGCCGCCAAGGTTCGCGATCAACTGGGCTGGGACATGACCCCGATGGAGGTGGCTCAAGGGTTCCTGAAAGTCGCCATCGAGAACATGGCGTCGGCCTGTAAACGAATTTCCGTGCAGCGCGGCTATGACGTGACGTCTTATGCCCTGAACTGCTTTGGCGGCGCCGGGGGGCAACACGCCTGTCTGGTCGCCGATGCGCTGGGCATGAGCCGGGTGCTGGTTCATCCCTATGCCGGCGTGCTGTCGGCCTACGGTATGGGGCTGGCCGATGTAACGACCCTGAAGGACCGATCATTCGAAGAAGCACTCAACGACGCGGCGGTGGCGCGCATTGATGAACTGCTCACCCAGATGACAGCGGATGGCACCGACGAGCTGCTGGCCCAGGGAATCCCCACAGCCCGGATATCGGCCCGCCACAAGGTGCGCGTTAAATATCAGGGAACGGACACCGCACTGGTCGTCGATTTTGGCGACACGGCTGACATCACAGCGCGCTTCGAAGCGGCCCACCGCCAGCAATTTGGATTCCTGATGCAGGGTGCACCGCTGATTGTCGCCGCCGTTCAGGTTGAAGTCATTGGCGCATCCGGGGAAGCGGGTATCGAGGAGGCGGCCCGTGTTCGCGAAGAATCTGAAGAACCGCTTAAGGCCATCAAGATCATCGAGACCTATATGGCCGATGTCTGTCATGCGACGCCGTTCTATGACCGCGAGCAAATGGCGGCGGGTGATGTGGTCAGCGGACCGGCGGTGATCATGGAGAGGGTCTCGACCATTGTCGTCGAGCCCGGATGGCAGGCGACCCTGGCTGCGAAGAACCATATTCTGATTGAGCGGGTGGTCCCCCTGCCCGGCCGGGTCGAAATCGGGTCTGGCGTCGACCCGATCATGCTCGAAGTGTTCAACAATTTGTTCATGTCTGTTGCCGAACAAATGGGCGTGACGCTTCGCAACACCGCCTATTCGGCCAACATCAAAGAACGGCTGGATTTTTCCTGCGCCCTTTTCGATCCCGATGGTGGACTGGTCGCCAACGCCCCGCATGTGCCGGTGCATCTGGGATCCATGGGGACCAGCGTGCGCGCCATCATCGCCAAGCGCGAGGGCACCATGGCCCATGGCGATGTTTATATGCTGAACAACCCATACGACGGCGGCACCCACCTGCCCGACATCACGTTGATTACGCCGGTTTTCGATGCCACCGGTAACGAGGTTATCTTTTTTGTCGCCTGCCGCGCCCATCACGCCGATATCGGCGGCATCACGCCGGGATCAATGCCGCCCCACAGCACCAGCATCGTTGAGGAAGGCGTGCTGATCGATAATTTCCATCTTGTCAAAGACGGTGTGTTTATGGATACCGAATGCCGGGCCTTGTTCGCTGCTGGCGAGCATCCCAGCCGCAATATTGATCAGAACATTCTGGATTTAAAGGCGCAGGTCGCGGCCAATGAAAAGGGCGTGCGCGAGCTCCTCAGTATGGTCGACCAGTTCGGGCTGGACACCGTTCACGCCTATATGGGTTATGTGCAGAAGAACGCCGAAGAACAGGTGCGGTCCGTCATCGATGTGTTGTCCGATGGCGAATTCAGCGTCACATCTGATGATGGCAGCACGATCCGGGTCGCCATTCGCATCGACCGGCAGGCGCGCGGCGCGACCATCGACTTCACCGGCACCAGCGCCCAGCAGGCGAGCAACTTCAACGCGCCCCGCGCCGTTACCCACGCCGCCGTGCTGTATGTGTTCAGGACTCTGGTCGATTCCGACATCCCCATGAACGAAGGCTGCACCATCCCCCTGCAAATCATCACGCCCGATGGATCGATGCTGAACCCGGTGTTCCCGGCCGCCGTCGTCGCAGGTAACGTCGAGGTTAGCCAGTGCGTCACCGATTGCCTGTACGGGGCCCTGGGCGTGATGGCGTCGGCGCAGGGAACGATGAACAATTTCACTTTCGGCAACGACACCCATCAGCATTACGAGACCATCTGTGGTGGGGCCGGGGCCGGTGACGGTTTTAACGGGGCCAGTGCGGTCCACACCCACATGACCAATTCCCGACTGACCGACCCGGAAATACTGGAGTGGCGATTCCCGGTCATTTTGGAAGAGTTCTCCATCCGGCGGGGTTCGGGCGGCGATGGCGACTGGCATGGCGGCGACGGCTGCATGCGGCGCATTCGGTTCATGGAGCCGATGGAAGCGGCGATTCTGGCCAATCACCACAGCACCCGCCCGTTCGGCCTGAACGGCGGCGGGCCCGGGGCTGCGGGTCGGGCGTGGGTGGAGCGAAAATCCGGCGAGATCCTGTCGCTGACGGCAACAGATTGCGCCGATGTCGATGTCGGCGATGTTTTCGTCGTCGAGACGCCGGGCGGTGGCGGCTTCGGGCAGACCGGCCAAAAAACCGACGAGTCTATGGAGTAATGCGGAATCGGCGCAACAAAACTGGGAACTTTTTGTAGTGATTCTATGGCCTTATCCAAGGCGATGAAATTCATCGTCACATTTGATTGATACGGCGGGAAAAAGCCAGTAATCATGATCGCCCTGAAATCAACAACGATGACCCATTAGCACCATGATTGACCTTGAAACGATCCGCGCCCAGCAGGGCAATGTACTGACCGACGCGACGATAACCGAACTGCCGAACCACTATCACGGCAAGGTTCGAGACACCTATCGCTTGGACGATGGCCGCATGATCATCGTCGCGACTGACCGGCAAAGCGCCTTTGATGTCAATCTGGCCGCCGTGCCGTTCAAGGGACAGGTGCTGACGCAAACCGCGCGCTTCTGGTTCGAGGCGACCGCCGATATTTGCCCCAACCACGTCATCGAATATCCGGACCCCAATGTGGTGGTCTGTAAAAGCCTCGATATGCTGCCCGTTGAAATGGTGGTCCGCGATTACATGACCGGGTCGACCAACACCTCGATCTGGCCCATGTATGACAGTGGCGAGCGCGAAATGTACGGCATCACCTTCCCCGATGGCCTTGCCAAGAACCAGAAACTTCCCGAAACCATCCTGACGCCGACGACGAAAGCCGAACAGGGCGAACACGACGCCCCGATTACGCCTTCCGAAATCGTTTCGACCGGCCTGCTGAGCCAAGAGCGCTGGGACGAGCTGGCGGAGAAATCGCTGGCGGTATTTGCGCGCGGACGTGAACTGGCAGCCGATCGCGGCCTGATCCTGGTCGACACCAAATTCGAGTTTGGCCTTGATGAAAACGGCAATGTTTGTCTGGCCGACGAAATCCTGACACCCGACAGCAGCCGCTTCTGGCTGGCCGACAGTTACGCCGAGAAACTGGCGGCGGGCGACAACCCCGATGGGCTGGACAAGGAGTTCCTGCGCCTGTGGGTCAGCGAACGCTGCGATCCGTATAAAGACCCGATTCCGGAAATTGACGCCGACACCCTGGCCGAATTCAGCCAGCGCTATATCCGGCTCTATGAAACGGTTACCGGCAACAGCTTTTCCGCCGATGCACCGGACCAGCCAGTGATTGAGCGCATCCGCGGTAATCTTTCCGACTACATGTAACTTTCCCGTCGCCGGGCGGGGCTTACATCTTGTGGTGTTTCATTGATCCCGATGAATGGTCCATACCGCCGTTTGAGTCATATCCGCGCAGTTTGTTGTAATGCGCGATCTGTTCGGGCTTCAGGATATCGGGCGTTTCCAGATGCGTCGATAAATGGACATAGCGCAGGTCACGCCGCACCCGCGATATCTTGTCCAGCACGGATGCCAGCCACGCGGCCTCTACATTGCCTTTGGCGAAGGCCCCGTTCAGGGTCGCCTCCAAATCAATCAGTTGCGTACCCAACACCATGGCGCGTTCTTTCATGCCCACGAATAAACTGCTGACTTGCGCTATTTGCTCTGGTGTCAGGCCGATCTTGTCTTTCAACTCCAGCAGATGGGACGGGCCAGGAACGCCGTTCAGTTCGGCCGCCTTGGCCAACCCCCAGCCGCGCCCGTTGGTCAGGTCATCGACATCCTTCGCCGACAGGGTCTTGATGACTCGCTTGTGCTCGCCCGCATAGGGCGATGCCTTGGTTTCGGCCGCCTCGGCGGCCTGTGCCGTCATCAGCAACAAGCCGCTTAAAATGAACGTCATCGCGCGCATGGGAATCCTCCACTGTCTTAAAGAAACAGAATGCTGATGCTTTTGTAGAAGAAATTTCACATCCCGTCTAGACTGTGGCCTATGGAAATGCCCACACCCGATGCCGGAACCCTTGCCCGGCGCAATGAAATCATTGCCGCGCTTAAGCGCATTCTGCCTGCCGATAATGTACTCAGCGACGACGTTGAAATGCGCGTCTATGAAAGCGACGGACTGACGGCGTATCAACAAATGCCGATGGTCGTGGCGTTACCCGAAACCACCGAACAGGTCTCGGCCCTGCTGGCCTATTGCCACGCCAACGACATCAAGGTGGTGCCGCGCGGTGCCGGAACCTCGTTGTCGGGCGGTGCCCTGCCGCTGGCCGATGCCGTCCTGCTGGCGATGGGAAAATTCAACAAAATTCAGGAAATTGATTTTGACAATCGCACCGTGGTGACCCAGCCCGGCGTCACCAACAAGGCAATTACCGAGGCCGTCGAACACCGGGATTTCTATTACGCACCCGACCCGTCGAGCCGCATCGCGTGTTCCATCGGCGGCAACATTGCCGAGAATTCCGGTGGCATGCATTGCCTGAAATACGGACTGACGGCGAACAACGTTCTGGGCGTCGAGATGGTGATGATTGACGGTGATGTCGTACGCATCGGCGGCAAGCATCTGGACGCCGACGGCTATGACCTGTTGGGCATCCTGACCGGGTCGGAAGGGATGCTGGGAGTCATTACCGAAATTACCGTGCGCATCCTGCGCAACCCGGCATCGGCCCGCGCCATGCTGTTGGGATTCCCGAGTGTCGAGGCTGGCGGAGAATGCGTCGCTGCCATCATCGCCGCCGGTATTATTCCGGGCGGCATGGAAATGATGGACAAGCTGGCCATCGAGGCGATGCAGGGGTTCGTTGATTCCGGCTATCCGCTGGATGTCGAATCATTGCTGGTGGTTGAACTGGACGGACCCGAAGTCGAGGTCGACCACCTGATCGAACAGGTATCGAACATCGCCACCGGGCTGGGCGCAACCCATATCCGGGCCAGCGAATCTGATGCCGAGCGCCAGCAATTCTGGCAGGGCCGGATGTCGGCATTCCCGTCGGTCGGGCGTATCTCGCCGGATTATTACTGCATGGATGGCACCATCCCACGCCACAAGCTGCCCATTGTGCTGAACCGCATGAACGAGTTGTCTGAACAATTCGGGCTGCGCGTCGCCAACGTTTTCCATGCGGGTGACGGCAATCTGCATCCGTTGATTCTGTATGATGCCAATATTCCGGGCGAACTGGACAAGGCTGAAGAATTCGGCTCGGAAATTCTGAAACTGTGTGTCGAGGTCGGCGGCGTGCTGACCGGCGAACATGGCGTCGGTGTCGAAAAACGCGACCTGATGGGCGAAATGTTCACCGAAGATGACTTAAAGCAACAGCAGCGGGTAAAATGCGCGTTTGATCCCGGCCATCTGTTGAATCCCGGCAAGGTCTATCCGACCCTGCATCGCTGCGTCGAATTGGGCCGCATGCACGTCCACAACGGCGAACTGCCGTTCCCGGATATTCCGCGCCTATAAGAGCGGCGCGGAAGTTTTTTGCCCCTCAATCGCCGGGCGGGGCTCCTCGCCCCTTGGCTTTCGCCGAACAGTCGGCGGCCCGCAGGGCGATAACACAAGAGGCCGCGCAGCGCGCAAATAATAAGCTAGACTATTCCAGAGGAATAGATAGTGAACCCACCAAGGCCAATCGAGAACAGCCCCATCACCATCGTCAGCGACGTATAGGCCCATGTCATGTTGTTCGCCGTATACCGCAAGGGCACGGCGATGATAACGCTCAACACCGCCATACCAACGATAGACCCCAGCCCAAACAGGCCGATGTAAGCAAAGCCGGTCATCGGTTCGCCGACCGTCCCGACGGTCAGCAGCACCAGTGCAGCCGACCCGGCCAGTCCATGCATCATGCCGACAAACAGCGCCCGAAAGGACATGGCGCGCGGATGCTCGTGACGGTGCTGGGCATCGCCATGGCGGCGCTGGCCTTTATGGGAATGGGCATGGATATGGACATCGCCGTCGGTATGTTTGTGGGTATGAAAATGAATGCGGTCGCGCACGAGCCGACGGATAAAATCACCGCCCAACAACACCAACATCACCCCGACGGCAACTTCCAGCCAGCCCGCAATGGTATCAGACACCATGTTGCCCGACATCATTACCAGTCCGGCAAAGACAAACAGGGTCAGCGTATGACCCAGACCCCACATGATGCCAACGGGAATGGCTTCAGACAGCGTTCGCGTAGGACTGCTGAGCGTCGCAACGGCGGCAACGTGGTCGGCTTCCAGCGCATGACGCAGCCCGATTGCAAAACCCAATAGCAAAATCGTGGTCATTTTGTTGGTTTTAATCCTCTGGAAGCCAAGCGTAAATTTGTTGGTTCTATTTCTCTGGAAGCCCCGTATGAAAAGGCAAATTATTGGAAGCCCGGATCGTAGCCCCTTCGATACCACACCTGTCCACGACATCCAACAGGCGGCTTCACCCCAATGTGGGCAATTGGAAACTTCTTCTGTACCATGCGGCGGATGACCAGCAATCCCTACGCAACCGGCCTGTCGCTGATGGCCGACAATCGTTTTGCCGAAGCGGAGCCCTGTTTCGCCGAACAGTTGGCAAATGGTCCGGCTGACGACGATGGCATCCGGCTGTATTATCTGTCGCTGCTGTATCAAGGCAAGCACCGGACGGTCATCGAACATGTTTGCGGGCAAATCGATATTGAACAGAGCACGCGGGTCCTGCACGACCTGATGATGCGCTCCATCCTGGCCGGACAGAGAAATTTCATCGACGGCCTGCACACGGCGACCAGCGAGGACGACCCACGAACCCGGGCCATCACGTGTTACTGGAAAGGGTGTCTGGCGCATCTCGACAATCACAAACTGAATATCGACACCTATTTCGAGGACGCCCGCGCCCAGGCATTTAAATGCGACGGTCTGGCCATGGATGATGCCGCCCGGGAATCGATTCTTGCCGCGGGCAACGTCTCGCTACAGGATTTTCAGAAAATCGTCCGCGAGGGCACCGATACGGCAACGGATATCCGCACCATCGTCAAGCCCGGCGACGACGTCGCCAACGAACACGACTTCGTCTTTTTCATGTCGGCCGACGGCGGCTACACCGACACCTACGCCGAAGAGGCCCTTGGAGCCATTGCGCGCGCCGGGGCAAACAGTACCACCCCATATGCCTGCCATCTGCACCTGATCGGGGCCGATGACGCAGCCATCGAACGCGTCCGTGACCTGGCGTCACGCACACCGGGCGTTATCCTGACCGTCACGTCGGAGCCAGATCCGCCCACAGATGCGGCCTTCAACCGCTATACCTATTACGCCTGCAACCGGTTTATTCAGGCCGCCGAAATCATCAAGCGCCACGACAGGGATTTGCTGATTATCGATATCGACGACTTCATCAAGGACAACGTTGGCGACATGACAACGGCGGCCCGCAATTATGACGTCTGCTTCTTTCAGAACCCCAGCCCGACCCCGCAAGTGGTATGCAGTGCAGCAGCCGTCTACGTCACCAACAACGCTCAGGGTCGGTCTTTCCTTGACGGGATGTCCCGATATATCGCCAAACGCCTGGCCGAAGGTGGGCGCTGGATGCTGGACCAGGCCGCGCTGTATTGCGCCCTTAAAGTCCTGGGACGGCCCGAAGGCCCGATCGGTTTTGGCGACTTCTCGCAGATTCTCGAGGCCAGCCTGCGCGATTATCTGACGGAGTCTGACAAAACCGACGCCAAAAATAATCGTAATGCCGGACGTTTTGGCTAGGATCAGGACCCATGAAACAAGACTGGCTTTCCCCGTTCGACAAAATCGTCGTCATTTCCCCGCAACAATTCCTGTACGCAGAAGCCTGAGCAATGAAAGTTGATGATTTTGATTTCGACCTGCCGGTCGATGCCATTGCCCAACGGCCCGCAGCCCCGCGCGACAGCGCACGCCTGCTGGTGGTTGATAATTTGGCCGACCACCGGATGGGCGACCTGCCGGACTTTCTTAAAGACGGCGACATTCTGGTGTGCAACGACACCCGCGTTATTCCGGCGCGTCTGAAGGGCAAGCGTGGCAAGGCCGGGGGTGTGGGCGGGGCGATGGCTAACATTGAGGTGACCCTGCACAAGCGTTTGTCAGATAACAGCTGGGATGCCTTTGCGCGCCCGGCAAAAAAACTGAAGCCCGGCGATGTCATCATCTTCGCCACGGATTTTCAGGCCACATGTTCAGACAAGGGCGACGGCGGCGAGGTCACCCTTGATTTCAACAAGGCGGGTGCCGACCTGATGACGGCTCTGGACGCCCATGGCGGCATGCCATTACCGCCTTATATCAAGCGTGAAGGTCTGGCCGATAAAAAAGACCGCGACGATTATCAGACCCTGTTCGCCGCCAAAGATGGCGCCGTCGCCGCCCCGACAGCAGGGCTGCACTTTACACCTGAATTGCTGAGCGCAATCGAGGCCGGCGGCATCAAGCGGGTCACCGTCACCCTGCATGTGGGGGCCGGAACCTTCCTGCCGGTGCGTGTCGACGATACCGACGACCATGTGATGCATGCCGAATGGGGCGAAATTAACGCGGCCACGGCCAACGCCATCAACGACGCAAAAGCGGCGGGCGGGCGCGTCGTTTGCATCGGCACCACGTCGTTGAGAATTCTGGAATCAGCGACAGACGATGACGGCACCGTGCATCCGTTCAGCGGCGATACCGATATTTTCATCACGCCGGGATACCGCTTTCGCATCACCGATGCGCTGCTAACGAACTTTCATCTGCCGCGGTCGACCCTGTTTATGCTGGTCGCGGCATTTACCGGACTGGAGAAAATGAAAAAGGCCTACGCTACGGCAATCGAAAGAGGTTACCGTTTCTATTCCTATGGCGATGGATGCCTGCTTGAAAAGGAGCCTTAAGACGTGAAGTTTGACGTTTCAACGACGGATGGAAAAGCGCGCCGCGGACGCGTCACGACGGCCCACGGCAGTTTCGAGACTCCGGCCTTTATGCCGGTCGGAACGGCCGCCACGGTCAAGGGCATGATGCCGGGTTCCGTCAGCGATACCGGAGCCGAGATTCTTCTGGGCAACACCTATCACCTGATGCTGCGCCCCGGTGCCGAGCGCATCGAACGGCTGGGTGGGCTGCACAAATTCATGAACTGGCCGGGACCAATCCTGACCGATTCCGGCGGCTTTCAAGTGATGAGCCTTAACGATCTTCGCAAGATGACGGAAAAAGGCGTCACCTTCCGCTCCCACGTCGACGGAGCGATGGTCGAATTGACGCCGGAGAAATCCATGGATATCCAGCGCATGCTGGATGCCGACATCACCATGGCGTTCGATGAATGCACGCCGTTTCCGGCGACGCCTGAACAGGCGGCAGAATCCATGCGCCTGTCCATGCGCTGGGCGGAACGCTCGAAAGAAGCGTTTTCCGAACGCCCCGGATACGGCCTGTTCGGCATCGTTCAAGGCGGCGTCTATCCGGACCTGCGCGAGGAATCGGTCGAGGCTTTGAAAAACATCGGTTTCGATGGTTACGCCATCGGCGGGCTGGCCGTCGGCGAAGGTCAGGAAGCGATGCTCGAGGTTCTGGATTACACCGCCCCGATGTTGCCGGGTGATCGCCCGCGATACCTGATGGGGGTCGGCAAGCCCGATGATCTGGTTGGCGCGGTGCTGCGCGGTATCGACATGTTTGATTGCGTGCTGCCGACACGGTCCGGGCGCACGTCCCAGGCCTTTACCCGGCGCGGGCCGTTGAACCTGCGCAACGCGCGTCATCGCGACGACAATCGCCCGATGGATGCGGACTGTGCTTGCCCGGCATGCACCGGGTTTTCCCGCGCCTATCTGCACCACCTGATCAAATGCGAAGAGATTCTGGGGGCCATGCTTTTGACCTGGCACAATCTGCACTATTATCAGGACCTGATGCGGGGCATGCGCGACGCCATCGCTGAAGGTGCGCTTAACGCCTTCGCCACAGAATTTGCCGAGACACAGGCGCTGGGCGATATTGAGGAGCTATAAATGTCGGACAACGTTTACGAAAATCTGAGCCAGCTTGGCGGCGACGGGGCCATTCCCGCCTCGCCCGACGAGGCGACACTGGAATCCGTAGTCAATCCGCAAGGCAAGGTCGACTATATGATCCGCTTTGCGTGCCCTGAATTCACGTCGATATGCCCGGTCACAGGACAGCCCGACTTTGCCCATCTGGTCATCGATTATGTGCCCGGTGACACCATTGTCGAAAGCAAGTCGCTGAAACTGTATCTGACGGCGTTTCGCAATCACGGGGCCTTTCACGAAGACTGCACCATCGCCATCGCCACAAAAATTATCGATGCGGCGAAACCGAAGTGGCTGCGCATCGGCGGGTACTGGTATCCGCGCGGCGGCATTCCCATTGATGTCTTTTACCAGACCGGCGAGGCACCCGATGGCGTCTGGATTCCCGACCAGGGCGTCGAGTCTTACCGGGGGCGCGGATAAGAAGGCGACTATTCGAAGAATGGAGTGATTCGTGATTGAATTCCCAAGAAACCTAGCAGAAGCCGTAGTTGGCCGATGGAATAATTTGGTGGCAGGAGATTACGTCACCCCACCCTGCCCACCTGTGGACCTTCTAAATGAATTACTCGAAACGGCATACATTGTTGCCAGTGCGCCAGAAGAAACCAGATACCCCCAATTCAATTTGTTAGCGCTTTCTAAAAATGAAGATGGAGATTATACCGACGAATTCATTCAGAAATGGCCTTTCGATAAACCTCGCTCACTTTCCATCGCCGAATTGAGGCGCTTAGCCCCGGCTGTAGACGTTAAAAAATCCGGCATTTGGGTCGAATGGGGAAAAGATGGCTGGAAAATTATAGGCTTAATCGACCTTGGAACTTCCTGGTTTCGCGCCCGAATAGGACTTGAATATTCATACAAACATCCATCATGCCTTTTCATTCAAGTTGATGGCCCTGGTCGGATGCGAGTCCATCAAGGAGCCTTCCTTGTAGCCATGCTCATAGATGGTCGAATCGAAAGGCTTGAGGGTATTGATTTAGATATATCACTGCATCCACCTATTAATTCTGGTTTGAAATTCTTGTCGGAGAATCTGGTTCTTCCTGCATCAGAACCGATGAGAGATTTTGATAGTTTTGCTTTTACGGCCATGTACAACACATATTCAGGTATTTCGAATTCTATCAGGCTAGAAGGGCATGGTGGCTCAATCATTGTAGTTCCTGCAGGTGAACAACGGCCTGTAGATGGACTAAAAATAAAATATCCCCTAAACTCTTCCTGCTTAAAATTGGCATTCATTGAATTTATGAATGCACGCACAGAACACACTGATCTTGTTGTGCAACATGAATCTGGAAAGCATGTGCCAAAGGAACAGTTGTCACAATTCGCATTTTCTGTTCGTGAAACCCTCACAGAACTAGTAGAGGCATCACGATTTGTAGCTCGGCTTGCGGGATGTGATGGTGCAATTGTTATTTCGGAGGATCTTGTAGTTCTTGGCTTTGGTGCTGAAATCACATCGAATTTCAACACCAAGACAAAAATTGTGGAGCACCTAGGGTTCGGCAAAAGTAATTTTCCACCTCTTGATATTGAGCGGTTTGGAATGCGGCATAGGTCAGCAGCAAAACTTGTGAGTCAACAATCAGACTATTGTGTCCTTGTTATTTCTCAGGATGGCCCTATCAGTACAATTTGGTCAGAAGATGGAAAAATAAACGTAAAAAAGAACTTCTATCTTGTTAATCTTAATTTGCCATGGACATAGGGGCGGCATCCCCATTGATGTTTTTTATCAAACCGGCGATGCGCCCGACGGCGTCTGGATTCCCGACCAAGGCGTCGAGCCCTATAAAGGACGCGGATAAATGAGCAATTACACCCTGATCATCGGCAACAAGAATTATTCATCGTGGTCGCTGCGTCCGTGGCTGGCGATGAAGGTCAAGGGCATCGACTTTACGGAAAAGCTGATTCCCCTGTTCGACGACGCCTGGGCCCAAGCCATCGCCGAGGTCTCGCCAACCAGTTGTGTGCCGGTCTTGCAAGACGGTGATCTGACGATCTGGGAAACCATGGCAATCCTGGAATACATGGCCGACAGGCACCCGGACGCCGGGTTCTGGCCGACCGATGTTAAGGCGCGTGCCGTGGCGCGGTCCGTTTCGAACGAAATGCACGCCGGGTTCACCAACTTGCGTGGCAACATGCCGATGAATATTCGCAAGTCCCTGCCCGACAAGGGGGATGGTGAAGGCGTCGACAAGGACGTCGCCAGGATTCAAGCGTTGTGGGCCGATTGCCGCACGCGCTTCGGCGATGGAGGCGATTTCCTGTTCGGCGAGTTTTGTAATGCAGACGCCATGTTCGCGCCCGTGGTCAGCCGCCTGACCACCTATTGCGTCGAACTGGACGATGCCTCGCAGAAATATGTCGATGCCGTGCAGGCGCTGCCAGCGATGATTGAATGGTCCGAAGCGGGGCGTGTCGAGCCGTGGGTCGTCGACGAAGACGAGGCCTAAGCCTAAGCCAGCGTTTGTTCGCGCCGACGGATCAGCCACCAGACAATGGTGGCGCCCAACAGTTTCGACGCCGTCATGGCGATTGCTCCGGCCGGGGTCAGGATTCCGACGATGCCCAGAAATACGACGCTATCGAGCGGTGCGCCGAACAGGCTGGATAACAGGACACGTTGTGACAGGGGCCGTTTGGTGAAGGTGTAAACGGCCCAGTCGACCAGTTCACTGACCAAAAACGCCGCCGCGCTGGCCGTCGCCACAAACGGGTCGGCCATGACGTAGCTGAGTGCCACACCCGCCAGCATCGCCAACAGCACCTTGTGACCAATCTCGCGCTGGGCGAAATCGCGCGCCACGAAGACAAACCCGACCAACAGGGCGACAGGCGGCCATTTGGTGCCATCGGGCAGCTCGATAAGCGGAACCACAGTGAACGCATAGTTCACCAGAACAATCAGACCAATATAAAGGGCGGTATACTTCAAACGCATGACGACCTGTTTCCAACTCTCGTGTTATCTTGCGGCGGCTAGATATCATATAGGGCGACCATGGGCAACGTTGTGGACATAAAAAAAGCCATTCGCGAACAGGCGTTGGACATCGGTTTCGATGCCGTCGGCTTCGCGCCCGTCGATGGCGCACCGGATAATACCGCCCATCTGGATGAGTATTTATCCCAGGGCCGCCATGGCGATATGGGCTGGATGGCCGAACGCAAGCAGCAGCGAGCGGCCCCCAACGCCCTGTGGGATGGGGCAAAGACGGCCATCGTGCTGGGCCTGAATTACGGTCCCGCCGTTGATCCGATGGATATCACCAGCCAGCCTGAGCGCGGTGCGATCAGCGTCTATGCCCAAAACCGGGATTACCATGACCTTGTCAAAAAGCGCCTGAAACGGCTTGCGCGCTGGCTAATTGAGGCCCATGGCGGCGAGGTCAAGGTATTCGTAGACACGGCCCCGGTGATGGAAAAGCCGCTGGCCATGCAGGCCGGTCTTGGCTGGCAGGGCAAGCACACCAATCTGGTGTCTGAGACATATGGCTCGTGGCTGTTTCTGGGCGAGGTCTTCACCAGCCTTGAAATTCCGCCCGACAAGGCCGCCGCTGACCAGTGCGGCAGTTGCACCGCATGCCTGGACGCGTGCCCGACCGGGGCGTTGACGGCACCGTATGAGATCGATGCCCGACGCTGTATTTCCTATCTGACGATCGAACACAAAGACCCCATTGACGACGAACTGGCAGACAAAATGGGTAATCACATCTATGGCTGCGACGATTGCCTGAGTGTTTGTCCGTGGAATAAGTTTTCAACACCGACCAAGGAAGATGCCTTTTTTGGCAGGCCCGAGCTGACCTTGCCGCGGCTGAAAGACATGGCAGGGCTTGATGATGCGGCCTTCCGCGCGCTGTTTTCCGGCTCGCCGGTGAAGCGCACCGGGCGCGACCGTTTTATCAGAAATATACTGATAGCCATTGCCAACGGACGCGACTCGAACCACACTGAATGTATCGAGACGCTGCGTGAGGATGCATCGCCGCTTGTCCGCGATGCAGCAGCAAAAGCACTGAGTAAAATCATCCCTGGGGAGAGATAGCAGGAACATGACGGCCCTGACGCCCGTTGACATGAATATTATCCGGCGCGCGCCGCTGCTGATGGACATTCCCGAAAAGGAAATGACGCGGCTGCTCGACGCATCCAGCGTCGTCGAACACAAACGCGGCAAGCTGTTGTTCCTGCGCGGCGAGGCGGCTGACCATATTTTCCTGCTGCTCGACGGATGGGTCAAAGTGTTCCGCGACTCACAGGAAGGCGAACAGACTGTCATCGGTGTCTTGAAGCCGGGTGAAACCATCGCCGAGGCCGCCATTTTCCTGGGCCGTGATTATCCCGCCAGCGCCGAGGTCGTCGGTGATGCGCGACTGCTGGAGATTCCGTCCAGTGTCCTGTTATCGCTGTTGCGTGAAGACGGTGAGCTGGGAATTCGCATGCTCGGCACCTTGTCGCAACGGCTGCGCGGGCTGGTCCTGCACATTGAACAAATTCAGGCGCGCTCGACGCCGCAGCGGCTGGGCGAGTTTTTGCTGGGGCTATGCGCCACCTGTGATGGCGGCGAATCTGAGACCACCATCGACCTGCCCTATGACAAATTCCTTGTCGCGGCGCGTCTGGGGATGAAGCCGGAAAGCCTGTCGCGCGCACTGGTCAAGCTGCGCGACGTCGGCGTCACCACCCAGGGCCATCAGGTGATGCTCGGCGACATCCAGAAATTGCGGAATTATTGCAGCGAGACCTAAGTTCTAGGCCGGGTCAGGATTGGCCAGAAGGCGATGGTGAAAATAACGAACGCCAGCGTCCATAGAACACCGCCGACAATAACCGCCTGAAATCCCAGATACGGTGTCAGCACCCGAAGCAGCGCGCCGATGGAAACCAGCACATAGGCAACGACGATAGGTTTGCTGGCATGCAGTTGGCGACCCGAATGACCCAGCGCCGCGCGTGTCATCACCGCCAGGATCATTGTCCCTATGGCGCCTGCGGTCAGGGCGTGCAGGGCCGCGCCTTCGCCGGGATGGCCGATAATCCCAGACAATCCCAACAGGGCAAAGCCGACGACCAGCCACAGGTGCCCCAGATGCAGCACCCAGACAATGGGTTGGCCAAGGGTCTTCAGGGTTTGCCAGTTGCGCATGCGAACCAGCAGACTGGCTGAGGCGAGCAATTGCATTGCCGCGGTGACCATCTGGGGTACCGCATCGCCGGCAAGGTCGGCGACGATGGCAGCGAGCAGGGTTAGCACCACCAGTTTTTCGATGGCAGGTGGCGTCGATGCCTCGGCTGGCACGGCATCCATCCGTAACGCACCGCTGGTAAAGTTGGGCACGATGCGCCCGGCAATCAACGTCACCAGCAGAACGAAGCCATAAATACCAAGACGCAATCCCATTTCCGCCGTATCCGTGGTCACCCCGATGGCCTGTAGATGCATCAGCAGGTTGCTCGCGAACAGCACCGTCAGCAGACCGATAAAAACAAAGTTCCGTTGCAACCCGGCGCTAATAATGCGCCCACCAGCGACAATGCCCAGCGCCGGTATCAGCATCAGGTCGATGACCGCGACCGGCATCGCGCCTAAATCCCAACCAACCCAAAAGGCAATTCGTCCGGCCAGCCACAGCCCCGCCAGAACCATCAACACCGGTCCGGCGACGGGTGGCGTGCGGGTCCAGTTGGGCACCGCCGTCAGCATAAAGCCGCAGACCGCCGCGATGGCGAACCCGAACAGCATTTCGTGACCATGCCAGTAAATTGGCGGCAACGGCCCCGGCACATAGCCCTCGCCGCTTGAAACCATCAGCCAGAACACCATCGGGGCCATGCCATAAAGGCCCGCAAACATAAAAAACGGCCGGAAGGCGGCACTGAAAAAAACTGGTGGGTTATTATCCGACGATGTTTGCACGTTAATTCTCGCCTGCTGAGTATTGGGAAAACCCTATACGGGGGACTGGTTCGTGCCCTTGATGAAAATCAAAATTCCCCATAGTCTTGCCACTCTTGGTGAAACTATATGGAATTATCATGACCTTTCGTGTCCTCGTCGGCTTTCTGTTTAGCGTCTTGCTGGCCTCGTCGGCGTCGGCGACCGAACCCGGCAAAACATTCCAGGACTGCGAAACGTGCCCGAAAATGGTGGTCGTTCCGACCGGGTCTTTCACCATGGGCAGCGACGGACGCCACAAGTACGAGCGCCCTTCGCGCGAAGTCACCATCGCCAAGCCATTCGCCATCGGCATATACGAAGTCACCTTCGATGAATGGCAGGCCTGTTTTGACGAGGCGGGCTGCAAGCGCGTGCCAGACGACCATAAATGGGGAAAAGACACCCGCCCGGTGATGAACATTACCTGGTTCGAAACCCAGGAATTTACCGAATGGCTGAGCAAAAAAACCGGGCATACCTATCGCCTGCCCAGCGAGGCGGAATGGGAATACGCGGCGCGCGCCGGTACAACGACGGAATTCTGGTGGGGCGACGAGGTCGGCGAGAACCTGGGCAACTGTCGTAACTGCAAAAGCGAATGGAGCAAGAAGGGCTCAGCCCCGGTCGGTTCGTTCGCGCCCAATCCGTTCGGGCTTTACGATGTGCATGGCAACGAATGGGAATGGATGGAAGATTGCTGGACCCCGAACCAGATTGACGCCCCCACCGACGGCTCGGCGCGCATGGACGGTGATTGCGGTTCGCGCGTCATGCGATCCGGGTCATGGTATTATTTTTCAAAGAACATGCGCTCTGCATGGCGCTTCAAGAACGACGCCCGGGTTAAAAGCTATGGCATCGGCATGCGGGTCGTCAGGGAAATGCCCTGACGGGCACTATTTTGCTTTCTTGCCCTTTTTGCCCTTCATGGCGTTGAGCTGATTTTGCATGGCTTCCAGCTGTTCATGCAGGGCGTTCAGGTCTTGTTCCGGCGCTTCTGATTTTTCATCATTATCCTGAGCGCCATACAAAGGCGTGAACATTTTCATGGCGCCTTCGAACAGCTCCATATTCTGTTTGCCCATTTCCTCGAACTGTTGAAACGGCATCAACCCGTCCAGGGCATCACGCATGTAATGACGCATCTGTTCCTGATTGCGCGCAAACGAGCCCATGGAATGGTCCAGATATCGCGGCACCAGCGATTGCAGACTGTCGCCGTAAAAGCTGATCAGGTGGCGCAGGAAATTGATCGGCAGCAGGTTTTGGCCCTTGGATTCTTCCTCGACAATGATGTGGGTGAGCACGCTGCGGGTAATATCGTCGCCAGATTTTGCATCGAAAACGACAAAGTTAATGCCGTCCTTAACCATCTGCGAAAGATGATCCAGGGTCACGTAGCTGCTGGTCGCAGTATTGTAAAGTCGCCGGTTTGCGTACTTCTTGATCGTAATCGGCGCTTCTTCCGTGGCATTTTTGTCGGCCATATTTCCGTCTTTTCAGTTGTATGTGTCAAAGCAACATAAACTATCTTCGCAGAAAATGCTGCATTGCAAAGAAAAAATGCTGCAAGCGCCCCAAAGCATCGCGTTATAGTTTCTCCCATGAGTGATGATACGGACAAAACGAATATTGACGAACTGGCGGGTCGTTACATTGACCTGTGGCAGAAACATCTGGCCGCGCTGTCGGCGGATGGCGAAGTTGCCGAGCTGGTCGCCAAGAGCGTCGAACTGATGAACAGTTCTGCCGCCACCATCGCCGCCATGAATTTGGGGGAGCACGAGAATGCCGGAGCAACTTCAGGAAACCCATGGGCACAAGCAGGATTCCAGGGTGGGGCCACGGCCGCTGGCGCTACACATGGCAACCCAGACCATGATGTGGACGAGCTTACTCGCCGCATTGCCGAGCTTGAGGAACGGGTCGCTGAGTTGGAGTCCAGACCTGCAAAACGCCGCAAGGGGGCTGGAAAAAAAGCTTGAGGGTGTCGAGCCCGAGGACTTTGCCGCGGCAATAGATGCCGAGGCACGCCGCCGCCTGATGTGTTTCGCCGATGGCGTCATTGCCTATCGGGACAACAAACGCATTCCCCGCCCGCCTGAACCCGATTGCGTCTGGCAACAAGGCAGCACCCGGCTGCTTGATTACGGCACCATCGACGGGGCCGACAAAAACGGCATCGGGGTGCTGTTCGTGCCGTCGTTGATCAACCGGTCCTACATTCTGGACCTCAGTGAAAAGCGCAGCCTGTTGCGCGACCTGTCCAAGCGCGGATTTCGTCCGCTGCTTGTCGATTGGGGCGAGCCCGGCGAGGAAGAATTAAAAGCCGATTTGAACGATACCATTTGCGGGCCGCTGGATGCGGCATTCACCGCCGCGCGAAACCTGACGGATGGCAAGATCGCCGTCGTTGGATATTGCATGGGCGGGCTGTTGGCGCTGGCGCTGGCAAAACGCCGCATCGAAGACGTTTCGTCGCTGGTCATGCTGGCGACGCCCTGGGATTTTTACGCCTATGACCCCGGCAAGACCCGGATGCTGAAGGCGATGGTGCCGAACATTGAGCACCTGATCGACACCGTCGGCTTCCTGCCGGTAGATGTTTTGCAGGCCATGTTCGCCAGTTTCGATCCCAACATGACACCGCGAAAATTCCGCACCTTCGCCGCACTGAACGGCAACAGCGCCCGGGCGCGGGATTTTGTCGCACTGGAAGACTGGCTGAATGACGGCGTTCACCTGGCCGGACCGACGGCCCGGAACTGTCTGATCGACTGGTATGTGGACAACCTGCCCGACAAGGGGGAATGGATCATGGACGGCGAGCCGGTGCGCCCGGAAGATATTCATGTGCCGACATTGGTTGTTATTCCAAAGCGTGATTACATCGTGCCGCCGGAATCGTCCGCACCGTTGTTGCGGCTTTTGCCCGACGTCACCGAGATGGAGATTGATGGCGGACACATCGGCATGATGGTCGGTTCCAAGGCAAAGGGCGGCCTGTACACGCCGCTGGCCAAATGGCTGGAGAAAAATATCGTCTAAGCACCCCAGAATATTTATTGTTGCAGTGCAGCATTTTAGCTTGCCGACGAAAATTGCCGGTTCTATAACGAATGCAAGGGTCAATTTATAACCAAGGAGATTCTCTTATGACTGATGTCGTTATCGCCGCCGCCGCCCGTACGCCTGTCGGTGCTTTCGCCGGTTCGTTGAGTTCCCTCCCCGCCCATGAACTGGGCCGCATTGCCATTGTCGAAGCACTGAACCGCGCCGGTGTCGATGCCGCCGATGTATCAGAAGTCATCATGGGACAAATCCTGAGTGCCGGTGCCGGACAGAACCCGGCCCGTCAGGCCGCGGTCAATGCCGGTGTGCCGGTCGAAGCGACTGCTTATGGCATTAATCAGCTCTGTGGCTCTGGCCTGCGCACGGTAGCCCTGGGAAGCCAGGCGATCCGACTGGGCGATGCCGACATCGTCGTCGCCGGTGGACAGGAAAGCATGAGCCAGTCGACGCACTGCATGCACCTGCGCGACGGCGTTAAAATGGGTGACGGCCAAATGATCGATACCATGATCAAGGACGGACTGTGGGATGCTTTCAACGGATATCACATGGGCACGACGGCAGAAAACATTGCCGAGAAATGGCAACTGACCCGTGACGACCAGGACGCCTTTGCCGCCAGTTCGCAAAACAAGGCCGAAGCGGCGATGGCCGATGGCCGCTTCGCCGATGAAATTGCACCGGTCACCATTACCACCCGAAAGGGCGAGACCGTCGTTGATACCGATGAATACCCGAAGCCGGGTATCACCGCCGAAGGCCTTGGAAAATTACGCCCGGCCTTCGCCAAGGACGGCACGGTAACCGCAGGTAATGCGTCGGGCATTAACGATGGTGCCGCCGCCGTCGTCTTGATGAGTTCTGAAGAATCCGAGAAGCGCGGCATCAAGCCGCTGGCCCGCATCGTCTCGTGGGCGACCGCCGGTGTCGATCCGGCAATTATGGGAACCGGTCCAATTCCGGCCAGCCGGGCGGCTTTGGAAAAAGCCGGTTGGAGCGTCGATGATCTGGACCTGATCGAAGCCAACGAGGCGTTTGCCGCCCAGGCCTGCGCGGTCAACGCCGACATGGGTTGGGACACAGACAAGGTCAACGTCAACGGTGGCGCCATCGCCATCGGCCACCCCATCGGCGCCAGCGGCGCCCGGGTTCTGGTGACGCTTTTGTATGAAATGCAGCGCCGTGATGTGAAAAAGGGACTGGCAACGTTGTGCATCGGCGGCGGCATGGGAATTGCCATGTGCGTGGAACGCACTTAATGAAAACCAGCGTGGAACGTTGATAACGATTTTAAAACCACACGATTACGAACAAAGACATTAAATCTGACAGGGAGATTTATCGATGAGTCGAATCGCAGTTGTTACCGGGGGAACACGCGGCATCGGGCGCGCCGTTTGTATAGCACTGAATGAAGAGGGTTACACCGTCGCGGCCAGTTATGCAGGCAACGACGAGGCCGCCGAAAAGTTCCGCGAGGAAACCGGCATCCCGGTGTTCAAATTCGACGTTGGTGATTTCGACGCCTGCGCCACCGCCATCGCAGCCATCGAGGCCGACCTTGGACCCATCGACGTGTTGGTCAACAATGCCGGCATCACCCGCGACGCCGCCCTGCACAAGATGACGCCCGATGAGTGGTCAGCGGTGATAGACACCAACCTGAGCGGGCTGTTCAACATGTCGCGCAATGTCATCGACGGCATGCGCGAACGCAAGTTCGGGCGCATCATTTCCATCAGTTCCATCAATGGCCAGAAAGGCCAGTTCGGCCAATCCAACTATTCCGCCGCCAAGGCAGGTGACATTGGCTTTACCAAGGCATTGGCGCTGGAAACGGCGGCCAAGGGAATTACTGTGAACGCCATCGCACCGGGCTACATCGGCACGGAAATGGTTCTCGCCGTTCCCGAAGATGTGTTGAACGAGAAAATCATTCCGCAAATCCCCGTTGGCCGATTGGGCGAGCCCGAAGATGTGGCGCGGTGTGTGGTTTTTCTGGCAGATGACAGTGCCGGTTTCATCACCGGGGCGACGTTGACCGTTAACGGCGGTCAGTATCTGACCTGATTTTTCGCCGATATAAGGATCTCTTAAGGGTATTGCCCTAATAATTGGCTGTCTTCACATTATATGATGAAGATGGACGATTCGCGTCGTCGCCATTTTTAGACCGAGCCGAAATGACTGCAATGCGCCTGATAATTCTGTCCCTTGTTCTTGCCATTTTTTGTGCGAATACGCAGGGATTTGCCGCAACGAAAAAAATAGCGGACGGCAAGGTCGCGTTCCTGGCAAATCTGGCGGACAAAAAAGCATCGAACGGTAAATCCACAAACGGCAAAAGGCGCTATATGAAGCCCGGCTTCATTGGCAAATCCTATCCGCAATTTAACTATCGGGAATTCACCCTGATCGGCACTGAGCCCGGAACCCAGGGGATTCCGTCGAACGACATATTCTTCGATAAAGTCAGGGAAGCCATCGACCTGATCGCCAAAAAGTCGCCAGAAATTTTTCAATTTATGCAGGACATCAACCCCAAGGGGAAACGCATTATTGCCTATACCGGCAAGATCGGCCCGGCATCGTTCGCATCGTGGGACGGCGATTATGTCGTCAATATTTCTGTAACCGGTATTAATGAAGACCCGGTGTTTGAAAACTCCCCCTATTCACTGGCGTCAAGTATGGTCCATGAACTGGCCGGACACGGCAGTCAGGAAAACGATGATCGCCTGTGGGCCATGTATGACTGGTGCGGCAAGGACAGCAGCACCGTCAAAGGTGTTCTGTGGCAGGCCAACCATACCGGATCGAGCAGCGGGTTCGTTGAATACGAGGCCAACCTGTACGCCCGCTGGTTCCTGGAGACTGTGCGCGGCACCTATCCTGATCTGATCGAACCCGCCGTCCGGCGTTATGTGAAGACGGTGCGGATTATGAAAAAACGGTTCCCCGGCTGGTACGACGAACGCAAGGACACGATTACCTTGCTTGCCGAGTTTGGAGCCCATTTCGGCAAAGTCTGCCCCGAGCAGAAATTCACGCCGCATACATCTGATAATTAGGTTTCACCTAATTATCAGAAAGATGTTATTGCCCCTCAAACGCCGGGCGGGGCTCCTCGCCCCTTGGCTTTCGCCGAACGGTCGGCGGCCCGCAGTCGCGGGCTTGTAGAAAACCTGACTCCTATAAAAAATAGAACTTGGCTTCCAGAACCCGCGCCGCGAAGCGCGAAAAACAAAAAAGGCCTCTATGCCGGATCTTTAGGGGTTGTTTTGGCCATCGATGCGCGGCCTGAAAAAGTATCGTAAAAATCGGCCAGCGCCGGGCGATTTTCGCGCCAATTATCGGCATCGAAACGAAGGTCCAGATAGCCCAGCGCCACGGCAATGGTGATGTGGCCGATGGTGACATCGTCGCCAGAGCCATCAGCCTCTTTACCAGCAAAGCCGTCGGCTTCTTCTTCCAGGGCATCCAGCGCCCGGTCGATAGCCGCCTTCTGGCGCTCAGCCCAACTGTCGGAACGTTCGCCGTCAGCGCGTTTGCCTTCCATCAGCCTGAGAATAGCCGCATCCATGATGCCGTCGGCCAGGGCCTGACGACGCAACGCCGTCCAGCGCGCGCCACCTGCGGGCGGGAACAGTTTGACCCCGTCGTGCAGGCTGTCCAGATATTCGCAAATGACCGGCGAATCATACAGTGTCTCGCCGCCGTCCAGCACAAGGGTGGGCACTTTGCTTAATGGATTGTCGTTGACCAGATCGGGTCCTGACTCCCAGGCGTTGGTAGCGATGGCTTCAATGGAATCCTCGAGCCCGGTTTCGATGGCCATCACCATCACTTTGCGAACGTAGGGAGAGGTCGGCGAATAACGTAATTTCATCGGCTTTTTGTCCTGTCTAGAAAATGTCTTTGCGGTGGCGGATTTCGGCGAACGCACTGACCGCATCCTGGCCCGTCAACCCGGTAGCGGCAAGCAGGCTGTCGTCATCGGCGCGCAAAAATGGATTGGCGGCCTTTTCATCACCCATCATCGACGGCACTGTCGGCTGACCGGCTTCGCGCAGCCGGGTGATTTCATCGGCGCGACGGTTCAACGCTGCATTATCGGGGTCGATGCTGAGGGCAAAATCGGCATTGGAATTGGTGTATTCGTGGGCGCAATAGACGCGTGTGTCGTCAGCCAGGCTGCGAAACTTCAACAACGAGGCCCACATCTGTTCGGCAGAGCCTTCGAACAGCCGGCCACAGCCAAGCGAGAACAAGGTATCGCCGGAAAACAACGCCTTCGAATTTTCGAACCAAAAGGCGATATGACCGCTGGTATGGCCGGGCACATCCATCACCCGGGCGACATGACTGCCAATGGCGACGGTATCGCCTTCAGCGACCCGGACATCAATGCCGGGGATGCGGGCGGCATCGGCAGCGGAACCGACAATTGTACACCCGGTTACCTGCTTCAATTCCATATTGCCGCCGGTATGATCGCCATGGTGATGGGTGTTGAGGATATGGCTCAACCGCCAGCCCTTGCCTTGCAGCGCATCGCGTACCGGACCGGCAACGGCCGGGTCGACACACGCCGTCTCGCCGCTGACAGAATCGTGCACAAGATAAACGTAGTTGTCACCCAGCACTGGAATTTGATGTATTTCGAGGCGCGCCATTGAAATTTTCAATCTTCATAAACATTCCAGATAGCCTAACACTTCTATCAACTATGGTAGTATCACGATTATGTGGACAGACGCCGTCGATCTCAGGGATTTCTATGCATCCAGCCTTGGCAAAGCCGCCAGGCGGATGATCCGGCGCGCCATTCGGGCCCACTGGCCGGACCTTGGTGGCATGGACGTTCTGGGCATCGGTTTTGCGACGCCTTATCTGGGCCTTTATCAGGGACAGGCGCGACGCGTCATTGCCGCCATGCCTGCGGCCCAGGGGGTCCTGCACTGGCCGGCAGATGCGCCTGGCCTGACATCACTGGTCAATGAATACGAGTTGCCGTTTCCCGACATGTCCATGGACCGGGTATTGATTGTCCATGCACTGGAGTGTTCGGAAACGGTTCGCCCATTGATGCGCGAGGCATGGCGAGTGTTGGCCGACGGTGGCCGGTTGCTGGTGGTGACACCGAACCGGCGCGGCCTGTGGGCGCGGTTCGAACGTACGCCCCTTGGGCGGGGCCACCCCTATTCGCAAAGTCAGTTATCGGCTGTGCTGCGCGAGAACATGTTCACGCCAACCCAGACCAGCCGCGCCCTGTTCATGCCGCCGACGAATTCTCGCATGATGCAGGCATCGGCACCGGCAATGGAAGAAATAGGCCGGCGCTGGTTCAGGACGTTCTCTGGCGTCGTCATCGCCGAGGCCAGTAAACAGATCTATGCCGGCAATGCCGTTGGCAGCCCGAAACGCGTGTATATACCGGTATCACAGGGCGGATAAAAAGATTGATTCCCGCCTACGCGGGAATGACGGTGAAAAACAAAACTCCTGCCGATCGCCCGGCGCTTGAGGGGAAAAAAGAAACTTTGTCTTGAAACAAAATTATTTTTTCAGGAGGAACAACGCCTGTTCACCCATCAGGTTGGATAACAACGGCGACAGGTCGATGCGCTGCACCGAATCCGCACCCTGGCTCAACGCCATGGCACGTTCCGCCGTAATCCCCATTTCACGACACAGCTCGGTAAAGTCCTTGATCGTGCAAAAATGGATATTGGGTGTGTCGTACCATTGATCGGGCAGGGTCTCGCTGACCGGCATCCGGCCTTTCAACAACAGATGCAGGCGAATACGCCAATGGGCAAAGTTCGGAAACGAGACAATCGCCCGCTTGCCAATCCTGAGCATTTGTTCAAGCGCCTCTTTCGGTGCCGTCATCGCCTGCAACGTCTGGCTGAGAACCACATAATCGAAGGCATCGTCCGGATAGTTTTTCAGGTCCGTATTGGCATCGCCCTGAATAACCGACAAGCCGCGAATGACACACGCGTTGACGCCTTCGGTACTGAGCTCGATACCGCGCCCGTCGACCTGTTTTTCATTGACCAGATATTCAAGCAAGGCACCGCGGCCACAGCCGACATCAAGCAGCCGCGAGCCGGGCTCGATCATGCGGGCGATAAACTGCAAATCGACGCGAATTGCCTTGCGCTGATTTTCCTTCATCATGATGCGTCGCCTCCGCGTGATGGAAGCCCGCGATGGCGCGCCGCACCGTCGATAAAGCCACCCAGCACCCGGATGAATTCTTGCTCGTCGAGCAGAAATGCATCATGGCCGTTGTCGGACTTGATCTCGGCAAAGCTGACATTGGCGGCAACCGCGTTCAAGGCGTGCACGATCTCGCGATTGGCATCCGTCGGGAACAGCCAGTCGCTGGTGAACGAAAACACGCAAAAGCGCGTCGGCGTATCCTTGAAGGCGTTGGCCAAATTATCGTCGTAATCACTTGCCAGATCGAAATAATCCATGGCGCGCGTCGTATACAAATACGAATTGGCATCGAAGCGATCAACGAACGTGATGCCCTGATGGCGCAGGTAACTTTCGACCTGAAAGTCAGCTTCGAACCCATAGGTGATTTCCTTGCGATCCTGCAAGCGTCGCCCGAATTTTCGGTGCAAGGCCGATTCCGACATATAGGTGATGTGCGCCGTCATCCTGGCCACAGAAAGCCCCCGGTTCGGGTTCTTGCCTTGCGCCAGATAATCACCGCCGCACCAGTCCAGGTCGGCCATGATCGCCTGACGCCCAACCTCGTGAAAGGCGATGTTCTGCGATGAATGACGGGCCGCAGTGGCAATCGGCACGGCGGCAAATACCCGGTCCGGGAAACTGGCCGCCCATTGCAGGACCTGCATGCCGCCCATGGACCCGCCAAGCACCGCGAAAACATCGTCGATGCCCAGATGATCCAGCAGCATGGCCTGTACGTTGACCATGTCGCGAACCGTAATAACCGGGAAATCCAGCCCCCAGGGTTTGCCGGTGGCCGGGTTGATGGACTTCGGCCCAACCGTTCCCATGCAGCCGCCGAGAATATTCGAACAAATGACAAAGAACCGGTCCGTGTCGATGGTTTTGCCGGACCCGACGATATGATCCCACCAGCCTTCCTTGCCGGTCAACGGGTGGGTTTCAGCGACGAACTGATCACCGGTGAGGGCGTGACAAACAACGATGACGTTGGATTTGTCCTCGTTCAGGGTCCCGTAGGTCTGATAGGCGACGGGGAAATTCTGCAAGTCGGCACCGCAATCCAGGCGCAAGGGTTCATCGATGCCAAGCCTGACACTGTGGCCCGGCAGATCGTCGTCCTTCACAATATTATTTTCGCCTGTTGTCGCGGTCATGGCTTCTAAAGTCTGTTATTCCCGAAAAGCGGGATCATTGCTATGAATCAGCCCGTCTCATGTCAATGTTTTCTTTGATTTTAACGGTTTCAGAGACTATCACTGATTTCACGTTACGGGGCAGTTTTAAGACTTGCGAGAACCATTACCCATGGCCAAAAAACCATCACTCGACGATTTACGCCGGGAAATCGATGCCATAGACGATCAACTGCATGATTTGTTCATGGCGCGGACCGAAATCGTCAAACAAGTGCGCGAGGTTAAACGCGGCCAGCCGGTAAAGATTCGCCCGGCCCGTGAAGACCGGATTCTCTATCGTCTGATCGAACGCCATCGGGGGCCATTCCCGAAACGGGAAATTGCCCGCATCTGGCGCGAGGTGATCGTCGCCACCCTGTCCTTCGAAGGGCCATTTTCGGTCGCTGTGCACATGCCCGAGTCCGAGCCGTCCCAGACCCAGGCAGACGAACGGCGAACTGGACTGTGGAACATGGCGCGCGACCAATACGGATCATTCACCCAAATGACCGGCCACGTCAGTCGTCAGCGCGTTATCGAGGCGGTAAAAAATCAAGATGTAACCGTCGGCGTTTTACCAGTCCCAGGGCGCGACGACGCCGATCCATGGTGGGTGCATCTGGCATCAGACATGGACGGCACCCCGAAGGTCATCGCCCGCCTGCCCTTTGCCGGTTCGCCCAATGGCCGCGGCGGCGACATGCAGGCGCTGGTGATTTGCCCGGTCATGCACGAGCCCAGCAGCGATGACGGCAGCCGCGACCGCACCTATCTGATTGTCGAGACGGACACGGAAGTCGGCCTCGACCGATTGACCGCTGCCATGAATAAAGCCGACCTGAACGTCTGTTTCAGCAGCGTTGCGCAAAACCCGGAAGTGCCATCGAAGTGGCTGCATCTGGTCGAGGTCGAAGGTTTCGTTACCGAAGACGAACGCCGTATTGGTCGCCTGAGCGAAGCGCTTGGCGAAAAACCGCTGCGCATCCTGTCCATGGGCGGCTACGGCACTGCATTAACAGATAAAGAGCTGTCCTGATGAGCCCCCTTAATCCGAAACCCGGCATTCTGGATATCGCGCCATACGTTGGCGGCGATTCCGCCATTGATGGCATTGATGACATTATCAAGCTGGCGTCCAACGAAGGCGCGCTGGGGCCAAGTCCAAAAGCCGTTCAGGCATACAGGCAAGCCGGAGAAACCCTGCACCGTTATCCCGATGGTGGCAGCGCAGACCTGCGCGAGGCACTGGGCAAGGCCAACGGTATCGATGCCAACCGCATCGTCTGTGGATCGGGATCAGACGAACTGCTCGACCTGCTGGCCCGCGCCTATGCCGGTCCCGGCGACGAGGTCTTGTTCACGGAACACGGTTTTTTAATGTACCCGATTGCCACCAAGGGCGTTGGTGCGACCCCGGTCGTGGTGCCGGAAACGAACCTGACCGCCGATGTCGATGCGATCCTGAAAAGGGTCACGGACAACACCAGGATCATATTTCTGGCGAACCCCAACAACCCGACCGGCACATACTTGTCGGATGCCGAAGTGCGTCGTCTGCACGCCGGGTTGCCCAGCGGAGTGCTGCTGGTGATCGACGCGGCCTACGCCGAATATGTCGAGCTTGACGATTACACCGCCGGTGCCGAACTGGTTGATGAGTTCGATAACGTGGTGATGACGCGCACGTTCTCGAAGCTGTATGCATTGGGCGGTGCCCGCCTTGGCTGGGCCTATTGCCCCGAGGCCGTCGCCGATGTGCTGAACCGCTTGCGTGGGCCATTTAACGTCAACTCAGCCGCCCAGGCCGCCGGTCTGGCAGCGCTCGCCGATACCGATTTCGCCGACAAGGTCCGCGCCCATACCCGCAAGTGGTACGACTGGACACGTCAGCAACTGGGTGGCCTTGGGCTCGAGGTGCCGTCAAAAGTCGGCAACTTCCTGCTGGTGCGTTTCCCCGGTGACGACGAACACAATGCAGGTGCGGCAAACGAATTTCTGAAATCCCGCGGCATCATCGTCCGCCTGATGGCGGGCTATGGCCTGCCTGACTGTCTGCGCATCACCATCGGACAGGAGAATGAAATGCGTGCGCTGATCGATGCGCTGGCCGAGTTTATGGGCTAGGTTACGGACATGACCGCAGACACCCCCCTGTTTGAGCGTATCGCGCTGATCGGCATTGGCCTGATTGGATCGTCTCTGGCGCGCGCCGTCCGCCAGCATGGTCTGGCCGGGCACATTGCCATCTGTACGCGCAGCGCCGAAACCCTGGCGGCTGCCGAAAAGCTGGAACTGGGCGACAGCTACACCCAAGACGCGGCTGTTGCCGCCAAAGACGCCGATCTGGTCGTCATATGTGTGCCCATGGGCGCTTATGGTGCGGTCGCCGAAGCAATTGCACCTTCCCTGAAGGCGGGTGCCATTGTAAGCGATGTCGGTTCGACCAAAAAATCGGCGATTGACGATCTGGGCCCGTCGATCCCCGACGGCGTGCATCTGGTCCCCGGACACCCGATTGCCGGCACCGAACATTCCGGGCCTGAACACGGCTTTGCCAGTTTGTTCGAGAATCACTGGTGTATCCTGACGCCGCCCGATGGCACCAACAGCGACGCCATCGACAAGATGACGCGGCTGTGGGAAACCTGCGGCTCCATGGTCGAGATCATGGATGCGGCCCATCACGATCAGGTGCTGGCCATCACTTCGCATCTGCCGCACCTGATTTCATACACCATCGTTGGCACCGCCACCGATTTGGAAGACCATCTGAAAAAGGAAGTGGTCAAATTCGCCGCCGGTGGTTTCCGCGACTTCACCCGCATCGCCGCGTCGGACCCGATAATGTGGCGCGATATCTTCCTTAACAACAAGGATGCGGTGCTCGACGTTCTCGGTCGCTTTACCGAAGACCTGACCGCCCTGCAACGCGCCATCCGGCGCGGCGAAGCCGATACCCTGGGCGACAGTTTCGAGCGTACGCGCGACATTCGCAAAGGCGTCATCGAAGCCAAGCAGGATTTCATGGATAAAGAAGAAGAGTAATTAAAACTTGGCTTCCAGAGGACGCACCACCCGAAGGGTGCGCCAATCAAACAAGACGACTAGTCGATTCGTCCGAACTGTTTCCAGTCGACCTCATCAAACTTCATCAACCCGACCGGCCCCGCGAACAGCTGGCGGTCCTGTAGCGTCAGCGCCAGATTGAGTATCGGCGGACCGCCGTTATCCGACCGCCGCGACATGACGCCCAAAATCATTTTGGCGGCAACCGCATCGCGCGACTTGACCAAGCCGGTTTCTTTCAGGGCATCAATGGCATCGAAGAAGCCCTCCACATGGGCGGTAAAAGCGCCAATCGGCTGCAACGCGGCATCCAGCGCCAATGTGCCATCCCCCTTTAGCGCCAGCGGCCCGTGACGCACAGAAAGCCGTTCGATCTCGATGGTGCCACCCGCATCGCGCCAGACCTCGAGTGAATCCCGCATCGGCCCGGACTCGAGATGTCCCTGCAAGCGGGCCTCGACCTGAAATTCCCGAATTCCCTTACCCAAAGGCGTCGCCATAAAATTCGGCAGCCTGAGACCATTGAGACGAATGTCCATGTCCGCGCCGTCAGAGTCGGGCTTCTCTACGTGGACCCGGCCGCTGCTGACGGCCAGACCGCCGAGCCCCGGTTTGTCGCCGTTCAGTGTCAGGCCGTTGATGGATACATCAAGCCCCCGCCCGCCAACGCTGACCGAGACGTTTTCTGTCTCGCCGATATAGGTGGACATTTCTGTATCGGGCATGGTGAAGCTGAGCATTTGCTGACCGGTTGTTTTCAACCTCACCGTGGTCCAGTCCCATGGCGTCAGCGAAACTTCCAGTTTCTCGCCTTCCCAGCCCCACGGGTTTGGTGAATTGGGGCCGCCGATGCCGGGATTGGCGATGTCGAGGCGAATGCGCATCGGGTAGCCGGTTTCTTCCATGCTGTCGAAGCGCACGGTGTAGCCTTCGCCGCGGCGCGCATCGACCCAGTCCAGCGTGGCTTCACGGGCAATGGTCGCGAGATAAATCCAGACACCCGTATAAACGACCACCGCAAAAGCACAGGCGAGGGTAACGAACAGCCACTTATTACTGCGGGTTGGCGTCACGGGACGGCGATAGGAATCAATCATGGAGACGTTATAGGACGTTGCGCGGTTATGCGCGAGGGGATAGCTTTTCCGTATGGTCGATAGAGAACAATCTGATGAAACCTGGGTCTTCGGTTATGGCTCGCTGATGTGGCGACCGGACTTTCCGTTTGTCGAAGCCAGCCCGGCCCTGCTTCAGGGGTATAACCGGGCGCTGTGTATCTATTCGACCATTTACCGCGGCACCGAGGAAAAACCGGGGCTGGTGCTGGGGCTGGATGAAGGCGGCGAGTGCCATGGTCGGGCCTTCAGGCTGGACCTGAACGATGTCGACGATGTCATGGAAACCCTGCACAAGCGCGAGATGCCGACCAACGTCTATACGCCGCGATTCTTAAACGTCTGTCTTGAGGGCGGACGCAATGTGCAGGCCTATACCTTTATCGTCAGGCGCGACCACGAACAGTACACCGGGGTGTTGAGCATTGAAGAACAGGCCCGCCTGGTCAAACAGGGGATCGGGCCGAACGGCAGCTCGCTGGACTATCTGGCCAACACGCTGGAGCATCTGGACGAAATGGACAGTTCGGGTGCTATTTCCGAAGGCGATGCAGAGCAACGCCTGCACGAGGTTTTGAGGGCAGTAGGTTAGCTCACCCGCACTTGGAATAATCGCACGACATGCATGTGTCGCAGCCTTCGATACGGGCCAGAGATGGCTGGGCGCATTTCGGACACTGGCGCAGACGCATGTTGGGGGCCGCATCGGAACCGTCACCGCCTGAGGACTCCTCGTCGCCGCCAGCCATATTGCCTGCTAATGCCGCCATCTGGATTTTCGCCTCTTCGGCCTTGTCGCTGAGCGCGCCCGGCGCCTGCAGGAAACCGATGGAAATCATGTGCTTTTCGATAACGTCGCCGATGGCCGCCAACAGCGACGGCACGTAGCGCCCACCCATCCAATGGCCGCCGCGCGGGTCGAACACCGCTTTCAGTTCCTCGACCACGAATGAAACATCGCCGCCGCGACGAAAGACCGCCGATATCATCCGCGTCAGCGCCACCGTCCAGGCATAGTGTTCCATGTTCTTGGAATTGATGAAAATCTCGAACGGACGGGTCCGTCCGGCATCATCGAGAATATCGCTCATGGTGATGTAGATGGCGTGGTCGCTTTCCGGCCAGCGCACCTTGTAGGTCGCGCCCGCCAGTTCTTCGGGACGATCCAGCGGCTGGAACAGGTGGGTGACCGGGCCGGAGTCGCCAAGGTCCGTCGGTGTCGCCGTCGCGGTCGGGGCCTGTAGCGGCAGTTCCGGTTCGTCCCCTTCTTTCTTGGCCACCAGCACCGCGCCGGTCACATCGTTTGGCCGGTACGTGGTGCAGCCCTTGCAGCCCAGGTCATAGGCCTGCATGTAGATGTCCTTGAAATCATCAAAGGTGATGCTTTCCGGGCAATTGATGGTCTTGGAAATGGATGAGTCGATGTAGTCCTGTACGGCCGATTGCATCACCAGATGGTCGTTCGGGGTCAAGCCTTGGGCATCGACGAAGGCATCGGGCAGGGCCGCATCGGGGCCGTACAGACGCTTGAACAAACGCCAGGCGTAATCGCTGACGTCTTCGGAACGCCGGGTGCCGTCTTCCATCAGTACATTGCGGGTGTATTTAAAACTGAACACCGGTTCCAGCCCCGAAGATACATTATCGGCGAACAGGGAAATGGTGCCGGTCGGCGCCACCGACGTCAGCAGCGCGTTGCGAATCCCATGTTTGGAAATGGCGTCGCGGATATCCTCGTCGAGGCCTCCAATGGCATCTGTCGCCAGATACTTTTCCGCATCATAAAGCGGAAACGCGCCTTTTTCAGCGGCCAGATCGACGGACGCCAGATAAGACGCCCGGCGGATGACGGCCATCCATTCACGTGTCAGGGCGACCGCATCGGCCCCGCCATAACGCGCCCCGCACATAATCAGGGCATCGGCCAGCCCGGTAACGCCGAGCCCGATGCGACGTTTTGATTCCGCTTCATGGCGTTGTTCGGGCAGCGGGAAATTGGAAATGTCGATGACGTTGTCCATCATCCTGACCGCGGTTGCCACCAGTTCGGCCAGTGCCTCTTGATCAAGGTGGGCTTCTGTCGTGAACGGGCTTTCAATCAGCCGGGCCAGATTGACCGAGCCCAGCAGGCACGCCCCATAAGGCGGCAACGGTTGCTCGCCGCACGGGTTGGTGGCGTGGATGGTCTCGCAATAATTCAGCGGGTTCAGGCGATTGATGCGATCAATGAAAATAACGCCCGGTTCGGCATAGGCGTAGGTGGCGCGCATGATCTTGTCCCACAGTTCGCGCGCCTGCAGGGTTTTATAGGTGGTGTCGTTAAAGGTCAGATCCCACGGGGCGTCTTCCTTGACCGCCTGCATGAAATCGTCGGTGACCAGCACCGACAGGTTGAACATGCGCAGCCGTCCGGCCTCTTGCTTGACCTCGATAAAACTCTCGATGTCGGGATGATCACAGCGCATGACGCCCATCATCGCGCCGCGACGCGAACCGGCGCTCATGATCGTCCGGCACATGGCGTCCCAGACATCCATGAACGTCAACGGGCCCGATGCATCGGCACCGACGCCTTTAACCGCCGCCCCCTTCGGGCGCAGGGTCGAAAAATCATAACCGATGCCGCCACCCTGCTGCATGGTCAGGGCGGCTTCTTTCAGGTTGTCGAAGATGCCCGCCATGTCATCGGCGATATCGCCCATGACGAAACAGTTGAACAGGGTGACGTTGCGCCCGGTGCCGGCCCCGGTAACGATGCGCCCGGCTGGCAGGAACTTGAAATCCTGCAATGCGTCATGAAAACGTTCGCCCCAGTGCTGGCGCGCTTCCTCGTCCTTTTCCGCCGAGGCCAGCGTTGTCGCGATGCGCACCCAAGTGTCGTCGATGGTTTTATCCACAGGGCGTCCGTCGGCATCTTTCAGACGGTATTTCATATCCCAAATGCGTTGCGAAATAGACGCGACCTGACTCATGACAATCTCCGGCACGGCAAAAACGCCGCGTATATAAAGGATAGCGCCGCTAAGTGTTTGCTAAATAGCGACTTTCACAAGGATTTTAGGGCCGGGATGGAAATTCGTCAAGCAGATGTTCATGCTTTGTTTACCCACAGACTTGTCCACAAGACAGCCGATCAGGTGCTTTTTTCGGCCTCGGCGATGAGCCTGGCCGTCGCCGTTTCGATACGGCTTTCCAGTTCAGCCATGAATTGGCGGCGGTCGAGGCCGGTCGGCATCGGTTCCAGGTATTCCAGAACCACCCGTCCCGGCTGTTTCAGAAACGCCCGACGCGGCCAAAAGACACCCGAGTTCAGCGCCACCGGCACCACCGGCGCATCGCCGGTCTTGTACACGGCGGCGACGCCGGGGTGGTACGGCAGGCTGGAGCCAACGGTCGAACGGGTGCCTTCGGGGAAAATAATGACCTTGCGGCCCTGGCCCAGACGATCGCGAACGTCCTTGATCATTTGTTTCAGGGCCGACCCGCCACCGTCGCGATCGATGGCGATCATGGCCGATTTTTTCAGCAACCAGCCATAGACCGGCACAGATAACAGTTCTTTTTTCAGCACGTAACTGGCGTCATCCAAGGCCATCAGATAGACGCCCGTATCCCATGCCGATTGATGCTTCGATGCGATAATGGCGGCACCATCGGGCACATTCTCGCGGCCGCGAATTTCAAAATCCAGCCCGATGACAACCTTCAACAGCGCCATCATATAGACCATCCAGTAATGCAGACATCGCTGCAGGACGCTGCGCGGAAACGGCAGCGTCAACAGCATCAATATGACGATAAGCGCCGAGGTCGGAAAAAAAACGGCATTAAAGATCAGGGAACGGACCGCCTTCATGGAGCGTCCCCGGACGACAACAGGCGACTGCTGAAATGCCGGACCCAGGCCAGCAACACCTTGCTGTATTCCCCGGCGATCAATATCGCCGTTCCCGGCCAGCGCCACCAGTTGTCGACCTTGACCCGTTCGGGAAACACCGCATGGGGTATGACATTGACATCGCGCATGACGAAACTGAATTCGAGCAGGCTGCGCGGCATATGGTAACTGCCGGTAACCAGCCTGAGAGACGTGTACCCTTGTCGTCTTATCCATTGCGCCGTTTCACGGGCATTGCCCTGGGTATTGGTTGCCGTGCCGATGGCGACGCGGCGTTCCAGATTGCCGCCCCGACGTTTCGACAGACCCAGCAGGGCCTGAACATCAAGACCCTGATAGACGCCCGAGACGAACAATTGATCGGCATGGCCCTCGGCGAGCAGTTTCAGCCCCTCATCCAGGCGTCCGCTGCCACCGGTAAGCACGACAATGGCCTCGGCCTTTTTCGACATATCCGCAGGAGCATCGGGAATGGTGCTGGCAAACCGGATCAGGCCAACCAACCAGGCAAACGCCAACACGCCGATGACAATCATCAACAACAATAACGGATGCCGGGAACTCTTGCGTGAGTAGTGAACAGCCAAACCTTGCTCCCCTTTGGACCGCAGAATACAGAATCAGGATTATAGCATCCGGGCCAGAGTCTTCATCACCGTCATGCGCGCCGTCACCATGGCGATCACCGCCACCGTCAACGGCAACACCAACAGCGTCATCCAGTGGGTAACCCCCAGCGACAGATCGGGCAACAACCCCGATTGCAGGGAATCGGCCAAGGCCCCGATCCCCCAGAGCGTCGGCAGGGCCAGCAAAAGGCCGATGATCCCGCCCTTCAGACCCAGCGCCAGCGCACGGCCAGCAAATTGACGGGCAATATAGGAATCATGGGCGCCGATCAGATGCAACACCTCGATGGCGTCTTGATGAATGGCAAGGCCCGTGCGCGTCGTGAAGATCACCGTGCCAACGGTCGCCAGCGCGATAAAGGCCAGCACCGCCAAAGCCAGTGCCTCGACCGTCCGAACCAGTCGGATCAGGCGCGCCAGCCAGACACCGTGATCGTCGATAACGGCACCGGGTGCAACGGCTGTCAGCTTGTTCTGCAAGGCAGCCATATCAATTTCGGCCCCGCGTTCAAGCTGCACATCAATCAACCGCGGCAAGGGCAGGTCCCCGGCCACCGCACCACCACCGAGCCAGGGCTCGAGCAGGGTCAGCAGATTCTGTTCCGACAGCGCCTCGGCGCTGGCAACACCGGATGTGGTCTTCAGGGCGACGACGGCGGAACGCAGCCTTTTTTCGTCCTGGGCACGGGCCGCTTTCGCCCCGGCACCCCCGGCGATGGCCTTTGCCGACGGCTTGATCTGTACCGTCAGGGTGCCGCTCATGCCCGTATCCCAACGCCCAGCCAGCTGATTCAGCGCCAGCGTCCCGGCCAGCGCCAGCACCGACAGAAAAACCATAAAGGCGATCAGCCAGGGCAGGAACCCGCCCAACTGGTCGCGGTCGAGTTGCAAATCAGTACGGCGAGAGAACATTTACCCCCTCCCCGCCGTTAGCTGTAATTGCCCGTCGGTCAGCCCAAGACACGGATGCCCCAGTTTTTCGACCAGCGTCTTGTTATGGGTGGCAATAACGACCGTCGTGCCCAGTTTGTTCAGTTCGTCAAACAGGTGCATCAGCCTCAGCGCCATAGCGTCATCGACATTGCCCGTCGGTTCATCGGCAATCAGCAATTTCGGCCGCGCGATAACGGCGCGCGCAATGGCAAGGCGTTGTTGCTGGCCACCCGACAAGGTCGGCGGTCGCGCTTCTAAATGATCGTGCAGTCCAACCCATTCGAGCAGTTCGGCAACGTTCTTCTGGATTTCGGCCTCGCGGGTTCCAGCAACCCTGAGCGGTAACGCCACATTATCGAAAACAGACAAATGACGCAGCAACCGGAATTCCTGAAAAACGACGCCGACCCGGCGACGCAGAGATGGCAGTTCGCCGCGTTTGGTCGTCGCGATATCGCGCCCGAACAGGGAAATCAGCCCGCGTGACGGTTTCAATGCCAGATACATCAATTTCAACAGCGAAGATTTGCCGGCACCGCTGGAACCGACCAGAAAATGAAATGAGCCCGGCGCCAATGAGAACGAGATGTCCTGCAAAACCTCTGGCCCAAGGCCATAACGCAAACCCACGTTTTCAAAACGAACTACGCCGCTCTCACTATTCATGACGACCATGCAAACTCTAAGGATGAATCGGAAACGCTCTCTCAGGAGCATCTGCAAACGGCGCTCCCGACTCCGATAACAATGACACGGCCCGAGTGCGTCGTCCAGAGTCTGAAAACAATCCTTAAAAGGGCCTCACCACGGCTTGCGTTCAATCCCTCAAACGCATATAAACGACCGTAGATAAAGACAAATTGGTGCCCAAGAACATTTCATGATTATTTCTTGTCCCAACTGTGCGACGACGTACAACATCGATGCAGGCGCCGTCGGAAATGACGGTAAGGCTGTCCGTTGCTCCAGTTGTTCGCACCAATGGCTGCAAAAGCCTGTCTCTGATACCCGACCGCAACCGATGCAACTGCAGCCGTCAATGATGGCACCGCCACCGCCACCCGTAGACCCGGCCCAGATGCAGGCCCAGATTCAAGCACAGGTACAGGCCCAGGTTCAGGCAGCCGTCGCCGCGCAAACCGCCGCCATGGCCGCAGCCGTGCCCGCCGCTGCTCCACCGCCACCGCCGCCTCCGATGCCGGAACCCGAGCCCGAACCGGAACCAATGCCGGAACCGGAGCCGGAGCCGGAACCCGAGCCGGAACCCGAGCCCGAGCCGGAACCCGAGCCCGAGCCCGAAACAATGTTCGAGCCCGAACCAGAAGAAGATCCGCTGTCCGACGATGAACTGGAAGACATGTTCGGCGACAGCGAGGACCCGGACCCGGTCGAATCATTCACCGATCTTGGCGAAGATGACGGCGGCATTGATGATCTGGACGACATTCCGGACCCGGACCCGATTCCCCAATCCCTGATGGGCGATGATTACGACGACGACGATGATTACGACGATGATGAGGATGAGGATGATGACGAGGAAGGCGGCGGTCTGGTCCGCATTCTGGTCATCCTCACCGTTATCTTCGGCCTGTTGGGTGGACTGGGCGCTGGCTTGTTCTTCGGGCGTGCCATGATTATCGAAATGGTCCCGGCGGCCAAGGGTATGTATGAAATGGTCGGCCTTGCCGATCCGCTGGGCGCCGGACTTGAAATTCGTAACGTCAAATCACAGCGCGGCGTCGAAGGCGAAATCGATGTGTTGATCATCACCGGCGAGGTCGCCAATATTTCAGACGGACCGGGCGACGTCCCGACGATCAGGGTTTCCCTAATCAACAGCGAAGGCGAAGAGGTTCAGTTCCTCAACGTCACGCCTGACAAGCCACAGGTTCCAGCTGGCGAATCAATGCCATTCAAAGCGTCACTCATGGACCCGGCGGCGACCGCCCGGAAGCTGGAAGTCACCTTCATCGAAGGGGGCACAGCCCCTTAATTGGGCGCGCCTTCGGCGACGAGGACACTGGAAGTCAAAACAAGAATGGTGGAACGAGTCAGGCTTTCAAAACCTGACTCCTGTTGCCCTTTAAAGTCGGACTTCCAGAGGCGTTGCCCCGCAGGGCACACTATTAAAGCCAGTCTGGCTGTCTTTCCAGATCAAGTAGATCATCGACTTCGAGGCGACGGCGCACGACCGCATATTCGCCGCCGTTGACCAGCACTTCGGGCACCAGTGGCCGGGTGTTGTAGGTCGATGCCATCGACGCCCCATAGGCCCCGGCGCTGCGGATCGCCAGCAAGTCGCCTGCCTGTAGCGGGGCCAAAGCGCGATCCTTGCAAAACGTATCACCGGTCTCGCAGACCGGGCCGACGATATCGGCCGGGCTGGTCTGGGCACCTTCGGCGGGCTCGGCAACGGGAACAATTTCGTGAAAGGCGTCGTACATGGCCGGGCGCACGAGATCGTTCATCGCCGCATCGACAATAACGAAGCGACGCGTCGCACCTTCCTTCACATAAACGACGCGGGTAACCAGCACCCCGGCATTCCCGACGATGACGCGGCCCGGCTCGAACGTGAAACTGACACCCAGGTCGCCTAGAACTTCGGTGACGACATCGGCGTACTCAGCCGGTGTCGGCATCGGCTCGGCGCTGTCGCCATAAGGAATACCAAGCCCGCCGCCAAGGTCCAGACGCTCGACGGTCAAGCCATCGGCACGCAACATCGCCACCAGATCGCGCATGCGCACATAGGCATCCCGAAATGGCTGCATCTCGGACAATTGCGAGCCGATATGAACGGCCAGCCCAACAGGACGAATGCCCGGCAGATTCGTTGCCTTCCCATAGACCTCGTGGGCGCGGGTCCATTCGATGCCGAACTTGTTTTCGCCCTTGCCGGTGGTGATCTTGGCATGGGTGTTGGCATCGACATCCGGATTGACGCGCAGCGCCACCTTGGCCTCGAGGCCAAGGTCCTGGGCGATGGCCGACAGGGATTCCAGTTCCTCTTCGGATTCGACATTAATCTGGGCGATGCCAGCCCGGAGCGCATCGGCCAATTCATGGTCGGTCTTGCCGACGCCGGAGAAAACAATCTTGTCGACCGGCACTCCGGCTGCCAACGCCCGCTTCAGCTCGCCGCCCGAGACCACATCGGCACCCGCACCCCGGTTTACCAATGTGCGGATGACGGCCAGATTGGAATTCGCCTTGACCGAATAGCAAACCGTCGCATCGAGCCCGTCAAATGCATCGGCAAAATTCTGGAAATGACGTTCCAGCGTTGCCGTCGAATAGGCATAGAACGGCGTTCCGACATCTTCGGCAATGTCAGCCAACGCAACATCTTCGGCCGACAAGCGACCGTTTTGATATTGAAAATGATCCATCCGTCTAATTCTTCTTGGGGTAGTCGCGGGGGTATTTCGTGCCCTCAGGAAATTCCGGCGATCCTTTACGACCACAGGCACCCAGCGGCGAGGCCATGGCGAGAATAATCGCCACGATCAACGCCCGGCCAAGCCAGCCCGTCCTGATCTTGTTCATGGTTCTGCTCATCACAAACACCTCTTGCGTGCCTGAGCCGCAGCCTTCTTGACGTTTTCGGGTGCGGTTCCCCCGGCGCTGGTGCGGCTGGCGACTGATTCGTCGAGCCCCAGAACCGAGAACACATCGTCGGTAATCGCCGCTTCCACTGCCTGCATGTCGGCGAGGGACAAATCCTCGAGCCCACAATCCTTGTCTTCGGCCAGCTTCACCAGTTGACCGGTGACATGATGCGCCTGCCTGAACGGCAGCCCCGGCACCCGAACCAGCCAGTCGGCCAGGTCGGTGGCTGTCGTAAAGCCGTGTCCTGCGGCATCTTTCATCCGCGCCGCATCGAACGTCGCTTCGGCCAGCATGCCGTTCATGGCAGCCACGCAAATGGCCAGCGTATCGGCAGCATCGAACACCGGTTCCTTGTCTTCCTGCATGTCCTTGCCATAGGCCAGCGGCAGGCCCTTCAATTGCACCAGCAGGGAGTTCAGCGCACCGATCACCCGGCCGCTCTTGCCCCTGACCAGTTCGGCGGCATCCGGATTGCGCTTTTGCGGCATGATCGAGGAACCCGACGAGAACGAATCCGAAATCTTGACGAACCCGAATTGGCCGCTGCTCCACAGCACGATTTCTTCTGCCATCCGTGACAAATGCACGGCCAGCAACGATCCGGCGGCCAGAAACTCGACAGCAAAATCCCGGTCCGACACCGCATCCAGCGAATTCCGTGTCACACCATCGAAGCCGAGCGCCGCCGCCGTCGCATCCCGGTCGATGGGGAATGACGTTCCGGCCAGCGCCGCGGAGCCCAGCGGGCTTTCGTTCATCCGCGTGCGCGCATCAGCCAGCCGCCCCCGGTCGCGCCCGAACATTTCAACATAGGCCAGCATGTGATGACCCAGCGTCACCGGTTGTGCCGCCTGTAAATGGGTATAGCCCGGCATCACCGTTCCGCTGTGCGCTTCGGCAATGCCAATCAGGGTTTCCTGCAAGCCCTGCACACCGGCATCAAGGCCATCCATGGCGTCACGCAGCCACAGCCTGAGGTCGGTGGCAACCTGATCGTTCCGGGACCTGGCCGTGTGCAACCGCCCGGCGGCCTCGCCAATCAGTTCGGCCAGCCGGTTTTCAACATTCATATGGATGTCTTCAAGGGCGGCGGAAAACTCGAACGTGCCGTTCTCTATTTCTGCCTCAATACTCGCCAAACCATCAACAATTGCCGTCGCATCATCCTGGCTAATGATCCCCTGGGCGGCCAGCATCCGGGCATGCGCCTTCGATCCGGCGATGTCGTGCGCATAGAGCCGCTTGTCGAAACCGATAGAGGCGTTAATATCCTCCATCAGAGACGATGGACCCGCGGCAAAGCGTCCGCCCCAGATCGTGCTGGGGCCGGTTGCGGCATTTCCCTTTGGCGTCTTCGTCGACACAATTCGTTCCAGTGCAACTTGTACAAATGGCAAAAAACAATATGAACCCGTTTACAACAGGCCCTTACACTTTCCCCGGTTTTAACCTTCAACACGCGCTTCGCATCATCCTCGGGGTGGTGATTCTGGTGATTGTCGCCATATCCCCGCATCTTGCAAGTGCCGAAGCCGATAAATGCGACAAGCCGGGCAAACACTTATCGCAGATGAGAGCCAATAAAAAGCCCATTCCAATGCCCGAAACACCGTTTTTCGACGCCAACGACAAGCCCATCAATATATCCGATTACAAGGGCCGGGGCGTCGTTATGAATTTCTGGGCGACGTGGTGCGTGCCCTGCGTCAAGGAAATGCCGGATCTGTCGAAGCTGAAAGAGAGCCTTGCGGGCAGTGGCATCGAGGTGCTGGCACTGTCCATCGACCGGAACGGTGCAAAGGTCGCATCAAAGTTCCTGACCAAGAACAAGATTACCAATCTGGATGTGCTGATCGATAAAAAAAGCGCCGTGTTGCGCGCCAATCGCATCGCCGGATTGCCGACGACCCTGTTGATTGACGCCGAAGGCGGCGTCCGCGGGCGGGTCCAGGGTATTGTCGAATGGAACCACGACGACGTTATTGATTTCCTGAAACGCTGTATCGGACCCGGAAAATCCTGATGCCCGTGACGCCCATCCATGCGGTGTTGATCGGCGTTGTTATGACAATGACGGCCTGCACCGTGCCGCAATCGAAGACGACGTGGCAAAAGACCGGTGGCGATGGCGACCGCAGCGCCGATTCCGCGACCTGCTTAAGAATGGCCAACAGGGAAGTTGACCGCGAAGCAATGTTTCAAAGCGACGTCGGGCGGGGGGATCCGTTCGGGGGCGGCAATACCTGGAGCGCCAACATGTCGACCTATGACGCCAGAAAGAGCCAGTCCACCCTGTACGAGCGATGCATGAAGCAACGGGGCTATCGTAAAGTCAGGGCGACGAAACCATGACTGGCGCAACACCGCTGGAGGCGCTGCGCCGGGAACTGAAACGCCGGGAACTGGACGGTTTCATCGTCCCCCATGTCGATGCGTTCAGGGGCGAGTACATACCGCCCAACGCCGAACGTCTGGCATGGCTGACCGGCTTCAGCGGTTCCGCCGGCACCGCCGTGGTAACGATGGATGACGCCGCCGTCTTCGTCGATGGGCGGTATACCCTGCAGGTGGCAACAGAGGTCGATACTGAGCAGTTCCAGATTCGCCACCTGATCGACGAGCCGCAGACGGGTTGGATCACCGGCACTCTGAAGGCGGGCGGACGCATCGGTTATGATGCGTGGCTGCATTCCATCAATGATGTCAAAAAACTGAGCGAAGCCGCCCAGGCCGCCGATGGCGAGCTGGTTGCCGTCGAAGGCAATCCCATTGATGCGGTGTGGACGGATCAGCCGGCCCCGCCATTGGCCCCGATTGTCGCCCACGCCATTGAATACACAGGGCTGGAATCTACGGACAAGCGTCGCACCCTTTCTGAGGCCATGATCGTCGATGAAGTCGATGCGGTCGTGCTGTCGGCGTCAGACTCCATTGCCTGGTTGCTGAACGTGCGCGGCAGTGATGTCGAGTTTTCGCCGCTGCCGTTGGCCTTTGCCATCCTGCATGACGACGCGAAAGTCGATTACTTCCTTCACCCCGATAAGGTCTCATCTGACCTGAAAAGCCACATGGGCGAAGACGTCAGCATTCACGACCCCGATACCTTCGGAACAGTGCTGGATAATCTTGCCAAAGCAGGCAAGACGGTCGCCGTCGATGCGGCAACGGCGCCGGTCTGGATTTCTCATCGGTTACGCGACGGCGGCATCGAACCTATAAACAGAAGCGACCCCTGCCAGTTGCCGAAAGCCATCAAGAACGAAGTCGAACTGAAAGGCATGCGCACCGCCCACCGGCGCGACGGGGCTGCCCTGACGACTTTTCTGGCATGGTTGTCGCGCGAAGCTGTGGGCGGGGATATCACCGAAATTTCCGCCGCCGATCATCTGGAAGGCTTGCGCGCCCGAAGTGACATGTTCCGCGGCCTCAGCTTTCCGACCATTTCCGGGGCCGGGGCAAACGGCGCCATCGTCCATTACCGTGTTGATGATGACAGCAACCGGAAACTGGAAAGCGGTTCATTGTATCTGGTTGATTCCGGGGCTCAGTACCCGGACGGCACCACCGATGTCACCCGCACCGTCGCCATCGGCACCCCCACAGATGAGATGCGCGACCGTTTCACCCGCGTCCTGAAGGGCCACATTGCCATTGCCCGATCGCGGTTTGGCCCCGACACGCCGGGCAGCAGCCTTGATCGACGCGCCCGTATGGCGTTGGCCGAAATCGGCCTCGATTACGACCACGGCACCGGCCATGGCGTCGGCTGCTACCTGAATGTGCACGAGGGGCCCCAGCGTATTTCCAAACAAGCCAATCAGGTGGCGCTGCGGCCCGGCATGGTGATTTCGAACGAGCCTGGATATTACAAGTCCGGTGCCTATGGCATTCGGATTGAAAATCTGGTCGTTGTGGTTGCTGACGCGGACGACGACATGCTGGGCTTCGAAACCCTGACCCTGGCCCCCATTGACCGCACCCTGATTGATGTATCTCTACTCGACAGGGAAGAAATTGACTGGATTAATGCCTATCACAGCCGAGTGCGCGGAACGCTGACGCCGCTGATCGACGATCAAACGGCGGATTGGCTGGCCAAATCGACGGTGCCGCTTGACTAGCCCTTGTTAACGGGATGATAACCTATATAAGTCATTGATTCACAAGAGAATCATGACCTTCTTTAAGGGTGTTGGCGAATGAGTGTGCTTGATCTATTCGGAAAAGACGGCGCGGCGGCCAATGTCGACGCGACCGATCCCCACTGGGCGAAGACCCGCCAGGGTCATTACAACCGGCTGATTTTTGTCGACCCGGAAAGACTCGGGCTTGCAGGAACCCCCGGCATTTACATCATCTGGCACGCCGGGGTCCGCCCGGAATGGGTCTATGCGGCAAAATGCAAGGATCTGGCCGTCGATCTGGACAGCATACAAGATAACGATGATGTCATGTATTACGACAGACAGGGTGGCCTGTTCGTTACCTGGGCGCTGGTCCGCGAGGAACATCACGACGGTGTACTGAGCTATCTGTTCGACAACATGAACCCGCTGGTCGAAAACCCGAACCCGCCGAAGAAAAAAATCAAACGCCTGCCGGTCCTGCTGCCGACGGACAGTGTGGAGAAAAAAGGCAAAAAAGCCTCAAAGGGCTGAGGATTCGACTAGTCCGGCAATGTCTTCCATGATCAGACCAAGATCAAAATCCTTCGGCGTGTAAACCCGGGCGACCCCCTCGTTCATCAGCGCTTCGGCATCGTCATCGGGAATGATGCCGCCGACGATCAACGGCACATCGCTAAGGCCGGCTTCATCCATGCGCCGGGAAACATCGCCGATCAGCGCGCTATGGGAACCCGACAAAATTGACAGGCCGACAATATGCACCCCTTCCTGAACGGCGGCGGTGACGATTTGTTCCGGGGTCAGGCGAATGCCTTCATAGACAACATCGATACCGGCATCGCGCGCCCGGACAGCAATTTGTTCGGCACCGCTGGAATGACCATCCAGTCCGGGTTTGCCGATCAACATGCGGACACGGCGGCCAAGCTTATTGGACACCGCATCGATCCGCTTGCGGGCGGCATCATCATTATCAGCCGCCTCTGGCGTGCCCGATATGCCGGTTGGCGCACGATATTCGCCGAACACACCGCGCAGGGCTTCGGCCCATTCGCCGGTTGTCACCCCGGCCTTGGCGCATGCAATGGACGGTTCCATAATATTGTCACCATTGCGCGCCGCGGTTTCCAGATCGGCCAGCGCCGCCTCGACTCCGGCATCATCTCTGGCTTCGCGCCATTGTTGCAGGCGCTTAATTTGTTCCGCTTCGGCCTTGGCATCCAGTTTCAGGAAACTGCCGTCGCCTGTGGTCAACGGCGAGGCTTCAGCCTCGGTAAAGCAATTGACGCCGACGACCTTGCGCTCACCGCTTTCAATTGCCGCCAACCGTCGGGCGTTTGATCCGACCAGTGCACTTTTCATATAACCGTTTTCGACCGCCGCCACCGCGCCGCCCATTTCGGCGATGCGCTTCATTTCTCCGGACGCTTCAAGCTTCAGCGCCTCAACAGTCTGGGTAATGACCTCGGACCCTTCCAGGATGTCGCCAAATTCCAGCAAATCCGTTTCATAGGCGACAATTTGTTGCAAACGAAGCGACCATTGCTGATCGCATGGGCGCGGCAGTCCCAGGGCCTCGTTCCACGCTGGTAACTGCACAGCGCGCGCACGACTGTTTTTCGACAGCACCACCGGCAACATTTCCAGCAGAATCCGATAGACGTTGTTTTCCGGCTGTTGTTCGGTCAGACCGAGAGAGTTGACCTGCACGCCATAACGAAAACGCCGCATTTTCTCATCGGTTACCCCGTACCGGTTCAAGGTGATGTAATCCCACAATTCGGCAAAGGCGCGCATCTTCGATAGTTCAGTAACCAGCCGAATACCGGAATTGACGAAAAAGCTGAGCCGCCCGACGACCGTCGGGAAATCTGCTTCGGCGACCTGACCTGAATCCCTGACAGCATCCAGCACGGCAATGGCCGTCGCCATGGCAAATGACAGTTCTTGTTGGGGCGTCGCACCGGCTTCTTGTAAGTGGTACGAACAGACATTGATCGGATTGAATTTCGGCATTTCACTGCACGCGAAGGCAACCACATCGGCGGTGAGCTTCATCGACGGCACGGGTGCAAAAATATGAGTACCGCGCGACAGGTATTCCTTGATGATGTCGTTTTGCACCGTGCCTGACAGGGCTTCGCGCTTAACCCCTTGTCTGTCAGCCAGCGCCACATACAGCGCCAGCAGCCATGCCGCCGGGGCATTGATGGTCATCGACGTGTTCATCTTGTCCAACGGCAATCCGTCGAACAGGGTTTCCATATCGCCGATATGACTGATCGGAACGCCGACCTTGCCGACCTCGCCACGGGCCAGTGGATGATCAGAGTCATAGCCGGTCTGGGTCGGCAAATCGAAGGCAATGGACAGGCCGGTCTGGCCACGTTCCAGGTTCGTGCGGAACAACTGGTTCGAGGCTTGGGCCGATGAATGGCCGGAATAGGTCCGAAACAGCCAGGGTCTATCCTTCGGTTGATCTTGCCCGTTTTCCGGCTTAGTCATTGTTGCGCCTGCTAATTTATCAGCCATTTACAAGCCCTTCCGGCTATCCGCTATTTATATAATACATTGTTAATATACATAAAATTCAAGCGTCACGGAAAATCCTAGCAAATTGTGCATTGCAATAAAAGTCCTGAGAGTCTATTCAGAAAACATGCATCGAATGGGTTAGCCAAGGAGTATTTTAAATGAGCGACGCCGCCGAAGCCATCGACGAACTGCCGGCCCAGCCGGTCAAGGACCTTTACGAGATCGGCGAGATCCCGCCTCTCGGCCATGTTCCCAAAAATATGTACGCCTGGGCGATCCGTCGCGAACGCCACGGCGAGCCCGACACGGCCATGCAGGTCGAGGTCGTAGAGACCCCGGTCCTCGATAGCCACGATGTGCTGGTCATGGTGATGGCGGCTGGCGTCAACTACAACGGCGTCTGGGCGGCACTCGGCAAGCCGATATCCGTGTTCGACGTTCATGATTCCGATTATCACATTGCCGGGTCCGATGCGTCAGGCATCGTCTGGGCCGTCGGCTCGAAGGTCAAACGCTATAAAGTCGGCGATGAAGTCGTCGTTCATTGCAATCAAGATGATGGCGACGACGAGGAATGCAACGGCGGCGACCCGATGTTTTCGACCTCGCAGCGCATCTGGGGCTATGAAACACCGGACGGATCGTTCGCCCAGTTTACCCGCGTGCAGGCCCAACAGGTGATGCCGCGCCCGCGCCACCTGACCTGGGAAGAAAGCGCGTGTTACACCCTGACGCTGGCAACCGCCTATCGCATGCTGTTCGGCCATCGCCCGCACATCCTGCGTCCCGGCCATAACGTATTGGTCTGGGGTGCATCGGGCGGATTGGGCTCGATGGCGGTGCAACTGATCGCCACTGCCGGGGCCAACGCCATCGGCGTTATTTCTGACGAAAGCAAACGCGACTTCGTTATGGACCTGGGCGCCAAGGGTGTCATCAACCGCAAGGACTTCGATTGCTGGGGACAGTTGCCGGAAGTCAACGGCGAGGGCTTTGGCGATTACATGAAGGAAACCCGAAAATTCGGCAAGGCGATCTGGGAGATCACCGGCAAGGGCATTGATGTCGATTTCGTCTTCGAACATCCGGGCGAGGCAACCTTCCCGGTTTCGTGCAATGTCGTGAAGCGCGGCGGCATGGTCGTGTTCTGTGCCGGCACCACCGGATTCAACCTGACAATGGACGCCCGTTTCGTATGGATGCGCCAAAAACGTATTCAGGGCAGCCACTTTGCCAACCTGAAACAGGCGGCCCAAGCCAACCAACTGGTCATCGAGCGACGCATTGATCCGTGCATGTCGGAAATGTTCGCCTGGGACGACATCCCCGAGTCGCACATGAAAATGATGAATAACAAACATAAACCGGGCAATATGGCAGTGCTGGTACAGGCCAAACGCCCCGGCCTGCGTACCCTGGAAGAATGCATCGAAGGGTAAACCCATGACCATCACCGACCCGATCACCGTTTGTCGCGATGCCCTTGGTTCCGCCGAGGTGCTGCTCGGAAAAATCAGAGACGCCGTCGGCAACAAGGTGATGCGGGATGGCCGTGTCGATTCCGCCCTGATTGAGGCCGAACAATTTGCCGCCCACGGACTGTCCTGGGCGGCAACCTACGTCGAGGCGTTGCGTCAAACCCTCAGTTGGGCCGAACGGCTGGACGGGGAAGGCAACCTGAACGAGCTGGAAAGCCTGATCCTGCAAATCGCCTTTGGCGAATATCTGGCGCAATTGTCCGGCGGCATCGCCATCAGCCAGGTCGAGGTCGTGCGCCCCAACCACATGGGCGTCGATGACAGCGATGTCGAAACCTATATGAGCCCGGCCGTACGCACCCTTATATCGAACGGCAACACCAACGACGCCCGGATGGCGCTGGCAGGCCACATCCGCGACGGCATGAACTTCGGCAACCGGGGACTCAACGACGAAATGCTGGACATGATCACCGATCAATTCCGCCGCTTCGTCGACGAACAGATTACGCCCCATGCCCACGAATGGCATCTGGCCGATCAGTTGATCCCGATGGAAGTCATCGAACAGATGGCCGAACTGGGCGTATTCGGGCTGACCGTGCCGGAAGAATTCGGCGGCCTTGGTATGGGCAAAACCGCCATGTGCGTGGTCACAGAGGAACTGTCGCGCGGCTATATCGGCGTCGGCTCGCTGGGCACGCGTTCGGAAATCGCCGCCGAACTGATCCGGCTGGGTGGCACCGACGAGCAAAAGGCTCATTATTTGCCGAAGATTGCGTCCGGCGAGATTCTGCCGACCGCCGTGTTTACCGAACCCAATACCGGATCCGATCTGGCCAGCCTGAAAACCCGCGCGGTCAAGGACGGCGATACCTATAAGGTCACCGGCAACAAGACATGGATTACCCATGCGGCACGGTCCGACCTGATGACCCTCCTTGTTCGTACAAACCCGGACGAGCCCGGCTACAAGGGGCTTTCCATGCTATTGGCGGAAAAACCGCGCGGCACCGATGACAACCCGTTCCCGGCCGATGGCATGGATGGCGGCGAGATCGAGGTGCTGGGCTATCGCGGCATGAAGGAATACGAGCTCGCCTTCGATGATTTCGAAGTCCCCGCCACGTCGTTGCTGGGGCCCGAAGAAGGTCAGGGTTTCAAACAATTGATGGCGACGTTCGAAGCGGCGCGCGTACAAACCGCGGCGCGGTCCGTCGGTGTCGCCCAGAACGCCATGGAACTGGGCCTGAACTATGCCAACGACCGACTGCAATTCGGCAAGGCGATCTATGAATTCCCGCGGGTCGCCGGAAAACTGGCGTGGATGGCGGTCGAAACCATGGTGGCGAGACAACTGGCTCACTTTGCCGGGCGCGAAAAGGATTCCGAGCGACGCTGTGATATCGAGGCCGGTATGTCGAAACTGCTGGCCGCCCGCGTCGCCTGGTCGAACGCCGATAACGCCCTGCAAATTCATGGCGGCAACGGCTATGCCCTGGAATATCCAATCTCGCGCGTGCTCTGCGATGCCCGCATTCTCAATATATTTGAGGGCGCGGCGGAAATTCAGGCGCACGTGATTGCACGAGGCCTGCTGACAGGCCGGAATTGAACCTCTAGGGTCCAATAATGGTCAAGCTAACCAAAATATATACCCGAGGCGGCGACGGCGGCGAGACATCGCTGGGCGATGGCGCGCGCGTCGCCAAACACGACCCCCGGGTCGCCGCCTATGGCGCCGTCGACGAAGCCAATGCCTGCGTTGGTATCGCACGCCTGTATGCCGACGGCGATGATGACGCCCTGCTGGCACGCATCCAGAACGATCTGTTCGATCTGGGGGCCGATTTGTGCCGCCCAGACGATGGCAAGAACGAGGCCTTGCGCATTACTCAATCACAAATCGACCGTCTGGAATCAGAAATCGACGCCCTGAACGCGCAACTGGCCCCGCTGACCTCGTTCGTGCTGCCCGGCGGCAGCAAGGCCGGAGCACACCTGCATCTGGCCCGAACGGTCGTCCGTCGCGCCGAACGCCTGATATCGGAATTGATGGCGGGCGGCAGCACCGTCAATCCACTGGCCCTGAGTTACACCAATCGCCTGTCGGACCTGTTATTCCAGTTATCCCGTCATACCAACGGAACCGATGGCGATGTCCTGTGGAAACCCGGCGATAACGCCTGACGCGTCTTGGTCCCCCACATCGTTGACAGGCCCTGAGATTGTCCTTATTGTGCAGGTGCGAAGAGAGTTTGTACGCTTGAATCTATTTTATATTTCAGTGCACTAGCAGGTACCATGAAAGTTCTAATCGCCGTTAAACGGGTCATTGATTACAACGTCAAAATCCGTGTCAAAGCAGATAATTCGGGCGTTGATGAAGCCAACGTCAAGATGTCGATGAACCCTTTCGACGAGATTGCCGTCGAGGAAGCCATCCGCCTGAAAGAGGCCGGAACGGCATCCGAACTGATCGTCGTTTCGTGCGGCGAGGCCCCGGCATCGGAAACCATTCGCACAGGTCTTGCTATGGGTGCCGACCGCGGTGTGCTGGTCGAAACCGACGCCGAATTGCAGCCCCTCGCCGTAGCCAAGTTGCTTAAAGCGGTGGCGGAGAAAGAAGGCGCCGAGATGATTGTGCTTGGCAAACAGGCCATCGACGACGACTTCAACCAGACCGGCCAGATGCTGGCGGCGCTTTTGGGGTGGCCGCAGGGCACCTTTGCTTCGAAACTGGATATTAGCGAGGGCTCTGCCTCTGTGATGCGCGAAATCGACGGCGGACTGGAAACGGTCAGCCTGAAACTTCCCTGTGTGGTGACCACCGACCTGCGTCTGAACGAACCACGCTATGCCTCGCTGCCCAACATCATGAAGGCGAAGAAAAAGCCTATCGACACCACGACGCCTGACGAACTGGGCGTTGATGTGACGCCGCGCCTCAGCACTCTGAAGGTCTCGGCCCCGGCTGAACGTCAGGCCGGGATTATCGTCGCTGATGTCGACGAACTGGTTAATAAACTCAAGAACGAAGCCAAGGTGATCTGAATGGCTGTCCTGCTGCTTGCCGAACACGATAATGCGACGCTGAAATCGGCGACGCTGAATGCCGTCACCGCCGCTTTGCAACTGGGCGAGGTCACAGTCCTGGTGGCCGGTGAAAACTGTGGCCCGGTCGCAGAGCAAGCATCGAAGATTGCAGGCATTACCAAAGTACTAGTCAGCGACAGTCCGGCCCTTGGCCATGCACTGCCAGAGGCCATAGCACCGTTGCTGGTCGAGCTTGCCGCCAATTACAGCCATCTTGTCGCACCGGCGACGACGACAGCCAAGAACATCCTGCCGCGCGCCGCGGCGCTTGCCGATGTGGCGATGATTTCAGATATCATTGCTGTGGACAGCGACGATACATTCCAGCGCCCGGTGTATGCCGGTAACGCCATCGCCACGGTTCAGTCATCTGACTCCTTAAAAATCATCAGCGTCAGGACGACGGCGTTTGAAGCCGCCGCCACCGACGGGGCCGGTGTCGAGGTTGAGACACTGGATGGCGGAACCGCGCAGGACTTGAGCACCTTTGTCGGTGCCGAACTGACACAGTCGGAACGCCCCGAACTGACCAGCGCGCGCATCGTTATTTCAGGCGGACGCGGCATGCAGAGTGGCGACAATTTCCCGCTACTGGAAGATGTCGCCGACAAGCTGGGTGCGGCAATCGGTGCTTCGCGCGCCGCCGTCGATGCCGGTTTCGTTCCCAACGATTATCAGGTTGGCCAGACCGGTAAGGTCGTGGCCCCTGACCTGTACATCGCCGTCGGCATATCCGGCGCCATTCAGCATTTGGCCGGAATGAAAGACAGCAAGGTCATCGTCGCCATCAACAAGGATTCAGAAGCCCCCATTTTCCAGGTCGCCGATTATGGCCTGGTCGCCGACCTGTTCGACGTACTTCCCGAAATGTCGGCTAAACTTAACAGCTAAAGAAATAAGGACAGCATCATGTCATCGAACATCAATAAAATTGGCATCGTCGGAGCCGGTCAAATGGGCTGTGGCATCGCCCATGTCTGCGCCATTGCCGGACACGAGGTCCAGTTGATGGACATTGAGCAAGATCGTCTTGATTCGGGCCTGCAAAGCATTGAAAAGAACATGGCCCGGCAGGTGAAGAAGGAAAAACTGAGCCAAGCCGATATGGACAAGGCCCTGAAACTGGTGTCTGCGGGCACCGGTTATGACGGGTTCAAGGACTGCGATCTGGTTATCGAGGCTGCGACCGAGAACGAAGAACTGAAAAAGGAAATCGTTCGCGAACTGTGCAAGGTGATCCCGGAACACACCATTATCGCATCCAACACATCGTCCATTTCCATCACCCGTTTGGCCGCCCAGTCGGACCGACCCAACAAGTTCGTCGGCATGCACTTTATGAACCCGGTGCCGCTGATGGAACTGGTCGAACTGATCCGCGGCATCGCGACGGATGAGGAAACCTATTCGGCGATCAGCGAACTGACCACGCAACTGGGCAAGAGCCCGGTCAATGCCGAGGATTTCCCGGCCTTTATCGTCAACCGTATTTTGCTGCCGATGATCAACGAAGCCGTCTATACGCTGTACGAAGGCGTCGGTTCGGTCGAAGCCATCGACAGCGCCATGAAGCTGGGCACCCACCATCCCATGGGGCCGCTGGAACTGGCCGACTTCATCGGTCTGGATACCTGTCTGGCGGTGATGAACGTGCTGCACGAAGGTTTGGCCGACACCAAGTACCGGCCTTGCCCGCTGCTCGTTAAATATGTCGAGGCCGGATGGCTGGGCCGCAAGACGGGCCGTGGGTTCTATGATTATTCCGGCGACGAGCCGGTGCCGACACGCTAGGCGCTCAGGCGTCCTCTTCTTCAACGACCTCAATAAGATCGAGCGGGATGTCGGCTTCGGCCAGCATTTCGCGGGTAATCTGGGCAGCTTCGGACCAGCGTTCGGCGAAGTCGCCGCCCATGGACGCGGCATCGGCAACCACGCGATTGAGGCCGACCTGGATGATGGCACGTGCGCAATCGGCGCATGGCACATGGGTGACGTACATGGTGCCGCCCTTCAACGCCACACCCATGCGCGCCGCGTTATAAATGGCATTGCGTTCGGCATGTTCGGTCCAGTCGTATTTCGACGGACGGGCGTGGCGGTCTTCTTTCTCGTCGTCGATGAAACGGGGAAAGCCGTTATAGCCATAAGGGCCGGGCGTCCGGTCTTCGCCGACGATAACGGCCCCGACCTGGGTCGAGCGGTCCTTCGACCATGTCGACACCTCGCGCGCCAGCTTCAGAAATCGAATGTCCCATTTACTCATGCGTTTGATTGAAGCCTCTTAAGGAAAATAAGTCAAAGACGGTCTCAGTCTCGCTCCGCCAACCTTGTTTTGACTTCCAGAATCCTCGCCTCCGAAGGAGCGCCCATCAATGCAACTCCGCACGCAGTTGCTGGCGAAACACATCGATGGAAACCAGCTCGCCCTTGTTCTCGACATTCCAGAATTGCCAGCCATTACACGCCGGGGCCTTCTGCACATGGGCGCCGACCTGATGGATGGAACCATTGAAGTCTGAACAGGCCAGTGTACCGTCGGCACGCACCCGTGCCTTGTGACGTCGACGACTGTCGGTCAGCACGGTCCCGGTTTTCAGCATGCCGCGTTCGAGCAGGCGGCCAAAAGGAATGCGTGGCAGGTTGCGTTTGGGCGGCGTCGAGTAGAGTTTTTTCTCCTCGTCGGGAATTTCCCGCACCTTCTTCAGGCGTTCGCGCGCCAGCTTGACATATTCCTTTTCACGCTCCAGTCCGATGAACTGACGGCCCAGTTTCTTGGCCACGGCCCCGGTAGTGCCGGTGCCGAAGAACGGGTCGAGGATCACATCGCCGACCTCGGTCGACGACAAGATGACCCGATACAGCAGCGATTCCGGCTTTTGCGTCGGATGCGCCTTTTGCCCATTCTGTTTCAGGCGTTCGCGACCTGTGCAGATCGGCAATTCCCAATCAGAGCGCATCTGCAGATCATCGTTCAGGCTTTTCATCGCCTGATAATTGAACAGGTATTTGGAATCCTTGTCGCGCGCGCACCAGATCAGGGTCTCGTGGGCATTGGTGAAGCGTCGTCCGCGGAAATTAGGCATCGGGTTGGTCTTGCGCCAGACGACATCGTTCAGCATCCAGTAGCCGAGATCCTGCAAGATCGCGCCGACCCGATAGATGTTGTGGTAGCTGCCGATTACCCACAGTGCACCATTCGGCTTCAACACGCGGCGCGCGGCGGTCAGCCATTCGCGGGTGTATTCGTCATACGCCTGAAAACTGGCGAACTGGTCCCAGTGATCATCGACGGCGTCGACCTTGGAATTGTTGGGTCGCGTCAGGTCGCCTTCCAACTGAAGATTATATGGCGGATCGGCAAAGACTAGATCAACGGAAGCTTCGGGCAATCCGTTCATCAATTCGACGCAGTTTCCCTGCAGAATTTTCCCCCCCAAGGAGGTTTTTGCGGTTTTCATGTTTTTTTATAAGGCGGCTGTTTGAAGTGCCGCCTTTCCCTGCCCAGTGATTGAAGGCAGTCTGATTCAGCCGGGACTCGCCGTCAAGAATTAAATGGATTCAATGGGTTATAAGATATTCGTCTACCAGATATAGAGCCCCGGATTCACCTCGACTCAAGATGTAGACCTAAGAATCCTGGCGATCGGCTTGAAGCTGCGGCGATGATGCGGCGTTACGCCAAATTCATCCAGCGCCGCCCGGTGCTGCGCGGTGCCGTATCCGGCATTGTTCTGCCAGCCGTATTGGGGATGTGCCAGAGCCAGTTCCGCCATCATCCGATCACGGGTGACCTTGGCGACAATGGAAGCGGCTGCAATCGACAACGACCGCCCATCACCCTTGACGATGGCACGTGCCGGACAGTCGAGCGCCGGTTCCCGATTGCCGTCAACGAGCGCCATATCAGGAACGATACCAAGACCGGCCCTGCTTAAATCGGAGACGGCGCGACCCATGGCCAGCATCGTCGCCTGCAATATATTGACCGTATCGATTTCATCGACACTGGCGATGCCAACCCCGGTGCGTGCATGTTGTTCGAGCAAGCCAAACAACGTTTCGCGCTTGGCCCCCGTCAGCTTTTTCGAATCATCGAGGCCATATTTAAGGGCCTCTGGAAGACTGGCCATATCGAGGATGGCGGCACCGGCGACCACCGGCCCTGCCCACGGTCCCCGACCGGCTTCATCGACGCCACAAACAATGGCATAGCCTTCGTCGATGACAGTATTTTCGAGGCTGAAATCCGGCATGAGGTCAATGCTATCACGACCACGACGTGCTATGAACAGATGAGCTTTATTTGAGGAGACCCGACCATGACGCTTCCCGGTTTCAAGGGAGGAAAGCCCGTCCTCAGCATCATCATCCCGACCCTGAATGAGGCCGCGAACCTTTTCACCTGCGTCGCCGATTTGCAAAAGGACGCGCCCGACGTGGCCTACGAGATCATTATATCGGACGGTGCATCAGACGACGCCACCCTTGAAGAAGCCCACGCCATCGGCTGTCAGGTCGTGCGCACACTGCGCGGGCGCGGCCTGCAACTGGCCGCCGGCGCAACCGAAGCCCGCGGCGACTGGTTGTTGTTTCTGCATGCCGATACATCGCTTGATCCCGGCTGGTGGGGGGCGGTTAAGGAGTTCATGGATAACCCGAACAACCTTTACAAGGCCGCCGCCTTTCGCTTCAAGCTGGACGACGACGATTGGGCGGCGTCGATTCTGGAAGCTCTGGTTCACTTTCGCAGCAAAGTTCTGTCATTGCCGTTCGGCGACCAGGGGCTGCTGATCAGCCGACATTTCTATCACGACATCGGCGGGTATATGCCAATCGTGCTGATGGAAGACGTCGACATGGTCAGGCGTATCGGCGGGAAATCCATCCATCATTTCGATATCGACGCCGTCACCTCGTCGGACCGTTACCGGCGCGACGGCTATATGTTCAGGCCCCTGCGCAACCTGCTGTGCCTGACCCTGTATTTTCTTGGTGTGCCGACGCGGCTGATCCATAAATTGTACGGATGATGGCAAAACAACATCTCGTGGTCTTCGCCAAGGCCCCCCGGTTGGGAAATGTAAAGACGCGTCTGGCCGCCGATATCGGCCCCGTCGCCGCCAGCGGTTTTTATCGCCGCACGCTTAACGATGTGCTGAGAAGACTGGCATCTGACCGACGCTGGACCTGTCATTTGGCGGTGACGCCAGACCGCGCCGTCGATGGTCATCGTTTCTGGCCCCGTCCATTCAATGCCATCGGCCAGGGACCGGGTGATCTTGGGGAGCGCATGAACCGGGTGTTTCAGGACTTGCCGCCGGGCCCGGTGGTGCTGGTCGGCACCGATGTGCCGGGCATACGCGCCGCCCATATTACCGATGCCTTCCGCGCGCTGGGCAACAACGATGCGGTTTTCGGCCCGGCCCGTGACGGCGGGTATTGGCTTGTCGGGGCCCGGCGCAGGCCCGTCGTGCCCGACCTGTTCGGCGGCATCACGTGGTCAACGCCGCGCACGCTTAAAGACACGCTGACAAAGCTGAATGGAAAGAAAGTCGCGCTGCTGGACCCGCTCGACGACATCGACGACGGGGCGGCTTATGAGAAGCTGATTACAGGTGCTCTTTAAGGCGTGGCATCAGCTCGACAAAATTGCACGGCTTGTAACGGGCATCCAGTTGATGCACCAGAATATCATCCCATGCGTCTTTGCAGGCCCCGGGCGATCCGGGCAGCGCAAACAGATAGGTGCCACCGGCAACCCCGGCGGTCGCGCGCGATTGAATGGTCGAGGTCGAAATTTTCTGATAACTGATCCAGCGGAACAACTCGCCAAAACCGGGGATTTCCTTTTCGCAAACACGGCTGAACGCTTCTGGCGTCACGTCGCGCCCGGTCAAGCCAGTACCGCCGGTGCAGATCACCACATCAACGGCATCGTCTGCGATCCATGTGTTCAGCCGGGCTTCGATCAGCGATGCTTCGTCCTTGACGATGTCGCGGTCGGCCACCTTGTGGTCGGCGGCTTCGATCCGTTCAACCAGCACATTGCCCGATTTATCGTCTTCCAATGTGCGTGAATCCGATACCGTCAGGACGGCGATATTAACGGGCAGGAATTCCCGAGAGCCCTCTATTTTCGACATTATCAGCCACCATCAAAGTTTCATCATCGAGCGCCTTGTAGGTCGGCCATTTACCGGATGCGATGGCATCCAGAGACGGCGACGGTTGACCCAGTTGGTCGCGGTAGATCCACAGGTTGGTCAGTACACGCTCGACGAAAATACGGGTCTCGCGCGACGGAATACTTTCAATAAAGAACAACGGATCGTTCATGTCGTCGGTCGCCCGACGCCATTTGTTCAGGTTACCGGGCCCGCCGTTCCACGCCGTCGCCAGCAGGAACAGGTCGCCCTTGATCTTTTTGTCGCCAAGCAGAATGTTGATGTACTTCTGACCCAGCCTGAGATTGACGTCGGGCTCAAACAGGGTCTTGCGGGTAGCGTTCCAACGATGGAAGCGCCGGTCGCGGGCAACAAAACTGGCGGTTCGTGGCATCAGTTGCATCAGCCCACGGGCACCGGCCCAGCTTTTGGCCATCGGGTTGAAACGGGATTCCTGACGGATCACGGCAAACACCAGCGCCTTGTCGATACTGTACCCGCCATCAGGCTTCCAGTCGGGTAACGGATAGGCGGCACCATCGAAGCCGCCGTCGGAATACAGCGCCGAGTTAAGGCGCAGGGCCAACGCGGGCATATTGGTGTGGCTCGCCAGGGCCAGAATTTCCTTCGCCATTTCCGGTTTCGAACGGGCAGCAACGCCGCGCAGGTCGCGTTCAGCACGGCGTGCCTCGCCAATCTGCATCAGGGCCAGAACCCGGTGCCCGCCCTTCGAGGCGGCCAGATCATCGATTGTCGATTCATTCAGTTCCAGGGACGCCCATGTGAACGTGTTCTCAAGCCCAAGCATGCGCCGGGCAAGCAAGCCATAGAATGTACGGGTGTGGGTGGCAGCCTTGGTCAGCCAATGATTGACCTTTTCGGGATTGCGGCTGACGAGATGCGCTCGCGCCGCCCAGAAAGCCGCCGCCGAGGTCAACCATTCGGAATTATCGCCCAGCACGGTCGCGGCCTCGAAATGTTTGGCGGCTGTTGTCGTCTTGCCCAGTCGCCACGCGGCCAGCCCTGCTGTCCAGTTGGCTTCGGGTAGGTAACGCCCGGACCGTACGGCGGCCTTGGACGCCCAGTCCAGCGCCCATTGATCGCGACCGGCGGCGAAATATCCTGCGGCCAGTCGGGCACGGGCCTGATCCATATCGAAATTGGAAAACAGCTTATTAACGCGCTTCGTCGCGATCAGCTTTTTCACCGCCTTGGTCCAGCCCCGGCGCAGCAAGCCCCGGACTTTGCGCTTCAGGTTGCGGACTTCGCGGCGCTGCGAACGGCTGAGTTTCTTGCCTGGCGGCCTTTCCTTGGTCGCCGACGATTTGATGACAATCCTGCCGACGGACGGCTTTTTCGGGTGACGCCAATTGGCCGGGCGTCGTTTCAGGGCCAGCTTGTACAGGCGTCCGGCATCGGGATGATCGGCATAGTCCTGCATCCAGGCTTTCAGTTCCTTGTACTTGGAACGGTATTTCGTCGGGTGCAGGAAACGCTGGGCCATGACGTGGCCCATCAACGCCTTGTCTTCGAGCTGCTTGATCAGCTTGTCGGCTTTTCGCCAGTCGCCGCTGACCTGAATATCAAATATCTTGCGGTAGAGGACGGCGTCAGACGGGCTTAACGGCTGCGGCAGCACCCCGGCAAGGGCCGAGGCGGCGGGAACCGAGGAGATTTCATCTGTATCGCTGTTGGCGGCAAAAACCGATGGCGCGCCCAAAACGGCAACAACCCCGATGGTCGCGACCATCAAGTGACGTGCGATTCGCCGCATATTCATCAAAAAAACCAAGGCTTTACCCCACACCCGTTGGGACTGTACGCGCCGACACTTATAAAGCATCACCGAATCGGCGGCAACCGGGCTTGCCCGTCTGTGTTGCAGTGCAACATTTCCCTTGATTTTGTCTTCACTTTATATTAGTCTTTTCTAATCTACATTGGTTACATAGAATAGTTCCGAAGCTTAAGTTCAAAGGAACATCCAGATGCAGGCAATAATACGATGATAGGCATGACCGAGTTTCTCGACTTCTGGGGCGAGGACATCACCATCCTTGCAATCGGCCTGATCACCGGACTGTTGTTCGGCATTTTCGCCCAGCGCAGCAAATTCTGTTTCCGTTCCGCCGTCCTTGAAATGTCCCACGGCTTCGCCGGCAAGAAAACCGCCGTCTGGCTGCTGGCTTTTGGCGCGACCCTGGCCGGAACCCAGGGCTTGATATTGTCCGGCATGCTGGACGTCGCCGAGGTCCGTCAACTGGCATCACGCGGCAGTCTGTCGGGTGCCATTATCGGCGGTGCCATGTTTGGGGCCGGAATGGTCATGGCGCGCGGTTGTGCCAGCCGAATTCTGATTTTATCGGCCAACGGCAATCTGAGGATGCTGGTCACCGGGCTGGTCCTGACCATTGTTGCCCAAGCGTCTTACAGCGGCCTGTTGTCGCCGTTGCGTGAATATATCGCCGATATGTGGACCGTATCGGGCGGCGCGGAGCGCGACCTGAGCGCTATTCTGGGATTGTCGGGATACACTCCGTTTGTAATTGGCGTTGCCATCCTTGTCGCCGCCATCTCGCTTGCTATCCACGTCAAGATGCGTGGCTGGGTCGTTTTCGGTGCCATCGGCGTCGGTGTCGCCATTACCCTGGGCTGGGCGCTGACATACGCCCTGTCGCATTTGTCATTCGACCCGGTGGCCGTGCGCAGCGTTAATTTCATCGGGCCTTCCGCCGACACATTGATGGGCTTCATTACCGAACGTTCCCTGCCGATAACCTTCAACCTGGCCCTGGTGCCCGGTGTGTTCGCCGGTTCCCTGCTGGCCGCAGCATTTGGCCGCGAGCTGAAACTGGAATGCTTCAGTGTCGAAAACCGGCCGATGCCCCGTTATATCGTCGGTGCCGTGCTGATGGGATTTGGCGGCATGCTGGCCGGTGGCTGCGCCGTTGGTTCCGCCGTGTCGGGAAGCTCCGTGTTCGCGCTGACCGGCTGGGTAGCGATGGTCTCCATGGGGCTGGCCGCAGCGCTGACCGATGCCATGCTTGACCGCGAATATCCGACCGACCACGGAAATGATGTTATTCCCCCGGTTCGTTGGGCGCGTCGGATGATTTCAGCCGCCAAATAAAGCCATTTATAAGGAGCCGGATTTTTATTCGGCCAGCTTTTCCTGTATGGCCAGCAAATCGGCCCAGGTTTCGCGCTTGTGACTGGGCGACCGCAGCAGATAGGCCGGATGGTACAACGCCATGGTCGGCACCGGGCGCGACAGCCGTGGCGTCGCGTATTCAAACCAGCGCCCCCGCAAACGTCCAATCCCGGCGGTTTCCGCCAGCAATGACTTCGCCGCCGGACCGCCGAGAACGACCAGCATCTGGGGGTCAATCAGTTCAATCATCCGCTCGACGAAGGGCAGGCAGACGGCGGCTTCTGCCGTTGTTGGCGTGCGATTGCCGGGCGGTCGCCAGAAAACCGTATTGGAAATAAACGCCTGTTCGCGCGAAAGCCCGATAGACGCCATCATCCGGTCAAGCAATTGTCCGGCCGGGCCGACGAACGGCAAGCCCTGACGGTCTTCTTCGGCACCGGGCCCTTCACCAATGAAAACCACCTTGGCGTCTTCGGCCCCGTCGCCAAAAACCAGATTGGTGGCAGTTTTTTTCAAAGGGCAGCCATCGAATTTTTCCAGCGCCTGTTTTAGCTCATCCAGGTTTTTCGCTTCCCCGGCCAGCTGACAGGCGTCATGCAGTTGGTCTTCGGCGACAGCGGCGGCCTTGACGGCGGCCTTGGTCGGATCTGGTTTGGCGGGCACGGCGGGCTTTGGCGCAACGTTAGGCGCGGGGGTCGGCGGCGGTGCCTCAGTCAGCGTGACCGGTGCATCGGCGACCTCGGCAAAGCGATTGTGCGGCTCGTTGCCGATGGTTTCGTCGATACCGGCGTCGAGCTGCCAGCGCAAACTTTCCAATGCTGAAAGATTCTCAGGCATGGGCCAGACAATAACATTGTCGATGACAGGAAACATCCTCTTTCACAGCACCGAAACGCCCGTTACATTCTTTTATATGGTTGAGACGCTTGAGCGCGAATCTATGGAATTTGACGTTGTCATCGTCGGTGGCGGGCCATCGGGGCTGGCCGCCGCCATCCGCTTGCGCCAACTGGCCACCGAAAAAGACCGCGAGGTCAGCGTTTGTGTCGTCGACAAGGGGTCCGAAATTGGCGCCCATATCCTGTCGGGCGCGGTGTTCGATCCAATTGCGCTGAATGAACTGCTGCCCGACTGGCAACAACTGGATGCGCCCCTGAATACCCCGGTGACGGAAGATGAATTCCTGTATCTGAGCGAGAAATCAGCGCATCGCCTGCCGACGCCGCCGCAAATGAAGAACCACGGCAATTTCGTCATCAGTCTGGGCAACATGGCGCGCTGGCTGGGCAGTCAGGCCGAGGCGCTGGGGGCCGAAGTCTATGCCGGTTTCGCAGCCGCCGAGGTCCTGTATGACGACGACGGCAGGGTCACAGGCGTCGCCACCGGCGATATGGGCCTGAACGAAGATGGCAGCCCGGGGCCGAACCACGAGCCCGGCATCGAATTGCTGGGAACCTATACCCTGTTCGCCGAAGGCTGCCGGGGATCATTAAGCAAATCCCTGTTCGAGAAATTCGACCTGGGCCGTGACAGCGACCCGCAGACATACGGTATCGGCATCAAGGAATTGTGGGAAATCGATCCGGCCAACCACCGCCCCGGACGCACCATGCACAGCATCGGCTGGCCGCTGGACAACCGCACCTATGGCGGGTCGTTCCTGTACCATCTGGATAACAATCAGGTCGCCGTCGGTTTCGTTATCGGTTTGGATTACGAGAACCCGCACCTGAGCCCGTTCGAGGAAATGCAACGCTTCAAGAGCCACCCGGCAATTGCCCCGGTGTTTGCGGGCGCACGCCGCATATCGTATGGCGCGCGCGCCCTGAACGAAGGCGGCTGGCAATCGATACCGGGACTGACGTTTCCCGGCGGGGCCTTGATCGGGTGCGCGGCGGGGTTCCTGAACGTGCCGCGCATCAAGGGTTCGCACACCGCCATGAAGTCCGGCATGCTGGCCGCCGAAGCGGCTTTTTCCGCGCTGGGAGGAGAAGCGCCCACACCGGAACTCACGGAATATCCGAAGGCCTTGAGGAAATCATGGCTGGGGCGCGAGCTGAAAAAAGCCCGCAACATTCGCCCGGCCTTTCGCTGGGGGCTGTGGGCCGGGATTGCGTACTCGGCCATCGACACGTACTTGTTTGCCGGTCACGCGCCATGGACCCTGCACCACCACGCTGACCATCTGGCGCTGAAGAAGGCGTCGGACGCCCCGAAAATAGATTATCCGAAGCCGGACGGGGTGCTGACGTTTGACAAGTTGAGTTCCGTGCACGTATCGAACACCAACCACGCCGAGGGTCAGCCGTGCCATCTGCGCCTGAAAGACGCGGGCCTGCCGCTTGAACTTAATCTGGTCGAATACGACGGCCCGGAGCAGCGGTTTTGCCCTGCCGGTGTCTATGAATTCATAGAACAAAACGACGAGACTGTGTTCCGCATCAATTCCCAGAACTGTATCCACTGCAAAACCTGCGACATCAAGGATATGAGTCAGAACATCGACTGGTCGGTGCCGGAAGGCGGCGGCGGGCCGAACTATCCGAACATGTAAATCAAACAAGGACTCGTCTACACTCGCCGCACCCTCTGCAAACAGGAATCACCAAGAACCCCATGTCCGAACAATCCGACCCACCCAGCACGCCATCGTCGCCCTTTTATAAATGGGTGTTCATCGCCATTGCCGCGTCCTTTGTGGTGCTGTTCGGTGTTTCGATGCAGCCGTCGGACCCGCCGCCCGAGGCGACAAAGGAAACCACGCCGCCACCAAAGCCGGTAAAGGCCGCCGAAAAACCGGTGGAAAAAGCGCCCGAGACCGAGGCCACCGAAGAGGTCGCCCAGGTTGAGGCATCGAAGGCCGCGCCTGTTGTTCCGGGATCGCTGTCGGGGAACTATCTGGCCGGACGCCACGCCCAGACTAATCGCCATATGGCCGATGCCGCTCGCTTCCTGGGCAAGGCGATAGAAATGGAACCATCAAAAGGGGTGGTCGACCTGCCGCGTCGGGTGTTTCTGCTGACGCTGGCCGAAGGCGACGTGAAAAAGGCCATTGCGATGGCCGCCGGTATACTGAAAGACAACGCCAAGGCGACCATTGCCGGGCTGGTCATTGCCGTCGATGACATTGTTCAGGCGCGGTACCCCGATGCCCTGAAAGCCATCGAGAAATTGCCGAAGGGCGGGCTGAACGTTTATATGGCGCCGCTGCTGGATGCCTGGACCGGGGTTGCGACGGCAGAGAAAACCGAAGACGCCATCGCCCGGCTGGGGGCCTTGAAAAAAGATGGCACCGAGGCGCTGTATCAACTGCACAAGGGCATCATCAACGATATTGCCGGCAATGCCGAGCAGGCCGAGAAGGATTATCAGGCGGCAATCACGGCACAGGGTGGGCCATCGCTGCGGCTGATCGAATTGTTGGGCAATCTGTATGAACGCTCCGGGCAGTCCGAGCTGGCGCGAGAGCTGTACACGGAACACCAGAAGACCAGCCCGCGGTCGTCTCATTCCAGACTGGGTCTGAGAAGGGTCGCCGCCGGGACCGTGCCCAAACCGATTGTCGCCAACGCCTTTGACGGTGCGGCCGAGGCCTTCTTTGGCATCGCCACCTCGCTGAGTCAGCAAAACGCCAAGGAAACGGCGTTGGTCTTTGGCCGCCTGGCGCTTTACCTCAGGCCTGACTTCCCGGTCATGCAGATGCTGCTTGGCAATATTTTGCAGGACGACGGGCAATATGAAGACGCCAACAAGATGTACGCCGCCGTCAGTTTGAAATCACCGTACAGCTGGGCGTCGCGCCTGAACCTGAGTGAAAATCTGGACGATATGGGCCAGGTCAAGGAAGCCGAGGAATATCTGCGCGCCATGGCAGCCGAGGAGCCCGAGCTGGCGACGCCGCTGATCCGGCTTGGCGACCTGTTGCGCGGGCACGAAGAATTCAAACGCGCCGTCGGCGTCTATAATCAGGCGCTGGAGCGCATCGGCGAGCCCAAGCCCCATCACTGGTCGCTGCTTTATGCGCTGGGCATCGTGCTGGAACGATCTGATCGATGGGACGAGGCCGAGGCTAAATTCCTGCAGGCGATGGAATTCGAGCCCGACCAGCCGATGCTGCTGAATTATCTGGGCTACAGCTGGATCGACAAGGGGCTGCATCTGGATCGCGCCACAGAGATGATCAAGAAGGCCGTCAAGCTGCGGCCGACGGACGGCTATATCGCCGACAGCCTTGGTTGGGCCTATTACCGGCTTGGAAATTTCGAAGAATCGGCCAAGGAAATGGAACGCGCCGTTTCCCTGCGCCCTGAAGACCCGGTCATCAACGACCATCTGGGCGATGCCTATTGGCGGGTCGGACGCTTCAACGAAGCCCGCTTCCAGTGGCAGCATGTCCTGACCCTGGACCCCGATGACGACGTTGCCGGGCAGGTGCGCGACAAGCTGAAAGACGGCCTGAAGCCTGCTGACACGGCCGACAACAAGGCCGACTGAGCGGCGATGAGCCCTGCCCTTCAATCATCTGCCGCGCCCGCCAAGATCAATCTGTATCTGCATGTTTGCGCGCGCCGCGACGACGGCTATCACCTGCTCGACAGCCTTGTTGCTTTCGCCGATGTGCACGACACAATAACGGTCAGCCCGTCTGACGACTTGAGCCTCGCCATTGGTGGAGACTTCGCCCAGGACCTCACGGGCGACGATGATAATCTTGTAATCCGTGCCGCCCGGGCGTTGGCCACAGCAGCGGGGATCGAGGCCCGCGCCGCCATCACCTTAACGAAACAACTGCCCGTCGCATCGGGCATCGGCGGCGGGTCGGCTGATGCAGCCGCCACATTGAGAGCATTGTCGGGTTTGTGGAATCTTGACCTTGACGACGCAGTGATGGCCGCGCTGGCGCTGGCGCTGGGGGCCGATGTTCCCGTCTGTCTGGGCGGCCGGACGGCATTCATGTCGGGCATCGGCGAGACCATCGCCCCGGCCCCGGCGCTGCCCGCGGCCTGGCTGGTACTGGTCAATCCCGGCGTCGCCGTATCGACCCCGGCGGTGTTCAAGATGCTGGATGGAAATTTCACAACCGCCAACGGGCATTTCGATCATGCGCCAGCCGATGCCCGTGAACTGGCTTCGATTTTGAGCGAGCGCAATAACGACCTTGAGGCCCCAGCCCGACAGATGGGGCCGGTGATCGGCGATGTGCTGGGGGCACTGACGGCGACCGAGAATGTCCTGCTCGCCCGCATGAGCGGCAGCGGTGCTACCTGTTTCGGGCTCTATGGAAATCCCGGCGATGCCGACCGGGCCGCCCAATCGATTGCCCAAGATAGACCAGACTGGTGGATCAAGACGGCCTCGCTGCAAACCGATGCGACGGGGGCCTGAGACATTCCAAAATAGCCCTCCCCAGCGCTTGCCCCGGAACCTGTTTGCCCCTATGTTCGCGCCAGAAATTTGATGGGACGTCGCCAAGTGGTAAGGCAGCGGCTTTTGATGCCGCCATTCGCAGGTTCGATCCCTGCCGTCCCAACCAGCAAGAAAGGCTCCCTAAAGGGGGCCTTTTTTGTTGTCAGTTCCATTTAAGAATGAGAATTCACAGCTTAATGTTAGAATTCCATAGCTGAAGTCAGGGCGCCGAACATCCGTTTAACGTACAAGAGCAGACGTTTTCCTGGCAGGTGGCCAATGTCCATTATTAGCCAGAAGCGGACTTTCGTCGGTCTAAGATAAAGCGGTCTCTCTTTGAGTTCTCTCAGGCTGGTTTATGAAGTTCGATGACGTTCCCATCTGGGTCT
>Ga0233430_1000230_pt1 | contig 116743 bp, 106 predicted proteins | sample SI_118_April2016_2_FD_179883 | JGI IMG/M metagenome (GOLD analysis project Ga0233430, IMG submission 179883) | Seawater microbial communities from Saanich Inlet, British Columbia, Canada - SI_118_April2016_150_MG | ecosystem: Environmental > Aquatic > Marine > Inlet | place: Canada: British... | reverse complement strand
TGTTTCTTGCTAGTCATCGGTAACCTCCTGTTTGACTTATTTTTTGCAAAACAAATCTTATAGAAGTTACTTTTGAATATCAAAGACTTAACAGGGCCGTATTTGCAGCTATTTATTCAACAACGCCCTAACGCACCCGAAAGATGACAAAAAGTTGACCGAAAAAGCAAAATGTAGTATATTGCTTACATTATTAATAGTTCGAGCATTACAATTATGGCTAATAAAAAAGGTTCTGACACAGCACTTAATAGGCTTAATCATGCACTTGACCGGGCGGATGTTCAGTCTAAGTTAGTGAGTGATACCCTGGATCGTGTTGCTGGTCTAAGTTCTGGCGAGCAAGCTGAGGCAGATCGTTTAGTTAAAATGTACCAAGATGCTGAGGCTCTTAAGATAAAAGACCAGCTTTCTGATCCAAAACTAACTCCGCCAAGTGGCCCTTCTAAACAACAAGGCGCTAAAACTAAAAGAAAAGCTTCTTCAACGCCTGCTGGTACCCCTCCTCCCCCAAAGAAAGGCAAGACAGATGAGGAGTTAATAGCAGAATTAGAGAAAATAAGTCCGCCTAAAGACGGCGTTAAACCTAAACCTAAATCACCCCAAAGACGGACCCCTTTAACCGAAAAACAAAAAACAATCGCAAGAAGATCAATAATGCGCAAGCGAGCGCTCGAAAGAAGAGAAAAGCTTCAGACTATAAGAGCGCGAGTTCAACAAAAAGCTGAAAGTGCTAGACGCACTGCAGATCAATATGCTGCGCTTAAGGCCAAAAAACCACAGGAAACTTCGGTTCGAAGTGATAAGGCCCCATCGGTTAAAAGACCAAGCTCAGATAGTTCTAAGCCTACAGTAAGTCACACTAGCTATAGAGCTAGCCGCCCAATAAAAACTGAAAAAAGAAAAATTTCCAGGAAAAAAGCAGTCCGAAAAGCTTCATTGCGAGCAGCAAAAAAAACAACGCACTTAGGCTTTAAGGGCATTGCAAAATCTGTAAGCGCACTTGCTAAAGGAGCTAAAAAAGTAGGAAGCGGCCTGAAAAAAGGCGTCAAAACAGTCAAAAGAAGAATGACAAAATATTCCTCTGAAAGGAAAAGAAAGCATGCAATTGTAGCAAGACGAAAGAAGAAAATTAAAGAAGCTAAAGCGCAATTAAAAAAAGTTGAGAAAGCAAAGAAAGCGATACCGACTCGTCAAGCGCAGGAGCGAGGAGTATCTTCATTGCATCGCACAGAAGGCTTTTCAGGCGGAAAGAGTCGCCTTTACGAAGTTGACCATGCAATGGGCGCTGATTTTTCATCTGAAGGAAGAGATTCTCAGGTTTCTGTAGGTATGGGCGGTAAAAAATAAGCATTAATCAATTAAAGCTTTTCCCTTTCGATCAGCAATAACCAACGTTGCAAGAAAGGTCACAATCGCACTAATCATTAAAACAATGCTCGTTCCTATAAGTGCCGAATGATAATAGTGAATCAATATCGTCAAGACAGCAGGCGCCAATCCTCCAAATATCGCAAAGCTAATATTATAAGCTAGACTCACAGCTGTAAATCTAATATCTGTTTTAAAAAGCTCAGGCAACATGCTGGGTGCTGCGCCAATAAAGCATGCAGAGATAATATCAAACACGAGAATACCAATGATTTTGGCTGTTAAGCCATGATCAGTAATCATATAATAAAGTGGAATAGTTAAAATAATAAATAATAATGCGCCGATTAGCGCAATACGCTTGTGCCCCCATTGATCTGATAACCAGCCGAAACAAGGGATTAATAGGGTAAAAATAGCGGTACTTATCGTGCTAATGATTAAGGCTTCGTGTAAATCAATATGCGATGCGCCGAGTACATGAGGCATGTAGATGAACACTTGTGAAATAATAACGGCAAATAACCAGACTAAACCAATCCCTTTTAAAAGTGGCCAAGAAGAGGTTTTTAATAAATGAGCAAGCGGCAAGCTCCGCTTTTTTTTATTTTCTTCCATGTTTTTGAAAAGCGGTGTTTCATTCAAGTGAGAGCGAATATAATAACCGACGATCGTAATAAAAATTCCAATGAAAAAAGCGAGCCGCCAACCCCAAAGTGCAATTTGATGATCGCTCAAAACCCCTGTAATTAAAGCGCCAACGCCGGATGCGACGAGCAAACCCGCATTAACACCTAGGAAAACAATGCTGCATAAAAAGCCGCGATTTTTATTGGTTGCAAATTCAGCTACAAAAGTAATACCACCTGTAAGATCGCCCCCGACAGCTAAACCTTGTAAAACACGCACAATAACAAGCAAAATAGGGGCCCATTCACCGATGGCATTGTACGTTGGTAGCAGGGCCATTAGTGTTGTTGAGACACCGATTAACATAATGGTATACATCAAACCTTTCTTTCGACCGTAACGATCACCGATGTGCCCGAAGATAATTGAGCCAATGGGGCGTGAAATATAGCCTGCTGTAAAAACACCAAATACAGCTAAAATAGCGGCAAAATGATCGGCTTTGGGGAAAAAGAGTTTGCTTAAGACGTTGGCGAAAAAGACATAAACCACAAAGTCATAAAATTCTAAGCCGCCACCGATGCTTGCGGCGGTGACGACTTTGATTTGTGTTGCTAGCGAAGTCTTTTGCATGAGCTATCCTTGTATAGGGTGGGTTCTTTTGCGCAGCAAAAAATCCCACCAACGAAGCCATAATATAAATTGAGTGTAGAGTGAAAGTGGCATAATAAGCAAATATGTTTCTCATTCAAGATCCGATAGTGGGAGTTTTTGCTTCGCAAAAGAATCCACTCTACGCTTTCTTTGACAAAACTATCATCAAGTGGTTTACTGCGGCCTGAAATAAATGGGAGCTGCGTAGGGCGGGTTCTTTGCGGAGCAAAAATCCCGCCATTCAGGTTGCTCAGAATGCTGGAATTACTCGCTATGCTTGCGAACCCACCCTACCTCAAACGATATGTTAAAACTCGGTGACACAACATTTAAAACGAACCTAATCCAAGGCCCATTGGCAGGATACAGTTGCGCGCCTTTTCGTTTGTTAACGCATCGTTATGGCAAGCCTGCTTTTTGCTGCACGGAAATGATCTCAGCAAAAACACTGATTCATCACCCCAAAGTTACACGCACACGATACACCTGGAAAGACCCTGATGAAGGAAAACTCTGTTACCAATTATCCGGTGAAATACCTTCAGATATAGCGCTTGCAACAAAAATGGTAACAGACTGTGGCGCAGATTTAATTGATTTAAATTGCGGTTGCCCTGTTACAAAAATTCGTGCAAAAGGCGCGGGCTCAAAATTATTAGCGGACACTTTATTATTAAGCCAGTTAATAAAAGCCATGCGTGAAAATACACACTTGCCTATTTCTATTAAAATCCGCGTTGATGGTGATAGCAATGAAAGCTTCAATCGAGAGGTTGCGCGAACTGTAGAAGAATCTGGCGCAGATTTTCTAGTTGTCCACGGAAGGCATTGGACAGAGCGCTATGATGTCAATTGCCGCTTCGATGACATTCGGCAGTTTGTAGAAAGCGTTAAAATTCCTGTTATTGGGAATGGCGATATCGAATGCGTAGAAACCTTAAATGAAATGCTCGCAACAGGATGCGCAGGCGTCATGATTGCGCGCGCAAGCGTCGGCCAGCCTTGGTTATTTGAAAAGTTAAGATTTGAATCAAGAGGTGAAACTTTCGAGCCACCTAATCCCGCCCTTATCGGCGAGATTTTCTTAGAGCATGTTGAGCGATTAGCGGCACTTATCCAAAATGAAAAATTTGCCGTCCTTCAGGCGCGTAAATTCGGAAAGTATTATGCAAGGTATTTAACTGGTAGCGCTAAATTCTCTGATGCGCTTAATCAGGCGGAGAGTATTTCTGAGTTAAAATTACTTGTGCAAATGTTTTTTGAGAAAAGTTGAAGCTTGTGTTGACTAAAGCACGTTGATTAAGGTTGAATGCACGAGATTATTGGGGTGATGACAATGTCATTGTCAGAGTTAATGTGAGTTAAAAATCATAAGGAAAAATAAAAATGAGAGAAACATCAGCGTATTTGCTTAGTGAGTTAACGCCGAGACAAGAAGAAAATGTGGCCTTAATAAAAGCTCGGGAGGAAGAGAGGAATGCTGCGTCGATGCGAGATTTGGGGTGGGATAGCTCAAGGAAACATTCGTTTAAGGAGGGGGCTCCTTACAGGCCTGAGCCTGCTGCCCCTTTAACAAAAGAGCAAGTAAGCGAAAGCGCAGCCCGATTGTCGAACTTGTCGCCGGGAGCTGGTCTCAGGGCGATTAGTGTGCGACGCAGTGTCGAGAAGCGAAAAAAAGAAGGCTCGCTGGTGCGTAAAGAGATTGAAGCTTGTAGGGAAAAAGTGGCTTCGTCGTTGACGAGCTCTAGATAGTGCGGATGCACTCTATTCTTGCTTTGGCTATTTCATCACCTATAGCCTTTCCCGAGAATGTTTGAGTAATGGCCGTTGTGTCTAATGCTAAGCATGCCCGAAGGGCTTTTTTAAGAAATTCAGCGCGCTCGTTGAAATCCATATTATCTTGATGCTTTAATATGGCGTCGACTACGACAAGCGCTTTCTCAAATCGTTCAGGTCTGCGAAAAGCATCGGTCGCTTTAAGTAAGTTGTAAGCAGTTTCAGCGATTTTAATATCATTTTCATGAATTATAGCGACAAGTTTAGAGCATATAGAAGCAAGTTCTTTGTAGTTTGCTGGCGCTTTAATGCGTTCAGCAACTTTTTTGGGATCAGGTGTTTGAGCAAAGATAGCGGCAAAGCTTAGTAATGGGTCGCCTGCTTTGATGTTTTTTAATACATCGATAATCTTAGGTGCATCTGCAATTTCCGGAAAAATGCGCCGAAGTGCGCCACATTGCTCCAAAATATCAAAAAATCGCTGAGGCTTTTCTTCAGAAAGGGCTTTTTGACATTCCTTCCAGCTTCTTTCTTTGATCAAGGCATCAACTTCGCCGCTTTTAACCATTTCTTGCATAAGCTTCATGGTTTCATCGGCAACACTAAAGTTTGGAAAGCGTGCCGAAAAGCGTGCAACGCGCAAAATCCTAACAGGATCCTCTGAAAACGCAGGAGAAACATGCCGTAAAATGCAGCTATCTATATCTGATTGTCCGTTAAATGGGTCGATCATGCTGTTATCGTGCAATTTGGCGATGGCATTGATGGTTAAATCACGTCTTTTTAAATCTTCTTCTAAGGTGACATCAGGATCAGCGTGAAACACAAAACCTGCATAGCCTGGCGCGACCTTTCTTTCCGTTCTAGCTAACGCATATTCCTCTTTTGTCTTAGGATGCAGAAAGACTGGAAAGTCTTTGCCCACGGGTTTGTAACCCAGTTTCACGAGTTCTTCAGGTGTCGCACCTACAACCACCCAATCGCGTTCCTTGATGGAAAGCCCTAAAAGCTCATCTCGGACAGCGCCCCCAACTAAATAGATATCCATTCTTTACCTTATATATATAATAGACGAATCGGATTGATTGTAATCGCATCATTGGCGGACATCAATGAGTACCGTTATCCTTGTGAAAAGAGGGGTCTTTCTGAAGAAGCAAGAAGATTCCGCATCAAGTGCGGGATGACAATGATGGCTTAGTTTGGGATGGCGAGGTCATAGTGAGAATAACCTGGAGTATGTTAGAGAAACATGGCAAAACGACGATTGACAAAACAGCAGCGCGATAGAATCAAGCTCAACCAAGCTGAAAAAGCATTAAGCATGCAAAAGCTTGGCGATGAACAAAAGGGTAAGCTTGTTGCTCACTATGGTATCTACGTTGATATTGAAGATAAGCATGAGAAAATACATCGCTGTAATCTCCGGCAAAACATTCCAGCGCTTGTCGTCGGTGATCGCGTGGTGTGGAAAGAAGCTTCAGACGGACAAGGTATTGTTGTTGCGCTTTTGCCTCGAGAAACAGAGTTAACCCGCCATGATAGTCGTGGGCAAGAAAAACTAGTCGCAGCCAATGTTGATCAAATCATTGTAACTTGCGCAGTTTTGCCTGAGTTTTCTTTATTCTTATTAGATAGCTATTTGGCAGCAGCAGAATTAACAGATATCCCCGCTATCATTGTATTAAATAAAATTGATTTATCGGATGAAGAGCAAAGCAACTATTACAATGAGCAACTTAATATTTATCACGAGCTTGGATATACGGTTTTAATGCTAAGTGCTGAGACGGGTGACAATATTAATACCTTAAAAGAGGCGTTAAGCCAGCACTCTTCTGTATTTGTAGGCCAATCAGGTGTTGGGAAGTCATCATTGATTCAATATTTTGTAACCAATGAGGCTTTAGTCGTTGGCGAGCTATCAGAAAAACAAAAGCTAGGCCGGCACACAACAACGACATCCAAGCTTTATCCTTTGAAAAATGGCGGCAATATTATTGACTCACCCGGCGTACGTGAATTTGGGTTAGGGAACGTTGGTGGAAGAGCCTTATTAAAAGCCTTTAAAGAGTTAGCCCCTTTTCTTGGTGAATGCAAATTTCGAAATTGCAGCCATCAACACGAACCAGGCTGCGCGCTTCTTCAGGCGCTTGAAGATGGCAAAATTAATCCATCCCGCATGGAGAGTTTTCAAAAGCTATTTAAATTAATCGAGTAATGCTAAACTCGCACGCAAATAATGAAAGATGAGAGCAAGCAAACCATGAAACCTTTTTTTGTTTTACTACAGTATATTTTACCGCACCACTTGATTTCTCGAGTGTCGGGGAAATTCATGAATATCAAATGGTCACCAATGAAAGACAGGATTATTCCTTGGTTTATCAAGCGTTATAAAGTTGATATGAGTGAAGCTAAAATTCAAGATATCACTCAGTTTAAAACGTTTAATGATTTTTTTACGCGCGAATTAAAACCGGGTGCAAGACCTATTGCCGCGGGAAGCACAATCATTTCACCTGCCGATGGCTGTATAAGTCAGATGGGCGATATAAAGGGTAATCAAATATTTCAAGCAAAAGGACAAGACTATTCATTAAGTTCATTGCTTGGTGGTGAAAAAGAAAGCGCGCAGCGTTTTGAAAATGGATCGTTCGCCACCATTTATTTGTCCCCCAAAGATTATCATCGCGTTCATATGCCAATCACAGGCCGATTAAAAGAAATGATTTATGTTCCAGGTCGTATTTTTTCAGTGAATCCATTAACAGCCGATCATGTCCCAGGATTATTCGCACGAAATGAACGAGTTATTTGTTTATTTGAAACAGAATTAGGAACGGTTGCTGTTATCTTGGTGGGGGCGATGATTGTTGCGAGTATTCATACGGTTTGGCACGGGCAAGTCACCCCAGGTATAAGAAAAACGATTCAAACATGGCGATATGATGATAAAAAAATTGAACTATCCAAGGGTGAAGAGCTTGGCTATTTTTGTTTGGGCTCGACGGTTATTATGCTCTTTCCAGCGAGCAAAATTGATTGGTCAGCAAATCTTGAGTCTAATAAAGCGATAAGATTGGGCGAGAAAATAGCTGAAATCAGAAAAAAGCAGCAATAGTTGACTACAATTAGGCCATAAAAGCATATTTATTTTGTAAGCGATCTCGCAACGTCGCGTAGGACCTTCTGGACGGCATTTTAAGAAAAACCTATAAAGTTAGCGTAACCTTTTGTAATTTAATGATAATTTACACTGTGCACAATTTACCCGAATAATTACCATGCTTTTTGTTGGATTTATTTCTTGTGAATTGGCAACTTTGTGGTAGATTTATATGTACGCGATCGAAACGGATGTGATTGCGGACTGCACGGACGCAGTCATCAGGAGCTAACTTTTACATGGAAGTTGACCGCACGGAAGCTTGAAGGGTGGCAAAGAAGGGGTGACATTGTTTACCCCTTCTTTTTTTTGGCCTGAAGATTATTCCCTTGTATTAGTTAAATAACTTTTCTCTTATAACCTATCTTTTTAATGCATCCCTCTACTGTGTCGTGTGCCCTTGGTTTTTATGTCAAAAATTAAGGAAGATAAGTGGCTGCACCTATTGGAAGAAGAACAGTTCTTGTTGCCTTTTTAATCGGGTATTTTTTGCTAGAAAAAGCAGCGGCGGCTGAAAGCCCTTGCTCAGGCTTAGACCCATCGGGTCCTCGTATTTTTGCAGCAGAAAGAGAAGATAAGGGGCTGGTGGCAACAATAACGATTGAGACGAATAGAGGAATTCCCTCAGCTTTGATTGAGTATTTGTCTAACAAGGGATTTAGATCTATTTTAGATTTTCTTGACAATCTTCCGTTAACAGAATCAGGTACTGCTTGCCCCGGGAGAAATGAATGGGGAGAGAAATGCCAAACACTTTTCTGGAATATTTATGCAGGGGTTAATGGAACAGATTATCCCAAGCCTGATGAGTTGGGAGATATGGTTGATAGACTTAATAGTGCAGATTGCTCTTTATGGCCTCCAGCCATTTCCCTAAGCTATGAAGCATTTACAGCCTTTATGGCATTGTGCTTTTGCACAATTGTTCCAACGATTCTTCTTTGTTGTTGTGTCTTGGGCGCTGTTTTGGGCGTGGTGACTTGTTGCTGTAGCTGTTGTGATTCTGATGATGAACCACCATTATCATCTGGGCGCGTAGCTCCAGCTCCAGAGGGGCAGGCATCAAAGGACGAGTATAAACCAATAGGGGGTGAAGTAGGAGCAGTTGATGAGGGTGGGTATGGTAGCTTTATATAGAAGGTCTAGAAAATAAAGTTATTTCTTTTTAAACCACTGCCACAAAACAACAATTAAAAACACAACATACCAAAGCAATGCCCATTCCGCCATGGTGATTCCAAGAAAGCGCCAATGAACGATTGAACATTCAGCCGTGCCTGAATAAGTAATGCTGATAATTTCTTTAATCGGAAAGTTTTTAAATAAATACATCGCGCTCGGCAAGCAGCTTGTTGCTGTGCTCATGGGCAAATGTTGAATCCATATTTGCCTTGAGGCGGCAAGAATACCTAGAACCAAAACAATAAGACTAAAGAAACAATAAATGATTTGGCTCGCGCGATTATGTTTATGAAGGCTTGCAAGCAAGAAAATAAAAGCCAGCACAAAAAAGATGAATCGCTGAATAACGCAAAGCAAACAAGGCGAATAGCCTAAACCAAACTCAACGTAATATGAAAAACCGAGAATAATCGCGGTGATAATAAATAGAATAAAGTTGATACGGCGAAATTGTGACGACATAGTTTACATTTTTTTGATAACGATTAGTTGAAAGATACTGGAAATGCCTTTGTTAAGCAATAGATGGTTTATTGCGATGCCATCCAACTTTCCAAAATAATCTTCGCCGCCATAGCATCAATATCCGTTTTTTTGAGCGCTTTAAAGCCACCCTTCTCAAATAAATGCGCTTTAGCTTCAACAGTTGAAAGCCTTTCATCAAAAAGTTCAACAGGAAGATGGAATTTCTCTTTTAGAGATTTAGCAAACTCGCGAGCTTTTTTTGCTATTTTTTGATCAGTACCATCCATGTTTAAAGGAAGCCCAACAATTAAAGCTTGAGGAGACCATTCCTTTATCAAAGCATCAATGCGAGACCAAGCAATATCGCCATCTACAGCTTTAATAGTTTCAAGTGGTTTAGCTGTTGATGTAATTGTTTGACCAAAGGCAATGCCTATGTATTTGGTGCCAAAATCAAAGGCGAATGCGCGTGTAATTTCACTCATTTGTTAAAAATCTTCTCAAGTTATGATAGTATCTGCAGCTATAGTAATGGAAAGAAGTACTGCAATGCAAACGACAGAGCAAGATAGCCTACAAAAATTCATTTTCGAAAAACACCAAGTCAAGGGTGCGATTATTCGGCTTGATGCAAGTTATCGAGAAGCTTGGCGCCTGCATAGTTATGAATTACCTGTAAGAAAATTATTAGGCGAAGCCTTAGCGTCAGTTTGCTTATTATCATCGACGATTAAATTCAAAGGACGTATCAGCTTGCAAGCGCAAGGCGATGGCTTATTACCGCTCTTATTGGTTCAAAGCGATGAAGGTTTACATGTCCGTGGCCTCAGTATTGCAAAAGGCGAAACAAAAAATGCGAACTATAAAGCGTTACTTGGCGAAGGAAGTTTAATGATAAGCATCGATCAAGATAATACGACCGAGCGCTATCAAGGCTTAACAAAAATACAAGGTGATGCTTTATCTGAAACACTAGAACATTACTTTGAGCAGTCAGAACAGCTTCCAACAAGGCTCTGGTTGTTTGCTAATGAACAAGAAGTTGTAGGCTTATTGCTTCAACAAATGCCCGATGTCGGCGATCAATCTGTTTTCTGGGAGCATGTCACAACGCTTGCCGAAACAATAACAGAAGATGAATTAATGCAGTTACAAAACGTAGAGATTTTACACCGCTTATTTCACGAAGAAGATGTAAGAATTTTTGAAAGCGATGTTGTAAGTTTTCGATGTCAATGTTCGGTAGAGAAAATGACATCCGTGCTTGAAGGTTTAGGCGAGAAAGAAGCGCAAAGCATTCTCGATGAACAAGGTTCGATTTCAATTAACTGTGATTTTTGTAATAAGCAATATCAATTCGATGCGGTGGATGTTGCGCAGATTTTTGCGGCAGGTGCAAAGCCTAGAAATAAGCAGGATGAAGCTAAGCATTAGTAAGTTAAGATCGCTTCATTGTTATAACGCTAACTAACACGGAGACAAAAAATGCCTAGCGAACTATTAAGACCTAATAAAAGTAACACAATGGAATTTAAAATTGAATGGCTGCCAGGCTTGGTTTATCTTATTAAGACAGATCAGTCTATGAAACTTACCGAAGCAAGCCGTAAATCATTAACTAAAACACCAGGTGTTTTCTTTGTACTTTGTCAGCTGGGTGTGATTTTATCCCCCGATCAGAAAATGCTGAAAAAACCAAAGGTATCAGGGCGATTTTTAGATGATGAAGGAAATGAGCTTTCCTTTTCTAGCTTTATGGAGAGGTCTCGCGAATTACTGCTCATTGAAAGTTGGTTTTTTAATTCGGGGTATTCTGGGTATGATTTGATAGCTTACTCTGAAGCGTATACCCGTCAGCTGAAGCTATTATATCAAGACTTTTTAAGCCTTGATAATAAAACAGGTACAGATCAAGTTGCGATTTGCTTGGGCCCTGATAAGGAATTCTATCTTATTGCATTAACACCTGATCCTTTTGTTAACCTTTTGTGCTTGTTAGCCAATAAACAATTGATAAAAGGAGGCCTACTAACGACAGTTTTTTCCTGTCTTAAGAGAGAAATAACAGCGCGGAGTAAAGCTTTAGTGGATGCGCAAAGTATAGAGTTTGAGAGGCAAGACCTTCCGGAAGCACTGAAGTTTTTTAGGGTTCTTCAGAGGGGCGATATTGTTTTTAATCCATGGGAAGCCTTTTCTGTTTTTAATATAACAGCTGATTTAAATCCAGACGCACTTGAATGGTTGTTTTCAAAAAAATTAGCTAGGGAACTTGAGCCGGGTGTTAACATCTATAATGCCCTGCAACAGGAGCGAAAAAAGAGCTCTGATACTCAAGGTTCAACATCAGCGGGCTTCGCGCTAGATTTACAGACAAGAGAGATTGTGCTGAGGTATAAATCATCCAAGGATGCTAGATTTCAAGAGGCAAACATCAATAGCCATCAATTTTTAGATTGTGTTGGTGTTTTAATGATTGCTAGTGATGAGAAAACACCATGTTTGGTAGGTGTTGAAAGGTATATTAATAGACTGGAGTTATTACGAAGACATGGTTTAACTCTTGAATGGAAATGTATAGAGGGAAGAGTAAGTCTTCTTGTTGGTGTTGATAATTCCGTTAGTTTTGAGTTTGCAACCTTGTCAAACCTTAACAGGTTAATGCACGCAAGTGGTTTTTTTGTTTCTGTTGAAGAGAGTGATCCCGCTTCTAATTTATTAGCTTTGCGAAAAATATTTTCTATCGCCGGTTGCTTTAATCCAGCTTTCCCTAATATTAAAACTAATTTTGTTAAGAATCCCTCAGCTAGTCGAGGCATTCAAATGAGGGTTGATAATATTCAAAATGGAAGTAGAGAACAGGTTTTGATAAATTCGCTGGATTATGCCGGCTGGTTTAGTAGCCTACTTAAAATTGAGGGCGCGCATTTGTTTCCACCTGAAGAATCTAAGAATAGTTGTGCGGGTTTTGAACGAGCGTTGGAGGAGGTTTCGATAGAAACGTACAAACACCTACTTCGTCTTTTTGCTGTAGGTCTTTTCCCAGATTATGTGGGGGAAGGTGAGACTGCCGTTTTTCTAAAAGGAGAGGAAAAAAAGGAGTCATTTAAAGTGGAGGAAGCACAGATAGTGAGAGCCACAAAGCTTTTAGGTGGCCTTACATTGACTGATGTCCCTCATCAATATGTTATTTTACTTGATAATTTACTAACAGTTTTAAAAACACAAGCTAATTGGCGGCGCGGGCCTGAAAAACGTACCGGGCCTAATTTGAATTTAGATGTCGAGCTTTATAATCCTGAGACATCTAAAGAAGAGAATATAAGTTTAAAGAGTTCTCAATTTGTTGGTTTTTATCTTTTATTAGAGGGAATACAAGCTTTTATAACACAATTATGCGAAGAGCTTGATCAGGCTAAAGCTAAAGTCGCAAAAGCTCAGCGCGCTTATGAAACAAAGAGTGATCCTTGGTGTAGCCCCAATCTTCTCGGGCTTCCTAGATCTAAGCTGACAAAGACAGGTAGCTCGCTTGAAGAAAGTCGCGAGAATTTAACAAGTACGGCCTTTTTTGTCAGTGCCGCCAAAAGGCTGGCTAAGGCGATCCCTGGATCAAACGGATTTAGGCGTAAACCGATTACTGATGCCAAGTATAAACAGCTAAATGAAGCTGCTGGTGATTTGATGCTGCGCTATCAGGGCTTCTTTGTAGCGCAGGAGTCAAAAGATTTACCTGGAGCTTGTTTATTGAAATATTAGAAAAACAGTAAAAGCAGCAACCCGTTGATATATAAAATATTTTTTTTGGTAAAAAAACAGCCAGATCAGCTATGCTTCTTGATAGGTAGAAAGTAATAATTTAGGAGAGTTGTTATGAAATTATGTTTAAGTTTATTGATGGGATTGTTTTTGTTTGGTTCTGTGTCTTCAGCCATGGCCGGCCAAAATAGCGACTGTGAGCATATTGATGCTGATGGTAAGCAAGTAACAACAGACTGTACGGGGTTCTAGAGCCTGTTTCAGCCAAGTTCTACTAGGAATCTCACTTCGTTTGGGTACAATGGATCATCGATTTTAATTGGAGATCCATTACATGACGGCAGCATTTGAAGCACAATTCGCTAAAGCAAAAACCAACCTCTCTAGAAGTGCCTTGATTGAGGCGGCCCTTAATAATCAAGAAGGTGAAATTGCGAGTAATGGCGCGCTTACCGTTGAAACAGGCAGTAGAACAGGTCGATCACCCAAAGATCGCTTTATTGTTAAGGATGATATTACAGCAAACAATGTTGATTGGGGTATTGTAAATCAACCCATTGAGCTTGATAAATTTGAGGCGCTTTGGGAAAAAGCGACGGCTTACCTTAAAGACAAAGATGTCTATGTTTCTCACTTAAAAGTTGGCGCGGATGATGAGTATGCTTTACCTGTCACAACAGTCACTGAATTTGCTTGGCATAGTTTGTTCGTTAAAAATTTATTTGTTGATGATAATAGTCTTCATAGTGAAAAACCTGTTTGGCGTTTATTAAATGCTGCGACTTATCAAGCCAACCCTAAAGAAGATGGCGTGAATAGTGATGCTGCGGTGATGATTGATTTCACGAATAAGCGAGTGCTTGTGTGCGGCACGCAATATGCGGGTGAAATGAAAAAAGCGATGTTTTCTATTTTGAATTTCTTGCTTACTGACGAAGATGTTTTACCTATGCATTGCGCGGCTAATATGAGTGGTGACGGTGAAGTAGCTTTATTCTTTGGGTTATCAGGCACGGGTAAAACAACTTTATCTTCTGACCCCGAGCGTTTTTTAATTGGTGACGATGAACATGGTTGGAGTAAAGATACCGTTTTTAATTTTGAAGGCGGTTGTTATGCCAAATGTATAAATCTTTCTAAAAAGAATGAACCTGTTATTTGGGATGCTTTGCGTGGTGAAACGGTCATGGAAAATGTTGTTTTAAATCCTAAAACAAAAGAGCCAGATTTTACGGATGATTCATTAACACAAAATTCACGCGCAGCTTACCCAAGAGATTATATTGAAAAGCGTGTTGAAGCGAACATGGCAGGCACGCCAACAGCAGTGGTATTTTTGACTTGCGATTTGTATGGCGTGTTACCCCCTGTCTCGAAACTTACAAAAGAACAAGCGGCCTATCATTTTCTAAGTGGATACACAGCGCTAGTTGGAAGCACGGAAGTCGGTCAAACAGAAGCGGTTAAACCTACGTTTAGTACCTGTTTCGGCGCGCCATTTTTCCCGCGCGCAGCAAGTATTTATGCTGATTTATTAATTAAAAGATCTGAAGAAACACAATGCCCTATTTATTTAGTTAACACGGGCTGGACTGGCGGTGCTTATGCTCAAGGCGGTAAGCGTTTTGATATTCCTGTTACGCGCGCCATTATTCGAGGCATTTTAACGGGCGAATTAGCGAAAGCTGAATTTGAAACATTATCAGGATTTGATTTATCCGTCCCTAAAAGTGTGCATGGCGTTGATGCTGCGTTACTTAATCCAAAAAACGCCTGGAAAGATCCAGCAGCTTACGAAGAAAATCTTCATAAGTTGATAGAGCAATTTATTGAAAATTTCAAAAAATTCAAAGTGAGCGATGAAATTTTAGAAGCTGGGCCTTCTTTGGTGAATGCTTAATAATGATCAAGCACCTAGAAGAAAACAAGCTTATTCTAGGCTTTGTTGGGGGCGGTAATATGGCCTCTTCAATGATTGCCGGTTTGATCCGTAATGGGTTTCCTGCTGAACATATCATGGTAAGTACGCCAAGCGAAACAACACGTGAACGGCTGAGAGCGACTTTTGCAGTTACTGTTATGCAAGATAATAAAGCGCTTGTTGAAAAAGCAGATATTGTTGTTTTGGCGGTTAAACCACAAGTTTTAATCTCGGTTGTAAGTGAAATGGCTGTAAGCCTTCAAAAGAAAAGTACATTAATTGTGTCTGTTGCCGCAGGTATTCGCACAATATCGATAAGCGCTATATTAGGTGATGAATATCCTGTTGCAAGGATTATGCCAAATACCCCTGCAATGTTAGGTTGCGCGGTTTCAGGGCTTTTTGTTAATGCACATGTGAAAAAAGATCAAAAAACGTTTATCGAAACAATTGCGCGAGCGATTGGCTCTGTGATTTGGCTTGAAAATGAAGCCAAGATGGATGTGGTAACCGCGATTTCTGGTGGCGGTCCTGCTTATTTTTTTATGTTTATGGAGCATATGCAAAAGGTAGGCGAAGATTTGGGCCTGAATGCAGAAGATGCGAAATTACTTGTTTTACAAACAGCGCTTGGCGCTTCAAAAATGGCGTTTGAACACAAAGGTTCTCTTAAGGAATTACGAGAAAATGTTACCTCGCCTAATGGAACGACAGAGGCGGCATTAAAACATTTTGAAAAAATGAATTTTGAAACAATCATTGAAAAAGCGATCATAGCCGCAACAAAACGCGGCGAAGAGCTAAGCAGTGAGTTCGGAAAGTAGGCGGGTTAAAAGCGTAAGCAAAAACCCCACCAGGAAATTTTAAGGAGCAATCATTTGTCAAGCGGCGTTAACCAAACATTATATTTCTTAGTCTCAATTATATTTAATTTATATGCGTGGGTCGTAATCCTTCGTTTCTTATTGCAATTAGTCCACGCAGATTTCTTCAATCCCTTAAGCCAATTTACACTTAAGCTCACAGACTTTTTTGTAAAGCCCGTAAAAAAAGTTTTACCTTATAAAAAAGGCATAGATTACGCCTCGCTTGCTTTGCTTTTAATTGTAGTTTTAGTGAAAGTTATTTTGATGATGTTAATCGTTGGTACAGAGTTAAAGCCCGTTGGTATTATTATAGCTCTATTTGCTGAGACACTTATTCAATTCTTAAATGTCTATTTCTATTTGATTATCATTGTTGCGCTTGCAAGCTGGTTTATGAGGGAGCGTTATACGCCAGTACTTGCCGTTATCAATAAAGTCACAGACCCCATTATGCGACCTGTACGCAGGTTTATTCAGCCTGTTTCGGGGATTGATCTTTCACCAATAGTTGTCATTATCTTAATTAAAGTGATTGAGCTCTTATTGCTTATGCCGTTGCTGAGAATGGCTGGGTATTAATTTTGCAAGTGAGAAAGAAACATGAAAGTCATACTAGCAAGCAAAAACAAAGGAAAAATCAAAGAATTCCAGCATTATTTTTCAACGACACCCTTTGATATTATCGTTGACGATTGCTTATCTGATGTAGAGGAAACTGGTTTAAGCTTTGTTGAAAATGCGATTCTAAAAGCAAGGCATGCTTGCATTGAAACAGGTCTTCCCGCCATTGCCGATGACTCCGGTCTTGTTGTTGATGCGCTAAATGGTGCTCCGGGTATTTATTCAGCGCGCTATGCGGGTGATGATCAATCCAATATTGACAAATTATTAAAAGCTATGAAAAAGGTTCCTGAAACAAAGCGAACAGCACGTTTTTGTTGCGTATTAGTTTTTATGAAGCATGCAGATGATCCTTTGCCCGTCATTGCTCAAGGTTTCTGGGAAGGTAGAATTCTTGAGGCGCCCATTGGTGATCAAGGTTTTGGCTATGATCCTGTCTTTTATGTACCTGAAGAAAGCTGTGCTTCTGCAGAGCTTGCACTAGATATCAAAAATCAATTAAGCCATCGTGCAAAAGCATTAGAAACCTTAAGAGCTAAACTTCTTTTATGAATGCACTTGAAGCGCTATTAAATGAAGCAGATCAAGCCTTAGTCAAAGGTGATTTAAACCACGCACAAATATGCTATGAAAAAGCAGACAATCAAAACAGCAATAATGAAGCGGTTAAATATAATTTAAGTTTAATTTACCTTCAGCAAAATAATATCGAAAAAGCCATTAATTTACTTGAGCCAGCCGTCCAAGCCCTGGGCTCTTTTGCTTTGTGGGGCCAGCTTGGAAATGCTTACAGGCGGGCGCCTCAAATAGACTTAGCTATAAAAGCTTATCAACACTCACTTAATTTAAAACCTAATACAAATGCATATAACAACCTTGGTTTGATTTATTTAGAGCAGAACAAAGCGAATGAAGCTGAAGAATGTTTTAAAGAAGCCTTGAACCATGATAAGGCTAATTTTTCTTCCATGTTCAATTTGGCACTTGCCTATAAAGCCAATAAGAAAGAAGAAGATGCAGCGGCTGTTTTGTTAACCCTTATAAAGGCGGATGAAAAAAATGGGCGCGCTTATTTTGTTTTAGGGAAGCTATTGCTTGAGCTTAATCGTTTCCAAGAGGCAAACCATTATTTTTATAAACTTGCGAGTTTAGACGACAAGAATATAAGTGTTTTTGAAAGCATTGTCGGCGCATTGCTCGATAAAAATCGCTATATTGAAGCAAGGCCTTATTGCGAGACACTTGCAAAACTTTCAAAAGATAATGTTGAAATCACTTATAATCTTGCTGTTATCGCAGAAAAAGAAAGACAAGTAGAAAAGGCAATAGCTTATTATCATGAGGTTTTGTTGGTATCGCCCAAGCACTTTAATTCACTTAATAATGTCGCCGTTATTTATCTGGAAAAGCAAGACTTGGTTAGCGCAAAAATGTACTTTGAGCGCGCGATCAAATTGCAACCGCATAATAAGTCGATTCGCTATACTCTAGGGGCAATTACGGGCGAACATTCTGTTGATCAGGCGCCTAAAGAATACATTGCTAGTCTTTTTGATCACTATGCAGGACATTTCGATCAGCATTTACAAGAAGGTTTAGAGTATAAAGTCCCTGAGCTATTACGGGGGGCGCTTGATGCTTTTTTTGGTTTAAATAAACAAAAGCTTAATATTGTCGACTTAGGTTGCGGAACAGGGTTGGCAGGTGAGGCGCTTAAGCCTTATATTCAAACAATAACAGGTGTTGATCTTTCACAAAAAATGCTTGATGAAGCAGACAAAAAACAGCTTTATAAAGCGTTAATCCATGAAGATATTGTCACTTATTTAAAAAGCACGGATGAGGTATTTGAACTTGTTATTGCAGCTGACGTGTTGGTTTACTTGGGCAATTTAACGTCCTTGTTTGAAAGCTTAACAAAGTCACTTCGAGGAGGAGGCTTGTTTGCTTTTTCAGTTGAGGTGGTTGAAGGAACAAAGTTCACACTACAAAAAACGGGCCGTTTTGCGCACACAGAAAAATACTTATCTGACTTAGCCAAAACCTTTCATTTTGAAGTCCGTTATTGCAAAGGTGAAATAACAAGAATGCAAAACAACCAACCGGTTTATGGTGCTATTTTGATTTTTCAGAAGATGCGTTAAGACTGGGGCGACAAGTACGGAGTAATCTCTGGAATATCTTCCACTTTTTTTTGCAGCATCACGCAGTCGTTGCTTCACTGATTCAGATAACTCCATTAGATTTCCATCTCTAAATGAACATAATGCTCTTAACGATGTTCCCGAATCAAAGCTTGGGCCATAAATGGCTTTTGCATAGGCTAATCCATTTGTTAATGACGTGCCGGAGCTTAGTATTGCATCAGTATCTACATAGTCTTTTTTCTCTGCTATTCTTTGAATAGTGTTTAGTTTTGTTGCAAGAAAATCCTTAGGTGAGGCAAATAAAATCCCGTTATTTTTTGAAACCAAGGGAGCTTCAAGTATGCCTTATCTACCAGCGAGGCCACAAAGGAATTGGAATTTGATAGGTCCAACCAACGCTTTCCCGCCAGACGTAGCGTTTGGCAAGTCTGTCTAAGGCGGTATTTGATTTAATCTTTATCATGACAAAGCTATAGCATAATTTTACTTGCCCGTTTTAATTAGTTTTATCGATGGGGTTTTATACAAAACGTGCTGAATAAAAAACAAAAAAAGCTTTCTGTCGAATCTATTGAGTAAAGCATTAGCTTTTTTCGGCAGCCATTTTTTATTGCTAATAAAAAAAGTTTTTCTTCTTATTGAGGGTTTGTCGGGTATTCCAACTTCAATGGCTTTTAAGAAATCAATGAAATCTTTTGGAACATGCGCTTCTTTTTCTAAGCCATTAATAATTTTATTAACATACTCTTGCGTTGGTCTTAGTGACGCATCACATTTTTTGCTGCCGTAATAATAAAACGTTTCATCATCTTGTGTAACAAATTCTCGATGATAAGAGCCAATAAAGACACCCTCAAAAAAATCCATACGCTTTGCATCGATTTCGCTTAAATCGTAAAGCTTCCCATAAACTTTTTCATCCGGTTTTTTAATGATAGTGCCATAGCCCACGCCTTCGTGCGCACTTTGCAGGCCAAAGGTTAAGGCATGGTCTTTTAAAACAAAGTTTTTCTGGGTGATAGGCCGTATTCGTCGCCGGTTAATTAAAACATTTTTATTAACGTTTGCGCCAAAAGCAAAGTATTTGAAGTGTCTTTTTGATTTATGTGGGGGTTTCATCGCTGTCAGAATATTCAAGTATTCTATTTGAAGCCAGCACAGGATAAATTTCAACATGCGTAATCTCGGTTTAAACTATTTTTTATGCTTTATTTTGACAGAAATCGAGCCAATTGTAGAGCAAAATTTGCCTTTAATACGCATCTGCCATACACTGATCAAAGCTTATAAGTTGAGGAGAGCTTGCTGTGAAGACATTAAAACCATTACTTTTTCTATCGTTGGTGACATTAGGTTTGTCAGCATGTGCTCCAAAACCCGCTCCCGTGAAGCCGATTACAAAAAATATTTCGCTATCAAAATCTGTCACAAAGCTGGATGTTGCTGGTCCTTATAAAGTTTATGTTTATGACAATGCGAGAAGTTCAAAAGTTCAGATCAAAGGCATGCCAAATGTCGTTAATCAGATAGGAGTTACAGCGTCAAAAACAAGGGTAAATATCAGTGGCAATAGCCCCAGAGCTTATCGTGTTAATGTTTACTTAAGGCATCTGCGTGATTTGAAGGCCAATGGTTTAGATGCGCTGATGATTCAATCACGTTCTCATGGGCACTTTAATTTAGTTGTGGCTAACACAAGAAAAATTAATGTTAGCGGTAACCCAACCATTCCTTATTTAGATTTGAATGGCGATGCAAATTTTTCTAATCATGGCTTTTATTTAAGAAAGCTTGTTCATAAAGGTATGGGAAATGTGCGTGCAACGGGTGTTCGTGGAAAAGGTGTTGAGATTTATGCGTATGGTCCTGGTTCTGTAAGCTTGTCGGGACCCTTTACACCAGCAAAAGTGGTTCATCGCGGAACAGGACAGTTAACGTTAAACGGTATAGAGGGTAATGACGTTGTTATTGATTCTCAAGGTCCTGGTGATTTGAGGTTGGCTGGCATTAAATTAAAAACACTTCAAATGGATTTAAAGGAGGGTGGTTATTATTATCTTTCTGGCCGCATCACTAATTTAAGATTAAATACTTATGGGCATGTTTATGTGAACGCAAAAAATCTACGTGCTTATAATGCTTATCTGCAAAGCTATGATCGTTCAGCAATGAGCGCCACAGCGCTTCATCGAATTTTTGCAAAAGCAGCGGGTGCGAGTCGTATTGAATATTACGGGCATCCGCCTTATAAATACGTGGAAGCGTTAAGCCACTCTGCAGTCTTGCCGATGTCTAAAGAGTAAAAACCTTATTATTTTGTGGGGTGTTTCCGATGGTGGGATAGCTCGCTGCGCTCGCGAATCCACCATCGGATGATGAAGGTGTTTAATGAGGCAGCTTAACGGCGACTTCAACATGTCTATTATCCGCCATATGATTCGCATACCGATTATTCGCAACAGGGTACCGGCTGCCCAAGCCTCGATAACTTAGCGATTGGCTTTTCATAGGAATGCCTTTCGTCCAAAGCGCCCCCGCCAGCTTTTGAGATCGATTAAATGAGTATGCTTTTTTCAATGACTCTGCCATTACATTATCGCTATAACCAATCACGTAGATTTTGGCAGAAGGGAGCTGGTGAAGTAATCGTGAGAGTGTATCGATAGGATAGATGGCTCTAGGGTTGAATTGATCTGTTAAGTTATCGAAAAGAACATAATTAGGAAATTCCATTCTAAGCCCGTAGGGGCGAATAATCGTATTTACATGATAGTGATGAAGTTCTTTAATTAAGGCCTTGATTTTTGGGTTATTAATCCAGTAGCAATTATAGAACTTAGTATTGTAACGCTTAAGTGGGGGAAGTGGTTTGTAGGTGGCAGCAGATGCACTGCTCGCTAAAAATATCGCGCCGCCAAGAATGAGGCTAAATTTTTTCCATTTCATGTTCGGTTTCTCTATCTAATAGGAATCTTCAGTTAGTTTACCCATTTTTTGGGAAAATGGTAGGCTGGGCCTGCTGCTCTCAGAAGCGTTGAAGATGCTTTTTTATTTGGAAGAAAACCGGTATTATGTGGGATTAGCAGCATTTGTGAATATATATATAGGTGCTGTTATAGGGCGGCAAGCTCGAGGAAGCTACTGCTATCGGACAGATAAATGGATTTGGCCTTTGAAAAATCCCGAGAATGGATTTTTGCTTTGGCCTTGGGCCATTTAAGCTAGCGTTAGTTTCCCCGGCTTACCTATTTAGGAAGCAAATGGGTGGCGGTTAATTCAACCACATTCATTAGCATGTTTAGTATAGCAATAAAAAATGTAAACACAACTATTTATGGGAAATAATCTTAAAAAAATACCATAAGTTTTTATTAGGCAAATTATGACAGAGATAAATCTTAAATACGGCGAAAAAGCGACAAAAAATACACTGTTTGTCCATAATGTAGGCCCAATGCTGCGAGCACTCATGGCAGCCAAAGGTATTGATGATGCTCAGCTCTCTAGAGCAATCGGAATTGCAAGCTCAAGTCTGTCTCGGATTAAGAATGATCCAGCCTGTAATCCAACGCTAGCCTCATTAAAACCCATAGCTGACTATTTTTCTATCACTGTAAGTCAGTTGATTGGTGAAACAGCGCTTAATAAGGCGAGAGTCAAAGAATCATCTCGCAAGCAAACCTGGGTGGTCAATCAAATCCCCATTATTGCATGGAATCAAATAGCAGCTTTTAAACAAGATGAGCTCAAAGAATTCACCGAATGGCTCCCTTCTAATCGTGCTTTGACTGAAGATGCCTTTGTTTTGTGTATTGAAGCTAATACATGGGGTGATTTGTTTGCAAAAGGCTCTTTTCTAATTATAGATTCTCAGCCAGAGCCACTTGATGGCGATACGATTATTGTGCATTCTAATATTGATGATCAATATGTAGCAAAAAAACTACTGCTTGATGGCCGTGAACAGTATTTGCAGTCATTAAACCCGGCTTTGCAAAAAACAGATATATTAAATCACGACGAAACCATTGTTGGCGTTGTAGTTGAGATTCGTCAAGAATTGAAGTAGCTATGGCGTACGATAGGTATAAAATTGAGCCTAACTAAGCCTAAACCGCTGAGTCCATGAGCCCTTGTTGGCAGTTACTTTTGCACGTAGGACTTGGCTTGAAATTCTCTTCGTCAGCGACGGCAAGAGTTGAGATAAGAAAGAACCCGCTCATTAATAAAATAATTATGTGTTTCATTGAATACCCTCTTTGATTACCTTCTCTACAGATAATAATAGAGCATGTGCTGAATTTTGCTTGTGAAATGCTAGCAAATGGCTCGGTTAAGCTAAGTATCTAGAGTGTGCTTTTATTCTTAGGGCTACGATATTGAATGTGTTAATGAATTTGAATGTCTAGAAATATTAATTATTAGATAAAAAAAACGCCGAGATTGTTTTTTTCTTATGTTGGTTTTTCTTATTATTATCTCTTCGGCGTTCATATTTTGGCGGTTATTGTTGTTTTAATCGCTAACACGGGCCTTCGTCATTAACGATAACAAGCAGGCTTATCGGGGTATGTCCTTAAAATCTCATTATTTTTTAAGAGCTTAAGGACATACCCGTTTGTTATTGTATGCCTAACCTGGTACGGCATCGCTTCTTGAAGGGTGGCGATTTATCCGTACGGCATCGGGGCCATTTTGTTTTTGGTTATTATTTTCCCGATGCCTCACGAAAGATAGTACGCGAGTTGAAATTATATAAAAGTTTCATTTTTCTAGGGGAAAAAAACAAGGTAAAAAGCCCTCCTTTTTCTAGAGGCAAATTCTGAGCGCCTTTTGAGAGGAGTGACTAATTTTAGTATGTAAGAGGTCAAGCGTATTAAAAATAGCTCAGAACTCTCTTTGCAATCAGTGAATTAAGTGTAAAAGGTTGTTTAGATCTTCGTTCTTAACTGTTATTTGCGTTTATTATTATTCTTTCGGGGGCGGACTTTAATGGAGTTGGCCTAAAAATACAAGCTTACTCTTAAAGTTTTTGTTGCTGCCCCTCTCTAAGCTTCGCACTTTGAGATACGATGGGTATATATCTTAAGGAGTGTAGGCTTGTGAATGGTCAATGTAGCGAAATTAAAAGACGTAATAGCAGCTTGAAAATATGCCCAATCGATGCGTGATTATGGCTGGGGGAACGATGATCTTTCGCCGGGTGTCAAAGTTACGACAGCGGCTATTCCCCGGCTCATTGAGCTCGTACAGCAAGGGTTTGTGAAGATCACACCTTGAAGCACGATGGGGGTAGTGAAATGAAATCAAAAAAAGCGAAAGCAAAAAAAACGCCACTTTGCGTGGCGTTTTGTAACTTCCTGGGATTGGTTGGCAAGAAGTTTATCATCATATAAGCCCGATGATGGAGGGCTCCTTGGTTGGCTAATTCTAACTATAGTGCTTAATTCTGATTTGTAAAACGGAGTTATTCGAAATTCTTAAAGAAAGCCTTAAGAAGGAATTAAACAAAGTATCGTAACTCTAACATTTCATAATAGTTTTCTCGTAAAAGTTTATTTTAAATTATTTTAAATTATTTTTTTCTTAGAAAAAGGCAGGCAGGAAAGAAGCAAAGAGACCCAGCGCATTTCGCATATATTAAAAAAGATTTTAAAGGCCTGGCTTAAAGTACGATGGGTATAGAACGATACAATCTAGTTACACTCTCAAGGAGAAAGCATTTTCAGATGATCAAACAGGTCTTTTAGGTTAAACTGCCCCCTATCACAACATATGAAAACAAAAGGAAATAACATGATAGGTATTATTGGCGCCATGCAAGAGGAAATTGAGTTATTAGTTGCTCGAATTGAGAGTTGCAATGAAAAAAACTTCGAGGGTTTTGATTTTTTTGTTGGCAAGCTTGAAGGCGTCTCTGTTGTTATCCTGCGTTCAGGTATCGGAAAGGTTAGCGCAGCCTTGGGTGTTGCGATGATGCGAGAACATTTTCAGCCTGATTGTATCATTAACACCGGCTCAGCGGCGGGTCTAAAGTCAGATATGTCGGTGGGTGATGTTGTGATTTCATCAAAAGTGGCTTATTACGATGTTGATGTGACAACCTTTGGCTATGAATTGGGCCAAGTCCCTAAAATGCCGCCGGCTTATGAAGCGGACCAACATTTGGTTGAACTTGCTGAACAATCAAAAGGAAAAGAAGCTATCCATACGGGGCTTGTCGTTTCAGGAGATTCCTTTATTGATGATGATGCCAAAGTGAAGCAAATTGCTTCGAACTTTAAGGATGCGCTGGCGCTGGATATGGAAGCAGGTGCGATAGCTCAAGCTTGTTTCATGCTCAATATTTCCTTTGTGATTATCCGCTCCATTTCTGATGTGGCTGATAATGATGCAAAAATGGCCCACGAAGAGTTTTTAGCAATAGCGGCGAAGTCATCTTCAGATATGATCGTGCGAGTGCTTGATAAAATTAGTTAGGCCCGCAAAAAAATGTTTATTAATCAATAGAATGCACGCTTTTTTTGGCACCAGGCTGTTCTGCCGAGCATATTAGAATAGTCTTGGCCATTCTAATATGTCCGTCATCTAAGTTGGGATAATTCCATAGATAGAGCAACCATCTTAAAAAGCATGGATGCGCTAGCAAGCCTTTTTCAATCTGATGTACTAAAAGCAAGCGATAAGCAAGGTTTGATTATCTTTTTGGAGACGTTTTTATCGCAATTGGCTTAATCGTTTCCCCCGGTGCTAGCAGCTTGCTGTCTTTTCTTGGTGATGGTGAAGAAAAGACAGGGATAGGAAAGAAAAGCGTTCGGAATCCGGGGATAACCTTATGAAAAATATCGGAGATCGACCTTGATGCGGCTTCTACTATAGGTGCTCGCACAAATGCTCCTGCATTAGGTAAAATATTTAAAGTTTCCATAGCTTCACGTCGCTTGCTAGCGCTTAATGGCACACATACGATGGCTCCAGCTTTTAAATGATGTTCGCTCTTATCTGGCGCTGAAGAGTTAAGCAGTTCTGCTATAAGCGTTGAACTATTGCAATTTAATTTAGCTGGAACAATAAACTCTATTTCTATGCGATGCCCATTGCGCCTTATGGCAACAGAATAAATACTAAGTTTTTTAATTTTTGTTTTGATTGCTTCTAATTGTTTGGAAATGGAAAGGCTAGATAGGGCTTGATTTCCCAAAGCTTCTTCTAAAAGCTCTTCATAAGCGACTTGTGTCACAAGATTGCCATGGCAGGGTTCATTTTGAGGGTGTAGCTTTTTTTCTTCACCAGAAGGTTCTAAATGACCGGCGACAACTGAAAGCACTTTGGGTGGATTTGTGCGTTCCAAAAAAAAGGTTCCTTCATCTTCAGTGACAAAAGGAACACGCACGCCTGCTGTCGCAAAAGTTTTGTTAAAAAAAGGGCTATCAGAATCAAACCCATCTTCTTCAGGTTTTCTGCGTAAAGCTAGAAGAAAGGAATATTTTGCTTTAACCGGTTCAAGATAAAGAGTGTTGGAAGCTTCATCGTATTTTATGCCATCGATGAGCAGTTGATCACCATCGTATCCACCTTTGCCTTCAATTTCCTCCCGAATCTTATTAATAACGGCTTGGTCTTTTGCGCTAAAAGTGTAGCCGGGAATGTCGTCATACTTTTCGAGAGGCGTAAGAGTTTGAGTATCTTTAACAAAAATAACTCTAGGCGGTGAAGGAAAGCCAAAGCTAGCTTGTGATTCTTCTTCAGGTAAGTTTGGATGTTTTGCCAATATTCTTTTAAAAACTTCAAGAAGATCTATCATGATTTAATCTCTTTTTAATATTATTTTTTTGAGTAACTTATAAATCCCCAAACAAATGCTGCAAGATAGAAATAGCGACAAGCCCGGCCGTTTCGGTTCGCAAAACTCTTGGGCCCAACTGTATCGTTTTAAATTGAAATTCTGAAGCTAATTTTAATTCATTGTCAGTAAAGCCACCTTCAGAGCCAACGAGTAAGTCGATAGATTTTGGTACTTCTTTTGAATTTGGGGCTTTAGCTTCCCGGGGGTGTAAAATGATTTTTAATTCTGAGGCGCTATTTTGAACCCAGTCATTAATATCAGTAACAGGATTTAGCTCAGGTAAAAGCGTCCGCCCTGATTGCTCGCAGGCACTAATGATGACACCTTGCCAGTGATCAAGGCGTTTTTGCCAGCGCTCTTTGTTCAATTTAACATCGCATCGCTCACTTAAAATAGGTGTGATTTCAGTGACGCCAAGCTCAACCGCTTTTTGAATGCTTGTATCCATTTTATCGCCGCGCGAAACCACTTGGCCTAAATGAATGTTGACAGGGGGCTCAACAGTTCGGTCAAGATACTCAAGTATTTCAACTTCAACCGATTTTTTATTAATAGCTACAATACGCGCGCGGTATTCACCACCTTCACCGTTAAAAAGAATAAGAGGATCATCAACGCGCATTCGAAGTGCGCGACCAAGATAATGAGAAGCGAATGCATCGAGTGTGATGCATTCGTTGATATTTAAAGGTCGGTTTTGAAAAACTCTAGACTGTCTCATGTACGCTAGCGTCAGCCTTTAATGCTTCAGCTTTATCCGTTTTTTCCCAAGGCAAATCAATATCATCACGACCAAAGTGACCATAAGCTGCGGTTTGCTTGTAAATAGGTCGTAACAAATCAAGCATTTCAACAATACCGCGAGGCCTCAAATCAAAATGCTGACGAACTAATTTAATAAGTTCAGCATCAGTAATTCTACCTGTGCCAAACGTATCAATACCAATAGAGGTTGGCTCAGCAACCCCAATCGCATAAGAGATTTGAATTTCACATTGATCAGCCAAGCCAGCCGCCACAATGTTTTTTGCAACGTAGCGTGCAGCATAAGCCGCAGAACGATCAACTTTAGAAGGATCTTTTCCTGAAAAACAACCGCCCCCATGACGCGCCATGCCACCATAAGTATCCACAATAATTTTACGCCCCGTTAAGCCGCAATCACCTAAAGGACCACCAATCACAAAACGCCCTGTTGGGTTAATGAAATATTTTGTATCGTTGCTTAAAAAGTTTGAAGGTAAAACAGGTTTGATAATTTCTTCACGAACAGCTTCAATTAATTCATCTTGTTTAATATCTTCGTGGTGTTGAGTCGATAACACAACGGCATCAACCGCAACAGGTTTGTTATTTTCATAACGAAAGGTTAACTGCGCTTTTGCATCAGGACGCAACCAGGCAAGTTTTTTGCTTTTTCGTAAAGCCGCTTGTTGTTGCATTAATCGATGCGCATAAGTAATCGGTGCAGGCATTAAGACATCCGTATCACGACACGCATAACCAAACATTAAGCCCTGATCTCCCGCGCCTTGCTCAAGGCCATTATCAACACCTTGCGCAATATCCGCTGATTGCTTACCAATCGCAGAAACAACCGCACAAGATTCCCAGTCAAAGCCCATCGCTGAACTGTTATAGCCAATTTCTTTGATTGTTTCGCGAGTAAGCTTTTCAACATCAACCCAGGCAGAAGTGGTAATTTCACCGCCCACCATGACCATCCCTGTTTTAACATAAGTCTCACAAGCAACGCGAGCACCTGGATCTTGCGCTAAAATAGCATCCAAAACCGCATCTGAAATTTGATCAGCTATTTTATCTGGGTGGCCTTCAGAAACCGACTCTGATGTGAAAATGAAATCCTTGTTCATTAATATTAGCCCTCTGCGAATTTAAAAGTTGCTATTATTGATGATTTGGTGATGATGTACAATAGGTATTGTAGTAAGGAAAGAAATATGTGCAGATTTGCAGTCTATTTAGGTAAGCCTCGCGTCATGGCTGAGATTTTATCTGAACCTGAAAATTCACTGATTAAGCAAAGCAAGCAAGCCAAAGAAATGGTGGTGACGGCTGCTGTGAACGGTGATGGATTTGGTGTAGGTTGGTATAACTTAGAGCTCGATGAAGAGCCTGCGCTATTTAAGTCAATTCGTCCTGCTTGGAATGATGTTAACCTTGATTATTTGTTGCCAAAAATAAAATCCCCCTGCTTTTTTGGCCATATTCGCGCAGCTGTTCATGGCGGTGTAAGCACAGCAAACAGTCATCCTTTTCAATATAAACATTTTATGTTTATGCATAATGGAACAATTGGTGGTTTTGCAACAATCAAACGACATATGCGACATTTACTTAGCGATGAAATGTATGATTGGATAAAAGGTGAAACAGATTCAGAACATATTGCGGCGTTGTTTTTAGAAAAGCTTAAAAAAGAAAAAGACCATAACGTTTCAACATTAGCTAAAGTGCTTCAAGAGGTTTTTAGGATTATTTTAAGCTTGCAAAAAGAATTTGGTGTGGATGATGAATTAACAGTTTTAAACTACGTGGTAACCGATGGGAAGCGTTTAGTGGTTACGCGCTTTTCAAATGATGATGAGCATGCTTCGACACTTTATCATGCTTTGTGTCAAGATGATGTGCTAGTTGTTTCTGAAAAGTTAGACGATCATTTAGCAAGCTGGGAAGAGGTGCCTAAGAACCATATTTTGACAGTTGATGTGACAGGCGAGCTTAAGATTAAAGAGGTTCTCTAAAAAAACCCAGGCGCTGACCTGGGCTTTGTAGACGAAGACGAATTACTTGCTGTTTAAGCTTGCAAGCAAGGAAGGGTTTGCTTGGCACGTTGAGACATTAATAGCTGCAGCAGGAACCAATAAAGCATCCACTTGTCCGCCGCTTTCTTGGTAGCGAATAGCGAAAGGTTCTGGAGGGGTGTTTTCAATAACATTGGTTCCTGAGTCTGTTGATTGAAGCGCAGAGTCAACTTGTGGAGAAGTTACACTTGTATCTTCAGGTACGGGTCCTGATGTATTTGGCGCTAGTTGTGCGCTTGACGTTTTACCAGGAGCATCACCGTCAAAGAAATAGACGGGCACACCGCTGGTTTTTTTGCAGTTGGGAGTGTTTGAGCCATTTGATACGCAAAAACATTCTGTATGATTAGTTACTGTGTAGGTGGGGCCAGCATAAGCACTAAGAGCTAGACAAGAGATTCCAAGAGAGATTAGTAAAGCTTTAATATTTAATTTCATAAGTTATTCCTTTTATTGCGTTGAGAAAACAATAGCGCCTCAAATAGTTGGCATGAAAAGATACACCTGTTAGTGTGTTGATGCAAGTAGGCATTGTTGCTTAGGGTCAAATTAAACAACAACATCCCGTTGCGAAAACACATGAAATCGATCAGAATACTCCTTTTTATTTTCAGGGAATTACCCATGCCAACTCGTCAAGAATTAGCCAATGCTATCCGTTTTCTCGCAATGGATGCCGTACAACAAGCAAATTCAGGGCATCCTGGCATGCCAATGGGCATGGCGGATATTGCAGAAGTCTTGTGGAATGATTTCTTAAAGCATAATCCTAAAAACCCGCGCTGGATGAATCGTGACCGATTTATTTTATCGAATGGCCATGGTTCTATGCTTCAATACTCGCTTTTACATTTGACGGGTTATGATCTTTCAATGGATGAGTTAAGAAATTTCAGGCAATTACATTCAAAAACGCCAGGTCATCCTGAAGTAGATGAGGCGCCAGGCATTGAAACAACGACAGGTCCTTTAGGGCAAGGTATTGCAAATGGTGTCGGTATGGCAATCGCTGAAAAAATATTAGCTGCGCAATTTAATACATCCGATCAAACGATCATCGATCATTACACCTATGTTTTTGCAGGTGACGGCTGCTTGATGGAAGGTGTTTCTCATGAGTCATGTTCTTTAGCCGGAACGTGGGGTCTTGGGAAATTAATTCTTTTTTGGGATGACAATAAAATATCTATCGACGGAAATACAGAAGGTTGGTTTACAACCGATACACCAAAGCGTTTCGAAGCTTATGATTGGCAAGTGATTCGCGATGTTGATGGACACGATCCCGATCAAATTAAAAAGGCAATAGAAACAGCGCAAAAAGAAAAAAATCGTCCAACCATTATTTGTTGTAAAACAAATATAGGACAGGGCTCACCAAGTTTTGCCGGAACGGCAAAAACACATGGCGCACCTTTAGGCGCAGAAGAAATTAATTTAACGCGCGATCATTTGAACTGGCCGCACAACCCTTTTGAAACACCCGATGAAATTGAAAAAGCATGGGATGCAACAGAAAAAGGCGAAGCGTCAGAACAAAAATGGCAAGCGATTTACACTGAATACAAAGCTAAAAATGCAGATTTAGCGAAAGAACTAGAACGTCGCTTAAGTGGCGATTTACCACAAGATTTTTCAAGCATGATGGAAAGTTTTTTGAAGGCCTCTCAAGAAGAACACAAAGACACGGCGACAAGAAAGGCATCGGCAGCGGTTATTGAGAAAGTCGCAAAAGTTTTACCAGAATTGCTCGGAGGCTCAGCTGATTTAACAGGATCAAACTTAACTAATTGGTCGGGAACAAAAGCAGTAACAAAAGAAGATGCTAATGCTAATTATATTAACTATGGCGTGCGTGAATTTGGTATGTCGGCAATCATGAACGGTATCGCGCTACATGGTGGTTTTATTCCTTACGCAGGCACATTTTTAGTTTTTCAAACCTATGCTGCCAATGCAGTCCGCATGTCAGCGCTTATGAAGCAACGTGTTATTTATATTTATACACATGATTCAATAGGTTTAGGCGAAGACGGCCCCACCCATCAACCTGTCGTAGAAACAGCTGTTTTACGCATGACACCGAACATGAGTGTCTGGCGTCCGTGTGACATGGCGGAAACAGTTGTCGCTTGGGAGTCGGCATTAGAAAGCGCACACGGTCCAACATCACTTTTATTATCACGCCAAACCTTGCCAGCGCAAATACGCGATGCAAAGGCTTTAAGCGAGATTAAAAAAGGTGGCTACACTTTAAAAGAATGCAGCGGTGAGCCAGAACTTATTCTAATGGCGACAGGCTCGGAGGTTGAGCTAGCCATGCAAGCAGCAGAACAATTAAAAGAAATGCAAGTGCGCGTTGTCTCCATGCCATGCTGTGAGCATTTTGATGCGCAAAATGAAACATATCGTAATAAAGTTTTACCCAGAGGCATTAGAAAAATAGCCATTGAAGCAGCAAGTTCAGCACCATGGTATAAATATGTTGGCAGTGACGGCGCGGTTATCGGCTTAGATCGCTTTGGCGCATCAGCGCCTGCAAAAGAAGTTTATCAAGAATGTGGGATTACGGTTGAAGCGATTGTTGATAAAGCTTTGAGCGGCATACCTGCTTCAGTTAGCTAATACTCTGTCATCTCTGTCTTCTGGCGAGGATGACGCTGCTCAGATGAGGTGTCCGACGTAAGAAAATCGGTCTCTTGGGTGTGTAAAATCAACCATAAGGTGGACGATATTCGTCCGCCAACTGGCTAATTTTCAAGATAAAATAAACGCCTATCCAGCTAACCATTTGATATTTATGCAATTTTATTTTTATCTCAATTAACTAATGATATGAATCATTTGATTTTTCTTTTAGCACGAGCATAATGCTCAGCTAATGTATTCTTTCATCTAACTCAACAAGGAGAGTAATAATGGCGATAAAAGTAGCAATCAATGGATATGGTCGAATTGGTTGCAATGTTTTAAGGGCGCTTTACGAAGCAAAAAGAACCAATGAAATTGAAATTACAGCGATTAATAGTTTAGGTGATATCAATGCTTTTGCTTACTTAACAAAGCATGATTCAGTTCATGGTCGTTTTCCTGGTGAAGTTAAAATCGAAGGCGACAGCCTTGTTATTGATGGCGATAAAATTAAAGTATATGCCGAAAGAGATCCTGCAAGTTTACCTTGGGGTGATTTGGGTATTGATGTTGTTTATGAATGCACAGGTTTATTTACAGCGCCTGAAAAAGCGGGTTTACATTTAAAAGCCGGTGCAAAAAAAGTTTTAATTTCAGCACCATCAAAAGGCGCAGATGCAACGATTGTTTTTGGTGTTAATGATAATGTGTTAACCGCAAATGATAAAATCGTTTCAAATGCATCATGCACAACAAACTGCTTAGCCCCTTTAGTTAAGCCGTTAAATGATAAAATTGGCGTTGTCGGTGGTTTGATGAATACGATTCACTCGTATACCAATGACCAAGTGTTAAATGATCAAATACACAGTGACTTACGTCGTGCACGTTCTGCAACGCGTTCTATTATTCCAACAGCAACAGGTGCTGCTGCAGCCGTTGGTTTAGTGTTGCCAGAGCTTGCAGGAAAATTAGATGGTTTTGCACTTCGTGTTCCAACAAACAATGTTTCTATTGTTGATTTAACTTTTGAAGCAGCACGTGACACAACCGCAGATGAAGTTCATGATATTTTAAAAGCAGCGTCTAATAATGAGCTTAAAGGTATTTTAGAATACTGTGATGAGCCTTTGGTTTCTTGTGACTTCAATCATAATAAATCATCCTCCATTTTCGATCCTTCTTTGACGCGCATTACAGGTGGTAATTTAGTAAAGGTTTGCTCGTGGTATGACAATGAGTGGGGCTTTTCAAACCGTATGTTAGATACAAGTCTGGCGATGATGGCAGCAAAATAAGCCTGAATACGATTGGAATCATTTGCTTAGCAAATGATTCCGTCCTAAACTACTTTATACTCAAATATATAATTACGGGGAAGCCTTGATGAATTTATTGGCCATGTCTGACGTGGATTTAAAAAACAAACGGGTGCTCATTCGTGAGGATCTTAATGTTCCTATGAAAAATGGCGCAATAACAAGCGATGCAAGAATAAAAGCCGCCATTCCTACCATAAAAGCCGCATTAAAAGCTGGCGCCGCTGTGATGGTCATGTCGCACTTGGGAAGACCTATCGCAGGTGGCTCGTCTCCAGAGTTATCTTTGGAGCCTGTCGCAGAACGCTTAAGCAAATATTTAAAAAAAGAGGTCCAATTTAAAACAGATTGGATTTCGGGCGTTGATGTTAATCCTGGTGAGGTTGTTTTATTAGAGAATGTTCGCTTTTATAAAGGTGAAAAAGAAAATGATAGTATCCTTGCTAAAGAAATGGCAAAGCTGTGTGATGTCTTTGTAATGGACGCGTTTGCAACCGCGCATCGCGCAGAAGCATCAACTGCTGGCATTAGCCAATTTGCACCGATTGCATGCGCGGGTCCTTTGCTTATCAAAGAATTAGAAACCTTAGAAGAGGTGATGGAAAATCCAAGAAAGCCGTTAGTTGCTATTGTGGGTGGCGCAAAAGTTTCAACAAAATTAAAACTTTTAAAATCTTTATCTAAAAAAGTTGATGTCTTAATTGTTGGCGGAGGCATTGCCAATACTTTTCTTGCAGCGAATGGCTATGCTGTGGGCGACTCGCTTTATGAGATTGATCTTGTTGATGAGGCAGAGCAAATTATTGAAGATATGGCTTCGCGCAATAAAAAAATACCCCTGCCTACTGATGTTGTTGTTGCAGAAAAATTATCGCCAGACGCTGAAAGTTACGATGAACCAGCAAATAAAGTGGCCGATGATGAAAAGATTTTAGATGTTGGGCCTAAAACAACAAAAGTTTATGCTGAGCTTATTAAAAAGGCCGGTACGATTTTATGGAATGGGCCATTAGGTGCATTTGAGGTTGAGCAGTTTTCAAAAGGAACGAAAGCCGTTGCAGAAGCGGTTGCAAAAAGCAAAGCCATTAGTATTGCAGGAGGTGGTGATACTATCGCCGCAATTGATAAATATAAACTAGCCGATGACATTTCTTATATTTCAACAGGAGGCGGCGCTTTTTTAAGTTTTTTAGAAGGCCATGAATTACCCGCTGTTGCCGCATTAAAATCAGAAAAAGCAGAGAAACTATGACAAAGAGAAGACGTACAAAGATTATAGCAACAATGGGTCCTGCGCTTGATGCGCCAGGCGTGATGGAAAAAGCAATTGAAGCAGGCGCTACGGTTTTTCGCGCTAACTTTTCGCATGGTACTTCTAAAGACCATGAAAAGCGCATTAAGGCTGCAAGAGCTTCCGCTAAAAAATTAGGTTGTGAAGTAACAATTTTTGCAGACTTGCAAGGTCCTAAAATTCGCGTCGCTAAATTTAAAAGCGATAAAATCCATTTAAAAAACGATTCAAAGTTTATTATTAATACTGAATTTGATGCTAATGCTGGTGATGAAAATGAAGTGGGTTGTGAATATGAGTCTTTGGCGAGAGACTTAAAAGTAGGTGATGTTTTATTGTTGGATGATGGCCGTTTAGTTTTTAATGTTGATAAAATCGAAGGCAGCCGCATTTTTTGTACAGTCGATGTGGGCGGAGAGCTATCAAATAACAAAGGGATTAATTTAAAAGGCGGCGGTTTAACGGCACCAGCATTAACAGAAAAAGATAAAAAAGATTTAGTGACGGCGGTTGGTTTGGGCGTTGATTATATTGCTATATCCTTTCCAAGAAATGCTGCCGACGTTGAAGAGGCGCGCGAACTCCTTGAAAAAGCAAACAGTAATGCTGGTATCATCGCAAAAATTGAAAGAGCAGAAGCCGTTCCGTTAATTGATGAAATCATTAAAGCGTCAGATGCTGTTATGGTGGCGCGAGGTGATTTGGGCGTTGAAATTGGCTATGCCGAAGTGCCAGGTGTTCAAAAACACATTATACAGCGCGCAAGAGCATTGGATCGCGTTGTTATTACAGCAACACAAATGATGGAATCAATGATTTATAATAAAATCCCAACACGCGCGGAAGTTTCTGATGTTGTGAATGCGGTTTTAGACGGCACCGACGCTGTTATGCTTTCAGCAGAGTCAGCAGTCGGCGATTTCCCTATCGAAACCATTCAAGAAATGAGTGAGGCTTGCTTAAGCGCAGAGCGACAAAAAATGGCAAGAACATCAGGTCATCGCGTAGAATGTTATTTCGATCGTGTTGATGAAGCCATTGCAATGGCAACGATGTATACTGCGAATCACTTAGATATTGCGGCCATTGTGTCATTAACAGAATCAGGCTCAACCCCTTTATGGATGTCGCGCATTCGTTCAGGCATTCCTATTTACGCATTAACACGCAGTGTTTCAACCGAAAGAAAAGCCAACCTTTACCGTGGCGTTTATCCTATCAAATTTGATATGACAAAAGTCCCGCGCCCCGCCATCAACCGTTGTGTTGCTGATATTTTAAAAGACAGAGGCTGTCTAAAAGACGGCGACCTCGTCATCATCACAAAAGGCGATATCGTCGGTGTTCATGGGTTCACAAACTCAATGAAAATTTTCCGAGTTTAAGCTTAATAGGTAGGGTGGGATTTTTGCTCCGCAAAGAACCCACCCTACCGGAAAGCACAAAAAACCACTCTTGTTTCGAGAAAACAGCATGAAAGATTCCTGGGTATCATGACGAGGCATTAAAAGGGAAACACTCAAGTCAAAGATCAATTCGACTAAATCGAGCCTATAGGGCAATATATAATTAAAAACGATGGGTCTGTAAGATCAGCGATTTAAACTTGATGAGTAGGGTGGGTTCTTTTGCGAAGCAAAAAATCCCACCATCGGGACCATCCGAGTGATGGGATAACTTAGCAAGGCTCGCGAACCCAGCCCGCTTAAAATTTTAAACCCCATAAAACCCAAGAAAAACATCAACAGCATGTTTAACAGCCCTCTCTCGCTCGGCAAGAGAAGGCTTTTTTGCAACACCAATCATCACATGCCAAAAAGCATTTTCTTTTAATAAGCCTAAAAAATCTTTTGCAGCAATGACAGGGTCTATGATTTTCAAAAGTTTTCGTTCATGTTGTTTAGCTAAGTAACAACATAAATTATAGGTAATCGGTGGTTTTGTGTTTTTAAGAATAGAATCATTAAGTGTTGGGAATCTCTCGCTTTCAGAAACAAGCAAACGAAAAAAATTCATCGTTTCCGGTTTTAATAAAAAATTTAAAATCGATAAGCCTGCTTCAGTCAAAACACTCTTTGGTGATTTTGTATTATTTTCATCAATTGAGCTTACTTCAGCAAGTTTCACCCAGTGCTCATCAATAATGGCTTTAAATAATTCATGCTTATCATGGAAATGTTTGTAAATCGTCGCTTTTGAAACGTTAGCTTCACGCGCAATCACATCCATACTTGCGCAAGCAAAGCCATGTTTAAAAAAAACGGCTTTACCGGCTTTGATCATGGCTGTTCTTTTAGTAAGAGAAAGTGTTTTCATTTGAGTCCGTATTATGCATGGCTGTCATTCCTGCAGAAGCAAGAATCCACAAGCAATCAAAACTATACGGGGTAGTTTAGCATGATAATTTCTTTCTTTATAGACCGCTCAACAGGGCTTCTATACACCACTATACCCGGCATTTACTCTGAAGCGCAGTCCACCTCTTTGTTCTTCTTCGGAAGGAGGTGATGGAAATAGCTGAGATAATTCTCCAGAGTTCATCTGAGAAACAGCCGCATGCGCAGCTTCTCTTGCAGATCTGATTTCATTTTTAGAATCTCTTGCTGCTTGAATAATATTAAAAACAGGCTCTAGATCTTTATCATCTAGGCGTTCAAACGTTTCCATTAATGCTTCGCTCAAACCCTTATGAAACTCAAGATAATTAGGGACTTCTAAAATATTATTAATGTTGCCACCCAAGCCATTCACGCAAAGTGCACTTGTGCCGAGTACAGAAGCAAGACCAACGATTGCCTTTGTTGCAGGATCAAGCGAATTATTACCAAGTGTTATCACAACATTAGTTAAACCAACACAAAAAGCGGGGAGCAAAATGCTTAGCGCATAAGCAAGTCTGCTATCAGCATCTTCGTGTGAGAACCAGCGAATCGTTTTTTGAAAAACTTCTGTTCGTTGTAGAAAAAACCAAACTGCCACATTGTAGGCAAAAGCATCTGCTGCAAAAAAGGTCGATGCCCACTCAATGAAAGCAGAATCTTTTAAAAAGCTTAAAGGACTAAAGCCAAATAACTCAGCGCCAGCAATGGAATTAAATAAATTGCTAAAGCCTAAGTAACCATCATCATAGACATTTCGATTGCCAAAATAAGCTAAAATAGGTGAAAGAACTAATGTCGACAAATAAGAAAAAGCGCTTTTATGCCAAGGAAGATCGCGATGTTGCGTCATGAAGTTGGCATAAATTTCAGTGACTTCACATATATCCTCTTGAGTAAAATCGCCGCCTTCTTTAAGTTTGGATTTGATTTGTTTTAAAGTTTCACTTAATAGGGCAGCTTGATTGTTTGAGCGGTTTTCTTTGGATGTTATATGTAGCATTTCGCCGAGGGAATAAAGAGATCGCCAAAAAATATTATGCTGTGTTTTTCCGGGATCAAGTTCGCCAGCTGCTCTTTGGAGAGAGAGAAAGAGGGCGCTGAGCTCTTTATCATTAATATCAAGTGCTGCAAGCGATCTAGCGTCATCTATCCATTTGCGTATTCCATAAAGCATTTGTGCGCGCGGGATTTTGGGTTGAAAAGCAGGCCCCAGTAAGCCGGCAGAAAGTCCGCCATCGTTTCGAGCGCCATTCCACCATGCCTGAATATTATAAGGATTTAAAAAATTGATTCTAGGCGAAACTTTGTCTAGAACCCAGCCAGGTAATCGCATAGCGTAGCGGCTGTCTTCTAAAGCTTTTGTTTTCAAAACATCAAAAAGATATTTGCCGTTACTTGGTCCAGGTGTGCTACCTAGCGCAAAACCGAGGAAAGAGAGGGCGCCAATATCAATACCAGGATACCAAGCAGCAAGTTGAATCCATGCTTGTTGTGTTGTGTATGCATTAAGTGCGCCAGAGGGCCATGCAAGCAAAACAAAAAGGCCTTCTACGACTTTTTTGGTAATCAGTTTAAGTTGTTCTCCACCCTTTTCTGCTTTAATTATTTCAGCAGGGCTAATTAAATCTCTCACAAATCGATAAATCTGTGTTGGAGAAAAAGGCGTGATGGCAACAGTGCCCATAATGCCGGCGATAATGGCCGTGATTCGAATGGGTAGACTAGTTTCCATGGTTTGTGAAAACGTCATCGCCTCAGAATTTTGCGTCAAGAGACCTGCAACGGAATTTGCAGTTAATACAAGAATAGTGGGAACTGAATTACCAATCGCAATAACGGCGCAAACACCCGCCGTGATTTCTACGATGTGAAAGTTGCGCTTGGGTTTGCTGGCATCCGCTTCTGTTGTTTCATCTTCTTCTTGATGGAAGCCGGCTGAAGCGCTATCAATTTGAGGACCACCATTGGGGGCCCTAGTTATTGCGCCATAGCCCTCCGTTCTTTCTTCGGTTTCTTCAGCTTGGCCCATGCTAACCGAAGTCGAGTCCCCACCCCCGCCTTGTTGTTGTTTTGCATAGCTTCTTGGGTCTTCATCAGAAAGGTCACGAAAATGGCTCAAATAGGTTTTCAGATCTTCTTCACTGCTTGTTCCCAGCAACCCTTCTTCAAATGCTTTAATAGCCTCTAATTGCTCTTCAGTGTATTCGGGTTTATCTTCAGCTTCTTTCTCCTGGGATTCTTTTGCATCAGAAAACCAACCATCTTCAGGGTCATATTCAGCTGATTCATCTAAAAAGTCATCAGGCGCATCAAACCAAACTTCTTCATTTTCTTGCTCTCTTGCTTGAGCTAAGATGGCCTGCGCGGCAATAGTCGCTGCGAGGATTTGTGCTGTTTGCATAAGGTTTAGAGAGTGGCTTGCGAGAAATAAAGCTAATCTTTGCCTTTCTAAATCTTGCTCCGCGCTTGTTTGTGAAAAACGCCCGGCTTCTAGTTGCGCTTGTATGGCTGCGGAAGTTGGTGGTGCTATAACAGATGCTTCTGGTCCCATTATTGTTTTCCTTTTATTATATTCGTTTATGTTATTTGGTCATCTCGCACTTGATGCAAGATCTTTTTCATTCTTGTAGGGTGGGATTTTTGCTCCGCAAAGAACCCGCCCTACAAGCTAGCTTATGCCCGCACCCAGTTGATGCGAGATCTTTTTATAGATTATCAAAAAATGTTTCTATCACTTTGAAAGCAGTTTGCGTTTCAATTTCTCTCGTACAAGTTGGGCTGGTCACATTGATTTCCGTTAAGTAATCACCAATAACATCAAGCCCCACAAAATATAATCCTTTTTGCTTTAACGTTTCACCCACGCGCTCACAAATCTTTTTATCATTTTCTGTAAGAGCTTGCGCGACACCTTTTCCGCCTTTGGCTAAGTTTGCGCGCGTTTCGCCGTCTGCAGGTATTCTTGCTAGGGCATAAGGAATAGGCTTCCCATCAATCATAGAAATACGCTTATCACCTTGCTTAATTTCATGAATATAACGTTGTGCCATAATAGCGGTTTGTTCATTGTTAGTTAGCGTTTCTAAAATAGCGCCAAAGTTCGCATCATCAAGTTTTACACGAAAAACACCTTGCCCGCCCATGCCGTTTAAGGGTTTTAAAATAATATCTTTGTGTTCTTGTAAGAAATCATGGAATAAACTTTTTTGTGAGCCTACCAACGTCGGTGGACAACATTCTGGAAACCAAGCCGTAAATATTTTTTCATTCACATCACGAATAGCTTGCGGTTTATTAATAATTCTTACACCTTGCTTTTCAACAAGGTCAAGCAGGTGAGTAAGATATAAAAAGTTTTCATCAAAAGGCGGTTCATTACGAATTAAAATAAGATCAAGCTCGCTGAGTTTAATCGTTTGACTTTTTTCTTTAGTAAACCATTTTTGTTCGTCATCAAAAACATCAAGCACATGCGTATTCGCAAAAACTTGCCCGCCTTTTAAAAAGAGATCCTGAATTTCAAAATAATGAATCACAAAGCCACGACGCTTAGCTTCAAGCAAAAGCGCTAAGCTTGTGTCTTTAGACGGTTTGATATTTTCAATAGGATCCATTACGACCCCGAGCTGTTTCGTCATTATTTTGCTGCTTTGCTCTCTAAATATTGCGTCATGTTAGAGTAGTTTTGAGCGGTCCACAAGAGAGGGTTTCGCGGGTTCTTCGTAAACTGAAAGCTAAGAGGATTGCTTAGATTGTTAATAATACCATCATGAGATGGTAAAATAATCAGGATTTACAATCTTGCCAAGGTAAAATTTCTTGAAATTACCATCTTAAAGTGGTAAATTAAGTGATCTAGAGAGATAAAAAGGGTTTTAGTGTGTCTTTTGAACGTTTAAATGAGGTATCTGACGATTTAATCACAGAGGTGGATAAACTTTCTTTTGTTCGCTCTAGGCTGTTTGATGCCCTCGCTCCTCCTAAGCAGAATGTTGTGATTCTAAAAGGTGCCAGAGGAATTGGTAAATCAACCTTGATTCAACAGTTTCTGTCGAGCCAGCAAAAAAAAGGGAATAAAGTTTTATACCTTTCGGCGGATAGCACATTATTAGACGTTGGTTTGGCTAAGTTAGCACATGAATATCAAAAACGAGGAGGTATTTATTTAGCGCTTGATGAAATTCACAAATACGATAACTGGCAGTCTGAAGTGAAAACAATTTTAGATTCATTTCCAGGTCTTAAGCTCATTGTTTCAGGGTCTTCATCGACGAATTTGGATTATGCTTCAACTGATCTAAGCAGAAGGCATATCATGCTTCATGCAAAAGGTTTAAGTTTTAGAGAATATCTTGAAAAAAATCAGGACATAAAACTGAGGTGTTACTCATTAAAAGAAATATTAACTCATCCGAAAGATATTTCTCAAACGATTATAAAAATTTTCAAAGAAAGACAGCTTGATCTATTAAGTTTTTTTAAAAAATATTTGCGAGAAGGTTATTTCCTTTCAAGGGAAAATTATGAGTTTGAGGTTCTCTATTACGATAGTTTGCTTAATACAATTAATGGCATTATAGATGTCGATTTGCCTTATGCGCATAAAGCCATTGATGGCTTAATTAAACAAAAAATTAAATTATTGCTAAAGCATGTCGCCGCGAAATGTCCGTTTACACCTAACATTTCTGAGCTTTCTAAAAGCTTAAGTATTGCTAATGATAATACACTTAAAAAGTATTTATATTATTTAAGTGAAGCTGAGGTTTTAATCAATCTATACCAAGCAAATAAGTCACATAAAGACTTTCAGCGCCCACAAAAAATATTTTTAAATAATACCAACTATGCTTATGCGTATGAAGATAATCCTGTCATTGGAACAGTGAGAGAAACGTTTGCTGCAAATTGTTTAAAGGGTCAGGGTGAACTTACAGCGCCAACCTTTGGCGATTTTTGTTTGAATGGTGAGTGGGTGTTTGAGATTGGTGGAAGATCTAAAAATAAGCGTCAGATTAAATCAGTGAAACAAGGCTATGTTTTTGCAGATGATATAACGTCAGTTGAGCATGGTAATTTACCGCTGTGGTTGCTTGGGTTTTTATGGTGATTGACTGTAAAGCAATCATGATCAAAAGCTTTATAATGAAGCGCCCGGCTACGATATTTAGTTTCAAGCAAAAGCGCTAAGATTGTGTTTTTAGGAGGGTATAGACAAGCTCAGGCCTTGGTCTGATCTTTCTTGTACTTGCGTAGCATTTGTGTAAAATACTCTCAAATATTTGCCAAAAGAATTGAGTAATAATAGGTATTAATAATGACAAAAAAACAAACAACAACAGGCGTCAGCGCAGAACAATTACACGAAATAGAGGTGCTCAGGCGCAAGCTACACAGTCATGCTAAGGAGCTTAATCGCCCTTTTTCAGCGCTAGCAAGTATTGCATTATTCCCACCCGTGCTTTGGCTATTATTATTTGATTCACGGAGCCCCTTTTATGCTATTTATCAGCAATATTTTGAGGCTTATGTAGAGGAAGCCCAACAGGAGGCTGCTGAGACTTTATTTCCTGGTACGCATGACTTAATTAACTTCACAGGTACTGCTGTAGAAAGTCTCAAAAGACTTTTCGATCCCCTTGATGAAATGCTTTCTTTACTGAGGGAAAATAGTCAGCAATATGCTGAAGAGCTCCTGCCTACTATGATGGAAGAAATGCAAGATATACTATCAATACCCGATGCTTTACGTGACAGCGCATTTATGAGAGAAAAAGTGCGTAGCATGATAGAAGAAAGAATGCGTAATTATAGTATAGAGGATCTACTGAAGCTTGAGTCAGCCAGCGAGCATGGACAAACAATTCGTTCTACGCTCATAATGGTTTTTCAGGGAATCATTGATTATACGAAGGGCGCGATAAGCATTGATCTAGAAAGCCTAAGTACACTTGAGCTTTATCAGAAATTACAACAAATAAAAATAGCAATGGGTATCTCAGTAGAGCCTCTTATCAGCGGTATTGAAAGCGCTGCAGCAAGTTTAATTGTACGTGCAAACTTTTCCAGCGTGATTATTATTCCTGAGGCTATCATTTCAATGCTGGGTGAGGTCTTTATTATTGACCGTTTGCTCATGCGCTTTTTCCCGTTGGGAGTATCCTATTACAGATTTCCATATCCCGACATACCTCTGCAGACTGAATCAAACAAGCTTACTAGTATGCAGGCACAGGCTGTTATTGATGGCGTTAAAGGATACGAGTCAGAGCTCGCACCTAAAGCTAAACGTAATACTAATATTGCACGAGCATTAATACCGCTTTTATTAGGCTTATGTTATGCCTGGAGCGATGAAGAAATGCCAGTTTATCTATGGTTAACATGGCTTAATCTGGCTTTTAGCGCCAGCATCGGTATTGTTGATGAAACCACTAATCTTATACGTTGGTGGCAATATGAATCTAGCTTAGGTGCTGCAGAAGAATGTTATACTGAAGTCTTCAGTGAATGGGCTAAAAACATTGATATTGAAAAGCAAGGCGATATTAATGATGATGAGATTAAAGTCACTTTTGCTGCGCACAGCAACCTCACCAATAAAGCAGTCCTTGATAATGTCTGCAATGTTTTGCTTAGTCAGCAATTAACCTATTCTAGAGCGCGTGATGCAATCTATTTTCCAGCAACACAATGTTTGACACCTGAACAAATGACAAATCTAGCATTAAGTTGCCAACAAGCGATTGCGCAACAAGTTGTTATTAATAATGCTGCGCAACAACTAGCTTGGTTAAGCAGTGCCGAATACCTATCAATCGATATTAAACCCGCGTTTAAAAATGATTTTTTAAAAACATTTGAGGTTTCATTAACATGCCCTAGTGAGCTGGCGGCAACTGCGCGTAATGTAGTTCAGTTATATGATAATGCTATTATTGAAGATAGTTCGCCTGGGGGAGATGTTACTTTCAATTTTAGTGTATCTGATGCTCTATCCAACGAGCAATGCTGTAAGTGCATGGCTGCATTGCAGCAGGAGCATAAGCAATATTCCTTGAAAGAAACTGAACGTGTACGAAGGGCTGAAATTCCAGTGACGACCGATACATCAAGTAGTGGTAGAGTCAGAGCAGTTGCGGCCGCCGATTTGCGCAAGGTAATTCCAGAAGTAGAGGTTAGTAACGCAAAAGAATTGCCAGTCTATGGCCCGCATCGTTGTATGCGAATAGAAGGCTTAACCAACCACTTTGCCTTTTTTAAAGATTATTCAATTCTTCCTAATGATGAGGGCATCCGAAAGCGCTTCCACGATATCATCGCAATGGCGCCTAAAAAAGTTAAACAAGAAGGTGAGCAAGGTCTTGTTTATGAGGAAAATAAAATTCACTCATCTTTATCTTCTAAAAAACAAGCCTCATTTGAAGCATCATTAGCCGCTAAGCCAAAAGGCCATCAATATGGCGACATGCGTATATTTGCCAGAAAAATGACGCCAGAAGAGATAAAGGCTGAAGGATTGCAGTATGAATTGCCTGAGAATGCTGTTGTGCATAATTTTTGTGAGTTTAAGTGGAGAACGCATTAGAGAAGGGTCAGCACCCTGTGGGGCGCTTACCTCGACACTTCAAAATCGGACGCTTTTAAAACGATCAACATGCTGGATATTGACTCAATGCTAAGGCACAATACGCACAATTAAATCAACCGAGGAAAAACTATGTGGTTCTTTTTGTGGATTTTGGCTGAAATAGCCGTCTTTATTATCGTTGGTAGCTGGATTGGGATTGGTTGGACGCTTTTGTTGATTGTGGCAACGACGGTATTCGGTTTTGCACTTGTTCGAACTGAAGGTTTAAAAACAATGCAAAAAATGCATGCAGCAATGCGCCAAGGCGGTGTTGCGCCGGCGATGGCGGGGGCGAATAGTTCGATTGTGATGCTTGCGGGGATGTTTTTAATTATTCCTGGGTTTATTTCTGATTTATTTGGGCTTTTGTTGCTCATTCCTGGCGTACGTCATGTTGCTGTTAAGCAGATGAGGAAATCTGGCGTCCGCTTTCAGAATATTAATCAACCGCCGCCATCTCAGACTCGCCGCGAGCCGGCTAATGATAAGACGATTGAGGGTGAGTGTTGGGAAGATGATAATAAAAATCCTCCTGAAGATAAAAAATAGATCGTAGGGTGGGTTCTTTGCGGAGCAAAAATCCCACCATCGGGAACATCCAAAGTGGCGGGATTTTTGCTCCGCAAAGAACCCGCCCTACACCATGTTTATGCAATAAGCGCTGGAAATAAAAGCCTATATTTCAAACCATTACCCAAGCAACATAAAAAACTTTCCCTATACACTTGAGGTTTGCTAAATAACCCCCATTATTTAACCCGAGAGCCAATAGGTGGCTCACAAGAATTTTATCAAAGGAGATTAAATTATGAGCTTTCGTCCATTACACGATCGAGTGTTGATTGAGCGAATCGAGGAAGAAGTCACAAGTGGTGGCATCGTGATTCCTGATAACGCTAAAGAAAAACCAAGCCGCGGAAAAGTGATCGCGACGGGTAAAGGTAAAAAATCTGAGTCAGGTGAAACATTAGCGCTTGATGTTAAAACAGGTGATGTCGTGTTGTTTGGCAAATATGCCGGAACAGAAGTGAAGATCGATGGTCAAGAGCTTATCGTGATGCGTGAAGAAGATATTATGGGTGTTGTTGAAGCATAATTCAGCAAAAAACAGGAGATAAAGAGTATGCCAGGTAAACAAGTTGTATTTAAAGATCAAGCGCGTCAGCGTATGTTAGCAGGTGTTAACATTCTTGCTGATGCAGTTAGAGTAACGATGGGTCCTAAAGGCCGTAACGTTGTTATTGAGAAATCATTCGGTGCACCAACAATCACTAAAGATGGTGTGAGCGTTGCAAAAGAAATCGATTTAGAAGACAAGTTAGAAAACATGGGCGCACAGTTAGTGAAAGAAGTTGCTTCACAAACATCTGATGCTGCCGGTGATGGAACAACAACGGCAACAGTCTTAGCACGTGCATTTGTTGTTGAAGGTATTAAAGCTGTTGTTGCGGGTATGAACCCAATGGATATCAAACGTGGTATCGATAAAGCGGTTACTGCTGCTGTTGCAGAGCTTAAAAAGTTTTCAAAACCTTGCACAGATCACAAAGCGATTGCGCAAGTTGGAACAATTTCTGCAAATACAGATACAGCGATCGGCGACATCATTGCTGAAGCAATGGAAAAAGTTGGTAAAGAAGGTGTGATCACCGTTGAAGAAGGTTCTGGTTTAGATAACGAACTTTCGGTTGTTGAAGGTATGCAATTCGACAGAGGTTACTTGTCACCTTACTTTACAACTAACCAACAAAACATGTCAGCTGAATTAGAAAACCCACGCATCTTAGTGGTTGATAAGAAAATTTCTAATATCCGTGATATGTTGCCAACGCTTGAAGCGGTTGCAAAATCAGGTCAGCCATTATTAATTATTGCTGAAGATGTTGAAGGTGAAGCATTAGCAACGTTAGTTGTGAATAACATGCGCGGCACTGTTAAAGTTTGTGCGGTTAAAGCACCAGGCTTTGGCGATCGTCGTAAAGAAATGCTTGCTGATATTGCTACATTGACAGGCGCTAAAGTGATTTCTGAAGAAATTGGTTTGTCACTTGAAAAAACGACGATTGATGATTTGGGTACAGCGAAACGTGTTGTGATCACGAAAGATGATACAACAATGATTGATGGCGCAGGCGATGTGAAAGAAATTGAAGCACGCATTAAACAAATCCGCGGACAAGTTGAAGAAACGTCTTCTGATTATGATCGTGAAAAACTTCAAGAACGTTTAGCAAAACTTGCTGGCGGTGTTGCTGTGATTCGTGTAGGTGCTGCAACTGAAATCGAAATGAAAGAAAAGAAAGCGCGCGTTGAAGATGCATTACATGCAACGCGTGCAGCGGTTGAAGAAGGTGTTGTTGCCGGTGGTGGTGTTGCATTAATTCGTGCAATGCAAGCCATTAAAGAAGTCAAAGGTGATAACCATGAACAAGATATGGGTGTTGCAATTGCTCGCACGGCAATGGAAGCGCCACTTCGTCAAATCGTTGATAACGCTGGCGCTGAAGCTTCAGTTGTTTTAGCGAAAATTGTCGATGCAAAAGGAAGTTATGGTTTCGATGCTTCAACTGGCGAGTTTGGTGACATGATTGATCTTGGTATTCTTGATCCTACAAAAGTAACACGTACAGCGTTACAAAATGCAGGTTCAATTGCAGGCCTTATGTTAACAACGGAATGCATGATTGCCGACTCACCTAAAGAAGAAGCTGTAGATGCCGGCGGTATGGGCGGCATGGGCGGTATGGGTGGAATGGGCGGCATGGGAGGCATGGGCGGAATGATGTAATTCTGCTTTAACTTTCATAAAGTTTATTTCACAAACCCCGCATACGCGGGGTTTTTTTTAATAAAATAATTGTGCTATTCCCCAATAATCGCTACGCTCTAACATAACGAAAACCCAAGAAAAAGGTTCCCTAAAAGAGCCTGAAAGGTTCAAAGAATTTAGCCCAGGGTAAGGCGAAGCCGCAGCCGCAGCCGAAGGGTGAAGGTAATTAGTGCATCCAGATAGCGCAAAATAGGAGAATGAGAAATGCAAACAGTCATGATCGCAGGCGCAAGCCGAGGAATAGGTTTAGAATTTGCAAAACAATATGCAAAAGAAGGTTGCCATGTCATAGCAACATGCCGCTCACTAGAAAGCGCACCTAAATTAGAAGCGCTTTCGAAAGAGTATTCAAATATTAAAATCGAATTCCTTGATGTGACTTCTGAAGAACAAGTTAAAGCTTTGGCAAATAAAACCGAAACGCCGATTGATTTACTGATTATCAGCGCAGGCATTATGGAGCCAAGAATTTCAATCGAAGATTACACTAAAGAAAATATCATGCATAAATTTGAAGTTAATGCAGTGGGGCACTTTTTGGTGGCACAAGCTTTTTATCCGCATGTAGCCAAAAGTCAGTTAAAGCAAATAGCAGCAATAACAAGTCGAATGGGTTCAATTAAAGATAATACTAGCGGTTCAAAATATGCTTACCGTGCAAGCAAGGCGGCTCTTAATGCCATCATGAAAAGTTTTGCCTATGATTTAAAAGACAAAGGAATCCATGTTAGTATATTGCATCCGGGGCCAGTTAAAACAGACATGACTCGCAAAAATGGAACACTTACCGCAGAGGAAAGCGTTAAACGTTTGCGTCATATTCTAGAAAAGGCACCAGAACAAGAAACAGGTTTATTTCATAGTCACGATGGAAGTTTGTTACCATGGTAAGATTTTTATTAATATGCTTTGCGGCATTGCTTGCTGTCACCATCATTTTTGCAAATGCACCGCAAGCAGTTAATGCGCCTAGAGTTCTTCGTCACGCAAAACAACTTCCATCACAGGGGACGCTATCTTTTCAGCATGACTATGTTTATTTAAAAGTGAATGATCAGTATATTAATAGCCTTTACCCCTCCTTGTTAACTGATGTAAAGAATAATACCTGCATGAGAAAGCCGGGCAATAGTGTCGGCGCCCATATTACACTTGTAGAAAGTGGCAGGCTTAAACATAAGGATTGGGAAAAATTACGAAGCCTAAATGGGCGCGATTTTGATTTTCAAATAACAAACATTAATAAAGTTAAGTTTTCACATTTTCGAGGTGATCGTCACTACACAAAGGTTTATTATTTTCTAACACTAAAATCCCCTGAGCTTGAAAAAACACTTAAGCATCGCGGGGTTGCTAAGTATCTCACAAAAGAGCCGCTGCACATCACTATTGCAAAATCTAGACAAGTTAACGGTATGTGCGCACGATAATTGTAGGGTGGGTTCTTTTGCGTAAGCAAAAAATCCCACGCATTCTGATTTTGCGTTAATGGGTAGAAAGTTATTTTATGAATGAAAAACACAGAGCAAAAAAAAGTTTAGGCCAAAATTTTCTAAAAGATGAAAATATCATCGCGCAAATTATTCAATATGTTTCACCAGGAAAAAGTCAGCACTTTATTGAGGTGGGCCCGGGTTTGGGGGCGCTTACAAAAGCTATTTTACCCTTTGTAGGTAGCTTAGATGCAATTGAATTCGATAAAGATGTTATACCTGAATTAGAGAAAGCATGTAAAGAAAAGGGCGTTTTACGTATTCATCAAGCGGATGCGTTGAAGTTCGATTTCTCTACCTTAATTAAAGGCGCCGACAAAGCGCGAGTCATTGGTAATTTGCCTTATAATATTTCAACCCCCTTGCTTTTTCACCTGATTACTTTTTCAAAAAAAATTCAAGACATGCATTTTATGCTACAAAAAGAAGTTGTTGACAGAATATGTGCTTCTTTAGGGACGAAGCGCTATGGGCGGCTTACAGTGATGTTGCAATATTATTGCAAAGCTGAATTTTTGTTTGAGGTCCCGCCTGAAGCCTTTACACCTAAGCCAAAAGTTGATTCAGCTATTTTGCGGCTTGTGCCCTACGACAGGCCACCCTATCCTGCAAAAAACATGGAGACGCTTTCAATTGTTGTAAGAACAGCATTTAATCAAAGGCGGAAAACACTGCGAAACACGCTTAAATCAATTATTTCTGAAGAGGAATTGCAAGCTTTAGGTATCGATCCAAAACAAAGGCCGGAGCAAACGAGTTTGAAAGCTTTTGTTGATATTGCTAACTTTAAAGAGGCGCTGTAATGGTTTTTGAAAAATCTATGTGGCAAACAGTATTGGAAATATTTGTTTTTCCGCCCGCTTTAAATATCGCCTTAATTATCATTGCGCTTATTTCAATGAAGTTTTATTTTCGTTTTTCAGTATTTTTAATTATTCTCTCGCTGGTTTTGCTTTATGTTTTTTCGATTAATGTTGTCGCTTCTAATTTAGCTAAAGGCTTAATTAAGTATCCGGTTATCACTGCATCAAGTGTTAAAAAATATCCCAGCGCAAAAGCTATTGTTGTGCTCTCGGGTGGTAATTCTTTTGCAAGCAGGCCTTATAATTTACAGCGCCTTGAAGCAGCTGTTTTAGTGCAGAAACTTACAGGTTTGCCTATTCTTACTAGCGGACATCCTGGGGCGGCTTCTATGAAAAATATTTTGGAAGATGAGATGGGCGCGAAAGTTCAATATGTCGAAGATAAAAGTAAAACAACATGGCAAAACGCTATTGCCTCTACAGCTATATTAAAAGAGCATAATATAAAATCATTTTATTTAGTCACGAATAGTTGGCACATGAAAAGAGCTATGTGGGCCTTTAAGAAGCAAGGCTTAGATCCCATACCTGCTCCAACTGACAGCGGTGTTAGGCAAATAAAGTATGACCGTTATAGAAATTGGTTGCCTAATTCTTCCGCGCTTGCTATTTCAAATTTTTCACTTCATGAATATATTGGTAGTCTTTATTATCGTTGGAAATATTAAATGAGCACATATGTTATAGGTGATGTTCAAGGCTGTTATTCAGCACTACGACGCCTTTTAGAAAAAATACACTTTGATGATAAAAAAGATGTTCTTTGGTTCGTGGGAGACTTAATCAATCGTGGTGAAGATTCACTTTCAACGTTGCGGTTTATAAAAAGTTTAGGCGATAGACAAAAGTCTGTTTTAGGCAATCATGATTTACACTTGCTTGCAACGGCCAATGGTGTTCGGAAGCCAAGCAAAAGAGACACGTTTGATGCCATTTTAAAAGCGAATGATAGAGAAGAGTTGCTGGATTGGGTAAGGCATTTGCCACTTTTGCATATTGAAGGAAAAAACATTTTAGTTCATGCCGGGATTTATCCTTGGTGGAGTCTTGAAATAGCAAAGGCATGTGCAAAAGAAGTTGAAAAAACACTAAGAAGTGAAAAGTATCATGACTTATTAAAAGATATGTATGGTAATGAGCCCAGCCAATGGGATGATCATCTTCAGGGCATAGATAGACTACGTTTTATTGTTAATGTATTCACTCGAATGCGGTTTTGTGATACGTTTGGTAGAATGGATTTAACATATTCGGGAGCGCCAGGAAGTCAGCCGGAAGAATTAATACCATGGTTTAATTTGCCAATGGAGCTTGATAGTTCATATACTATTTATTATGGCCATTGGGCGGCACTAGACGGAAGCACAGGTATTTCAAATCGTATTGCACTTGATACCGGTTGTGTTTGGGGAAATAAACTGACAGCCTATTGCATTGAAAATCAAAGCTACTATAGCGTGGAAAGCAAATGAACTATAAAGAAGTCAACACTGAACTTGAAAATTTGAATCTAGACCGATCCATTTCACAACTGCATGGCGAAATAGCTGCATGGCTGTGTATTCATCAACAAGAGTCAACGCAATGGATTGAAGATTTATTGCCGGGTTGCTCAATGTCATCGACACTTGAAATTTTATATGATTCAACCAGCGCAGAATTAAAATCTGATGATTTTAATTTAGAACTATTACTTCCTGTCGATGAAGAGCCGCTAGAGATTCGTGCACAAGCGCTAGCCGAGTGGACACAAGGGTTTTTGGATGGTTTAGGCCACGTCAAAGACGATTGTTTAAAAAACCCTGAAATAGAAGCCACTATCGTGGATATCAGTCATATTTCAGAATTGGATTATGAAACACTTGAAGAGGATAACGATTCAGAGACAGCATTTGTCGAAATAGAAGAGTTTGTGAAAGTCGCTGTTCTTTTTATTTACACAGAAATTCGAGGCCCACAAGATCGAGACGATCAAGACGGCGCTTCGGGTAATGAAACTATTCACTAGTTAAACCCACGCCACTCCTGAACCTTCTTGAAAGGTAAAAAAAATCCCGGATCAAGTGCGGGATGATAGCTTGATTATCATTTTACTGGGAGCAAGAAGACTTCAAAAGGGGGAAAAACTATTGGCTCAAGCCTTAATTCTAGGTTAGAGTAAGCCCATCCTTTTTATACACACAAAAGGCTTTTTATCTGCTCATCAATCATTAGGGAGGAAATAATGAAAAGGGGATTTAAATTATCATTAATTACTGCAGGCTTATTAGCGGGTTCGGTCGCAATGGCTGCAGGCACACCAGAATTAGCACCAACACAATGGTATCCAATGTATGCATCTTTAGGTTTTTCTTATCCATTCGTGAAGGGGAATAGCACTAAAGGAAACCTTGAAACATCGGATGAAGCATCTAATGTTAATGCTTACATTAAAGGAAGTAATATCGATTATAGTTCTTTCTTGTCACCTAGCCTTGCTTTAGGCTGGAGAATTGATCGCTTCTTTTCTGTTGGATTGTTTTATTCTCAAATTCAAACAGATCTTCAACCAGACCCAACAGTGACTAATTCAACAGGAATTGAACGTTTGTCATTTAGATCAGATATGAAAATTGATCGCTTAATGGTGCAGGGTTTTGCGAATTGGTACCATGCGTTCACAATTGGAAAAGTACCTTTTACGCCATTCCTAGGTATCGGATTAGGTGGCGCGCATATTTCAGTTAAAAACGCCCAGCTAACTTATGATAGCGGTGAAAACAGCAATAATGTTGAAACAAATGGTCGGTGGAACTTTGCATATAGCGGTGAAGTTGGTTTAACAGCAAGCGCATCTTCGCATGTCGATATTTCACTAGGTTTCCGTTATGTTTACCTTGGTAAGTATAAGTCTGGTACTACGCTTGTTGAATCTACCAATACAATGAAGCAAGCGGTAAGTGCTAAGCTTTATGCTTATGAGCCTAATGTGAGTGTTGCTTACAAATTTGGTTGATCACCTTGATGTAAATGTCATCCCGGCCTTGAGCCGGGATTTTTTTGCTTTTTACTCTAGCCCGCTATGTCTTAGCAAGTGCCCAACTTCAGGTTCGCGGCCCCTAAATCGTTTAAATAAATTCATAGCCTCATCAGATCCGCCCTGCGAAAGAATATGATTTAAAAAGTCACTGGCAGTTTCTGAATTAAAAATGCCTTCTTCTTCAAAGCGCGCAAAAGCATCACAAGATAAAACTTCAGCCCATTTATAGCTGTAATAACCTGCTGCATAGCCGCCTGCAAAGATATGAGAAAAGCTATGTTGAAAGCGATTAAATTCCGGCGGCATAATGACAGCAATTTCTTCCCTGTTTTTATTGATAAAAGTTTGGATATCTTCTTTGCTGTTAATGTTGTTTTGTTGATGCAGCTCAAAATCAAAAATAGAAAACTCTAATTGTCTTAACATACCCAAACCTGCTTGAAAGTTTTTAGCTTCAATTAGTTTATCAAGCATAGCGCCAGGAAGTGGCTCCCCTGTTTTATAGTGTTTTGAAAAAAGAGGAACAGCTTCTTTTTCCCAGGCCCAGTTTTCTAGAAACTGACTAGGTAGCTCAACCGCATCCCAAGGAACGCCGTTAATACCTGAGACACTTGAATATTCAATATTGGTAAGCAAATGATGTAAGCAATGCCCTGTTTCATGAAAAACAGTCACAACCTCATCATGCGTCATTAAGCAAGGCAAGCCTTCTTTTGGCTGTGAAAAATTACACGTTAAATAAGCAACGGGTGTTTGGAGTTTATCGTCAATGGTTTTTCTGTGAAGAATGCATTCATCCATCCATGCGCCACCACGTTTGTTAGCTCTTGCATAGAGATCTGTATAAAAGCGCCCAATTAACTGTTTGTTTCGATAGATAGCATAAACGTTAACATCTTTATGCCAAGTATCAACGCCATCTACTTTTTCAATTTGAACGTTGTAAAGTTTTTCAATAATAGAAAATAAACCCTGCATAACGGCAGGCTCAGGAAAATAAGGCCTTAAATCTTCTTGCGAAATATCAAATAATTGTTGTTTTAATTTCTCTGAATAATAAGTGAGATCCCAAGCATTAATTTCATCATGCCCCGATGTTTTTTTAATAAAATCTTTTAATTCGGTAAGTTCTTTTTTTGCAAAAGGCTTTGTATGTTTAGCTAAGTCATGCAAGAAAGTATTGACTTGATTAGGCGTATCAGCCATTTTTGTGGCGAGTGAATACTCAGAATAATTGTTAAATTCTAAAAGTTCAGCAAGTTCTTTACGTATCTTTAGAATTTCAAGCATAACACCACTGTTATCCCATTTCCCTGCATTAGGGCCTTGATCAGAAGCGCGAGTGCTATACGCTTTATAAAATATTTTTCTTAAATCCGCATTATCTGAGTAACTCATCACAGCGTAATAAACAGGGAAATCCAAGCTTAAAACCCAACCTTCTAGGTTCTTTTCTTTAGCAGTGACTTCTGCTTGATGAATCGTCATTTCAGGCAAGCCTTTTAATGCTTTTTTATCTATTACATGATGTTGCCAATGATTCGTTGCATCTAAAACATTATTTTCAAATTGTGTTGTAAGTTCGACAAGTCGTGTCTGTAATTGTTCATATTGTTTTTGTTTGTCTTTATTTAAATGAACCCCCGCTAATTTAAAATCACGTAATTCATTTTCAATGGCTTTTTGCTGCGCAGCATCTAAGCTTGAAAATTCTTCGCTTGTCGAAATTTGTTCAACAGCTTCGAAAAGACTTTTATTCTGAGAAATCTCCGTGTAATACTTGGTAAGTTCTGGTAACGCTTTTTGATAGGCCTCTCGAAGTTCGGGTGAATTCATAACACTATGAAGGTGCGATACAGGCGACCAAGCTTTATGTAAACGATCCTGCATTTCTTCAAGTGGTGCAATGAGATTATCCCAGGTAAAGCTTTTTTGTTTGAGTAATTTTGCTAATTCATTCCTGTTTTCGGTTAATACCGTTTTTAATGCAGGTGCAATGAGTTCAGATTTGATTTGACTAAAAGGGGGAAGGTCTTGGTAATCACATAAAGGGTTGTTCATTCAGTAAGCTCTTTATTTGTTGTATAAAGAGCTTATTGTATAGAGCTTTGCTTAAGATGCAACGAGGCCGCGTTTGGCGCCGCGCCTTGCTGCATCTGCGTAACTTATTTCTCTTGGTGCGGGTTGAAAGTAGCCAGCATTCGCAGGGCCTGTCACAGCACTCGGTCGTTCAATTTCGTATTTTGTATCAAGCGCTTTTTTTATAGCTTCAAGTTTGGAAATGATGCTTTTATCAAGGTCTATACCCTCCTGTTGGAGGTGATTGAGTAATAATGTAAGTTGGCCTTTGTTAGCAAGAGGGTTTGTGCCTAAGATGGGCGCACCCTTTGTGGGCACCGTATTGGCCTTTACTTGGAAAAGGTTTTTGAAGTAAATCCTCTTATCCTTAGGGTCATAGACAATATTATTTCTTATTATGTTGGGCAGGGCATAGCCTTCCTTTGCCAATTTGTAGAGCTCATCTAATAAAGCTTTAACTATCGGAAGAGATGTATTATTTGGGGGTAATTGATTAAAAGTAAAAGCTGAAGTTGACCAAGGGAGAGGTAGGGTATTATTTTGTATTTGTTCTAGTCTTGATATTACTTCATCAAGCTTTGGGCGTTTATTGGGATCATAGTGCGTCATATCAGAGCAAAGCTTGCTTAAGTGGTAAGTTGCCTTATTAGAAAGTTCTATTTTACTGTTTATCTGCGTCACCCGATCAAGCATCACACCTAAGGAGAAAATGTCTTGCTCGTAAGTAACGGGTTTATCAAGGTCTGCTTCAGGTGGGAAATAAGAAGCCCACCTGACATCGCTTAGCTTTCCTTCTTTTTTAGAAAGGTCATAATCAACAAAAGCGAGATTACGTAGAGCTTTATTTAAAACTATATTTTGCTCCTTAATATCTCCATGACACAAGCCTTTACTATGCAGGTCTTTTTTTAGTGTTTTAGCCGCAGCAAAGAAGAGCTTGATAAGCTCGTCACCATCGACAGGTCGATACTTAGCAAGCGTAATGTTGCCTAGATTTGGCATGACAAGGAAAGCTGGTTGTAAGTCTTTTAAGCCTGTAAAAAAGGCAAGCCTTTTATCGCCGGTTTCGCTGCCTGATACGAGCTGTGGGTAGACTTCACACATATGCTCATAAGCATTTGAAGCAACGGTTTTATATGCGTCTTCTGTGAAAGTATAAATTTTTCCGACAATGTCGGAAGGTTTCCCGTCCACAAGTAAAGTAAAAACCTTGCCAAAAACACCTTCTCCTAAGCTTTTTCCTGGCGTATAAATTTTTGTGTTTTTTTTGCCGTCTTCGGCTGTAAAGCTTACAGTAAGGGAGATAAATTTATAGTGGGTATATTTCTTGTCTTTTTCATGCTCGTGAAAGGTTTCTGTTGTATAGGTATAATGACGCTCTTCAATAGTTCTTTCATAGTGTATTTGTTTTGTCATAGTATAGCCTTTTTATTATTGCATTGTTAGAGCGCTTGAGGGTGTCTGTTCGATTTCCTGTTCAGGGAAAAAACAGCGGAATTCATCCATTTTGGAATGATCGATCATGGTATTCCAGTCTTCAGTTATTTTTGGGTGCTCTTCTGAAGCCGATAGAACTTTTGAACGTATGTTAGGAAACTGTGCGTGTAATTTAGTAACGCCAATGTTGATAATGCTCCATCGAACTTTATCTGAAATATCTAAAACTTTTTTATGCTTTAATAGAAACTGAGAAAGCTTGCTACTTTGGGTTGCTATATCAGAAGGAGATAAAAGTTTATTGATAGCCGTTACTTGAAAAAATAAAGGAGAAGAGTTGGAAACAGGAAGCCTTTTTAGTTGGGATAGATTCTGTTTTACAAGCTTAGGCTGCTTTGATCTAGCCTGAACATCCCAGAAGTGGGCAAAGTAGACGTTCCCTGAAGGTGTTATTTTTATATTGCTATTTTCTAGATCAGGCAGGGTAAAGCCAGCGTAAGCTAGGGCTTCAAGTTTATTGAGAACCTTGGGTAAAGAGGTTTGCTGTTCTTCAGAAGAAAGCTCTTCCCATGATTTAGATTCTTCGAATTTTCTGCGAGGCTTTTGGTTTTTAATTTCCTCTAGACGGGCGATAACTTCAGATAATTCAGGGCGTTTTTCTGGGCGTGGATCCTGCATTCGTGTCGCAAGTTGACTTAAGGCATATTGAGCGTCAGGCAAAAGCTGAATTTTTTTAGCCAAATCAAATATCATGACGCCAAAAGAGTAAATATCTTGTTTGGTGTTTGCTGGTGTTGTTTCTGGAGCATTGAATTCTTGCAACTGCGATGTATAAATAGTTTCATCCGTCTTTCGGCTTTTGTCAAAATCGAGGATATAGGCTTTCTTTTTTTCACGGTGATATAAGAAATTATCGTATTTAAGATCTCCGTGAACGGTGTTTCTTTTGTGACAGTGTTTTTTTAATGTTTTACCGCAGGCAATAAGCATATCAATAAAGTCCCCTTCGTCGTTGAAGGTAATATACACAGGAGGAAGGCCTGGAAAAAAGCGGGTTAGTATGGCTGAAGGAGAGCTGTTTTCTTTTCCGGGAAAAAAAGCAGCTGAATTTTCAGCGTAGGCTAGTCGGTGGTGCTTAGCCGCATTTTCTGCAACATCTAAGACTTGTTGAGAGAGTGAAGTGTAGCATTTGCATGCAAGGGTTTTCTGCCCTCCTTCTTCTTGAAGAAGGTAAACATGCCCTAAAGAACCTTCGCCTACCTCTCTTAAGCAGTTGAATATCTTTGTTTTTCCTTTAAACGTTGCGGTAATAGAGGTGACTTGATAGTAGTCGCTATAGTCGCTCCGTCTATAGTAGCTCTTAATATTTGCTGTTAATTCAGCTCCGCGAAAGGTTGTTGCTAGTTTAAGAGTATCTGGCATCTTGGTATTCTTATTGTTGTGAAATTTGTGTGAATTATAAACAAAGACCAAGAGGTTTGAAAGCGACTTAACTTGTAGGAATATGCTTACAGTCGAGCTGATTGAATCCTTTTCCTCTTAAGCGCATAATGGCGCCACTTAAGAAAAAGAAAGTTGATAGATGATGGTTAAATTAATACTTGCAGAAGCGCTGCACCGTTTTGCTGATGGTAATGATGCTCTTATGCTTGATATCAATAATCTCAATGAATTGCCTGAGCAGCTAAAGGCTTCTCATGCTTCTTTATATAATGCGCTCTTTTCAGAAGGCTCCCTGCATCCCTATGTTAGGTTTTATCTTAATGATCAGATGCTTCCCCAAGATTGTTCAGAGTCTTTTGCTTTTAAAGAGAATGATGTTATTGAATCCATTGTTGCAGTTTCAGGCGGTTGATTAACATGATGGAACTTTCAGAAGAAGAGTTAGAGCGATACAGTCGACATTTCTCTGTTAAAGATTTTGGACTTGAGGGTCAAAAGCAATTAAAGCAAGCTTCTGTTTTATGTGTTGGTGCCGGTGGTATTGGCTCCCCCGTCTTATTATATTTGGCCGCTGCAGGAGTTGGCCATATTGGTATTATTGATTTTGATCAAGTTGAGTTATCGAACCTTCAACGGCAAGTGCTTTTTAATGCTGATGATCTTGGAAAAAATAAAGCGGTTATTGCGAAAGAAAAATTACTAAAGTTAAATTCTAACCTTGTTTGCAAGACTTACTCTGAAGGGCTAACTTTAGAAAACGCAAAATCTATTATTTCAAACTATGATCTCGTGCTTGATGGTTCAGATAATTATCCTACGCGCTATTTAGTGAATGATGTTTGTTGTGCGCTTAATAAACCCTTTATTTCAGCAAGTATCTTTCAAATGTCAGGACAGTGGGGGCTTTTTAATGATCAAGGTTCAGCTTGCTTTCGATGCCTTTTCCCTGCGCCGCCTGAAGAAAACATTATTCCCAATTGTGCGGAGGCGGGCGTCTTAGGTATCTTGCCAGGCCTTGTTGGAAACTTTGCTGCGCTTGATGTGATTAAGTTTTTTGTGATGAAAGAGTATATTCAATTGAATACGCTTAATACGTTTGACGCGAAAAATTTAAAGCTTCAATCATTTGTTTTTGAAAAAAGCAAAACATGCTCTGCTTGCGTTAATAAGCAAATTATTTTAGAAAACAATAAAAAGGAAGACCCTGCTATGTTTGAAAATATTTCTGTTAACGAATTAAAAGCGATGATGGATAAAAAAGAAGACTTTTTATTGCTCGATGTTAGGCAAGATTGGGAGCGTGAATTAGCTGTAATTAATGATTCTAAGCATGTTCTTCTAGATAAAATTTCAGAAACAAATTTAGAGATTGATTTTAATAAGAAAATCGTATTGTATTGTAAGGTGGGCGGAAGAAGCGCCGCAGCAGCTGAGATTTTGATAAAACGAGGCTGGAAGCACTGTTACAATTTGCAAGGAGGCATCATTGCTTGGGCAAGAGAAATTGATCCAACAATGAAAACGTATTAATGAGCCAATTAAAACACTTGATGGGAACCGTGCGGGCACGACTCCCTGAAGAAACACTTGAGTGCATACAGCCTTATATTAAAAAGGCGGGTATTACTCGAATAGCCGATATCACGCGTCTTGATGACCTTGCTTTGCCTGTTTATACTTGTGTGCGTCCGCTTTCAAAGAATCTTTCAACCTCGCAGGGCAAAGGTTTAACTTCATTGCTGGCTCAATGCAGCGCCTATATGGAAGGTATCGAACATTACTACGCTGAAAGTATTGTAATTAAAAAAAAGAGCGCCTATGTAAAGCTTAAAAATAAAGAAGCCATTCATCCCGAGCGTTTTTCTAGAGGGAGTCTTTTTTGCGAAGATCTTGGCTTGGTTGAATTCAATTGGTCAGAAGTTTTTAGTTTGACGAATGAAGATAAAAAACTTATTCCTGCTGAAATACTTCATTTTGATTTAACTGATTCAAGAAGCAATTCAGCCTATTTCAATAAAACATCAACAGGGCTTGCTTCTGGCAATACTTATCTTGAGGCGGTTATGCATGCGTTGTTTGAAATCATAGAGCGGAATGCTTTGTGGTGTTTCGCTCAATGCGATCTTCATGAAAAAAAACAACGGACTTTAGATGTTAATACAATCAATAGCCCTGAGATTAAGAAAATTATTGACAGCTTACAGGCTAAACGCATTCAATTATTATTTTATGATGTGATGAATGATTTTGGCGTTCCTGCTTTTCAATGTATTATCTCCGATGAGTATTCTGTTCGGCAAGTGGGTAATTTTAGTGGGTCAGGTGCTCACTTTGATAAAGAAGTTGCGTTGCTTAGGGCTTTAACAGAAGCGGTTCAATCACGGCTAACTTATATTTCAGGTTCTCGTGATGATGTGCTGCCTGGGCAATATCAGCGTGTTTGGTCAAAGTTAAGTAGTGCAAAAAATAAAGATTTTGCAGCGATTGATTCGGTTATCTTTCATTCTTTTGACGATATTTTTAAAAAACTGAAAAATATCTTTGGCGCCAATGGTTATGAGGCGCTTTGTTATCGACATACCAATGAAGGCGATGCAATAAGTGTTGTTCATTGCGTTGTTCCGGACTTACCCTTATGAGTTGCGATATTATTGTTTTTTTAGGGCCAACCATGTCGCATCAAGAAGCAAAAGCGATATTGCCGGATGCTTGCTATCACGATCCCATTAGATGCGGTGATATTTTTCGTGCTTTGAGATTAAATCCAAAAACGATTTTAATTATCGATGGTTATTTTGAAGAAACAGCGGCTGTTTGGCATAAGGAAATTCTTTTTGCTTTAAGCCAAGGTGTTAATATTATTGGTGCCAGTAGTATGGGCGCTTTGCGAGCTTCTGAGCTTTATGAATATGGTATGCATGGCATTGGAAAGATTTTTGAGCTTTATAAGCAAGGAAAAATTATCGGTGATGATGAAGTTGCGGTTATTCATGATGATCAATATATTTCTGATGTAACCCCTTTAGTTAGTGTGCGAATTATTTTAGAAAAAGCTATTAAAGAAAAAGTTATCGATGATTTTTTAGCAAATAATATTATTAATCGACTCCAGTTTCAGCCTTACTTTAACAGGTCTATTTTTAAGGTTATTGAAAATTACCCTGAGCTTAATAGCTGGCTTGCAGAGAACTATTTTGATCAAAAGTTAGAGGATGCAAAAGAAGCGTTGCAATATGTGACGAATATAAATGAAAGTAAAGTGAAGAAAATAAAATTTCCCATAACTATTTTCACCAAGCGACTGTATAGAGAGATAAGTGCTACACCTTTTAAGAAAACTTACGATTGGTTGGGTGATGAGCTGGCGATTAAAAAGCTTGTTGATGAAAATAAGCTTATTTCTCATTTGGCAAAGTTATTGCAGCTTTATTACAACGTTATGGGTGAAGAATTTAAGCGTATTGATGGTTCATTTGATAAAGATTATATCAACTTATTTAAGCTTTATTTCAATGCGCCACAGACAGCAGTGCTTGAAAGGCTCGCCTACCTTTTTTCTGAAATCATGGGTGCCTTAGAGGAGAAGCATACTATGCTCTCATTAGAGTACCAACAAAGTTATGCTAATGCTTTTCGCCGCCAATATAAACTTTTTGATTTTGATTCAACGCAAGCTTATTTTGCTAAAGCTGATATTTTAGATGCTTCATCCATTAAAATAACTTTTTTTATTCTTGCCCATTATCATTATTTAATCGAAGAAAATGCAGTTGATCTTTTAAAGATTGAAACAAGCATGGATATGGCGCCATGGCTTGCAAGAGCTGTTGCGATTGCTTAGTGTAGGGTGGGTTCTTTTGTGAAGCAAAAAACCCCACCCTATAGGCTACCAGTATCGTCATTCCCGCGGAAGCAGGAATCTATTGTTAATAAAGCGTAGTAATTCTAAAGCAAATCCACTAAAATATCGCCAATCTCTTTAACCAATCGGAGCTTAATATGTCAAGAAAAGCCTTTTACAATTTCCTTCACGAAGAAACAGAAAAACTTAAAAAAGAAGGCCTCTATAAGGGGGAGCGTGTCATCACAACACCGCAACGTGCGAAGATTGGTGTGACAGGCGACAAAGAAGTCATTAATCTATGTGCGAATAATTACCTTGGTTTGGCAGACAGCAAAGAGCTTGTTGATGTTGCTAAAAAAAGTCTTGATAAATACGGTTATGGCATGGCGTCAGTTCGTTTTATTTGTGGAACGCAAACGCCGCATAAAGAATTAGAAAAAGTGATCAGTGAATTTCTTGAAATGGATGATACGATTTTATATTCATCTTGCTTTGATGCAAACACGGGTTTGTTTGAAACTTTGCTTGGCCCTGAAGATGCGATTATTAGCGATGAATTAAATCATGCAAGTATTATTGATGGCGTTCGTTTGTGTAAAGCGAAACGTTTTCGTTACAAAAATAACAATATGGAAGAGTTAGAAGAAAAATTAAAAGAAGCGAAGGATTGTCGTTTTCGTATGATTTGTACGGATGGTGTTTTTTCAATGGATGGTGTTATCGCTGATTTAAGAGGTATTTGTGATTTAGCCGATAAGTATGATGCTCTCGTAATGGTTGATGATTCACATGCGGTAGGTTTTGTTGGTGACCATGGAAAAGGAACACCGGAGTATTGTGAAGTGATGGGGCGTGTTGATATTATTACGGGCACGCTAGGCAAAGCATTGGGCGGCGCTTCAGGCGGTTATACAAGTGCACGCGAAGAAATTGTTACTTGGCTCCGAGAGCGCTCAAGACCATCATTGTTTTCAAATAGTTTGGCACCCGTTATTGCGGCAACATCCATTGAAGTGATTAAAATGCTTAAAGAAAGCGATGTGTTGCGCGTACGACTTCATGAAAATAGCGAACACTTCCGTGCAAAAATGCAAGCACTCGGTTTTGAATTAGTGCCCGGCGAACACCCCATTATTCCTGTTATGTTGGGCGATGCAGTACTTGCAAAAAAGATGGCAGACAGATTACATGAAGAAGGCATTTATGTAACAGCCTTTTCATTTCCTGTTGTACCTAAAGGTAAAGCGCGGATTCGTGTTCAAATGTCAGCAGGTCTAGATAGAGAGCATTTAGATAAAGCGATTGAAGCTTTTGGTAAAGTTGGTAAAGAGCTTGGCGTTATTCAGTAAGAGGTAAACATGAAAGCACTCGTTAAATTAAAAAAAGAACCCGGCATTTGGCTAAAGGATGAGCCAGTGCCGTCATGCGGCCCCAATGATCTTTTAATTAAAATTAAAAAAACTGCGATTTGTGGGACGGATATCCATATTTACAAATGGGATGACTGGGCGAAAAAAACCATCCCGGTTCCTATGACGGTTGGCCATGAATATGTTGGTATTGTTGAGTCGATGGGAAGTGAAGTTAAAGGATTTGACGTTGGTGATCGAGTATCAGGCGAGGGTCATATCACCTGTGGTTATTGTAGGAACTGTCGCGCAGGCCAGCAACATTTATGTCGTAATTCCATTGGTGTAGGTGTGAATCGTCCAGGCTCTTTTGCTGAGTATTTAGTGATACCTGCAAAAAATGCTTACCCCATTCCTGATGATATTAGTGATGATCTTGCAAGTATTATGGACCCGTTTGGTAACGCTGCGCATACGGCTTTGTCTTTTGACTTGGTTGGCGAAGATGTATTAATTACAGGCGCAGGTCCGATTGGTATTATGGCAGCGGCCATTGCAAAACATGTCGGAGCACGACATGTTGTGATTACTGATGTAAATGATTATCGATTAAGTCTCGCTAAAAAAATGGGTGCGACAAGAGCGGTTAATGTAAGTAAGGAAGATTTAAAAGATGTCATGGATGAGCTTGGTATGACAGAAGGTTTTGATGTGGGGCTCGAAATGTCAGGCAATCCGCAAGCTTTTAATCAAATGCTTCATCACATGGTTTATGGTGGGAGTATTGCTTTGCTTGGGCTTTTGCCTAATCAAGCAGGTGTCGATTGGGAAAATGTGATTTTCAAAGGTTTATTCATTAAAGGCATTTATGGCCGAGAAATGTTTGAAACGTGGTATAAAATGGTTGCCATGGTGCAAAGTGGCCTTGATATTTCGCCAATTATTACCCATCACTTTTCTATTGATGATTTCCAACAAGGTTTTGATACGATGCTTTCAGGACAATCTGGGAAAGTCATTTTAAGCTGGGACAAATAATGTTTGATCTTATTGTTATTGGCGGCGGAAGCGGAGGTATTGCAACGGCTGTTCGTGCCTCAAAACATGGCGCAAAAGTTTTATTGATCGAAGAAAAAAAATTAGGTGGTACTTGCGTTAATGTGGGTTGTGTTCCAAAAAAAGTGATGTGGAGCGCGTCGCATCTTGCAGAGCTTGCTGAATTTTATCCTTCTTATGGTTTTGATATAGAAATTAAAAATTTTGATTGGTCGAAGCTTGTGGCTAATCGAAAAACCTATATCACACGATTAAATGGCCTTTATCAAAAGCGTTTAGACAGTTTAAAGATTACGTTTGAACATGGTCATGCTTCTTTTGTTGATGATCATACGATTGAAGTTAACGGGAAATCTTTCACAGCATCTCATATTTTAATCGCAGTTGGCGGTGAACCTGTTTTTCCTGATATTCCAGGTGCTGAGTTAGGAATGGATTCTAATGGATTTTTTGCTTTAACAAACATGCCAAAGCGTGTTGCAGTCATTGGCGCAGGTTATATTGCCGTTGAACTTGCAGGCGTATTAAATGGATTGGGTGCGGAAACACATTTGTTTATTCGTAGAGAGCGGTTTTTAAGAAGTTTTGACACGATGTTGTCGGATGTTTTAAACGATGAAATGAATCGCACAGGCTTAAAAATTCATGCCAATACAATTCCAAAATCATTAAGCATGCATGAAGATAAAGTTCAAATAACTGATGAAAACGATAAGATGTATAAAGGTTTTGACGCAGTGATTTGGACAATAGGCAGGAAGCCAATATTAGAAGGTCTAGGTTTAGATAAAACAAAAATTCAAATAACTGATAGAGATTATATTGAAGTTGACGAATTCCAAAACACTAAAATTGAAGGCGTTTACGCCCTGGGCGATGTCACAGGACCCGTCGAATTAACACCTGTTGCGATTGCCGCAGGAAGAAAGTTAGCGGATCGATTGTTTGGTGGGAAGCTAGATTCAAAATTAGATTACACCAATATCCCAACGGTTGTTTTTAGCCATCCGCCTATTGGAACAATAGGTTTAACAGAAGAAGAAGCGATTGAGAAACACGGCAAGACACAAGTTAAAATCTATCAAACACAATTCACCCCGATGTTTTACGCATTAAGCGACAAAAAAGGCACAACCGCCATGAAGCTCGTTTGTTTCGGCCCTGATGAAAAAGTAATAGGTTGCCATTTAATTGGTGATGCCGTTGATGAAATGCTTCAAGGCTTCGCCGTCGCTATTAAAATGGGCGCAACAAAAAAAGATTTCGATGATACTGTAGCTATCCACCCAACAAGCGCAGAAGAGCTTGTGACACTAGTGTAGGGTGGGTTCTTTTTGCGAAGCAAAAAAATCCCACCATCGGATGTTAAAGAAAAGGTGGGATTTTTGCTCCGCAAAGAACCCACCCTACGCGACCAGGCAAAAATAACTTAAAGGAATATTCTATGACAATCCGACCCTTCGAAAAACATACTCCCATCATTGGAATTAACTCTTATATCGATGAAACAGCCTTGGTTTTAGGTGACGTAGAAACAGGCGAAGACAGCTCTATCTGGCCAATGACCGTTATCCGAGGCGATGTTCATCGCATTCGTATAGGAAAAAGAACCAACATTCAGGATGGATCTATTTTGCACGTTACGCATTATGGTGAATACAATCCTGAAGGCTCACCTTTAATCGTTGGCGATGATGTGACAGTTGGACACGGTGTTGTCTTACATGCGTGTACCGTTGGAAATCGTTGCTTAGTCGGTATGCATTCGACTTTATTAGATGATGCAGTTATAGAGGACGAAGTGATGATAGGCGCACACTCACTTGTGCCCCCTAAAAAAGTTTTAGAATCTGGATTTTTATACGTAGGTTCACCAGTTAAAAAAATACGTCCTTTAACCGATGAAGAAAAAGTCTTTTTGAAATATAGTGCTGATCACTACGTGCAATTGAAAAACCGACATATGGGCAAGTGACAGCTATTTTGTCATTCTTGTAGAAGTAGGAGGCTTCTTAATAGATTAAAAGATCCCGCATCAAGTGCGGGATAATAAATCAAATGATAGAAAGTTAATTAAACTTTAAGCAATCGCCGTTTCTAAAGCCACTTTCACCATATCATTAAAGCTAAGCTCTCGCTCTTCAGGTGATAGTTTCTCTTCTCTTACAAGATGGTCGCTGACAGTAAACATAGCAAGCGCTTTTTTCTTATAGCGAGCAGCAACGGTATAAATAGCAGCCGCTTCCATTTCAACACCAAGAACATTATGTTTAACAAGCTGTTCACGTTTGTCATGACGCCAAACATAAAAAGTATCGGTTGTTAAAACATTTCCAATTTTGACAGGGATGTTAAGTGATTTACCTTTTTCATCGACTGTTTTTAAGAGTTCAAAATCAGCAACAGGCGCATAAGAAATTTCATCATTGAAAATAATTTTATTCATATTTGAATCAGTGCAAGTCGCTTGAGCAACAATGATATCACGCAGTTTAATTTCATCTTGATAGCCGCCTATTGAGCCAATTCTAATAAGCTTATTTACACCATAGTCACAAATGAGTTCCGTTGTATAAATCGTTGCAGATGGCATGCCCATGCCGGTGCTTTGTACAGAAATGCGATGACCTTTATATTCACCCGTATATCCAAGTTCACCACGAACGCGATTATAACAAACAGCATTTTCAAAAAAGTTTTCCGCAATGTATTTGGCTCGCATAGGGTCGCCGGGTAATAAAACGGTTTCTGCAATACTGCCTTCTTCTGCATGGATATGGACGCTCATTGTTATTCCTTTGGTGTTTTGAAAAGGAAGCGATTCTAGCATATTTCTGGGGCCCTCACCAAGAGCGCTGTTTAATTTTACAGCATCTTTTCAAGATAACAGAGGCATATTGTATGTCAATTGATCATTTGTTTCGAAAAAGGCTACTTGGGATTGTGACGTTTCTTTTTCTTTGAAAGGATGCTCGATTACTTGCTGATTTTAGGAATATTTATTAGGTGGCCAAGGGTAAAGAAGTGCAGTTTAAAGTAGATGTAGATTTAAAAGGTATTAAGTCGATCGATCAAGGCAACACATCATACCCTGTTTGCACAGGCGAGTAAGTCGGTGAATGTTTTGCATACACTTAGGAGCTGGCTGATTGGGTATAGAATACAAAAATACGAACAGAGTGGTAAAGATAGAGCGAAGTACGGTGAGAAGATCATAGATGCTTTGGCTAAGCAACTTGCTAAAGAAGAGGTTCCAGGGTGTGCTGTTAGGCGTTTATGGGAATATCGACAGTTTTACCAGGTGTACCCTGAGATTCAAGAAATTATAGTCGCTGACTTTAAAGGCCTTTTAAATCAATTAGATATGAGCAATCGAATTATGCGGACAGTGTCCGCACAATTCGATTCTTCAAATAGCAATGAGGGCACAGTCAAAAAAAGCTCTCTTAATATAACCGACATGAAAGCATTATTTTATAATTTATCGTTTTCTCATTTTCTTGCGCTAATTAAAATTGAAGACTCTGCTAAAAGGGGTTTCTATGAGCTAGAAGCTAGTCAGAGCACATGGTCTTTTAGAGAATTAAAACGTCAAATAGCAAGTCTATTATATGAGAGAACCGTTCTTTCAAAAGACAAAAAACCAATTGAGTTTACCAATAAAAAAATCGAAAAGCTTAAGCCCAAAGATATAATACGAGAGCCCTATATTTTTGAATTTTTAGACATCAAGCCTCATGAGGCATTAGTTGAATACGCCCTCTCTGGAATGAGCAATCAATTGTTTGTTTCAAAGTATCAATTTGCTTTGCCGGCTAAAGAAAAACTACAGAATTTTTTGAAAGAGGCGATTCTTGAAGATGATTTTTCTATTAAAAAGAAGCAGCGTTGAGCAAGCTTGCTTTTTATAAGGAATATGATAGTTTGGGGCATCTCTTGAATAGAAAAGGTTCAAATAATGCGTAAATTTCTTTTTATTCTTCTCGCGATTATTATCGTGATTATTCTTATTCTTCCTTTTTTAATGGGTTTGTTGATTGAAGGTGAAGTGAAGCACCAAATAGGTGCAATGGATTTTGATAATGTACAAGTAAAATTACTTTCCTATCGGAATGGTTGGTTTAGTTCGAATATGCGAATTGAAGTTAAAAAGAAAATACCATCAGCCATTCAGACTCTCTTGGATAAAAAACTACCCAATGGAATGATTTATCAAGGTGACTTAAGAATTGCGCATGGCCCTATTGCGATGGCTTACAATCTGAAGCATCACCGAGAACTTTATTGGGGGCAAGGCGTTCTGACGGGAACCTTCACCTTGTTATCTCCAAAAGCATCAACCTTTAGTCATTATGAGGGTTTAAATACGCCAGCCAAACTTTTTGGTGTGATTTCTCTTAGTGGTTTGACGCATATTACGGCAACACATTCTGGGGTTAAATATAATGATCAGAACAAAGGTCTTCTTCTTACTATTGGAAATATTGTTAGCCATGTTACGTTAAACCGTAATCCTAATGACATTGAGGGGTTGTCTACAATTAATAAATTAGATATTTCAACGAAATCTATTCAGACTATTTTTTCGCCTATAAAGGTTCATTATCATTTTTCAAAGACTGATGAAGATAACTGGATGGGCAAACAGTTTTTAACTGTCAAGAAAATCATGGTTGGTAAAGGTGGCGCGACTTTTGCAACTATTGATGGATTACAGGTTAATGCAAATAACACCGTTACAAAAAATCTTGGTAATTTTTTCCAAGATATTACAGTTCAGCATATTGGTGCTATGAGTTTTAATTTCAATCAGCTGCAGATGGTTGCGGTAGCCAGTAATCTTAACATGGCGGCAAGAAAACATTTGCTTAGTATTATAAGGGATAAAAGCTTTAAAAAATTACCGAAAGAAGAGCAGAAAAAAATACTGATGGGTTCGTTATGGAAAGCTCTCGAAGGATCTAGTTATCAATTAAAAACCTTGCAAGCTAAAACGCCGATAGGTTTTGTCAAGGCAACGGGATATTTTTCTTTCCCGCAAACCTTAGAATCGTCTAACAAGACAGCCCCTAATTTTGATAATATAATACAGAGCGGTAAAGGAGAGCTGTCTGTTGACTTACCCAATAATACCTCTAGCTTGTTGCCAGCTATTATGGGCCCTGGCCCTGTGTTGCCAAAAGGCGAATCAAAAAATACAACACCTGCGCAATCTGAAATAGCCAATGTTATGATTGAGAAAGCTTACCAATCTGGATATTTAGTTAAGAAAGGTGATCGTTTTGTAGGTCGAGTACGGTTGGCTCATGGAAATATTTATCTTAATGGTAAGAAGCTTCCGCTTTCGTTTCATAATAAAGAGCCTAAGCAGCCGCAGGTCAAGCCAAATATGAATATTCAAATTCCGATGGCGCGACCTTCAGAAGAAAGCAGTGTTAATGCCGAATGACAGCGAATGTAGATAATAAAGATAAAAAGCTTGTTATTTTAGCAGGTGCGCTTGCAGCTTTAGTGGCTTTTTCTATGGATGTTTATCTTCCATCGCTGCCATCGCTTGTTAAAGAATTTTCTTCAACAACGAGTACAGTTCAGCTTACTTTAACGCTCTTTTTGTTGGGGTATTCAGTTGCACAATTAATTTATGGCCCTTTATCCGATCAATTCGGCCGGCGAAAGACTTTGCTTGTTACTTTGGTTTTATATTTAGTGATGACTTTGCTTTGTGCATTGGCCAGGAGTATGACGTCGCTTATTGTTTTTCGTATGTTTCAAGGCTTTGCTGCAAGCGGTTCTGTTGTTATGGCTTATGCTATTGTGCGTGATCTATATGAAAAAAAAGAAGCGGCAAAAGTTTACGCCTATTTAACGTTAACGATTGGTATATCCCCAATATTAGCGCCGATTATTGGTAGCTATTTGAATTACTGGTTCGATTGGCGAAGCACTTTTATTTTTCTTTTTATATTGGGTACGATTTTATTATTGAGTGCTGTTTTTTATTTAAGTGAAACGAATAAGTATTTAAATAAGCAAGCTTTTCGAGGTCTTATTAAAAACTATTCTACTTTGCTTAAGCATAGAGAATATAGAATTTATTTATTATGTTCTTCAGCTGCAGTGTCCGTTATTTTTACTTATGTTTTTACTTCTTCTTTTTTATTTATTAATGTAATAGGCGTTCTTCCTCAGCATTTTGGCTATTATTTTGCGCTTGTAGTGGGCGCGCTTCTTTTGGGTAGTCTGCTTGTAAGCCGGTTGGTGAAGTCTTTTCATATCGATAAATTAATTATGCTCGGAGGAAGTATCATCTTGATGGCCGGCGCAGCATTGACACTTTTAAGTTTAATTATCCCTGTTGGTCGTATAATGGTTGTTATTCCTTATGCTTTCGCAGTGTTTGGCGCATCATTTATTATGCCAACATCCATGGCGGGTATGATGGCGCCGTTTCAAGAGAAGGCTGGCACTGCATCAGGTCTTACAGGTTTTGCACGCTTTGTTATTGGTGCTGCTGTTGGTTCGGTCGCTACTGTATTTTTAAAACAAACGGCATTACCTTTGGGTTTAGCTTTAATTGTTTCAGGTTTTATGGCATTGTCAGTGCTGGTTTTAAAAAAGGAGAAGGGTGATGATGTTCAATCAAACCATGGAAAGTAAAGTCGCGGTTTATCGTTCAACAAAGCTTTATCAATTGCTTTTGATACTTGTGGGTTCACTTGCGATAGCGCTTTCATCACAAATCATTATTCCTTTAGTCCCTGTTCCTGTTACGCTGCAAACGTTTGCTGTGATGATGGTTGCTATGCTATTTGGTTGGCGTTTAGGAAGTTTAACGGTTTTGGCTTATCTCGCAGAAGGCTTGCTAGGGCTTCCAGTTTTTGCAGGATGGCAAGCAGGCCCTGCTGTTTTGTTGGGACCCTTAGGTGGTTATTTAATAGGGTTTGCTTTTGCGGCAATTGCAACGGGCTGGTTATTAGAGAAAGGTTTCGCTAAATTTTTTATAACAACACTAATAGCAGCGCTTGTTGGAGAAATTTTTATTTTTGGGTTTGGTATTATCAATCTTTTACGTTTTATGCCATTCCATGAAGCAATGCTTGCTGGTTTTACACCTTTTATTGTAAGTGAAATGCTTAAGATTTTTCTTTTGGCATTGGTTGTTCCAAAATTTTGGACCAAATAGGGGTCAAGACTTGACCCTCTAATGTTTAGAGTTGAATTTGCGTTGCCATGTGGGGTTCTGGGTTTAAATAGCCCAGTTGTAAAGCCTTTAGCCATGATTCAGGCAAGGCGACTTCTCTTCTTTTTTCTAAAAATTTTTTAATGTCTGTTCTGATCGCTTTTTTTTCTTCTTCAGTGTGGCTATTAAAGTGCGTTAAAAATTTATTTTCGGCACTAATCAAAGCTATTTCTCTTCCATCTAACTCAACTACTGTATAGCTGAGATCATGAGGTAGTTTGATTTCTGATTGTTTGCTGAGCCTTCGGTCTTCAAGGTCACCGGTGTAATTATGGTTAGCGATGGTTAGCGGGCTATATGAATTTCTAGCGTCATCCTCAATAGCTTGATAGACCTTTTGCTCAAACATTAGATAATAATAAAAATAAAATTGCCAGGTCTTTGAGGCGCTACCAGGGTAGCAACCATTATCCCAGCCATACCAGCCCTCAGCAAGGCAAACCTGTAGCCCATACGTGCGCACGACCACTGCAACATTCACAGCATGAGGAGTGGGTGTCACTTCAGCTGTTGGGTTATCTCTGTGGAGAGTAGCCAGAATCCAGTCGTAGCGAGCGCTCTCATCTTTTGGGTTTAGACAATAATCCATCTTTGGATAAAGGGCCCTAATATTGAATTCAAGCTGCTCTAATATCAGGTTAACCCCAGTTTCGCTGATGCCTGGTTGCTCTAAAGCACTGGACAGCTGCCAAAAGGGCCCAAGGTAGTGGTCTTCGCCATACCGTCTCATACGATGGAGCTCTTGAAGGCATAAGCCCAGAGCATTAATGCTTTGGCATTCATATTGTTTGATTGTTACTAAATTCTTGGGGAGTGCGCTGAGTCCTTCTAAGCCTTCTTCTTCTGGCTTTTTTGTATTGGTTGGTGTTCCTTCTTTGCGGCAAAGGTAGTTATGCAGCCGTTGAGGAAGGCTATCTTTCGCGCAGGCAGAGAGAGCGGGATCAATTTTCGATCGTATGATTTTTAATTCTTCTGGTGTAGCCTTGTCACAAAGCTCGGTAAAAATTGCTTCAGCGCCAATAATGACAACACCAGATTCTTCGTCTTGATAGCAAATGCAATCAGAAGGAAGATGAATTTCTTCGGTTGTTACTGTGCATTCAAAATCAATATAATAAAAGAAAGCGGCTATGGCTTTGGGTACCAGGAGTCCCATTTTGTAAAGTTCTTCTGCCTTTGGGGCTTTTGGATTTTTAAGACATTTTATAAGCGCATAGCGATATAGAAGGTCAGATGCCAGTTCAGAATTGTTTGTGGGTTTGTGGTTAAAGAAATCAATATTTCGGTCTAAAAGTCTATTGAGTATCCACTTGACCGCAGCAATCTCAATGTCAGGTTGTTTTATTGCAATAGCAAACTTTAAATGGGCGGCAATATCAAAGGTATTGGATTCTTCTTGGCTTATTAAAAGCTGGGCTAGCTCACTTAGTAAGCACGTATCCTTTTTGCTCATGCTAACTCCTTAGTATTAGATTCCTAATAAAGGTCACTAGGGTCAATATCAATCGACCATCTTACTTTACGGCTGAGTTTTTCACCTTCAATCATTTGGATCAATTGTTTAACCGTTTGATGCAATGATTTTCTTGCGTTGGATGTTATTAGAAGCTGTGCACGATAGCGTCCTGCGCGTTTTGGCATGGAGGATGCAATAGGCCCTAGCAATTGTGCGCCGCCGTTTAAAGGTGCCTTTATCTTTGAAAGAAATTCAATGGGCACTACCGCATCCATAGCTTCAGCGCGGCACACGGCAAAATAACTATAGGGCGGTAGGTTGCATTGTTTTCTTTCTTCTAATAAGGCCTTTGAAAATGAAGCGTAACCCTTGTGAATAAGTTCTAAAAGCAGAGGGTGATCGGGTTGGTGAGTTTGAATAAAAACTTCGCCAGGTGTTTCTTCTCTTCCCGCGCGTCCTGCAACTTGTAAAATAAGCTGTCCTGTTTTTTCAATGGCACGAAAATCACTGCTATAAAAGCTTTGATCGGTGTTTAGAATACCGACCATAGTCACATTTGAAAAGTGATGACCTTTGGCGAGCATTTGCGTACCTAGTAGAATCTTTGGACCGCCTTCATGAATTTTATCAAGCAATATTTTCAATTCATCTTTCTTTTGAACGGTATCTCTATCAACACGAATAACTTCTGTTTTAGGAAAATGTTTTTCTAGGACTTTCTCTAAGCGTTCCGTTCCCATACCGATAGGTAAAAGTTCTTGGCTTTGACATTGTGGGCATGCAATAGGTTGCTGAACGACAAGTTCGCAATGATGACAAATAAGTTTGCGCTTTTTTAAATGAAGTGTCATAGGCATATTGCAACGTCTACACTCTGCAGACCACCCGCACTCATGGCAAAGCATAACGGGCGCATAGCCTCGTCTATTAAGAAAAAATAAAACTTGTTTGCCATTGCTCAAATGCTTTTTAGCTTCTTTAATAAGTCTTTCGCTAAGCCCTTCTTCAAGCTTTTTATTTCTAAGGTCTAAAACATGATAAATAGATTTGGGCGCGCCAGTTGCACGTTTAAGTAGCTTTAAGTGCTTATATTGATTTTTGTTTGCATTATGTAAGCTTTCAAGTGCAGGCGTTGCCGAGCCTAAAACAATCGGAATGTTGTTATGCTTTGCACGATAGATAGCAAGATCTCTGGCTGAATAACGAAGCCCATCTTGCTGTTTGAATGAAGTATCGTGCTCTTCATCAACAATAATAATACCAAGGTTTTGAAAAGGTGTGAAAATAGAGGATCGTGTACCAACAATAATTTTTACCTTACCTTCTTTGGCTTGAAGCCAAGCATTTAATCGTTTTTTATTGGTCATTTTTGAATGAAGCGGTTGGCAGATTTCACCAAAGCGATTTTGAAATCGTGTAACTGTTTGAGGCGTTAGGCTAATTTCAGGAATTAAAACGAGCGCTTGCTGACCTTTCTCTAAAATATTTTTAATGCTTTGTAAATAAACTTCTGTTTTACCGCTTCCTGTGATGCCTTCGAGTAAATAGGTTTGAAATTTATCGTCGCTACTATTAATTGCATTAACAGCTTCTTTTTGCTCTGAATTTAACGCAAGCTCGGTATCTTTTGTTGAGGCTGAGAGCTCTTTCTGGTCTTTTTTAAAAGCAACCTCAGCAGGTTTGCCTTTTGCTAATAGATTGGGAAGAAAACTTGCACAAGTTTCGCCAATGGGGTGATGATAATAATCACTAAGCCATTGAATAAGCTGTAGCTGCTCTTTGTTCAGAATAGGCTTGTCATCAAGGATTTCTAGAATGGGTTTTATTTTATATTGAGATGAAGGTTTTTCTTTAAACTGTTTCCAAACGACACCGACAAGTTTTCGATTAGCAAAAGAAACAAGAACACGAACGCCAACCGCTGGTGATGTATCAGCATCAACAGTGTAATCAAAAAGCTTATTTAAAGGAACAGGGACTGCCACTTGAAAGTAATATTTCATGCGCACACTATCGCACGCCCACTCACTAGTAGCAATGTGAATATAAACTAAATCTGTGTTTTAAAATTCTTCGAGCAAATCGAAGTCATCATGCATTGTCTTGTAGCGTCTTACTTCGTGTAAGTCTTCAACGGCCCTTCTTGTGTCGGACTTACTTAACGGTGATTTGTGACGCCCAGATAGGTTATTAGTAATATCAAGTTCTCTAGCAATAATGTCATGGATATGATCCTTGCCAGTTTTCTTCATGCAGCTAGTCCTCCATAATCAGCTGATGAAAAATAGTTTATACGAAAAATCAATGAGTTAGAATGTTTTTTTGTGGATTGAATGAATATAAGCTATTATTTTTTCACAATATTTTATTATTTGTGTAACAAGCGAACAAAATAAGAGAGATTTAAATGGAAAATAAAGATCAGTACCAACAACTACTCGATAAAGTTGCAGATATCTTTGTCAGAAAAATGGCTTTCATGAAATCTTTTCACTTAGAAGTTGTAAAGTATGATGCAGAAAAAGTAGAAGTGCGTTTCGATATGAATGATGATTTGGTCGGGAATATGCTTCAAGGTATCTTGCATGGCGGCGCAAGTTTTTCTGTGTTAGATACGATTGGTGGAATGATTGCAATTGCTGCAACATGTGCGAAAGAAAAAGCTCTGACCCTTGAAGAAGGTCTTGCGCGTGTGGCGCGTGCTGCAACGGTTAACTTAAGAATAGATTATATAAAGCCGGGGCAAGGAAAGTATTTTATTGCAAGTGCGGAAATCGTCCGTTGTGGTAGCAGAATTATTGTCGTGCGCTCTGAACTTCGAAACGATAAAAATGATTTGATTTGTATGGGTACCGCAAATTATGTTGTTGGGCACTAGAGACTATTTCTTTGTGTTAATCATCCGATTAATAAAAGGTACGCATAGAAGTACGACAATACCAAAACCTAAAGATTCTAGACCATAAATCCAAAAAGCGTGATCATAAATATGCAGGCTTACAAACTTATCATGAACACTTTGAGGAACAGCAGCAAGATCAGCCACTTTTCCACCTATCGCTTGAGCGGCAGATACGGATAGAAACCAGACGCCCATCATCATACCAACAAGTTTTTTTGGTGAAAGATTAGTAACAACCGATAATCCAATCGGCGATATAAGTAACTCGCCAATAGCGCGGATTAAGCTGCTAATACCCAACCAAATAAGTGCCATGTGAGCGTTAGAACTGTAGTGAATACCAAAATTGATAATAAAAAAACTAAGGCTCATTATGATAAGCGACAAAGCAAATTTCATAGGGTCAGAAGGATTCCACCGTTTATCTTCAATTTTAATCCATAGCTTTGCAAAAGCAGGAGCTAAGGCAACAACAAAAAAAGCAGTGAACGCAACTTCAATAGATGCGGGAATCCTATATCCAAATACGGTTAAGTCAACATTTCGGCTAGAGAATAAGACTAGAGTAGTATACTGCTGTATGTAGTAAGTCCAAAAAATGACAGAGACAGCAATAAGAATTAACAGGGCAAAGAGTCTTAGTCGGACATGGTAGGATTTGAATTTTACCGCATGATAGAGAATATAAAGTAAAGTGAGCGCGCTGAATATAGCGAGTGCATAGTTGACAATGTTATCATGGTCGATAAGAAGGCTCATAAAAACAATTAAAATAAACGTACCACCAAACATGATTCCCTGATGAGATGTCGGCGGTTTTTTATGCTGAGCCTCATAATAATGTGGCGCATAACCATGATTACCTAAAGTTTTTTTCCTTGCTAAGAAAACGATTAAACCTAATACCATGCCTGCGGCGGAAGCAGAAAAACCAATTAAGTAGCCATAGTTAATGGCAAGCCAAGAAGAAACAATGGGGGCAACCAGGGAGCCAATGTTGATGCCTAAATAAAAAATAGTAAAGCCACTGTCTCGTCTTGGATCATCTTTTTTATAATAAACACCAAGCAAGCTGGAAACATTTGCTTTAAAATAACCCGTAGCTGCAATTAAAACAGCTAATGAAAAATAAAAAGCATAGCGCACATTAATTAAAATGATTAAGAAGCCCAAAATATAAAGCAAAGCACCAATGACAATCGCTTTCCTAAAACCAAGAAATTTATCTGCAAGATAGCCGCCGATAACTGGCGAAGCATACATGAGAGCGCTAAAGCCACTATAAACAGCGTAAGCATGTTTATCAGTAAAATGAAAAATATTAACAAGGTAAAGAACGAGTAATGCTTGAACCGTATAAAATCCGTAACGCTCCCATAGTTCAAAAAAGAATAGAACCGGTAAGGCTTTAGGTTGTTTCAACGAGGGTTGATTCATAGGTATTTTTTAGTCCTGCTTTTCTTGCTTAAGCCAAATAATTTTGGCTTTTTTGCTGGTTGTTTTTTTTCTTTTATTGTCGGCAAAACGTTTAAAGCCACACCGCACACATTCAGTATAGTCTTGCTCGCCGATAGAATAGACGACTGTTTTATCAGCAAGGGAGCATTTTGGGCAAATAGCCCCTGCAATAAAACGTTTAACAATAGTCCCTTGATCATTCATAATGGGTTCTTTTTAATATTCAATAATACGGTAAAACAATGTCATTAAATTTAACTGAGAATCTTAATGCTAAAGTTCAAAGGGTTCATCATTTACCCGCCAGCCGTCAAGAGGCGGCTCAAAAAATCCACGAGATTCTAACACGTTATCAGTGCAATAATCCAGTGCTCCTTGGGGAGCCGGGCTGTGGAAAAAGTTATTTTTTACAACAGTTTGCGGCGCTTGTTGCTCAAAATCAAGACGAAAAAATATTCAAAGGGCTTTGTGTTAGGCGTTTAAATGTTGATGATTTGCACATGAAGCGTGCTGATATTTTTGCTGAGTCGGTTGAGCGTATCTTTGTGGCAGCCGAAACAAGCTCGAGAAAAACATTACTTTTTTTGGATCAAATGGAGAGTTTGTTTAAGCGAGACCAAGTTGCATGGCTTCAGTTATTGAGATTATCTAAGCATGTGATGCAACGAGGGCGATTTTATTTGGGTTTTGTTTGTAATGATGATTTTTATTATGAACATTTAAGTACACAGATTTTTGTGCAGACATATGCAGATCCTGTCTCCTTGCCAAGTTTGAATGACAAAGAAGTCTTGGGTGTTCTAAGTGAGGGGCTTTTAGAAAATAGTGAAGCAAAAAAGCTTGTTAGCGATGAGGCTTTACTTCTTTCCGTTATTCATTTGTCAAAACGATTTGTTGAATCTTTAGCATTGCCACAATCTGCTTTTTTACTTATCGATAAAACATTAGCAGCGTTGAAAATGCAAAAAAAACAAAATGAGACACATCAATTGCGAGAGGAAGATTTCATTAATGTTTTGGCAGGTTGGTTTGGTGTTTATGTTGAAAAGCAAGCTTACTATGATCAAGCACTATTGAATAACGCAGAAAGTGTTTTATTAAAATCTATCGTAGGACAAGATGCTGCAATCACCAGATTATCTGAACTATTGCCAACATGTTTGAATAAGAGCACAGGGCTTCCCTGTTTTATTTTTTCAGGTAATGAAAGTATTGGTAAATTTAAGGCGGCTTTAAGCCTACATAAATTTTTGTTTGGCCACCATGCTCAACCTTTAATGCTGGATTTAAGTTATTTAAAAGCAGGCGAATTAAATAGCTTGGTGTTAAATCATTATAAAAACTGGCATCAAGGAACGATTATTTGTTTAAGTGCACAAAATGCCGAGGCAAGTGTTCTTCAGGAAGTTTACAATATGATTTCTGAAGCGAAAATTAATGCTTCTCGAAGTAATGTGCGAACGCTAGAAGATTTTATTGTTGTAATGACCTATGATAGAGAAGATCAAAGTAAACACGAAGCAATTGACCTTAAGATTGATAAAGCGCCAGCGCAAGAAAAAAAAGAGGAATCGTTGTTGCAGTTGGTTGTAAGTGATTTGCCTAGTATTGAAATTAATGAATTTGATTTAAATGTTGAAGAAAGTCATCAGAAGCATTTGCATTTACCTGAATATTTATTGGATTTAAGCGAGGTCGTTGATTTCGAGTCTCTTTCATTTAAAGCATTTTCATCTATTGTAAAAGATTGTCTAGATCAAGTGGCGCACCAGTTTTTATTAAGAAATACAATGACGTTAAAATACAAAGATAATTTTATCGAGCAATATATTGGAAGATTTGATCAAAGTAAGGTAACGGCTGAATTCTTGATAAATCAATTAAAAAATGAAATAGCTCTCTTATTTAAAGAGCAGGGTGACCTCGATTTGTTAAAAGATAAAGTCACCACTTTAACGCTTAAGCATAATAAATTGAGCATAATTTGAATTTTAAGCATTTTATGATAAAGTGCGCAAAATTAAATTCTTATCTAATGAGGAAGGCATGGCAAGTTATAGTACTAATGAATTTAAAGGCGGATTAAAAATCATTCTTGATGGTGATCCTTACACGATTGTTAATAATGAATTTGTTAAGCCAGGGAAGGGACAAGCTTTTAATCGTGTTAGAGTTAAAAATTTAAAAAATGGCCGAGTCATTGAGCGTACATTTAAATCGGGCGAGTCTGTTGAAGCTGCGGACGTTATGGAAATTGAAGTTCAGTATCTTTATAATGATGGCGAGCATTGGCATTTTATGGAGCCGAATACTTTTGAACAACATGCTTCGGGTGATGCGGCTGTTTCTGATGCGAAAAAATGGTTAAAAGAACAAGATATTTGCACACTAACACTTTGGAATGGCGTTGCGCTTAGTATTGAACCACCTAATTTTGTTGTATTGAAAATTACTGAAACAGATCCTGGTTTAAGAGGCGATACAAGTGGTGGCGGCGGTAAACCTGCTACGCTTGAAACAGGCGCCGTTGTCAGGGTTCCTTTATTTATTCAAACAGGCGAATTAATTAAAGTCGATACAAGAATAGGTGAATACGTTTCTAGAGTTAAAAGCTAAACCAATGAAGGATTGGCAGCCTTCGGCATCTATTCGGAATTTAAAAAAAAGAGCGGCGCTTATTTCAAATATAAGACAATTTTTTGTTAACCGCGACTATCTTGAAGTCGAAACTCCTTTATTGTCACATTCAACGGTGACGAATCCTTATATAGAAAGCATAGAAGCTTCTGTTCAAAACAAAACACTATATTTACAAACGTCTCCTGAATTTGCAATGAAGCGTTTGCTTGCTGCAGGAAGCGGGCCTATTTTTCAAATTTCAAAAGCTTTTCGTAAAGAAGAATCAGGAAAAAAGCATAATCCCGAGTTCACCATTTTAGAATGGTATCGGCCTGGATTTGATCATCATCAGCTTATGGAAGAGATGGATTTATTCTTGCAAAGTATTTTGAAATGTAAGGCTGCAGAAAAAATAACTTACCAAAATTTATTTAAGCACTATTTGAAAATTGATCCGCTTACTGCAACAGAGAAAGAGTTAAAGCAATGTGCTAAGCAAAATAATATTGTTATCGATGCACCGTTAGAAAAAGATGATTGGTTGAATCTGTTAATGGCCAGCAGCATTGAACCCGTTTGTTCCAAAGAAAAACCAATATTTGTTTATGACTATCCAGCCTCTCAATCAGCTTTAGCAAAAATTTCTAAACATGATGCTAGAACAGCAGCGCGCTTTGAGGTTTTTTACAAAGGCATTGAGCTTGCGAATGGTTTTCATGAGCTCTCTGATGCTAAAGAACAGCGGCAGCGGTTTGAAGATAATAATAAGAAACGCTTTGAAATGGGCTTAAATCCTCCGCCTTTAGATGAATTGTTCTTGCAGGCTTTGGGCGCAGGTCTCCCTGATTGTGCGGGCGTTGCAGTGGGAGTTGACCGTTTAGCTATGCTGGGCTTAGATTTGAGGGAGATTCAGTCTGTTCTCAGTTTTGAGTTTAGCCGCGCTTAACTTCCTCTAACTCCTTCATTAATTATGTTTTCTTTTCTGGAAGAACAAAAATCTGGTGCTATACTGTACAATAACTACGGTATATATAAGAGACATGTAGCATATATGAGAACCGCTGCTTATATTCTTGTTGTTATTCTTCTTCTTACCATCACTTTTTCTGGGTGGCGGCTCTTGCTGAACTACGAGGAATCCCATATTGAATCCAATGTGAGAAATACTCTATTTGCTTTCAATCTTGGTGTTAAGAATAAATTAAAAGCGGATGTGCGACCATTAGAAGGAATGGCGAGGCGCTGGGCAATAAGAGACGGTATTCCTAAGCCAGAATGGGTGGCAGAAGCAAAAAATCATATCGCAAGAAACGCTAGTTACCAAGCGATTGAGTGGGTAGACCCTTCCTATCATATTCGCTGGATTGTTCCATTAAAAGGGAATGAGAAAGCCTTGAATTTAAACCTTGCTTTTGAAGCAAAACGAAAAAAGGGTCTGGATAAGGCGCGCATAGAGAAAAAAGTTGTTATTTCCAAAGTGATCAATCTTGTCCAGGGAGGTAAAGGCTTTTTATCTTTTGTCCCCATTGAAGTAGGCAATAATTTTAAAGGATTTATTTTGGGCGTATTTGAGCTTAATCATTTTTTTACAGCGGTGCGCGACGAAAAGCTTTTTAGGCATATCAATATTGCAATTTATGAGGGGAATCAATTAATTTATACTTACAAAGCACAAGGCAAGATTGATAGTGACTATGCGGCAGAAAATGTCGTGAATAATAATGGTGTTGTATGGAAAATAAAAATTGTTCCAGATGAACGGTATATTGAAAAGCTAACGACTTCATTTCCGCTACTATTTTTGATAGCGGGCCTTATCTTGTCAATACTTGTTGCTTGGGTCTTCTATTTGTTGATTCTCTCCCGGAGTCGATCAGAAAAAATAAAAAGAAACGCAGAATTGCTCACAGTTATTTATAAAAGTGTGCAATCAATTTTGGACTCAACTTCTGTTAATCAGACGATTAAAAGGCTTCTTGCGAATATTGCTGAAACAATGCATTGGCCTATAGGACATGCATATAAGTATGACAAAAAAAAGAATATGCTTAGGAGTACGGGCATCTGGTATATAGAGCCGTCCAAAGAAAAAGAGTTTAAACCCTTTGTTGATGTGACACAAACAATTGATTTTGAAAAAGGTGTGGGCTTACCGGGACGTGTTTGGGAGGAAGAAACGCCGGCCTGGATTGATGATATTCATAAAGATAATAACGTCCCTAGAGCAGTCTTGTGTCGCGATACTAATTTGCATAATGCCTTTGCTTTTCCTATTTTCACAAAGGAAAAACAAATAAATATTGTGCTAGAGTTTTTTGCAGAGTCAAAAACAAGAAAAGATAAGGAGTTTATTAGAATTCTAAATTTATTATCAGTTCAAGTGAATAGTGCGCTTTATCGATTAAGCATTGAAAGACAAATCAAAGAAAGTAAAGAGCAAATATCGCTTTTACTTAGCTCTGCGGGTGAAGGTATTTATGGTTTAGATCTTGAAGGTAAAACAACGTTTGCAAATCCCGCAGCATTGGAAATGCTTGGGTACACCTATGATGAGGTTTTGGGTCAATCTATGCATACGCTGGTTCATTATAGCTATCCAGATGGCTCGACATATCTTAGAGAGGATTGTCCAATGTATGCGGCTTTTACTGATGGGGAAATTCATCGAGTTTCTGGCGAGGTGCTTTGGCGTAAGGATGGATCTGCCTTTCCTGTTGAATATACGAGCACACCTATTAGGCGTGAGGGAAAACTTTATGGCGCTGTTGTTATTTTTAAAGATGTGACTCAAGAAACTGAGCAGCGTCAGCAAATTGAATTTAATCATGAGCTTATGGATGAACTTGTCAAAATTCAGGAGCACTATATTTCTGGAAGAAATCCCCAGCATTTATTCTCACAAACTTTAAGCATACTAATGAGGTTATCAGCAAGCCAATATGGATTTATTGGTGACGTTCTTAAAGATGATCACGGTATCCCTTATTTGAAATTCTCTACTATTCAAAGTATTGGTTGGAGTGAGGAAGAAGCAAACAAGCTAGAGCGTGACCTTGTTCAGGGTATAGAGTGCAGTGATCTTGAAACGCTGATTGGAGGCACTCTGAGAGAAGGAAAGTTAATCAACGCAAGAAAACCGAAAGAAAAATTAAGCGATTGTGAAGAGCTTTTAAACCACCCTGTTGTCAATAATTATATCGGCGTTCCTGTTTTTGGGAAGCAAGGTTTGATAGGTGTGGTTGGTCTTATGAATAGAAAAAAATTGTATAATAAAGCAATAATGGAAAGCATTGACCCTATTATAAAATCACTTTCATCAATCATGGACGCCAATATTGCTTCTCAGCAGCTCGAGCTTATGGTGCATCATGATGCTTTAACGGGACTACATAATCGTGCATTCTTTAATGAATATCTACAAAAGACGTTAGCCATAGCTAAGCGAAGAAACACAATTTTTGCTTTATTGTATATAGATTTAGATGATTTTAAAAAGGTAAATGATACGCTTGGACATCCTGCTGCCGATAAACTTTTGCAACATGTTTCTGAGAGATTGTTAAGGATATCTCGTGAATCTGATATGGTTGCGCGTTTGGGGGGCGATGAATTTATTGTTATCTTATCGGATATTAACTCTCCACAAGAAGCAGTTAATATGGCAAGCATGATGATACAAGCCATTCAAAAACCTTTCAGAATAGATGCTTCTAATGTTGCTGCCAATATAAGTATTGGGGTTGCAATCTTTCCTTTTGCCGGTAAGACAGCAGAGGGGTTATTTAAATGTACAGATATCGCATTATATAAAGCAAAAAATGCAGGTAAAAACCAATATCAACTCTATAAAGAAGAAGTCAAGCAAGAGCATAGCCGACATTTGCTTGTCGAAGAAAGTTTGAAAAAAGCTTTATTGAATAAAGAGTTTTTTCTTGAGTACCAGCCACAATGGGATCTTAAAACAAATAAGATAATGGGTATGGAGGCACTGCTTCGTTGGAAAAATGAAGAGCTTGGTATTATTTATCCAGATGAGTTTATTTATTTGCTTGAAGATACAAACAAAATTCGTGAAGTAGGCGCTTGGGTTATTGATGCTGCATTTAAGCAGCTCTCAGAAATAAAATCATTGTTACCTAAAGGTTTTGTAATGTCAGTCAATCTGTCTGGCAAGCAAATTAATGACGCTAATCTTGTTCATCATATTAAAAAAATGCTCAGCACTTATCGCCTAGAGGCAGGTCAGATTGACTTTGAAGTTACCGAATCATGTGTAATGAGTGTTGATCGTGCTGAGCCTATCTTGGATGCTTTGAGCCATATTGGTTTTTCTATTTCTATTGATGATTTTGGTACGGGCTACTCTTCTTTATCACGTCTTCAAGATTTTCCGATTGATACATTAAAAATTGATAAATCATTTGTGGTTAGTTTATCAAACAGAGATGAATCTAAGCTCATTATTGAAAACACGCTGCATTTAGCAAAAAACCTTAAATTAAAAGTTATTGCTGAAGGAATAGAGACTCATGAGCAATTACAATTTCTTATTGATCAAAAGTGTCCTTACGGGCAGGGTTTTTATTTGGCAAAACCCATGTCAATTGAGGGCGTTAAGAAAATACTAAAAAAATAAGTTTTTATACTCATCGAACTTCAAGCTGCAAAAAGGGCAGCTTGAAGTTCGTTAATATCAATATCTACAGTGGTCTTTTAGCTTTGAAGTTATTAGGTAGATTTGTTTCTGGGTGCGCTATCAGCTGGCGCTCCCTCGCCCCCGCTTGCCAGGAACATGTTAACGGCAGTGCCTATTGGTGGTGATGGTTGCTCTTTTACTTTATTTGGGAGGCTTATTTCAGAATATAATTTGAAAGTTGCGCCTAAAAATAGGGGATACTTTGCTTCGGAATCAGGCTCTTTACATGCGCTTGAAAAGTCTTTTGAGCTGCAAAATAATTGGTACCATGCATCGGCTATAACACATTTTTCCCCCCAGGTGCTTGGGTCATTAAGATCACTTAAGGGATCACGATCAATGACAACAAATCGATGTTTCCAGCCAGGTAAGTCGACTTCGGCGGTTATAAGCTCGATTTTGCTAATTAAATTTTGCGTACCTGTGTTCGTTAACAGTAAGTAAGCTAATCCCTCGGCTAACTCTTGGCAGGCTACAGGTTGGCCTTTGATTAAGTCATAAGTGTTTTTGTAGAAGTCCAGTGTAGCCTTATGTTGAGGGTTGGCTTCAAATCTCAGCTTATAGCTTTTATCGACTTCTATTCTCATACCGAGAAATTTAGCGCTATTTGCTGCAAGATTAATTGTTTTTTGATCGAGATCTTCTAACTTGTATCTTTCAGATACTTGGTTGCCAGAAATTAACGCAAGTGTTTCTAAGATAACTTTTTCTTTGTCCCAGCCCGTGGCTTGCTTGAGCTGTCGAGGCAAATCATGGGCTCTCAGCATGCTTTTCATTGCCTCTTTGAATTTGCCAAGAGGCTTCATGCAGTAATTATTCAGTAAAGTTTTGAGGATCGTATAGAATATAAGTTTTGCCGCTGCTTCGTTAGATTTCTGTTGAAATTGGAACGGCGTTAGCTTTTCTTTAACGATAGCTTCATTGAATACTGGCCCACAGTGCGTTCTGAGTTGTTGGCCAAGTCTACTTGCATGTGAAATAAGTTCTTTAGTCATTATTATTCTCCTGCCATTATTGTTTTAGAAACGATAGTATTTAAAATGATTAATAGTTTTTAATTAATTGCTCGGTCGAGGAATCATGCTTTCCATGCTGCTTACTGATTAATTCAGTACTAATATTTTTTGCTAAAGCTTTACCAAGTTCGACGCCCCACTGATCAAATGAGTTTATGTCCCAGATGACGCCTTGTGTAAACACTTTATGTTCATATAAAGCAATTAAAGCACCTAATGCTTTTGGGCTTAATTCATTTAAAACAATCGCTGTGCTGGGTTTATTGCCAGGCATGACGCGATAAGCTTCTTCTGATTCACGCCCCATAAGTAACGCTTCCATTTGTGCAATGCCGTGCGCGTATAAGCGCATTTGCTGCTGGTCGACAGGTGTTTCACTATATTTAACTAAGATAAAATCAAGAGGAATTAAATCAGTACCTTGGTGTAATAATTGATGAAAAGCATGCTGTCCATTCGTGCCTTCGCCACCCCAAATAACGGGTCCTGTTGCATAGCTAACGTGTTTGCCTTCTTTTGTCACATGTTTCCCATTGCTCTCCATATCGAGTTGTTGTAAATAGCTGGGAAATAAATTTAATGAGTGCGAATAAGGAAGAATGCCATGTGAGGCTGTATGATGAAAGTTGCGATACCAAATACCGTTGAGTGCGAGCATCACAGGAAGATTTTTTTCAAAAGGCGTTTTTAAAAAGTGTTGATCCATTTCATGCGCGCCTGCAAGCAAATCATAAAAATTATTCATACCAACACTTAAGGCAATAGGTAAACCAATAGCAGACCAAAGCGAATATCTTCCACCTACAAAATCCCAAAAATCAAAAACATTCTCTTTATTAATACCAAAAGCCATCGCCTTTTCAGGGCTTGCAGAAACAGCAACAAAGTGTTTGGCAATAGCTTCTTCATTAGGAAAAGCATCTGTTAACCAATCGCGCGCAGCATTAGCATTCGTCAGCGTTTCTTCTGTTGTAAATGTTTTAGATGAGATGACAAATAAAGTGGTTTCAGGGTTTAAGCGGCTAAGTGTTTCGACAATGTCGGTTGGATCAATGTTTGAAACAAAATGGATGTTTAATTGTTTTGTGGCAAAAGGTTTAAGCGCCTCCGTGACCATGTGTGGCCCAAGGTCTGAGCCGCCAATGCCAATATTAACAACATCGGTAATAGATTGATCCGTGAAACCTAACCATTCATCGTTATGAACAGCAAAACAGAATTCTTCCATTTTTTGCAAACTATTTCTAATGGCAGGCATGATATTTTCACCATCAAGAATAAGTGATTCTTTCGCTGTGTCTCTTAACGCTGTGTGAAGTACGGCTCTGTCTTCAGTGTTATTAATTTTTTCACCTTGAAACATAGCATCAATAGCTTCTTTTAACTTGGTTTCTTTAGCGAGCGAGGTTAGAAGATGAATAGTTTCTTGATTGATTTGGTTTTTTGAAAAATCAATCCAAAGCTCGGGGCCTTTTAAAGAAAAGTCTTTTGCACGCTTTTTGTCTTGAAATAATTCTTTAATGGGCGGCAGTGTTTTTTTGTGCTCTTGAAGTTTTTTCCAAGTATCGGATCGGTTAATCATTTTAAAATCCTATTTAGGTGATCAAGTCATTTTCCAGTTTACTTCAATACCTATAATGTCAGCATTTGAATACATCCTGCCAATAGAGGTTACAGTGTCGGTTGCAAGTGTCTGTGTTGCATTAATGCCAGAACTGTTTTGAAATAAGTGAGTGTAGCCAGCAATGATGTCAAAAGATTTATTGAAAGTATAATCCAGGCCAAGAGAGAGTGAATATTGACTTGCATCTGGAATGATAATAGTACGCTGCCTAGTATCAACAGGCGGTTGTGTGAAACCAAGTGAGCCCATCAGTGTTACATTTTGATTCCAAATATAATGAGCGCCTAAAACATATTGCCATACACTTCTAAGTTTATTGATGTAGGTAATGGTGGTGCTGCCTGTTGGCGTTGCCGTAACCCTTATGGCGGTTTTGTTTAGTTGGCTCCATTTTGTATAGACGGCAGTACCGAGAAGCGTCCATTTATCATTAACCATTTGTTGGAAGCTTAAAACAGCCATGCTTGGAATGGATAAATGTGATTTTGCTCTTGTCTTGTTAGAAGCAAGCGTTCCTTTGCCGCGAAATTTACTTGTGCCTGAGATCCTTAAGTTAGCTTGTGAATGATAACTAATACCGACTTTTGTTTTTTTAGTGGCTTGCCAAAAGGCACCGACATTGTAACCTATTGCCCAACCGCTTAATTTGTTTGTTTGAAGGCTGTCATTGAGCGTGCTTGTGACGGTATTAGTATTGTCATAAGTAAAGTTACCATGAACAAAATCAATACCTGCTCCAATAGAAAGCTTAGGAACAATTTGAAAAGCAAGTGCAGGATCGATATCAATGGTTGATAATTGATTTTTGCTTACAACATAGCGTGTCGCCTCAGATTTGCTGTAATACATATTGGCATTCATGGGAGATAGAACGCTTAAACCAAAAGCCCAGCGCTTTGAAAGTGGTGCTACATAAGTAAAGCTAGGTGTAAACGTTAGTTGGCCACCTTGAGAATTAGTAGATAAATCAGAGTTTGGAATGGTTGAGACTTGGATATTGCCTTTAAAAAGCGAGCTCGTTGACCGAAAAAGTGTCGAGATTCCGCCTTTTTGACCAGAAAAATAAGTCATTGCACCGGGGTTGTAGTATGAAACATCAGGGTTGGTTGTGCTTGCCGCAATACCGGCGCCATAGTCTGCGGCCATAGAGCCTGTTGAAATCCAATGTTGCAAAGTTGTTGCAAAACTTGTGCAAAATGAAGTTGCCAGGAAGGTTGCTAGTAGTATTCTTGTTAATTTGGTGTTCATCTTAAATCGATCCCTAAATAAAGATGGGCTATATTAACCTAGAAATAAGCGTTGAGCTACGTTTTCTGATGTGCGCCTTGGCTTATTCTTTGATAAGTGAGTTTGAAGGTATGCTTTTTACACTTCGACGCTTATTAACAATATAAGCACCTATCAAAGCGATAGCGCCGCCCGACAAGGTAAGCACTGTTGGCGCTTCATTTAAAAAAAGCCAGCTAAGAAAAGCGGCAAAAAAAGGAGATAGATATAAAAAGCTAGAAACTTTTACTGCGGGATAGTGTTTTAAACCATAGCTCCATAAAAGAAAGCCAATAGCTCCAGGGAAAATGCCAAGATAAATAACATCGAGTGTTTGAGTGATTGATGCATGTTGGATGTCATGAATTGTTTGAGGGAGGAACACCGACATTGAAAGCGTACCAGACCAAATAGCAAAACACACAAATTTAATGGGGGATGCTTTACGCAAAAGCGGTTTTTGTAAAACAGTATAGATACCTGAACAAAATACGGCAATTACAACGAATGCAATACCATATTGAAAATTAAAGTTGTGTCTTTGCCCGAAAGCAATCACGGTAACACCTATTAAGCTAATGAAAATCCCTATCCAGATTTGTGCGCTCATCTTTTCCTTTAAAAAAAACATGGCAAGTATTGCAGAGATAACAGGTGCTTGACTGATGATAAAGCTTGCAACAGATGCTGAAACAGAAAGCTCCCCGTAATTGAGCGCAATATTATAAATGCCCATGCCAATAAGGCCGAGTAAAAAAACAGAAGGAATATCGGAGCGCTTTAATTTCACTTCTGATTTATCATGAATAAAGAAAAAAATGAGCGTAATAGAGGCGATAAGATAACGCAAAAAGCCCAGACTTCCGGGGTGATAAGCAGTCAAACCATAGCGAATGCCAACAAAGGCAGACGACCATAGAATGATGGCGGTGAGCAAGGCTAATGTAACTTTCATAATGGTTTCTTTCTTTTTTGCTATTGGCTATCTTTTAGATGGCCGGATTGTACATATATTATTCACGCTTGGCTAGAGAATACTTTTTATTGTTCATGTTTTTTTAATTTAAGTGTTTATTATATTATTCAATGAGATGGGTATATACATGTGGGTGATTATGAAAAGCTATATGATTGAGTACTGGGTATTATTATGTATAATCCTGATTCAAATGAATTTGAAGGTAAAAATCCATGACGATAAGAAAAGTACTTATTTTCCCAGATGCTCGTCTGCGAACAAAAGCGAAGCCTGTTGATGGCGTGACGGATGGAATTAAGCTATTGGTGAACGACATGTTGGAAACCATGTATGAGCATAATGGCGTTGGTTTAGCGGCGACTCAAATTGATGAGCATGTTCGAGTGATTACCATTGATGTTAGTGAAACACGTGACCAACCTCTTGTTTTGATTAATCCCGAATTGATTGAAGAACACAATAAAAAAGAAGAGTCAGAGGGCTGCCTATCTTTTCCGGGCGTTTATGCGAAGGTCACTCGTGCGGGAAAAGTGAAAGTCAAAGCGCTTGATCGTGAAGGTAAATCATTTGAAATGGAAGCTGAAGAGTTGTTAGCGGTTTGTATTCAACATGAAATGGATCACTTGGTGGGTAAGCTTTTTGTTGATTACTTGTCGGCACTTAAACGAAGCCGCGTTTTAAAAAAAATGGAAAAGCTGCATAAACTAAATATGTAAACCAAATTATAGGCGCATAAGAAAGGAACCTAACTATTTTGAAAATCATATTCGCAGGCACCCCCGATTTTGCAGCCAGCCATTTAAGTGCTTTAATTGCAGAAGGTTGTGAAATTGTCGCAGTTTATACACAGCCCGATCGTCCCACAGGTCGCGGTAAAAAATTAATCCCAGGCCCCGTAAAGCAACTAGCTGAGCTGAAGCAAATAAAAGTTATGCAGCCTATTTCATTGAAGAATGAAGAGGATCGGGAGGCATTAAAAGCTTTTAATGCAGATATTATGATTGTTGTGGCATATGGTCTACTTCTTCCCCAGGCGGTACTAGATCTTTTTCCAAGAGCCTGTATCAATGTTCATGCATCATTACTTCCTCGTTGGAGAGGGGCCGCGCCTATTCAGCGAGCGATTGAAGCGGGCGATAAGAGGAGCGGTGTAACCATAATGCAAATTGAATTGGCGCTTGATGCAGGAGATATGCTTTATAAAACGGAATGCGATATTTTATCTGATGATACTGGCGAAAGTTTGCATGATCGTTTAGCTGAAATTGGGCCGCCTGCACTTTTGAAAGCATTGGCTTTATTAGAAAACAATAAACTTAAGCCAGAAAAACAAAATGAAGATGCAGTGACTTACGCTAATAAGCTTTCAAAAATAGAAGCTAATATTGATTGGCTGCAAAGTGCTGATGAAATAGAAAGAAAAATTCGAGCGTTTAATTCTTGGCCTGTTGCTTATTCTTATTTGAATGGCGAATGTATTCGCGTATGGGACGCAAAAAAAACAACCTCGAACGCAAAGATTGCACCTGGTACAATTATCGAAAATGACAAAAAATTCATTACAGTAAAATGCGGGGAAGAGGCAATAACACTTCTAAAAATACAAATTCCAGGCGGTAAAGCCTTGCCTGTACAAGCCATATTGAATGGCAATAAAGTCGACTTGGCAATTGGCCAAAGCTTTTCAAAAAAAGTGTAGGGTGGGTTCGCGAGCGTAGCGAGTAATCCCACCATCGGATGAAGCTTATTGGTGGGATTTTTGCTCCGCAAAGAACCCACCCTACGCGTTACCACATGAAGAAAATGAGTATATAAATGAAAGTTAATCCCCGAGTTAAAGTAGTTAAACAACTTATCGCTTTATTTGCTAAAGGCCGATCCTTAAGTGAATTAGCTGAGAATATTCAAAATGAAGATCAAGCCCCGCTTATTCAAGCGATGTGTTACGGCGTTGCACGTTACTATATTCAGTTAGACTTTGCTGCTAAACAATTATTATCAAAACCTATGAAAGAAAAAGATCAGGATATTTACTTGCTAATTTTAATCGGGCTTTTTCAAATGATGTATATGCGTGTTCCCGATCATGCTGCTATTTCAGAAACGGTTGATGCAGTTAAAGCCTTTAAGAAACCTTGGGCGAAAGGTTTGGTTAATGCCATCTTAAGAAACTTTCAACGGAAAAAAGAGACGCTTTTAAAGACAATTGAGCAAAATGAACAAGCAAAATTCTCTTATCCAGTATGGATAATAGATAAAGTCAAAAAGGCTTATCCAAATACTTGGGAGCAAATCTTACATGCCGGTAATGAGCAGGCACCCATGACCTTGCGAGTCAATCAGTCAAGTGTTACAACAAAAGATTATTTAAAATTACTCAATGAAGTTAAGATTACTGGAAATGAAAGCTCACTTGTTGAATCTGCTATTATTTTGGAGCAAGCGGTTCCTGTTACTAAGTTGCCAAAATTCAAAGAAGGTTTTTGTTCAGTGCAAGATGCCGCCGCACAATTAGCCGCGGGTTTTTTGAAAGTTGAACCAGGAATGCGGGTGCTTGATGCTTGCGCCGCACCTGGTGGTAAAACCTCACATTTATTAGAGTCAGTTAATGCTATTCAGTTAACAGCCATTGACAATGTTGCTTCTCGTGTTGAAAAGATTCATGAAAATTTAAATCGCTTGCATTTAAAAGCCAGCGTGAAATGCGCCGATGTATTGGATAGTGATGCCTGGTGGGACGGCGAATTATTTGATCGTATTCTTTTGGATGCGCCATGTTCTGCATCGGGCGTCATCCGCAGACACCCTGATATCAAACATCTTCGCTTGGAAACAGATATTGAGGCTTTAGTTAAGCTGCAATCCGCAATGCTTGGAAAGCTTTGGGGTCTCTTAAAACCCGGAGGTTTATTGCTTTATGCTACTTGTTCTATTTTTCCTGAAGAAAATAATGAGCAAATAGCAAAATTTATTAAAAAGCATTCAGAGGCAAAAGAAGTTAACCTTATGATTAAAGAAGAGAAAACCTCTTTTATCGGTGCTCAGCTCTTACCAGGCGAGTTAAATTCAGACGGGTTTTATTACCTATTGTTACAAAAAAAAGCTTAAAGGCGCTTGATTGATATGTTTTTAAATTGTACACTCATGGGCCTATAAATAAAAAGGTATAGCATGCAAGTTTCTCACAAAAAACAAGTCAGTATTCCCTTTCTTACTTTTATTTCTGTTGCAACCATCGTGAGCCCGGTGGGTATTGTTGTAATGTCAAAATATGGCTTAAGCAGTATTTTTTACTATGGTCTGATTATTCTTTTGTTTTTTATCCCTTCAGCATTGATCGCCTCTGAATTGAGCTTTCGCTTTCCAAAAGAAGGTGGCGTTTATACGTGGATTTCAGAAGGCTTGTCTCCCAGGATAAGCGCATTGTGTTCCTGGGTAATGTGGGCAGCTATTTTCTTTAGCTTTCCACTGGTTTTTACTTTTGTTGCCGGTATTATTGCTTATACTTTTTCGGCGGGGTGGTTGCATCAAGGCTTATTTGTCTTCGCGGTTTGCGTGTTAATGAATAGCATTTCTGTTTTATTCGGTTGGTTTGGTATTCGTGCCTCAGCATGGGTGGGGATGTTTGCTTCTATCGTAGGTATCATTCTTCCACTCGTATTGTTACTTGTTTTTGCACTTGTGCTCTTTATTACAGGGGGTGTTCATTTAAATGATTTGGCAAACCAGACGATCATTCCCAAATCGATTAACTTAAGTAGTTTTACTCTGTTAGGCGGCACGCTTTTTGCTTTTTTAGGGATTGAGTCTTCAGCTTATTTTGTAAGGCACGTGAAAAAACCTAAGCGTGATTATCCTATTGCCTTGATGTTGACGGTTTTTATTATTTCATTTTTAGCTATCTTTGGTTCCTTGGCTATTGCTCTCTTGGTTAAAGTAGGCCATGTTTCGATTGTTGCGGGAATCATGCAGGGTTATTTGGTTTTTCTAAATCATTATCACCTTCACTATCTTATTTATGCTGTTGCGGCGATTTATACTTTAGGTCTTTTGGCTATTTTAGCTTCTTATCAAGCTATGTTTTCTCAAGGGTTGCTAGCCCTAAAAAAAGATAATTTATTGCCAAAAGCTTTAACAACAGTTAATCGACATGGTGCAGCAAAAGGTATTTTGATTTTGCAAGGCGTGCTTGTAACGGTTCTATCCTTGGGCTACATTTTTATTCCAAGTGTCAATGAAGTTTACTGGTTGGTTGAAGCCTTGATTTCTGTACTTGCGGGCTTGAGATACATTGTCTTTTTTATTGCGGCTATTCGCTTGAGTTTTATAGGTTCTTCGCAAGAAGCTTTTTTTAGAATATTTAAATCAAGAGTGGTTTTTATAGGTGTTGCATTGATGGCAATGTTTTCGTGCGCTTTTGCTGTTGTCGTTTCCTTTATTCCTCCCGCGCAAATCGAAATTTTGAATACTCGTAATTACGATGCTGTGTTAGGTGGTCTTACCGCTGCGACGATTCTCTTTCTTGCTTGGGTGGTTGCTCGTCTTCATAAGCGTGCAAGGCGAGAGGCAGCAGCAGTGGATTTGGCTTAGGTCTGGGCTTTTGGTTTGCACAAATGATTGCTAGCTACACTTATTGCAAGTAAGAAGTGTCAGATTCAAGCGCTTTTTGCAAGTTCGCCCTCTTTTGCACTATAAAGCGCATAATAGTAGATTAGAACACTTAAGATGCCCACCACTAAAAAGTCCCAGCCGAAAGGAATTATTTTATCACCTCCCCCGAATGAGCCTAGATAAGAAATAACTCCCAGTCCGATTAAATAGGGAATAATCCAAAGACCATGTTTTAAATCGATATCCATGTCTTTGTTTTTGTGAGCTTGATAGGCAAGCCAGAGATAGCCAATCAATACCGTTACCAGCATTTTCCAAACAACATTCCAGCCTGTCCAGTAGATAATTAAATTACAAATAAAAAATGCAGCTAAACACATCATTGTGTATGCGGGTAGCTTAAAGGGGCGTTCAACATCAGGCATTGTTTTTCTCAAAGCAGCGCAAGAAAGTGGGCCGATCGCATACGCTAAAACAAAAGCAGAAACTATAAAGCTCACCATGGATTGCCAACCAGGGAAAGGTAAAAAGAAAATCAAGCCAACAATATAATTAACAATAATCGCTAATACCGGTACACCTCTGCGATTTAATTTTTGCATAAGCGTTGGCATATAACCATTTTGACTCATGGCAAAGTTAACGCGCGAAGTAGAGGCTGTGTAAATGTAAGCAGTTCCAACAGGCGAGATAAGCGCATCAAAATAAATAACTTTTAAAAACCAGCCAATGCCTAAAGCTGCAATGATGCCTGCGATGGGTCCTGAATCACCCGGATAAATCAAATTCTTCCAACCGTGGTTTAATGCAGAAGGGCTGATTGCACCAATGAATGCAATTTCAATCACAACATAAAGAACAATCGCAAGTGAGATCGCGCCGAGAATAGCAAAAGGAATGGCTTTTTGTGGGTTCTTAGCTTCAGCCGCTAATTGAATTGCAGGGCTGTAACCAATAAAAGAAAAGATAACGCCCGCAGTTGGTAGTGCAGTAAGAATGCCTTTAAATCCAAGTGGAGCAAATCCGCCAAAGTGATAAAAATTACCCGGTGAGAATTTATGAGAAAGTAAAATAATAGCAGCGATAACCGGAATAGTAAGCTTCCAAGAAACAATGACAGAATTACTTTTTGCAAAGACTTTCGCGCCAAATACATTTAGCCAGCACATAAATAACATCAGCATCGCGGCAATGGAAAAGCCAAGAGGCGTTAACATTTTTGTCGTATGAACCGTATGAATAAGCCATGGGAAATAATTGCTGGAATATTGAATAGCCGCCATTGTTTCAATGGGCGCAACCATCACAGCGGCTAACCAACTAATCCATGCCATGTTAAAACTTGCAAACGTTCCATGACTAAACTGAGCAAATCGCACCATGCCACCCGCAACAGGAAACATTGTTGCAAGTTCCGCAAAGGTTAAAGCCACAACAATCATCAATAGACCACCAAGTAACCAAGCAAGAATAGCCGCAGGGCCTGCTGCTTGTGCGGTATAAAGTGGACCAAGCAACCAACCTGAGCCAATAATGCCTCCGATGGCGGTAAATAATAAATGAACTTTTGATATATCTTTTTTGAATTTCATCTTGGCTTTTGCGCCTTTTTGTCTTCGGGTTGTAATAAGATAATATTCTACAAGATCAGGGAGCGCTAAGAAAGTTAAAATTACAAATATTGCGCAAAGAGGAGTCCAGCAGTAAGTACGCCAGCTGCAAGGCCAACTTTAAAAAAACCACTGCTGCAGCACGTTGAACTTTTTTCTTTAAACAAGGTAGAGGCTTTCATATAAGGCAGCATGCCGTTGAATTTTTCTTCAAACAGTTTAGATAGAGACGCTCGCTTTTCTTCGGGTGCGCTTTTTATAATTTCATTTGCAAGGTGGTAGATTAATCCTCTTTCATCATGGCTTAAATCATTTTCTTGTAGTAAGGGCATATCATTGCGAATATAGTCAATCACTTCTTTTGGCCATAGTGAGTCTTCATTGTGGCAGACACTGTAAAGTCTCAATGCTGAGTACAATGATGTAAGTAGGTACCAATAAGGTCTTCCCGATCTTTGGCTTTCAAGTAATTGTGTGTAAATACTTAGGTCAATATCCGCCGCAAAAAGTTGCAAGCCCGGACCGTCAACAAGATAAGCTTTTAGCCAAGCATCTGATTTCAGGCGCTCGAGAAGATATTCGCTGAAATCTTTTCGCATAGAGGGCGCACATCCTTTTGCAAAAATATCTAGAGCAGTTTGAACAGCCTCTTGTTCTTGAGGGTGAATGTTTCTGGAGATTTCTCGCATGTATTTTTGATAGGCGGTGCGATATGCTTCGTTATCCTTTTCAGGCGGTTGGCGACTTGATAAAAAAGAGTCTCTTTCATCTATTAAGGAGGGGTTGCAGGGAGCGGGTGGAAACTGAAAGTTCATTGATGAGCACTTAAAGCTGGGGGTTTCTTTGGGGTCGCTTGGTATAGTGATAGTACCGATAGCGCGAATAACAGGGTGATAGCTGTATGATTCTTCGTTGATTTTTACGCTAATAGCCCGTGGTTTAAGGCGAGGTTGAACAAGGACGTGATGTGAGTTTCTCTTTTCCAATATTTGGCGCATCTCGATAATGGCGCTTGAAACTGTACTATCTCCTTTGATTTGAGAAAGAGCGTTCTCAAGAAGGGCTGCTTTTGTAAAAACAATACCCCTGCTTTCTGAGCTGTTTGGATGCTTGATAACAAGTTCACCTTCTAGCCCTTTAAGCTGTGGCGCTAAAGGTTTATTTAAATCAATGACGCGAGTATTGGGGTGCTCTTTGATCTTGCCGGCCACAGTGCTGAACCAAGCCTTGTCTGTTGTAATGTGTTGAAATAAGAGAGACGAGCCTAAAGCAGGGATTTCAATGCCAAACCGTTTAAAAAGATAAGGAAGCTCTATTGGCGCTGTATCTGAAGGGTCACCTGAAAACTCTTGGATAGCAATGCCGTTTTGTGATAAGCCTTTTCCATCACGATGTGCTTCTAAAAAAGCAGATAGGCTTTCGTGGTATTTAACTTTTGAGTTGTTCTTTTTTAACCACTCGTCAAGGGCTGCAGATCCCCTGGATTTCGTTTTAGAGCGAAAAACATGGACTTCATCATGGTTGCTTAAGATGGCGTCAAATAATTTTAGTCGATCTTCCAAGGGTAAGTTAGCAGCAAATGAAGCTTCACTAACTTCTAGAATGTGAGGCTTGTTTTTTTTATCGATAAGAACGTCAAAGGCGCAGGGTAAAACGATAGGTGCTGGCATGGAGAGAAACCTTTTATTAAAATTTTTATGGATTATAATGGACTTTAGTTAACATGAACAGATCTAAAAGATGATAATTCGCACGGTTAAACAAGCATTTAATAAGGTGATCACGATCCCAGGGTCGAAAAGCATCACGAATAGGGCGCTTTTGTTGTCTGCTATGGCAAAAGGAGAGAGCCATTTGGATAACCTTCTTTTATCTGATGATACGTTTGCAATGATTGAAGCTTTAAGGTCGCTCGGGGTTGATATCAAACTTGATCAAGACAGTAAGCAAGCTATAGTTCAGAGGGGATCGTTTAAATTTGATGCTCCTATTCAGGTTAATATTAATAATTCAGGAACGACAGCTCGATTTATTACGGCGCTTTGCGGGGCAATTAAAGGCAATTTTATTATTCAAGCTAAGGAGCAAATGCAAAAGCGCCCGATGTCTGGGTTATATGAAGCTTTAGAGTCTCAGGGTGTATCAATAAAAATAAAAGTGGGACAGTCATTTCCTTGTGAAATTCATTCGGAAGGTTTGCTGCCTGGTGGTGAAATCATTTTTAATGAAAATACAAGCAGTCAATTTGTTTCAGCCATTTTGATGGCGGCGCCTTTTTTTAAAAACAAAGCCACCATTATCGCAAAAGCACTGTCGCGTGATGCATATATACAAATGACAACTCAAATGATGAAAGTTTTTGGTGTCGATGTAGAAGAAATCGCACCATATCAGTGGGTTATTGAAAGCGGACAAGCATATCAGGTTATTCAATATAAAATTGAACCGGATTTATCGAGCGCTTCTTATTTTTTAGCTGCGGCTGCAATGACAAATAGTGAAATAACGATTCCAGGCGTTAGCCAAGAAAGCATTCAGGGTGATAGAGCTTTTGTTGAAGTGCTTGAGCAAATGGGCTTTGATATTCGTTTTGTTGAGGAGGGTTTGAACCTGAAAGGCAAAAAAAATTTTCAAGGCGTCACTGTTGATATGAGTAATTGCTCTGATACATTTATGACACTTGCATGCATGGCGCCTTTTGCCGATACACCAAGTTTAATTAAGGGTTTATCACATACAAAACATCATGAAGTAGAGAGAGTGAAATGCTTAGGGCTTGAGTTTGAAAAATTAAACATTCAATATGAATATGGCGATGATTTTATAAAAATCTATCCAAGCAAACCTCTTGCTACAAAGCTTGATAGTCATCATGATCATAGGCTCGCAATGTCTTTAGCTTTAATAGGCTTAAAGATTCCAGGCATTGAAATTAATAACGCTGATGCGGTAACAAAAACTTTTCCTGAGTATTTTTATTTATTGAAAGGTTTGAGTGAATGAATATTTATTTAATTGGCCCCATGGGTTCAGGGAAAACATCAGTAGGGGGAGAGCTCGCAGAAAAGCTTAAGCAACCTTTTGTTGATACGGATGATTTGATTATCCAAGAAGCTAATAAAAGCATTAATCAAATTTTTGATGAGGACGGTGAAAAATTTTTTCGCGAGCTAGAATCGAAAGTGTTAAAAAGCATTTCAAAAGAAAAAAACCTTATTGTTGCAACGGGGGGCGGGATTGTTTTAAGCGAGGCAAACAGAACGTTGTTGCAGGCTACAGGAAAAATTATTTATTTAAAGATTTCTGTTAAAGAGCAAATATTGCGATTGGCTAAAGAGACAAATCGGCCGCTTTTAAAAAACAGAAACAAGAAGATGCTTGAAGCGTTGAATGGTGAAAGACGGCCTTATTATGATGAGCTTGCAGACCAAAGTATTGAGACGGATGTTTTTACATCTAGTGAAATATGCAAAAAAATAAACCTATTTCTTGATTGTAGTTAGAAGATATATTACTATGCCTCGAATATTTATGCCGTGCATGTTTTCTTAGTTGAATAAGACGCTACAGCAACTGGTTGAGCTATAAATAATGAGGAATAGAATAATGCCAATGACAGCCGATCAAAAATGTCAACTCTGCAGGGATCTTAGAACGCATTTAGAGTCCAGGAACTTGGGGAAGCCTTCCGATAAAAAGAAGTATGCTTTCGGGGAGGAGCTTATCGTTCAGGGTTTTTTGAAAAAGCCTAGAGATCAAAAGAGATTTTCCTCCTCCTCTTCTTCGAGGTGCCCACTGTTGAGCTATATGGCAAAACACATGAATAAACATTTTTCTAGAAAAACACTTAAAAATGAAAGGCTTGAGTTGCAGCTATGGAGAGAGATGGGTTTCCCCGTTGTTAAATATGCAGAAAGAGTTGGGTTGGCTTGCGTTGAGCAGGTTTTTAAAAGGGAGGCTAACTTATCTAAAAGGAAGAAGCCTTGTTCTTCTGGAGGAAGTGCTGCGTTTTTTCCTAGGGCTGGCGTTGTTGGGCAAGCTTTTTCGGGAGAAGCGCTAGCTTCTGGAGGGTTAAAATGAGGGCGGCCTTTGTAGGTTTGAGATTTGCGCTTTTTAACGCGAAACCGCTGTTAAAAGCTACTAAAAAGTGGCGTTGTCTCAGGTTGTTTTCCTGTCCAAAGATAAAAAGATAAAGCGGCTTGTTCAATGAGCATGCCGGAACCTTCTAAAATTAATTGAGGCGATTGTTTTTCGGCCCATAGCATGGTGGGTGTTGGGTCTTTAGAGTATTTTAAATCATAGCACATGCCTTTTTTATCGAGTTTAAATGTATCGGGCAAAGGGAGTTGCTTGCTTCTTAGCGAAGTTGCATCAATTAAAATATCTGCGTACTGGTTTTCTAAATTGGAATATTGGCATGCTTTGATATTTGAAAAATGATCAATAAATTCATCACTTAAGTTTTCAGCTTTATCAAAAGTGCGATTGGCAATAATAATTTCTTTGGGGTTCTCGTTGATGATGGGAAAAAGAAGACCTCGAGCAGCGCCTCCAGCACCAAGAATCACAACACGTTTATTTTCGAAATCAAAATGATGATTATGTTTTGCATCTTGAATAAACCCCGCGCCATCGGTATTGTCAGCAATCAGTCGATCATCTTTATGTATTAATGTATTAGCAGCACTTGCAATTTTCGCATCAACCGACATTTTGTCAGCGTAATGCAAAGCATCGATTTTAAAGGGTACGGTAATGTTGCAACCATCCCCGTCATTTTGGAAAAAAGCATCAGCGATTGCAGTAAAGCTTTGGTCTTCGTTCGCTTCTATTTTTTCATAACTAATATTTAAGCCAAATTGCTTGGCAAATTGTTGATGAATCCAGGGAGAGAAGCTTTTTGCAAGAGGTCTGCCAATTAAGGCGAATTTGAAATCCATAGTGGAGCTCTATTTGATGCTATTTCTATGGATTCTCCTATGAAGTGGATTCCGGGTCAATAGTTCTTCTCTTATCTTATGTTTTGATTTTTATCAGTTTTTTAACTAGAAAATTTGGGAATTTTCTTGAAATAGAGTAGTATTATTTTCATTGATTTCTATTAGGAGTATTTCATGTCAAATGCCGAACAAGTGCTTAGAGAAAAGCTTGCAGCCTCTCATCACGTTGTCCATTTCAATGGCTGGGATGATTTATTAGCGACGCATCTTAGTGTGAGAATTCCAGACACGAATAGTATTCTTATCACGCCGATGAATACACCTTTTGAAGAAGTGACGGCAAGTAATCTTATTAAATGCGATTTTGATGGGAAGATTCTTGAAGACAATGGTTCAAAGCTTATGCCGCAAGCGATTAATATTCACGGTGAGATTTATAAATTAAGCGATACTATTATGAGTGCAATGCACACGCATAGTCTTCACGGTGTTGCGCTTGCTTCACTTGAATGTGGCCTCTTATTTAATAATCAGCAAGCGCTTAGATTTTATAATGATGTGGCTTATCATGATTTTGATGGCTTGGCGCTTAAGAATGAAGGTGCTGAAATTGTAAAATCTCTGGGTGATAAAAATGTCATGGTGCTAAAAAATCATGGCCTTTTAACAACAGGCACATCGATCGAGCAAGCGCTGTATCGTTTGTATTATTTAGAGATTGTTGCTGAAACACAAATGATTACCATGGCGGCGGGCGCTAAAATTAGCCCTATTTCTGAAGAAGCCTGCAGACACACGAAAGCGCAATTTGATTCTATCTTAACACCGCACCTTGAATTTGAAGTGCTGGTGAGAAGAATTGAAGGCTTGTCTCATGTGGATTATCGCGGCGAAGTGTTTGAAGCTACAACCTAAACTTTGGTGCCTGGCCTGGCCTTGGCTTCATTTTGAGGAAATTTGATGGCGCATTGTCGCTAGCGCCACAGCCTTAAAATTGATATCATCCCTCCTTAATTAATCTGTTGGAATATTGATATGCGTATAGAAGAAGAAATTAAACTCGATTTCAAGGATGTTTTAATTAGGCCTAAACGCAGTACCTTGCGTTCGCGTTCTGATGTGGATTTGGTGAGAAAATATACATTCAAAAACAGTAAGCAAACATGGTCCGGTGTCCCTATTATTGCAGCCAATATGGACCATACAGGTACATTTGATTTGGCAACTGTGATGCATCAGCATCAATTGATGACAGCGCTTGATAAATTTTCCTCAGTTGAAGACTGGATGAAGTTTACAAAGGCTTATCCAAAAGCGGCTAACTTTTCTTTCGTAAGTTCTGGGACGCGCGATGATGATTTCAAAGCTTTGTCTGAGGTTTTGAAAAAAGTAAACCTTCCTTTTATTTGTTTGGATATCGCGAACGGTTATTCACAACACTTTATTGATTTTGTTAAAAAAGTAAGAGAGCACTTTCCTGATAAAACCATCATGGCGGGTAATGTTGTCACCGGTGAAATGGCGGAAGAATTAATTTTATCAGGCGCGGATATTGTTAAAGTGGGTATAGGCCCTGGCTCAGTTTGTACAACACGTAAAAAAACAGGCGTTGGTTATCCTCAATTATCAGCAGTGATTGAAACCGCAGATGCGGCGCACGGTTTAAAAGGCCATGTATGTTCTGACGGTGGTTGCACAGACCCGGGTGATATTTCAAAAGCTTTTGCAGCGGGCGCAGATTTTGTCATGTTGGGCGGCATGTTTGCAGGCCATGATGAATGCGCAGGCGAAATTATTGAAGAAGGCGGAAGAACTTATAAACGTTTTTATGGTATGAGCTCATCGGAAGCTATGAATCGTTATTACGGCAAGGTTGCTGAGTATCGTTCAAGTGAAGGCAAGTCTGTTAATGTTCCTTATCGAGGCCCTGTTGAAAAAACGATTCTAGATATCTTGGGTGGTGTTCGTTCGACATGCACTTATGTGGGCGCTGAAAGCATTAAAGAGCTTTCAAAACGCACAACGTTTATTCGTGTGACGCAGCAAATTAATGATGTTTATACGAATTATCAAGTGAAAGAATAAACATAGAATGCGGCCAAAAATTTTCATTTTTGGCCGTATCATTGCAAAAGTGGCCGAAATTGCATAGAGAAGCTTATGTGGCAGCAAAAGAAGCGGGTATGAGTTTGAGTGCTTGGGTCAATAAAGCTATTGAGCATGAAGCGAGAGTTTAATCTATACCCAAGCGCTAATGTTTAATAAAAATCTTCGTCACCAAACAAGCAAGCAAAAAAACGCTTCCCGCAAAAATTAAATCAATACGCATGCCAATAACAAAACTTGAAGCATTCGCAATAACACTTCCAAAAATAGCAACACCTAACAAGCTACCGATTTGACGGCTAGTCGTGAAGGCGCCAGTAGCAAGTCCCGCACGATTTTGTGAAACGGATTGTATCGCCATTACTGTTGCCGCGGGCATAGTAAAGGCAATGCCAAATCCTGCCCATGCTAAAGGTAGAATAAGTATCCAATAAGAAGGCGTATGGTTTCCTGCGATTAATAGACTTAAAAAACCGATAGCGCTTATTATTGAACCCACCATCATCGGTTTTTTTGGGCCAAGACGGCTTGTTATTTTTCCCGATAAATAAGATGAAAAAGCGCTAGTGATCATAAGCGGTAAAAGCGCAAAACCGGTTGCTAAAATACTGTAATGTCTTGTATGTTGAAAATACAATGGAAGAATAAAAAGTATGCCGTAAAAACCCAGATTCATTAAAAGCCCAATGAGAAGAACGCTAGAAAACGAAGGCTCTCTTAGTAACTTTAGAGGAAGCATAGGCGATTTAGAGTGTAATTCAGTGTTAATAAACAGTATTAAAGCAAGTATAAAAACACAAAAGCTAGTAACCACAATAGCGGAGAACCAGGCAAATCTTCCTGTTTCAATTAAGCTAAAAGCTAAAGCTGCAATGCTTAAAATAGCAAAACCTTGTCCTGCTATATCGAAAGATACTTTTTTTAATGGAGCAATGAAATTTATTTTTTTCGTCATAAAAAAACAAATGAGGCCAATAGGAATATTCACAAAAAACACGGCGCGCCAATCAAAAAAAGAAGTTAATACGCCGCCTAGAACGGGACCAGAAGCGGCGGCGACGCCACCTGTTGCACCCCATAAACCTATGGCTTTGGCTTTCGCTTTATTGTCTTTGAAAATCCCATGAATTAATGCAAGTGAGGTTGGTACAAGAAAAGCGGCAGATGCGCCTTGTAATAATCTAAAAAAAGTTAATGACCATGGCGAGTTGGCTAAGCCGCAGAAAAAGGATGTAGCAATAAATCCAAGTACCGCTAACTGATAAAGTTTCTTTGCACCCCATTGATCACTCATGTGGCCAGCCATTAAGAGCAAGCATGCAAAGGCGAGCGTGTAAGCATCAACAATCCATTGTAGCCATGAAATGCTAGCGTTTAATTTGATGGCGATATTGGGCAGGGCAACGTTAACAATAGTCACATCCATAATCACCATAAAAAAGCCCAGGCATAATGCGATGAGTGCTGTTTTCATTATTTTTCCTTGTTTAATGTTTATTGAAGGAAATAATATCTGTTTCATATATGGAAATATATAGGTATAATATGAAACATATGTTTCCAAATGGCTAACGAAAATGTCTGATTTAGATCGCTTTGAGCTTTTTACCTACGTTGCACAAGCAAATAGCTTATCTTCTGCTGCTGAAAAGCTGGGGATGAGCAAGCCTTCCTTAAGCAAGCAAATCAAACAACTTGAGAAAGAATTAAAAGTCGATTTATTTTCTCGTTCAGGTTATCGCCTGGTCTTAACGCCGCAAGGCGAAGCGTTACTTAAGCAGAGTTTGCGTTTGAAGCGTGAGCTTGATGACACGCGCTCTATTTGTCATCAGTTTCACCAAGAACCTGAAGGCGAGTTAAGAGTTGTTGTGTTTGGTTATTTTGCCCATAAACTTATTTTCCCGCGATTAAAAACTTTTCTAGAAAAGTATCCTAAGCTTCGTTTAACGATTGATACAAGTGAGCGAGTACCATCTTTTGATCGTGAAGAAGTTGATCTTGCGGTTGGTTTTTCATTGCCCGTTCCTGATTCAGAAGAAATTATGCAATGTAGTATGGGGACAACCTATTATACACTTTGCGCTTCACCAGATTATTTTTCAAAATTTGGAGAACCCAAAACCTTAGAAGATTTAAAAAAACATCAAATCATTAGGCATGCGAGCTGTACGCATGGATTTCTTAAGCTAAAACCCGGTTTATCATTAGAGCTGGCGCCGCATTTACTTGTTAATACCGTTAACTCAATGATTGAATGTGCCAAGCAAGGTTTGGGGATTGTGCAGTTACCGATTTATTTAACTGAAAATGCAATTAAAGAAGGAGTATTAATCTCTGTACTCTCAAAACATCAGCGAACAGATGAGCCTATCTACTATCACTATCCGAAGTATCGTCATATCCAGCCTAAAGTCAGAAAGTTCATTGATTTCTTTTTGGTGTAGCACTTTGGGTGTATCAATTAGATTCCTGCTTCTGCAGGAATAACGCGAGCAATAGGAATGCGCGAGTATTGTCATCTCTGTGGGAGCACAAAGAGCTTTTTGGCAAGTAATCGAGAAACTAATAAATTACTCAAAAGTTTTTAACACCCAGGCGCCAATATCTTTTATCTCCTCTAAACAAACTGAATGTTCCATAGGGTAAGTATGCCATTGCACAGAGTAATGATGTTCTAAAAGCATTCGCTTTGAAAGCTCTGCAAAAGCAAAAGGGACAACTGCATCGCTAGCGCCATGCGCCATAAAAATGGAAATAGGTTCATTTGCTTTTTCTTTAGTTGTGCCGAAAGTTTCGTGCAGAGGAAGGTAACAGGAAAGCGCCATGACCCCTGCAAGTTTTTCTGGGTAATGTAAAGCTGTATGTAATGCAATAGCGCCACCTTGAGAGAAGCCCGCAAGAATAATATTGTCTGACCGAATGCCTTTTGCATTTTGATCTTTGATTAATTGTTGAATGGCTTCGGAAGACTCATGAATACCCTTTTCATCTTGCTTGGAATTTCTGTTCAGACTAAAAATATCATACCAAGCAGGCATGGGCATACCCATGTTTAGTGTCACAGGTCTTACGGGCGCATTTGGAAAAATAAAACGAATCGCTAAGGACTCTGGTAATTGAAGTTGAGGCACAATTGGTACAAAGTCATCGCCGCTTGCACCCAAGCCATGTAGCCAAATAATCGCGTGAGTTGCGGGTTGTTGTTTAGGTTCAATAATAATGGATTCTAATGGCATGTGGCCTCTTTGCTTTAACTGCAGGATTTAGATTAAAAAGGCATAGTAACGGATATACCTACTGAACTTCAAGATTATTTTGATTGTTTGTTTTGCACTTTTTGTGGGAGATACTATAGTTACATTGCGCTATTACTCGTTTGATGGGGAAAATTATAGTATGAAAAAATACATAGCCATTGTCGGCATTACTCTTTTATTTGGACTTGGGAGCAATTTGCTTGTTGCAAAATCATGCGATAAGAGTAAGGCTGCCGTAAAGTCTCATGGAACCTGTGCGAAGTATTGTAAAAAATGCTACTCTGCACATAAAAAGAAATGTAACAAAAAATGCAAGGCTAATATCGATAAATAATAAGCCATGCTAGCTATCATAGCGCTAGCCAAGCACTTGAAACTTCAGTACGATATCATCTAAGTTGATATTGTAATGATGGATAGAGATGTTAAAACAGATAAGCCTTTTGATTTTAGTCAGCATAGCGTTAACTGGTTGTGGCCAAACAGGCAAATTATATTTACCTAGAGCGAAGCCTCCTGTCGAAACTAACCATGCCACGGCACAAAAAGCATTAACAGCAACGAAAGTTTCAAAACCAAAATCAAGCCTAACTCAGGGCGCCTCGTAATGTTAAGATTTACAAAAATGCAGGGTTTAGGTAATGACTTCATTATGCTTAATGGCGTTTCACAAAAAATTGATTTATCTTCTCTGCAAATAAAACGATTAGCTGATCGGCATTTGGGTATTGGTTGTGATCAATTGCTTTTGTTAGAAGCATGTAATGATGATGCTGATTTTAGTTACCGTATTTTTAATAGTAATGGGTCTGAGGTAGAGCAGTGTGGTAATGGTGCCCGATGTGCGTTGAAATTTATTTTAAAAGAAAAACTTTCCGATAAAGTGACGCTTCGCTTTAAGACAATGAAAAATGTTATTGAAGCCATACTTTGTGATGATGGCGATGTGAGCGTTGAAATAGGCGAACCTGTTTTTTCCAACAAAGCAATTCCTTTCGATGGTGAGCTAGAAAATCAGTCTTTTCAAATTGAAGCATCAGGGCAGAAATTCGATGCAACGATTTTAAGTATGGGAAATCCACATGCGGTTATTTTTACTCCTGATGTAGATAATATTGATCTTGATCAATGGGGACCTGCAATATCAACCTTGCCCTCTTTTCCAAAGGAATGTAATGTGGAGTTTATTCAGATTCTATCTTCAGATAAAATCAAAATGCGTGTCTTTGAAAGGCATGTTGGTGAAACTTTAGCCTGTGGTTCGGGTGCTTGTGCTGCGGTTGTTGCTGGTATTTTGCGAAAACTATTGCATAATAAGGTAGTCGTCCAGCAGCCTGGTGGGGATCTGTCGGTGACATGGATGGGCGGTCAAGCATCTGTTTGGATGAAAGGGCCGGCTGAGTTTGTTTTTGAAGGCCAAACTGAGATTGTGTAACAATGAAAATTATTATTCTTGGTGGTAACCAAGTTGGCGGAACACTCGCTGAAAATTTGGTTAACGAGCAGCATGATGTAACGGTCGTAGATACCGACCAAGAAAAACTGACACGCTTACAGGCAAGATTAGATCTTAATACGCTTTGTGGTTCAGCCTCATACCCTTCTGTTTTAAAACAAGCGGGCGCTGACGATGCAGATATGTTAATCGCTGTGACGAATAACGATGAAGTTAACTTGGTAGCATGCCAGGTTGCTTACTCACTGTTTCATTTGCCTACAAAAATCGCTCGCATTCGTTCCCCTGAATATTTTAAATTTCCTAATTTATTTGGAAAAGACGACTTGCCGGTTGATGTTTTTATTAGTCCTGAGCAATTAGTGACGCGCTATATAGAAAGGTTGATTGAGCATCCAGGCGCGCTTCAAGTATTAGACTTTGCAGATGGTAAAGTGAAGCTTGTTGCCATCCGTCCTTTTTTTGGTGGGCCTCTGGTTGGTAAAACGATTGAGAAATGTAGAGAAGAATTAAATATTGAATTTAGAGTTGTTGCTATTTATAGAAGGAATCAAGCGATACTTCCCGAAGGGGATACGGTGATTGAAATTGGCGATGAACTTTTCTTTATTACAGCAGAAAAAAATATTAAAAAAGTGATGGGTGCATTGAGACGTTTGGATCAACCCTATAAACGTATCATGTTAGCGGGTGCTGGAAATGTGGGTTCAAGTTTAGTGAAGGCGCTTGAGCATCGTTATGAAGTTAAAGTTATTGAAGCTGATCCTATAAAGGCAGAACAAATAGCGGTGGAAGCATCACGTGCAACGATTCTTCAAGGTGATGTTTCAGATAGAGAGTTGCTTTTTAATGAAAACATTGAGAAGACAGATGTTTTTTGTGCTGTAACGGATGATGATGAAGCGAATATCATGTCATGCATGCTTGCAAAAAATCTTGGCGTTAGAACTGTGATGGCTTTAATTAAGCGCACTATTTATGTTGATCTTATTGAAAGTAGCTCAATTGATGTTGCAATATCACCTCAACAAGCAACGATTAGTAGTATTTTAAAATATGTTCGTCGAGGTGATATTATCAATGTCCACTCATTGCGCCGTGGTGCTGCAGAAGCCATTGAAATTGTCGCTCATGGTGATGAAGGAACATCGCGAGTTATTGGGCGAGCCATTAAAGATATTAAGCTACCTCAGGGTGTAATGATTGGCGCGATTGTTCGTGATGATAAAGTCTTAATGGGTAGAAAAGAATTGCTCATCGAACCGGAAGACCGAGTCATTCTCTTTTTAGTGGATCGAAAAAAAGTGCGAGACATTGAAAAATTATTCCAAGTCAGTATTGGGTTTTTTGGGTAGTCATTATGCAGTTTAAAGCGGTGTGGAAAATTATTGGCATACTTTTGATGATTTTCAGTTTTAGCATGTTGGTGCCTGTTCCCATCTCTTTTTATTTTCAAGATACTGATGTGCTTCCTTTCTTTCTTTGCTTTTTTGTCACTTTCGCTACTGGGGCGATTTTGTATTACCTGTGTTACAAGAGCAGTCTTGAGTTAAAAGTAAGAGATGGTTTTTTGATCGTTATTCTTTTTTGGACTGTGCTGAGCGCTTTTGCGGGCTTACCTTTGATTTTTGGCATGCATCATCATATGAGTTTTACTGATGCGATGTTTGAAGCTGTTTCTGGTTTCACGACAACAGGTTCAACAATATTACCGGACGTTACTCGTCTGCCACCGGCATTAATGTACTATCGACAGCAATTACAGTTTTTAGGCGGCATGGGTATTATCGTGTTGGCGGTTGCATTGCTTCCCATGCTTGGTGTTGGCGGCATGCAGCTTTACCGCGCCGAAACACCCGGGCCAATGAAAGAAGACAAAATCACACCGCGCATTACTGAAACAGCAAAAACTATTTGGTTTATTTATGTGGGCCTTGTCATTATTTGTGCTTTAGCTTATTGGGCTGCTGGCATGACACCTTTTGATGCGATTGAAGAGTCCTTTTCAACGTTATCGACAGGTGGTTTCTCAACGCATAATACAAGCTTTGCTTATTACCATAGTCATACTATAGAGCTTATAGCGATTATCTTTATGTTTATAGGCGGCGCTAATTTTTCATTGCATTATCTTGCCTTAATGAAAGGTAATTTAAAGCACTACTGGAAAGATATAGAGTTCCGTTCTTATTTATTTATCGTGCTTGCGGTACTCGTCTTAAGTGTCATTGTTTTAAGGTTTTATGAAGTTTACCAAACAACAGGAAGCGATATTATACAATCCTTGTTTTCAATCGTTTCTATTATGACAACAACAGGTTATGTGTCCGCGAATTTTGCGCAGTGGCCAGCTTTTTTGCCGTTTTTGTTTATGTTGTTAGGGCTCTTGGGCGCTTGTGGCGGCTCCACAAGTGGTGGCTTAAAAGTTATTCGTGCCGTTATATTGAAAAAGCAATTTTCAAAGGAATTAAAACGTTTAATTCATCCGCAAGGTGTTTATCCTTTGAAGCTTGGCGACCGCGTGTTGGCGCCAAGTATGATGGAAATGATTTGGGCTTTTGCGAGCGCCTATATCGGCGTTCTTGTTATTTCAATGATTTTATTGATGGCGACAGGTATTTCATTGCAAGATTCATTTGGTTCAGTTGCGCAGACGTTAGGAAATGTTGGTGCAGGCATTGGTAAGTATGCTTATAACTCTGCTGGTTTAAATGCTTTTTCAAAATGGGTATTGATTTTTGATATGATTGCCGGTCGTTTAGAAGTTTTTACTGTCTTATTGATTTTCTCATCAGCCTTTTGGAGGAGTTAGATTATGGAACAAACAAATTATGTTGTTATGGTGGCGGGGATTGTTGAGCCAGGTAAAGATGATTATGCTAAGCAATATTTTCAGCATATGGCAGATGAGGCTAAATCTGACCCTGGTTGTCTAGTTTATAATATTCAACAGTCACTGAGTAATTCATGTGAGTTTATGATGTATTCTATCTGGGAAAATAAAGAAGCTTTTGAGATGCATAATCAAAAACCTGAAATGCAAGAATATAAACAGAGTTTAAATAAACTTCTTCTTGAAGATCAGTCAAGAATAACAGAGTGGGCATTGCTTTAGCTTTCTATTTGGTTTTTAATCCAACATAGACAATGCGTCTTCGAGTGTTAAAACTAACACGCACGGCGATATAATTAGACAATAAATTCTTTACAACCGATTGAAAATTGGGACCTGCAATTTTATAATTATTGACGATGCGATAATCTCGTTTAGTTGTCCAGCGAAGTTTCCAGCCATGTTTTTTAGCATAATTCTTTAGGTTAGTATAAAGCAAACCTTTTGCAGGATAAAAAGTATAGCGCGGATTAACCCTGAGGTTTCCAGGAATATCATTAACAATATAATTGGCTTGCTTACCAGGTGAACGCTTTGGCGAACCTGCGATTTGAAAATAAGCAAAGGTCGGTAAAGAGATACAAAGGCAAATAAGTAATAATCCAATGCGGCGTTTCACGATAGACTCCTAGAGGTTCAATTAACCATATCTTTCCATAGTTTGACCAATTAGGCAACAGGAATGATGGGGTAATCCGATGCTGGGATAGCTCGCTGCGCTCGCAAACCCAACCTAGATCTTGGTATAAATGCTTGCTGTAAATTAGGGTGATTCAGTTAGTGTAGGGTGGGTTCTTTGCAGAGCAAAAATCCCACCATCGGATAAAGCCTATTGGTGAGTGCGACATAGTTTACGTTTAAAAACTATGATACGCTTACGGCCAGTTATGTAATCCATTATTGATAAAGGAGTGTCATGAAGTCATTTGTTGTTATGCTTTTTATTTTCTTAAGTGTGAGTGCGTTTGCACAACCTTGGCGTCAAGATATTAACCAATTACTAAAAACAGAATTAACAACCTCTGAAGTTGGTATCATGGTCAGAGATGCAAAAACAGGTGAAACACTTTATGAGCATAATGCTTATAAAAATTTTACACCCGCAAGCAATATGAAGCTTTTAACTTCTGCGGCAGCGCTTGCTGATTTGGGCGCGAATTTTCAATTTCAAACCAGTATTCACTACAACCCTAAAAAGCTTAAGAATCATATTTTAAGAGGCAATGTTTATTTTGTGTTTACAGGTGATCCCTCGCTTAAAATAAAAACCCTAAATAAAATGGTTAAGGTGCTTTATAACCAAGGTGTTCATGAAATTTATGGAAGTGTTATTGTTGATAATACACATTTCATGCCGCCTAACCATGCGCCGGGTTGGACCTATGATAGTTTGCACTGGGCTTTTTCAGCGCCGATTGGTGCTGTAATTTTAGATCAAAACCAAGTGCATTTAAAATTTGAGCCAAGCAAGACGATAGGCAGTCCTGTTAAAATTATTTCTGGCCCCGGAATGAGTTACATGCATTTACAGCATGAAATAAATACGGTTTCTTATGACTACTCAATGAAAAACTGTTCGCTTTTACTGCATGTTAACCGAAGAAACACGATTAATTTAGGTGGCTGCTGGCCAACAGGTTCAACGGGGTGGAGAAGTTTTGCGATTCAAAATCCTGCGCTTTATGGCGAAAGAGTGATAGAGGCTAAGCTTGAACAGAATCATATTATTTTAAAAGGCAAGGTGAAAATAGGGCGCACGCCAAAAAATATCCCGCTTCGTATCGCACATAAATCTAAAAAGCTAAAAGTGTTAATTGTTAAAATGATGAAAGACTCTGATAATATTTATGCCGAATCGCTTAATAAAACTTTAGGTTATGTGCATTCTGGTCGTGGAAGTTTCTTAGAAGGTGTTGATACCATTAAAGAAGTGCTAGGCAAATTAGCGGGTATCGATTTTGCACAAACAACGATTCGAGACGGATCAGGGCAGTCGCGTTATGATTTATTAACACCAGGCCAAATTTCTCGCTTGCTTTATGTGATGGGGCATAATAAAAAATTATTTAAGCCTTATTATAATGCGCTTCCGATTGGGGGTGTTGATGGGACATTAAAATATCGTTTAACCAGTGAAGATATGAAAGGTAATGTTCATGCAAAAACAGGTTCAATGAGTGGTGTTTCCTCTTTGTCGGGTTATATGAAAACAACGTCGGGCCGTAAATTGGTTTTCTCAATTTTAATTAATCATATTGTTGGGAAAATTACAAAGGGCAGGGCGCTGGAAGATCAGATTTGCCAGACTTTGTATCAGGCTTAGGGTATATTGCTGATGAATAGCCCCTTAAGGTAAGGGGCTGTAAGTCTTTTTATGCGCTAGCGGTGCTAACAGCGGTTCCGCCTCTCCATACCATGCTAGTTGTTTCAGTAGGTGCGTCTAAGGTTGCACACGTCAGGTCGAAGCCCCCTTTGTTATCTGGGATTGTCTTAAGAACAAGAGTGCCTTCAGGTGAGTTTTGTCGTAAAAAAGCCATTATAGAGTCATATTTTTGATGTTGCTGGGGGGTAAGCCTTGGGAGCGCTTCAGTAAGTGTAGATTCTATATTGCCTCTGAGCGCACTTCCACCAATATTGCATCCAGATAAATGGTTTGCTGTCATAGCGCTTTGTTGATAAACGGCAGAAAGACTTCCCAGTCTTTCATAGTAGTAGCTCAAGTTACAGAGTAGTAGGGTTTTATCGTTTGCATGGGTAATGATAGTGTTTAAATCCTGGACCTCTTTAGTTTTTGCTTCGCTTAACTGGCCAGAACGTTCTTTGTAAGTGCTAATTGCATCTATAAAGGGTTTTTTAAACTTGTTGGCACTAGGTTGTGTCATTATATGATTTCCTTTTGTTATGGCGTTATAAGTAATTATTGACACTTTTAGAATATCAAAACTTTTAATTAAAGCTAGGGTTTTTCTTCAAAAAAAAGCATGTCGATTTTTGTTTCAATCTGCTAAACTCTTTGAGCTAAATTATTTTTGACCGAGCTTTATTTATGGATATGAGTTTAATACAGAAAATCATCATATGGGCGATTCCTGTATTGTTTGCGATTACGATTCATGAGGTCGCGCATGGTTGGGTCGCATTAAAGTTTGGTGATAAAACGGCATTGATGATGGGTCGATTGACTATCAATCCGATTAAACATATTGATCCGTTGGGTACTATTTTAGTGCCGGGTGTTTTGCTAGCGTTAGGTGGTATTATTTTTGGATGGGCAAAGCCTGTTCCTGTGACACCACAAAACTTAAGAAACCCTCGGCGTGATATGGCCATTGTTGCCGTTGCTGGCCCAGCTTCCAATTTGCTCATGGCAATTTTCTGGGCGGCGATTATGAAAATAGGTTTGCTGCTTGGTGGTGAGTCACCACGCTTTGCCATTCCGATTATTTACATGGGTCAAGCCGGTATTTTTATTAATTTAATGTTGATGGTTTTGAATCTTGTGCCACTTCCTCCTTTAGACGGCGGGCAATTTGTTTCGAATTTATTACCGCCGAAAAAAGCCTATTATTTCGATAAAATTGAGCCTTATGGGTTTTTGATTCTTTTAGTTTTGCTTGCAACGGGAATCTTAACAAAAATATTGGGCCCGATTATTTTCTATCTTTGGCATTTGTTGACAATTATATTCCACTTGGCGTGATGGTCGTGGTGGGGTTTTTTACGTAGGGTGGGTTCTTTTGCGGAGCAAAAAAAGCCCACCATCAGATGCTTATAAAGGTGAAGGTAAATGCTTAGCTTTCTTTTGAGCCATATCTTCTTTCATTTGATACCATTTTGGCGCGCCCAGTATTTTTGAAATGCCATGATCAAGCACGGTCAAATTAAAAATTTTAATCAAACTCATCAATCGTCTTGAAAGTTTTTCAGGTCTTGCACGAACCGATAATGAAAAACCACCATCAGTATAATAAACATAATGCCAATAACCCGTTGGGATAAATAAAGTTTCACCAAAGTTTAATGTGCAATCATAACCTTTCGCTTGCGCAAGTCGCGGGTATTTATCAAAGTCAGGATTACCAATATCAATGTTTGCAGAAACGGTTAATGCATGCCGATACAAATAATCTGAGTTTTCCGGGCCATATAAAACAATGCGTTTTCTTCCTGTAAATTGCGTAAGAATCACATGCGATAAATCTAAATCATAATGCGCATCGACCCAAGATGTCGCCCCACCAAAAAACATAAAGGGATATTTTTTTAAATAACGCGTAAAAAGGTCAGGGTAAGAAAAGTCATCGCAGAGATCCGGAATATGTTTAAAGATATTAAATAAAAACATTCTTAAAAGCGAAGGTTTATTGGCAATGATGTCGAGATAATCACCAAAGCGCATTTTGTTTTCTGTGCTTATGTAACTTGTGCCGGTGTTAGCAAAAGCTTCTTTAAAAACAGGTACCATTAAATCTGCGTGATCTTTTTTAAAATAATCAAACGACCACCTATCAAGTGCTGGCCAGCCTTTTGCAAAGTCAGTAATAATAACGGGTTTATTCGGCTTTATGAAATTTTCATAAAAATCTTCGCGATTCGTTTTTTCGATTCGCTCTAAGGGCTGTAAATTTAATTCAGGCATGTTGTTTAGACTTTGATTTATTCATGCTTGTTATCATAGGGATTTTTTCATTGATAGGCCAGGATAAATAGTGATCTGGGTCAATGGCTTATTGTTTATGAAGTTATAAGGGTGCAAAAAAGAGGGTTTCTTGGTCTCATTGAAAATTGCCAATTTTCAACTATAATTGCCAATGTAAGAAAGGAGAGCAATATGAAGGTAAGAATAGACAATTTTGGTCGAATTTTGATCCCGAAATCAATTCGTAGGCAATTGGGCTTGTATCCTGGTGTTGAAATGGATATTAATGTTGATTCTAAGAAAGGAACAGTAGCATTTAAGCCTGTTGAAGGAGATGAGACTTTGTTAAAGAAAGAAGGCGATGTTTTGGTTTACACGGGCACAGTAGGCCAAGAGGCAATTGATTCTACTGTTGATGAGCTTCGTAATGAAAGAATGGATAAATTTTTAAAATGAAAAAAGTTTTATTTGATACTTCAGTATTAGTCGCTGCTTCTATTTCCTCACATAAGCACCATAAAATTGCGCGAGGATTTTTGCAAAAAGCGATCTCAAAAAAAATTGACTATTTTGTTTCGTCGCACTCTTTGTTGGAGTGCTACTCTGTCTTAACTCGGATACCTCTTCAGCCAAAGCTAAGTCCAGCATTTGCAATTCAGATTATCAATGAGAATATCAAAAGCCATGCAAAAATAGTTACTTTAAGCGCAAAACAATATTTTCAATTAATAGAGGAGTTGGTTGATCGTAATCTTAAAGGTGGCATCACCTATGATGCCTTAATTCTTGCGTCAGCAAAATTTGCAGAAGTTAATAAAGTGCTTACATTTAATAAAAAAGACTTTCTTAAAATATATAATAATGAAAGCTTTATCGTTGATAAAATATAAGTAAATTACTTTCTACCTTGTTTATAAGTTGCTATTTTTAATATGAGCTATACTTGTCAGCAATAGTAGAAAGAGGCAGTTGATATGAAATATCTGTTAATAAGTTTAAGTGCGATTTTTCTTTTAGGCTCTAGTGCTTTGATTGCCGTAGAGATTGCAAGAGATGGTGATCTAACAGCGAATTATACCCAAGGTGACGGAGGATCGACGCCCGGGTCTACAGAAAGTGCCATTGATTTGAGGGTTAATTATGGGACGGATAACCGATAATTTTTGTCATCCCTGTTGCCGCAGGAATGACATTTATAGGCTAATGTTTCGGATGGCATCTAAAAGGTTCTCAGCAATAATAGTTTGTTTTAATTCTGAGGCATGAGATTCAAATGTTTTTAAGCCATTCCCTGTTTTTACAAGAATCGTTTTACAGCCCATTTGAAGGCCTAATTGAATATCTTTTAATGAATCCCCAATCATGTAGCTTTCACTAAAGTCAGGGTCAAAATCTTTTCTAGCTTGTTCTAGCATGCCGGTTTTTGGTTTTCTGCAAGGGCAGTTTTCATCAGGTTTATGGGGACAGAAATAAATTTTCTCAATTTTGCCGCCATGCTTTTCAATGAGCTCAAGCATTTTGTCGTGAATAGATTGAAGGGTGTCTAAACTATAAAGTCCGCGACCAACACCTGATTGATTGGTGATAATGACCGTACGCTCGCCACGCTTTGTTAGTTCGGCAATAGCCTCCAGACTTCCTGGTATGGGCCTCCATTCGTCAGCGTTTTTGATGTATTCCGGGGAGTCACGATTAATAACGCCATCTCTATCTAGAAAGATTAATCTATTTTTCATGGGGTTAGGTAGCTCCTTGTCAAATTATGAGCAAAACGGAAAGACTTAACTATACTTAAATAAAGTAAGTAATCAAGCCTGATGGGGGTGAATGATGAGGAATCTAGCTTGGATGTGTATTCTGCCTTTTTTAGTGGCTTTTCTGTCCCCAGCTGTTTCACTGGCTGACAACCACCTTGAAAACACTGTTTTTAGCGCTATTCATGATCCTGGGGCTGGGTCGCCTGATGGTGATCAGGCTAATGTTAGTGTTTCAGGGTCATCCGCTACGCTAAGTGTTGATTAATGTGCTAATTGTGAAAGATCAGCAACACTACCAAACAACTCCTTAATAGAAACTAAAAGTGC
>Ga0233430_1000210_pt1 | contig 124775 bp, 125 predicted proteins | sample SI_118_April2016_2_FD_179883 | JGI IMG/M metagenome (GOLD analysis project Ga0233430, IMG submission 179883) | Seawater microbial communities from Saanich Inlet, British Columbia, Canada - SI_118_April2016_150_MG | ecosystem: Environmental > Aquatic > Marine > Inlet | place: Canada: British... | reverse complement strand
CCGCCCCGACCTGGAGGTCTACGTCACTCGATATGGCACAGCCCAGGTCGAACAGACGGTGGTTAAAAGCTTCGCTTCCCAGGACGGCGAAAGCGTCGAGCAATTGCTAAGCCGGGCGGCGGCTGAACTGACCCGCCAGATAGAAGACAATTGGAAGCGCGATAATCTGTTGCAGTTTGGACGCCGTGCTGTTGTCGCCGTCACCATCAAGATTGACGGGCTGCATGAATGGTTGCGGATTCGCCAACGTCTGGCTGACGTCGCCGTTATTCGACGCACCGATCTGGTGATCCTGTCTTTGGATGAAGTCCGCGTTAACCTTCACTATCTGGGCGAGCCGGATCAATTGTCACTGGCGCTGAAACAGGCTGATTTAAGTATTGTCAGCGATGGTGATGGATGGTTGTTGCAGATGAAGCCCGGGAAATAGGTGAGCTTGGACCCTCATGAATATTCCTAACATCATCAGTATCGCCAGATTGATGGCAGTTCCCATTGCCGCATGGCTGATCTTTGATGATCGCCTGCAAGCTGCGTTCTGGGTGTTTGCGGCCGCCGGGATCAGCGATGCCATCGATGGTTTTATAGCCAAGCGCTTCGATCAGGTGACGGAACTGGGTGGATACCTGGACCCGTTGGCCGACAAGGCGCTGTTGGTCACCACATACATCTGTCTGGGGCTGGAGGGCCATCTTGCCGGTTGGCTGGTTGTGTTGGTTGTGTTTCGCGATGCCCTGATTGTCGGGGGTGCTCTGTTGTTTCAAACCGTCACCCAATCGTTGTCCATGGAGCCGCTGTTTATCAGCAAGGTGAATACTCTGGCGCAGATTATTTTGGCCGGGCTGGCTCTGGCTAGCGTTGGATTTAACATGGACACAGGTCTTTTCTTCAACATGATGGTGGGTGTTGTCACTGTAACGACGTTCTTTTCCGGTATGATTTATGTCGTTAAATGGACGAATATGGCTGCCGCCATGGAGGACGATGAATGAGTAATTCTATCAGCCGCGAACAGCGTGCGATGATCTGGCTGTTCGGCCTGGCCGTCTTTTGCGGCCTGCTCTATATGCTGAGCGGGGTGCTGTTGCCGTTTGTCGCCGGACTGGGTGTGGCTTATTTCTTCGACCCGGTTGCAGATCGTCTCGAAGAATCCGGACTGTCGCGTGGGGCTGCCGCCGGATTGATCGTCGGATTTTTCCTGGCTCTGATGACAGCGATATTGATGCTTCTGTATCCACTGCTGCAGGCTCAGGTTCTTGGCTTGATTTCGCACATTCCTGAATTGATAGATGCCGCACAGGTGCAGGCCGCACCGATACTCGAAATGTTATCGGAAAGTCTGTCGTCCGGTGAAATGTCGGACCTGAAAGGGGCGGCGGAATCCTATGCAGGAAAGGCTCTGGGCTGGCTTGGTAGTCTGCTGCAGGACCTGTGGAGCGGCGGTCTGGCATTTTTCAACCTGTTGTCTTTGGTCGTTATAACACCGCTGGTGGCGTTTTATCTGCTGCGTGACTGGGACAAGATGGTTCACCGTTTCGATGAATTGTTGCCGCGTCCGTCGGCATCGACAATCCGCGAACAGGTCAAAGAAATCGATGGCACCATTGCCGCATTCATTCGTGGCCAGTCATTGGTCTGTTTGACGCTGGGTGTGTATTACGCCATCGGCTTGACGGTTGTCGGTCTTGATTTCGGCCTGCTGGTCGGTCTGGGAACCGGGTTGTTGTCGTTTATCCCCTACGTCGGGGCGGCAATCGGATTGCTGACCGGTTTTGGCATCGCCGTTATGCAGTATTCAGACCCGACCAGCGTTGCCATCGTCGTTGCTATTTTCCTGGTTGGGCAAACAGCGGAAAGTTACGTCCTGACACCCCGACTGGTCGGCGAACGGGTCGGCCTGCATCCGGTGTGGATCATATTTGCGCTGTTGGCCGGGGGTGCCTTGTTTGGCTTCACCGGCGTGCTGCTGGCGGTTCCGGTGGTCGCCATTGTCGGAGTACTGATCCGGTTTTTCATTTCGCGTTACCTTGCCAGCCCGCTTTATGGCGGTGACGTTACAGGCAAGTAACGTTCGATGCCCCCGTCGCAACTGGTTCTTGAATTTGACCATCGCCCGTCTTTGGACGGCGCAGACTTTCTTGTCGCGCCTTGCAATTCAGACGCCGTCGCATGGCTTGATCGCTGGCCTGACTGGCCGGGCCCGACACTTGTTGTTTCCGGCCCTGCCGGGTGCGGTAAAAGCCATCTTGCAGAAGTCTTTTTGGGCACCAGCGGAGGCGTTCGCCTGAGCCGGGAAGAACTGTTTGGCGAGGCTCCACCCCACCCGTGGGATGAATTCCGGGCTTGCGTCATCGAAGATGTGGATGCGCTGCTTGCCAGTGATGCAAGCGACAGGTTGGAGGAAAACCTTTTCCACCTGTACAACACGGCGCGGGAAGACGGTCGGCACATTTTGTTGACTGCTGCCACGGCACCATCGAGATGGCAATTCCAGCTGGCCGATCTGGCGTCGCGGATGAAGTCTTCCGGTGTTGTCGAAATTGGTACTCCTGATGATGCCCTGATCGCCGCGGTACTGGTGAAGCAGTTTGCGGACCGTCAGTTAAAGGTCGACAGCGATGCCATTACTTTTGTTCAGGCGCGCATGGAACGTTCCTTCGATGCGGTTAGTGAACTGGTCGAGGCCGCCGACCGGCTGGCGCTGTCAGAACGCCGCCGTATCACCCGGCCATTGTTGGCCAAGGTGTTGGAAGACATTGAAAGCCGCAAGGCCTGAGCGTTTTTTTTTGAAACGTAACAGAAGGCGAAAGGTGAGTTGTTTCAATGCCAGACTGATCGCCGACATCTAACTTCCGCCGATGAACGATGCGGCACATGACATTTATGTAATGTACGTGTAGAATCAGTCACATGAGTGATATTCACAGCGACACGGATAATACGGCGGCGGGTGACGGAGGAAATTTCCAGGACATCGACGCGACATCGGAAAAGCGGTTCTTCAATCGTGAACTGTCGTGGTTGTTGTTTAACACCCGGGTCATGGAAGAGGCTGGAAATCCAAATCATCCGCTTCTCGAGAGGCTGCGGTTTCTGTCCATATCGGCGACCAACCTGGATGAGTTCTACATGGTTCGCGTCGCTGGTCTGAAGGGGCAGGTACGAGCAGGCGTTCAGTCGATCAGTCAGGATGGCTTAAGTCCGTCCCAGCAATTACGCGCCATTCATACGGCTGTCGAGAAACTGATGCAGGATCAGCAGTCGCTTTTTCACTCGCTGATTCAGGAAATGCGGGACGAAGGGGTCTCGCTGATCAAACCCGACGAGCTTTCCGACGATGATATGCAGTGGCTGGAAACCTACTTCATGGATCAGGTGTTCCCGGTTCTGACCCCGCTGGCGGTCGATCCGGCGCATCCGTTCCCGTTCATTCCTAATTTCGGCTTCGCCCTGGTGTTGAAGCTGGAAGCGCCGGGCGACGCCGATGATCTACGCGCCCTGTTGCCGATTCCACATCTTCTTAATCGCTTTATCCGGCTGCCGGGGGATGACATTCGTTTCATTTCGCTGGAAGACCTGATCGAGATGTTTCTCGACAAACTGTTCCCGGATTTCAAGTTGCTGATGAAGGGTCGCTTCAGGCTGATCCGGGACAGTGTCGTCGAAATCGATGAAGAGGCCGAAGACCTCGTCAGGACGTTCGAGTCAGCCCTGAAGCGGCGGCGGCGCGGCGTCACCATTCTGCTGGGGATGCATTCCGACACGCCCGATGAATTGCGCGAACTGGTCATTGAAAATATGGAATTGGGCGCCGACGATGTGGTTTATCGCGACGGTCTGTTAGGGCTGGCCGAGACAAGTCAGTTGATCGTCGATGATCGCCCGGACTTGCTGTTCGAGCCTTTTAATGCACGCTTTCCTGAACGTGTCCGGGATTTTAACGGCGATTGCTTCACCGCCATCCGCAAAAAGGATTTCATCGTTCACCATCCTTATGAAAGTTTCGATGTCGTCGTTCAGTTCCTCAGGCAGGCGGCAAACGATCCCATGGTGGTGGCGATCAAACAGACCCTGTACCGAACCAGCGACGATTCACCAATCATCAAGGCCCTGATCACGGCGGCCGAAGCCGGCAAGTCGGTTACCGCCATGGTCGAGCTAAAGGCCCGGTTTGACGAAGAAGCCAATATTCGTTGGTCGCGCGATCTGGAACGTGCCGGTGTGCAGGTTGTCTACGGGCTGCCCGATAAAAAAGTGCATGCTAAAATCAGCCTTGTCGTTCGTCGTTCATCAAGCGACAAGGGGATGCGTGCCTATGCCCATTTCGGCACCGGTAATTATCATCCGGTAACGGCCAAGGTTTATACGGACCTGTCATTTTTTACCAACGACGACGCCCTGTGCCGCGACGCGGCCCGGATGTTCAATTTCATGACCGGAACGGCGTGGCCGGAAAAACTGGAAAAAATCATCGCCTCGCCGCTGGAAATGCGCGCGACGTTGCTCCGGTGTATCGACCGTGAAATTGATCACGCCGAGGCAGGCCGTCCCGCCGCCATCTGGGCGAAGATGAACTCGCTGGTGGATTCAACCGTCATCGACGCCCTGTACCGGGCATCTGCCGCCGGGGTCGAGATCGATTTGATCATTCGGGGGATTTGTTGTCTCAGGCCGGGTGTGCCGGGGCTGTCCGAAAACATTCGGGTGAAGAGCATCGTCGGGCGTTTTCTCGAACATTCCCGCATTATCGTCTTTGGCGATGGGCAGACGTTGCCATCACGACAAGCCAAGGTCTTTATATCGTCCGCTGACTGGATGCAGCGCAATCTCGACTGGCGGGTTGAGGTGATGGTGCCGGTCGAAGATGCGACTGTTCATGAACAGGTCCTCGACCAGATCATGGTGACCAGCCTGAATGACACAACGCAAAGCTGGCGGCTTGATGGCAATGGCGTCTATACGCGTATTGGCGCAGATGACGATGCGGATGCGGATGCTGGCAAGCATTGCGCCCACAGTTATTTCATCACCAACCCCAGCCTGTCTGGTCAGGGAAGTGCGCGCGAAGAACAGGCAACGAAGACGCCGCAACTGGTGACCGATGCCGGGTAAGGTCGCCATTGTCGACATTGGCTCGAACACGGTGCGCCTTGTTGTTTACGACACACCGATGCGCCTGCCGATTCCCATCTTCAACGAAAAAGCCCAGTGTGAACTGGGCCGCGGCATGGAAAAAACCGGACGCCTCTACCCCCAGGGCGTTCCGCTGGCGTTGGAAAGTCTGTCCCGATTTATCAATCTTAGCCGGGCGATGGGCGTCAAACATTTGGATGTGGTCGCCACCGCAGCGGTGCGCGATGCGACTGACGGCGTTAAATTCGTCGCCGAGGTCAAACGACGCTTCGATCTTGATGTTGAGGTGCTCAGCGGTGACGAAGAAGCCCGCATGGCGGCAACCGGGTTGCTGTGTGGCGTTCAAGATGCCGACGGACTGGTCGGCGACCTTGGCGGCGGCAGTCTTGATCTGGTGGTTCTGAACAACGGGCAGTTCGGCGATCAGGGGACGTTGCCGCTGGGCCATCTTCGTCTCGCTGAAATTGCCGAAGCTGGGTCCAAGGCATTGCGTCATACGATCCGGGAGCATTTGGAAAATGTTGACTGGGTCCGACAGGCAAAGGGCCGGACATTTTACGCCATCGGCGGCTCATGGCGGTCACTGGCGCGTATTCTGATCGACCAGACCCATCATCCATTGCATGTCATCGATAATTTCACCATTCGCGCCAAGAAGGCACGGTCCTTAACGAAGGTTCTGTCCCATTTGAGTCACGACAGTATGGAAAGGATATCGGGCGTTCCCCATAAGCGAATGGAAACGCTGCCCTTTGCGGCATTGATGATGCAGGAATTGCTGAAGGCGGTCGAACCGGAAAAGGTGGTGTTTTCCGGTTTTGGCATGCGCGAGGGCCGGATGCTGAAAAGCCTGCCCGATGAACTGCGCAAACAGGACCCACTGATCAGCGCGTGCGCCAGCATGGCCGAACGGATTGGCCGCTTCGCCATTCGCGGCGACGAGGTAGCCGATTGGATGGCGCCTTTGTTTTCTGATGAAAGCGAGGCGGAACACCGCTTGCGACTGGCCGCCTGTCTGCTCGCTGATATAGGTTGGAGCGAACATCCTGACTATCGGGCTGAACATGCCTTTCACCGGGTGCTCAGGGTGCCGTTCGCCGGGCTGACCCATCGCGAGCGGGTGTTGATCGCCGATGCGGTCTATGTGCGTTACAACGGCGAGGCTGACTCGAAGCTTGTTAAGCCGGTGCGCAATCTTCTTGATGAAGGCCAGTTGGCCTGGGTTCGGGCCGTCGGGTTGGCGCTCAGACTGGCCCACACCATATCAGGCGGTGCGCCCGACGTGTTGTCGGGAACAAGCTTGCGAATAAAAGGCAAGAAGCTGTTCCTGGATTTACCGTCTAAAAGTTCTATTTATGTAGGGGAGACGGTCGAACGCAGGCTGAAAACCCTGGCCAAGATCTTCGGCCTGAAGGGCAAATTCGGGAATATCTAGGAACCGTCCGTTTCGAAAATAACCAGTTTCTTGCCTTCGATAGCGAAGCCGATCTTGCCGTCGCGAAGCTTCAGCGCGTCTTCGCCGAACAACTCCCGCCGCCACCCGTTGAGGGCGCGGACATCGGCTTTTTCACCAAGTCCGGCGATCAGTTCGATATCGCGACTTGATGCCAGCAATTTCTGGGCGACGTCTGACTCGTCGCATTTGAATTTCAGCAGAACTTTCAGCAAATCGATAACAGGGCCCAGGCCGCGCGGCAGTTCCGGTTTGAACACCGGTTTAGGGCATTCGTCCGTCGGCACGGCCATGCCGCGTTCGACCGCCGCCAACAAGGCTTCACCGGCCTGACCTTCGGCAAGACGTCGGCCCAGCCCCCGGGTCTTGGCTAGATCGTTGACGGTTTTCGGTTTGTGATGGGCGACTTCGACCAGCGATTCATCGCGCAGGATCCGGTTGCGTGGCTGATTGCGCTTGCGGGCTTCGATCTCGCGCCAAGCTGCAACTTCACGCAACACCGCCAGCATATGCGGTTTCGCGCCCTTGGACTTGATCCTGCGAAAGGTGCTGTGTGGGTCCGGGTCATAGGTAGCGGGATCGTTCAGGATCGCCATTTCCTCATCCAGCCATGCCTCGCGTCCGTTATCGTGCAGGGTGCGTTGCAGTTTTTCATAGATGACGCGCAGGTGGGTGACGTCGGACAGTGCGTAATCGACCTGTTTGTCGCTCAACGGGCGCAGGGACCAGTCGGTAAAGCGCGAGGATTTGTCGATGTGGGCCTTGGCCAGTTTCAGAGCCAGTGCCTGATAACCGACCGAATCACCAAAGCCGCAGACCATGGCTGCGACCTGGGTGTCGAACAAGGGGGCCGGAACATGGCCCATCAGTTTGTGAAAGATTTCCAGATCCTGACGCGCTGCATGGAAAACCTTGAGGGTTTTCGGGTTGTCGAGCAGCTTCAGCAACGGCGCCAGATCAATGCCCGGGGCCAGCGCATCAATGGCCTTGGCCTCGTCGGGGCCAGCGACCTGTACGAGGCAAAGCACAGGCCAGTAGGTGCTTTCGCGCATGAATTCCGTATCGACGGTAATGTAGGGCGTATCGGCCAGACGGTCGCAAAAAGCGGCGAGCGTGGCGGTGTCTGTGATCATTGGCATGGCCAGACGTATATAGGGAAACGCGGCCTATGGAAACCCCAAGGCGTACCTTGGGAGGCACTGAAAGCCATGCACTGTTAATCGGGCCTTGACATTGGGGCCGCTTCGGTGTGCTTTTGCCCGCCCGAAGAGCACTTAATTAATATTTAGAGAGACGTCTTATGCACCCTTATCGCACTCACACGTGTGGCGCACTGAAACTGGATGATGCCGGTACCCAGGTTCGCCTGTCGGGCTGGGTCCATCGCAAGCGTGATCACGGCAATCTGCTGTTCATTGATCTGCGTGACCATTATGGCCTGACCCAGTGCGTTATCGACGTTTCCAGCCCGTTGTTTGAAACCGCCGAGGCGGCGCGTCCGGAAAGCGTATTGACGGTGACCGGGGCGGTTGTCGAGCGCTCAGAAGAAACCGTAAATGCATCGCTGCCGACGGGGCAGGTGGAATTGAAGGTCGAAGAGATCATCGTCGAGAACACCGCCGAGGTCCTGCCCATGCAGGTCGCCGGCGAGGCCGAATATTCAGACGAAATGCGGCTTTCGCACCGGTTTATCGACCTCAGGCGCGAAAAGGTCCACGCCAACATGGTGTTGCGCAGCAACGTCATCTCGTCGATCCGCAAGCGCATGACCGACCAGGGCTTCCTTGAAATGCAGACGCCGATCCTGACGGCGTCTTCGCCGGAAGGGGCGCGTGACTTTCTGGTGCCCAGCCGCATGCACCCTGGAAAGTTCTACGCCCTGCCGCAGGCTCCGCAGCAATTCAAGCAACTGCTGATGGTGTCTGGCTTCGATAAATATTTCCAGATTGCGCCGTGCTTCCGCGATGAAGACGCGCGCGCCGACCGCAGCCCCGGTGAATTTTACCAACTCGACTTCGAGATGGCTTACGTCACCCAGGAAGATGTGTTCGAAGCCATTGAGCCCGTCCTGCATGGCGTTTTCGAGGAGTTTGCTGCGGACCGCAACATTACCCCGCTGCCGTTCCCGCAGATCCCATTCGCAGAATCGATGCTGAAATACGGCAACGACAAGCCCGACCTGCGCAATCCGCTGATCATGGCCGATGTTACCGAAGCCTTCCGCGATTCTGGCTTCGGGCTGTTCGCCAAAAATGTCGAGAAGGGTGCCGTCGTGCGCGCCATTCCGGCGACCGGTGCGGCGGACAAACCGCGCAGCTTCTTCGACAAGCTGAACGCTTGGGCCCGGGACGATGAAGGGGCAGGCGGTCTTGGTTATATTATTTTCGCCGACGGCGAAGCCAAGGGCCCGATCGGCAAGAATCTTGAGCCCGATCGTATCGAAGCCATCAAGACGGCCCTGAACGAGGTCAACGATAATGTCGGTGACGGCGACGCCGTGTTCTTCGTCTGCGGTCAGCAGTCGATGGCGGAGAAGTTCGCAGGACTGGCCCGGACCCGTATCGCCGAGGAGTTGGATCTGATCGAGAAAAATGCTTTCCGCTTCTGCTGGATTGTCGATTATCCGATGTACGAAATGGATGAAGACAGCGGCAAGATCGAATTCAGTCACAATCCGTTTTCGATGCCCCAGGGCGGCATGGATGCGCTGGCGGCAGACAACCCTCTCGACATCCTCGCTTATCAATATGACATCGTCTGTAACGGCATCGAACTTTCCAGCGGAGCGATCAGAAACCATCGCCCAGACATCATGTTAAAAGCGTTCGGAATCGCCGGTTACGGTGCCGATGTGGTCGAAAAGGAATTCGGCGGCATGCTGCAGGCTTTCCGTTATGGGGCCCCGCCTCATGGCGGTTCCGCACCGGGCATCGACCGCATTGTCATGATGCTGGCCGACGAGCCGAATATCCGCGAAGTCATCGCGTTTCCGATGAATCAGCAGGCCGAAGACTTGCTGATGGGGGCTCCGGCGGCAGTCGATAATGCGCATTTGAAAGAGCTCAGCTTGAAGTTGAACCTGCCGAAGCCGGCAAAAAGCGAATCCGACGGCGATATAGGTTAGACAGCTTAACAAATTGTTAACGCAGTCATTTAGACAGTTAGAATAACACCCGAAAATAACCCTAACATCCCGGAATCGCTTATTTTCTGGCGATTCGCGTTGTACCCGTTCATACTTGTCCCCATCTGTGGTGGGGAAAGTCCAACTGTGGTGGGGACAACCGAAGGGACCACAGGAGCCTTGAAGGCAATGAATAAATCAAAACGCGCCACCATAAGATTAACGGCCAAAAGACCGACACCGATAAAACGGTCAATACAATTAGAAAATGCTGGGGAAGGAATGATGGGCAGGGGTTTAATAATCGTCGTATGTACGGCATTACTCGGTGGTTGTGCGCTGCCGGTGCCCATTCAAATTGCCTCATGGGCGCTTGATGGCATTTCCCTGCTGGCGACCGAGAAATCCATATCCGATCACGGTATTTCCATGGTTACGCAGAAGGACTGTGCCCTGTGGCGCGGTGTTGCAGGTAAGGAAATCTGTTCCGATAATGTGGACGATTCCGGTGCCGTCCTGGTCGCTGCCGCCGAGCCCCAAACTTCACACCAGTCTTCACCTGAACCTGTTCTAATCACATCCATCGTGAACCGTCAGCCTGTAACCACGATGCCCGTCGCTCGGACGCCTGAACCAGTGGTGAGCGTCGAAGAACTGGCGGTGATCGAAACGTCAAGCGCGCCGGTTGTTGATCCGGTCGTCAGCGTCGAAAAATTGGCCGCGGTCGAACCCGCACCTGAACAGGCTGCCGCACCAGAACCCGAAGTTGCCAAGCTGGATGTCGATGGAAGGTCCGAGCGCCTTTTGATTCCCGGACACCGCATCTGGTCGAATGACCGGAATGCAGACCTGTACTACGTCGTTGGCAGTTTCTCGAAACGCAATAACGCTCGTTCATTCGTGCGCAGTCACCGCGATTTGGGGCCAGCCGTGATGGCATCGCGTCTTGATGGCAACGAAGTGTATCGCGTCGCCGTTGGCCCGTTCGTCGATAGTCAAAAGTCCGGCGTTAACAGCCATATCAGAAAGGCCGGGCTGGATGATGCCTGGGCCATTCGTGTCAAGCATGCCGACTGGATGATTGCCGTGCGCCCGACACCGAAGGCATCCGCGCCGATCGCCGAAGCCGCGCCGGTGCCGTCGAAAGCACCGAAGGTCGACGCACCTGACGCCACCGATGAACTTGCCCAGCTTGAAACTGGAACGACAACCGGTAAAATGTTTTTCGTGATTGGAAGCTTTGATGTTGCCGATAACGCCCGCAGCTTTGCTACCGAAACGCTGATCTCCAGCAAGGCAGATACCAGCCGGGCGGCCCTTGTACCCGCCGTGGTCTCGTACAAGTCCGATGATAAATGGCGTCACCGCGTCGTTGTTGGGCCGTTTAGTGATGCTGAACAAGGAACGGTACGGAACGATCTTGCAAAGGCCGGAATCGGCGCGCCGTGGTCTATCCGCCTGTCCAAGAATCAGGTGCTGAATACGCCAGTTGTCTATCGCATCGACGCGACGACTCCGTCCGCACCGCAGATTGCCGGTGCCAACGAGGACCTCCCCGGCTCCGGCTAACCATTTGATTGTCTTGTGAAATACGTTCCTGGTCCCAATTAAAACCTGGCTTCCAGAAGTCGTGCCACGCGAAGCGTGCGCTATCCAAAAGGCCACGTGAAGCGTGCGCTATACCAACATGCTTATCGGCGAGCCAAGCTGTCTTAGCACGTTCACAAGATGCTCGACCTGACGAATTTGGCGCGCGTCTCCGGGATTGTACTTCCGTTTGTACGACAGGTGCTTTTCCCATGTTTCAATAAAATCCCGGGGTCGGTCCGGTTGTGCCTTCTCGCCGGTTAGTGCACCGATGGTCTTGTCAAAATCGGGGTGCAGTTCGGGCTGAAAGGCGAGCATGGCGTATTCATCCCAGCCAATGATGCCGTTGACGTATAAATCCATACTGATGGTCGTCATCTGACGCGGGCTGACGTGACGGACGTCGGCCGTGCGGATGGACTTTCCAGTCGCCTGAATGGCATCAGGCGTTGCTTCGTGTTCGACAAGCGGCCCTGTTATAACCGGTGTTGGCGGCTCACGGTACGGCACCAGCGCCCGACTTGTCTCAGGGGGTGGCGACGGCAAAGGTGCTTGCGGCTCAATTTTAATGCTCATCTATCAGGCCTGAATCAGTCGCCCCGTCCGCGTTCTGCGGTACGGGGCGCGGTTTTTCACGAAAGCAGAGAGGCGGGAGAGAGGGGGCTATACCGTCCTCTTGGGCTTCCGTGCCCACGATTACATATTCGCGTTGGCGACAATTCTGGTGTCGGTCGAATGTTTCAGGTCGGAACGCAGGCGCTTGGTCTTGTACATGGCCTCGTCGGCGCGCTTTAAAATGTCATGGCCATCGTCGTTCGCACCATAATTCTGGATGCCGACACTTGCCTTGATAGCGATCTGGCGACCCTGCCAGTCGATGACCGCTTCGTTCAGGTGTTCGTTGATGAGCTCGCAACGGCTCAAGCCATCCTGCCAGCGGGTGCGTGACATCAGAATGACGAATTCATCGCCACCGATGCGTCCGACATAGTCCGTGTCGCGGACATTGTTGTTGAGAGTTTCGGCGACCCGGCGCAACACCTCGTCGCCGGCGGCATGGCCGAAGGTGTCGTTGACGGGCTTGAAGCCGTCGAGATCAATATAGATCAGGACGCCCTGTTCATGGTGGCGCTCGGCGCTGGACAGGGCGCGGTTGAATTCATCTTCGAAACCGCGACGGTTGAGCAACCCGGTCAACTCGTCGGTCTGCACAAGGTGTTCCAGATCAACAACACGGGTCAGCAAATCGGCGATGATCTTTTCTGCTTCGATAGAGGCATCGAAGGCGCGTTCCGCAGCGTGCGATGCTTCGATGCGTTTGTCTGTTCCATCGCTCGGTTTGCACAGACATTCGATCAGCGTCGAGACCTTGTCGACGAGAGAGCCCCGGCTGGTTAGATCCGGTGTTCGCAGGCAGGTGGCAAGATTTGAAATGGTCACGGTCTTTTCCCTTCGCATTTTTTATCTTCACGCGAAATAGTTAACAAAGCCTTCGCATGTTTCCCAAGAATTAATGCAATGGGTGTGCCAGCGTATATTTGCAGTATTTCAATATGTTAGGGGAGTTGCATCTGGGCAGATATTGCCGGGTATTGCGTAAATCCGGCCTTTGGAGGGGAAAAGATTCCGGGTTGTGGCCTTAACGGGGGCTATCCCACAGCCATGCGGCGCCCCGGACGCCACTTGAATCGCCGAAACGATTGCGCACCAGAGACGTATCAACGCGGTCGGAAAATACCCATTGTTGCCACTGCTCGGGAACTCTGTCGTACAACCGCGTCATGTTGGACAGGCCACCGCCAAGGACGATGACGTCAGGGTCGATGACGTTGATCACCGATGCAAGAGCCCGCGCCAGACGGTGCTCGTATCGTTCCAGCGCGGCATTTGCCTCGGCGGTGTCCATTGTTGCGATCTGCTCGGGCGTCTCGTCACCACCGCCATGGGCTCGATAGTCGGCCGTCAGTGCTGGTCCTGACAGAAACGTCTCGATGCAGCCACACAGCCCGCAATAACACTCTGGCCCCGGTCTTTCATCATTGCCACCCGGCAACATCTGCGGCCAGGGTAGGGGATTGTGTCCCCACTCACCGCCGATGGCGTTGATGCCGGTAATGGCATCGCCATTGGCGACGATGCCGCCACCGACACCGGTGCCAAGAATAACGCCGAAGACAACATCAGCCCCGGCTGCGGCGCCATCGGTCGCCTCTGAAATGGTAAAGCAGTTGGCATCGTTGGCCAGTCGCACCGGACGCCCAAGCAGACCGCTTAGATCATCATCCAGCGGCTTGCCGATCAGGCAGGTGGAGTTGGCGTTTTTTATCAGGCCGGTTGCCGGTGACAGGGTTCCCGGAATGCCGACGCCGACGGGCGTGCGCAGGGTTTCAATGGTTGCCTCTGATTCCAGGGCGGTGACCAGTTCATTAATGACTTGCAGGATTGCCTGATAATCGCCGGACGGTGTTGGCAAGCGGCGGCGCGAGATTTCCTCGCCCGTGTCGGACAGCACAATGCCTTCGATTTTGGTGCCGCCCAGATCAATGCCGATGCGCATGGTTGCTCCCACTCCCTGTGGCAGGGTCGGGATTACGATACCTTATTCGCTGACGCTGTCGAGGATCGGATCGTCGGAAATGCTGGTCGCCAGAAAACGCCCCTTGATGAAGCGGGCACCGGGCAGGGGAATGCTGCTGGCGATGGTTTCCGAATGACATTGCAGGGTATCGGCTTCAGCCTCGCTTGTGCTGTCGCCGACGCCGCGCACATGCAGAATCTTGCTGTCGGAATGCTGGTCGATGGCGATGGCGCGTGCCGCTTCGGCACTGCGTGCCAGAACGGTGTCTACGTGAATGTCTTCTGGTGCCGCCAAAGCGACATGGAAGATGGTGTATGGCTTGAGCCCTTTGGCCGGTTCCTTGCTAGGCATGTTGTCCCCTTCTTCGTGCCTGGCTGGGATTTTTATTTTTATGTTTTGCTATCCCGTCCCTTGGAAAATGCCCCCAGCATCATTGGAACGTATCTGGATATCAAAACGAATTCTTTATCCTGTTTTTCATGCGACTCGTTGGAATCATTAGAGTCTTTTGCGCATTCAAACTACAACCGGATTATTATATATGCGGGGTAGTGTCAATGCTCAGAACACATCATCTGGTACGATTTGTTCATTTCATCTGTTCACAAAGTGACTCTGTAACGGCCCGGTATTAACCATGATCGGACTAGTTTTTTGCCGTGCTCTGTCATCGTTAAAAGAAAAAGTAGATTCTTTTCAATGCATTGAATCAGTTTTTGCTGTTCGTGTATCGGCGTTACTTGTCTTGAATCAGTTTCCGAGAAGGACTCTCTAGTGCGATGAAAGGACTCAATAATTTTTTTCAGTTTTTTCCAAAGGACTCAGCCAATCGACTAAAAATCTAGTCTTGATGAGTACTGATTCGGCCATGATTCGCACCGAGTCTGTTCCTTTGAATTCATCTTGTTAATGTCTTCTTAACCATATTTCGCCTAATAACGACCTACAAGATGTTGTGTTCATAATATCGTACCGACACAACGGGAATTTTATACTTCTGGGTTAAATTGGGGGCAGACAATGACGGGTAGGCAGACCGTATCCGGGGCTGAAAATGGATACACAGTATTCAGGGGACTAGAAGACGCAGGCGTTCCAGGACGTAAACTTGCCGCGGCTTTGGGCGTAACACCATCGACATACAGTAAATGGCGTTCCGGGCATATGCGCATCCCGGCCAGCAGGCTGGTTCTGCTGACGCTGGTGCTGGCAGAACGGCTGGAAACGCTGGAAACTGCACCGCGGCGTACGGACCCGCGCTTCATGGCCCATCTGAAGACCCTTCGGCGCAGCCTCGACTATCAGGAAAGCCTGAACAGGAAGCTGGCCCCTGAAGATGTTCAGGAAGGATCTCGCCTGTTTCGCAGATGGTGGATGAACAACAACGCCGATCAGGTCAGCGTTGCATCCAATAAAGACATGGCGGTCGGGGAATTGAGCTTATGAGCCAGCTCGAAGGCATTACCCATGACGGATTGAAGACGGCCTTGAAGATCAAGGACGACTACGAGAATGGTGAGCCTATTTGCGTCCCTGGCGAGGGAACACGGATTCTGATGCCGGAATATCTGATGAACCATCATCTGGACCTGCAAGTGATCGATGACCCGCTGGCTCTGGCGATGATGGCGACCCGGGACCCGGAGGCACCGATGGCGCTTGCGGCGGCGACGCGGCTTAGTCCGCTGGGCGCGTCCAGCAAGTTGCTGGGGGGTATATACGATATTGTCGGTGACACCTCGAAGCACCCGTTGGTCAAAAAGTGCATATCGCTGGTTACTGAAAACGCTTTCGACCCCGAAGCCATCGCCTCTGTTCGATCAAAGGCATCAAGCTTTATCGACCACAGCCGTAGGGAATATTCTGTTGCCCTGCGCCGTAACTTACAAACGTTGCTTGATGGCACCATAGCGCCTAGGGAATTCGTCAAACAGTTCTTCGAATTGACCGAGGCCGGGAACATGCGCAGTGAAATTCGCAGGAAACTGGTTTCCAGCCTGCTGCTGTCGGAAAGCATTCGACCGTCGATCAAGTTTCTTTTCCTTGAAAACCTCGAGCGGTTTCCGAAATCTGTGCGCAGCGAGATCATAACCTCGGTGCGCGATGCCGAGTCCAGCCATCACACGCGGATGATTAAGGAAGAAATGAAGTGGATTACCGCGCAGGAAAAACTGCCTGCCGATATGCAGAAGAAACCTGAAAAGAAGCCTTCTGCGGTTGTTGCATCACCGGTTGTGAATGTAGAGCCGCTTGGCCCGAAGCCAAAGATAACTCCGCGTCCGTGGCGACCGGGCGAGGGTGCGGTTCCAAAGGCGGTCGTGTCGAGCGAAATGCCGTGGCACTGACGACTGTTTGAGATTATGAGGGGGAGTAAGCGGGGGAGAGAAAAGGGCGCCACTGGCGCCCTTTTTTTGTGTGTACCCTTCGGGTGGCACGGTCTCTGGAAGCCAAGCTTAACTTGGCGGGCCAATTACACGGCGACAGTTTTCTGCTCTTCCCCGTCGTCATAGGTCAGCGAGGCGTCGGTGCCGCAGTACAGTCCGTACAGGGTTTCAATGACCGCACTGGCTTCATCACCGGAAAGGGAATAATGAATGGTTTGGGCTTCCCGCCGCGTGTTGACAAGGTTGTCGCGACGCAGCCGTGCTAGGTGTTGCGACAGAGCCGACTGGCTTAGTCCAACGACTTTTTCCAGTTCGCTGACGCACTTCTCGCCGGGCACCAGTTGGCACAGGATCATCAGACGGTGCTGGTTGCTCATGGCCTTTAGCAACGTGCTGGCGCGTCTGGCGTTATTCTGGATTCGCTCCAGATCAATGACGATTTCAGGCATATCCCCCACGTGTAAGGTCCTCCGCTTTTTAACGATCACACTGATTCCACTACAGAATCTAAAACATCTAATTTAAGAGTACATAATATACGACCATGCGACCAGTATAAAAAAAGAGGCTTGTTGTGCGTCGCAGCAATACAATGAATGCGTAACCTTTTGCATTATGCAAAGAATTCATTATCGCAAAAAATCTTCAAAGCCTCTGAAAAACAAGGATAAGTGGATTGGTCAGGAACTCTGCGGTCGATGTTTTGATCGGGGTACCGCACGCCTTATTTATCAAAAGCTGGTCTTGCCATCGGCAAAATAGGGGTCCCGGACGGTGATAATATTGTGCAGCGCACACCCAAACATCAGATTTTTGGTGTTTCAGTTGGGGATCGTGCGGCCTTCAGGTTTCCTTGGCTGCTGCCTTGCGTTCGTACCCGCGCTCTGAAATTCCAGATACCAATGACATCAGCGGCGGAATGATGGCCAGCGTCAGCAACGCCGAAAGGGCCAGCCCGCCTACGACGACGGAACCCAGCCCCCGGTATAGTTCAGACCCGGCACCGGGGAACAGCACCAGCGGCAACATGCCGAAGACACTGGTCAGGGTCGACATGAAAATCGGTCGAATGCGGTTACGGGTCGCGGCAATCAGTGAGTCCTCGAAATTCATGTCTTCCTTGCGGTGGTGATACAGCGTTTGATGGACCAGCAGGATCGCGTTATTTACGACGATGCCGACCAGAATAACAAACCCCAGCAGCGTCAGCATGTCGAGTTGGTGGTTCACAAATATGTTGAGGATCGCCAATCCGGCGACACCGCCCGCCGTAGCGAGCGGCACCGACAGTATGATAATCAGCGGATAGATGAAGCTTTCGAACAGCACCGCCATCACCAAATAAACGATGATCACGGCGATCAGCAGATTCAGCACCATGTGGTTCCAGGCTTCTGTCAGTTTATCGGCCGTGCCCGACATGCGCATGCTGACCCCCGGCGGCAACCCTTTGGCTTGTAAGGGGCTGATGACCTTTTCAGTAATGATGTCCATTGCCGATTCCAGCGGGATGTTCGGGGCCGGGCGAACTTCCAGCGTCACCGTGCGCTCGCGTTCCTTGTGCAGGATCTCGGTTGGCCCGGATGTCACTCGCACATCGGCCAGCGAACTGACCGGCACGATCATGCCATTCTTTGTAACGACGGGCAGATTACCGATGCCCTGGGTTTCGGTAATGCTGCGTTGGGGCCCCCGGATGGCAAGATCGACACGTTTGCCTTCGACGGTAATCTCAGCGACGCGCAGGTCGTCGTTGAAGGCATCAACGGTCTGACTGAATTCACGCGCTGTAACGCCATTGTCGGCCAGACGGGTCGGGTCCGGATGGACACGGACTTCCGGTGCACCCAGTTCCAGTCCCGGTTTCGGACGCAACTGGTTGCCTTCGTCCCGCGGCAATAGCTTGCTGATGATGCCGGTTGATTCCAGCGCGATGTCTAGCACCTTTTCAAGGTCGGGGCCGGAAATATCAAGATTGATTGACCGGCCACTGCCGATGGCGCGCCCAAACAAGGATGGCTGGGTGATGAAACCAAAGGTACCGGGTTCCTTGAAAATGGGCTTGCGCAAGACCGGGATTAATTCAGCAACACGGCTTGAATCGACGCTCATGGCACCGACGAATGTCGTTGACGAGCGGGCGACAAAGAAAAAGTTTTCGATTTTCGGCAGTCCGTCTGCGGTTTCTTCCGGTCCGGTTTCCGATGCCCACAACGGCCTGACGGCAGCCTCGACTTCCTGGGCGATGTCGGTGGCGGTATTCAGATTATATCCTGGCGGTGGCAACAGGACGCCGATGATCAGGTTGCGGTTGCCTTCGGGCAGGTATTCCAGTTTCGGCAGAAACAACATGCTGATCACCGCCGTCGTGCCGCACACGGCACCGACAATGGTCAGCGCCCGTCGCTTGTCGTTGACGACTGTACGGGTGAACTCAACAACTCGCTCGGTAAAGGCGCGCGCGAAGCCGTCGATACGGGGCAGGGGGCGGGTCTCAGCATTTTCAGGGGTTTTCTTTAAAAGCTTGTCGGCAAGCGCCGGGATCAGGGTGATGGCAACAACCAACGACAATGTCACGGCGACGGAAATGGCAACGGCGATATCCCGGAACAACTGACCGATTTCCAGGTTCATCACCAATATTGGTGCAAACACCAGAATTGTTGTCAATACCGACACCAAAACGGCACCCCATACCTGTCTGGCACCCTCATAGGCGGCTTTGCTGGATGGCACCCCTTGTTGTCGCAATCGATAGATGTTTTCCAACACGACAATCGCGGCATCGACGACCATGCCGACGGCAAAGGCGATGCCAGCCAGGGAAATAACGTTGATCGACCGACCCATGGCGGCCATGGCGACGAAAGAGCCGACCACCGACACCGGAATGGCCAGCGAAACGATCAGGGTCGCCGCGCCGGAACGCAGAAACAGCAACAGCACCAGTGCTGCAAGGGTGCCGCCGATATAGATGTTCTGCTGCACCAGTTCGATGGCGGAATCGATGTAGACGGTCTCGTCATAGACCTGATTGAGAGCCAGTTTTTCCGATGCCACCGCGCCTGAGTTGAGTTCGGCGACGGCGGCGCGGATGCCTTTCATGGTATCGATGACATTGGCACCGGTTTCGCGCACCGTGTTCATGGCAATGGCGGGCTCGCCAAGGCGGCGGATGGTTGCCGTCGCTTTCTTGTAACCGAAACCGACTTCAGCGATATCACCAACGGTGACACGCGCGACGCTACCCGACTGCGGATCACCGATGCTGCGCAGCACGACGGCCCGGACCTGATCAATGGTCGTTAACTCGCCTTCGGTGCGAACCACATAACGCCGCTTGCCTTCGTCCACATCGCCGGCAGAGGCCGATGAATTGGCATCAGAAATGGCGTTGATCACCTGCGGCACGGTCAGTCTGTATCGGGCCATTTTATCCGGGTCGACGACGACTTCCATTTGCCGTTTGGTGCCGCCATAGACATTGACCCGGGCGACGCCGGGAACGCGTTCAAGACGGTCCTGGATAATGTCTTCGACGAAATCGCCATAGGTGTGAATGTCGCGCTCATTGCCCGATGTTCGGGTCAGGGTGAACCAGGCAATCGGGCGATCTTCACTGCCTGCGGTATCAAGGGTCGGCTCGTCGGCCTCGTCGGGGTAATCGCCGACCCGATCGAGGCGATTGGCGACAAGCAACAGGGCCTTGTCCATATCTTGTGAAACGGCGAATTCAAGCGAAACGGAACCGCGGCCATCGCGCGACCGGCTCGACATTTCATCCAAGCCTTCCAGGCCGCGCAAGACTTCTTCCTGACGGTTGATGATCTCGCGTTCAATCTCGGCCGGCGCTGCTCCTGGCCAGTTGGTTTTGACCGTGATCACCGGTTTGCGAACGTCCGGGGTCAACTGGATCGGAATGGTTTTAAGCGCCACCAATCCGAACATGACGATCATCAACACGGCCGCCATAACGGCGATGGGGCGATCAATGGCGGCACGGATTATGTTCATATGCGGGGCCTAGAACCGGACTTTCTGGCCGGGGCGCAGACGCTCGTTGCCGCGCACGACGACAATGTCTCCGGGCTTCAGTCCGTTATTGACGGTAAACCGGGTGCCGACGGCTTCGCCCAGGCTGACCGGGCGGATATTGGCGCTACCGTCTTCGACGATGAAGACGATGTTCTTGCCTTTGCGGTTGATGACGGCGTCCTTGTGAACGCTGACTACCAGACGAGTGCTGCCAACGGGCAGATTCAGAATAACACTCTGGTTGGCAGCCAGGTTGCCGCTGGCGGGGCCACCGTCAAATTCCGGGATAAAACGGACGGTTCGGGTGCGGGTCAGGGGGTCTTCGTCGGGGACGACGGCGCGGACGGTCGCCGGATATTGCCGATTGTTGGTTTCCAGTTGGAAATTGACGACGGTTCCTGTCGGCAGACCGTTAATTCTTGCGGCCGGGACGCTGGCTTCGATTTCCGGGTGCTGGTCGTCAATCAGGCTCAGCACCGGTGATCCGGTGTCAACGAAGGTTCCGACATCGGTATGACGCTTGGCAACGACGCCATCAAAAGGAGCCCGGATTTTCGAGTTGTTAAAGTCGATTTCTGCCAGCTTCATATTGGCGTGGGTTCTCTGGCGGGTCGCTTCGGCCTCGGCGACGGCGCTTGTCGCTCGCACCAGTTCCTGAGCTTTATCTTCCAGCCGGGCCTGACTAAAGGCGGCGGATGTTTTCAACTGTTTAATGCGGGTCAGTTCCTGGTCACGCAAATTGCGCACCGCTTCCGCCGTCTTCAGGGCAGCACCGGCCCTTTTTTCCTCGGCCTTGGCCAGTTGATACAGCCAGTACAGGCTGTCGCTCAACAGCACGGCGACAATGTCGGCGCGCTTAACCCTGTCGCCGACCTTGACCCTCATTTCAGATATCGGACCGCCAATCAGCGACGCGACAACACCGGACTTGGCTGGGACCAGACGGCCGATGACAGGCACGGTCTGGCTCAAGGGTTCGGTGCGCACTTTGTCGATGCCGACCGGCGTTGCCTCCGTTTTCTCCTCGGCCTTTTGGGCAAGGCCTGTGGATGGAGACACAGACAAGACGGTCAGAATGGCGAGGATGGTGAATTTTGTGAAGTTTCTCAAGGCAGTCCCTATCAGCAATTTGCGACAGTCTGTGCCGAAATCACCTCCGTATCAACCTTCTCTTTGTACCCCGACATCCTGCTATGGGGCGCGGTTTGTCAAAGGTCGTTGGCAAGTCGTACGGATTTGTCGACAATAGGGACATGTCGACCTTGTTTTACACTCATCCCATATGCATCGAACACGATGCCGGGGGCGGTCATCCGGAATCGCCAGACCGGCTGCGCGCCATAATGACGGCGCTCGACGGGGATGATTTTTCAGGCCTTGATCGCAGGGAAGCACCGAAGGGCAGCAAGTCCCAGATCGAGCGGGTGCATCTTTCAGAGTACGTTGATGCGGTGCTGGCGGCCATTCCTGCCAGCGGCCATGTGTCCCTTGATCCCGACACCGGGGTTTCGCCCGAAAGCGGTGAAGCCGCATTCAGGGCCGTCGGCGGGGTCTGTGCCGCCGTTGATGCGGTCATCGGTGGTGATGCCGACAATGCCTTTTGTGCCCTGCGGCCACCCGGCCATCATGCCGAGGCGGGACGCGCCATGGGGTTTTGTCTGTTTAACAACATTGCAATCGCCGCCATGCATGGGCTGGCCAAGCATGGGCTGGAGCGTGTTGCAATTGTCGATTTCGATGTCCACCACGGCAACGGCAGCCAGTCGGCATGTCAAAGTGACGCCCGTTTGTTCTATGCCTCGTCGCACCAATCACCGGCCTATCCCGGCAGCGGCAGGGAAAGCGAATGCGGCGAGTTCGAAAACGTCGTCAATGTCGAATTGCCGCCGGGGTCCGGATCGCGGCTTTTCCGGAATGCCTATACGGACAGGATTCTGCCGCACTTGCGGGCGTTCGCCCCCCAATTGCTGCTGATTTCCGCCGGTTTCGACGCCCATGCCCGCGATCCGCTGGCAATGCTGGAACTGCAAGATGACGATTTCGCCTGGGTCACGGAACAATTGCTGGACGTTGCCCATGAATGTTGCGGCGGACGGGTGGTCTCTGTGCTTGAAGGCGGCTACGACCTGGACGCATTGGCGTCGTCGACAGCTTCCCACGTCAGGGCATTATTGGCTGTTGCTCCCGGCAACGCGTCTGCATAAAATCGCGTCTCTTGAAGGGATCATATAAAGAATGGCGAAAAATAAAATTCCGGCGGACATTGCCAAGTTGAGTTTCGAGGATGCCCTCGAACAACTGGAAGATATTGTCCGCGAACTTGAAGACGGGGATGGGGCGCTCGATTCATCGATCAAGGCGTATGAAAGAGGCGCGCACCTGAAACAGCACTGCGAGGCGAAGCTGACAGAAGCGCGCCAGCGTGTAGAAAAGGTTGTCATTGGCAATGACAGCGCGGTCGGGCTGGAAGACGCCGACCTTGATTAGAAAATGAGCGATTTTCAGACACAACTAAGCGACATCGCAGACGATGTTAACGAGACCCTCGATGGTCTGCTTGAAATGGATGACGATCCGGAAGCGCAGCTGATCGAAGCGATGCGCTATTCAGCGCTCGATGGCGGCAAGCGGATCAGGCCGTTCATGGTTGTTGCCAGCGCCGATTTGTTCAACGTCGACCGCACCAGTTCCCTGCGTGCAGCGGCTGCTGTTGAAATGGTCCATTGTTATTCGCTGGTCCATGATGACCTGCCAGCCATGGACGACGATGACCTGCGCCGCGGTCAGCCGACATGCCACAAAAAATACGACGAGGCGACGGCGATCCTCGCAGGCGACGCCTTGTTGACCAAGGCGTTCGAGGTGCTGGCCGAGGTCGAGACCCATGGCGATCCGATGGTGCGTTCCGAACTGGTGCTGGCGCTGGCCCGCGCCGCCGGGGCCGAGGGTATGGTCGGCGGACAGATGCTCGATCTGGTGGCCGAACAACATTCCCTGAAAATGCCGGAAATAACCCGTTTGCAACGGATGAAAACCGGAATGCTGATTGCGGTCTCGTGCGAGGCTGGGGGAATCCTCGGCAAGGCGGCTGGACCGGCACGTCATGCACTACGGGCCTATGCCCACGATCTGGGGCTGGCGTTCCAGATTGTCGATGATTTGCTCGACGTCGAAGGCGATGTTGAAACCGTTGGCAAGGCAACCGGCAAGGACGCAGAAGCCGGGAAGGCGACCTTCGTTTCCCTGTTAGGCGTCGAGGCGGCCCGCGCTCAGGCTCTGCTGTTGGCCGATCAAGCCGCAGAACACCTTGATTTTTTTGCGGAAAAAGCGGACTCTCTGAAAGATCTTGCGCATTTCGTGATAAAACGCAGCGCTTGAAGATCGCGATCGCTTAGGGACGATATTTGTGAGCGAAGAACATAAAACACCGTTGCTGGACACGGTTCAGACACCTGCAGACACGCGGGACTTTACGGTCGAGCAATTACAACAGCTCGCCGACGAAGTGCGTCAGGAAACCGTGCGCACGGTTTCCATTACCGGCGGCCATCTTGGTGCCAGTCTTGGCGTCGTTGAACTGACGGTTGCGCTGCATCATATATTTGATACGCCCGATGACCGTTTGATCTGGGATGTCGGTCATCAGTGCTATCCGCACAAGATACTGACCGGACGGCGCGACCAAATGCTGACCCTGCGCCAAGCCGGTGGCCTGTCGGGCTTCACCAAACGTTCGGAAAGCGAATACGACCCGTTCGGTGCCGGTCATAGTTCGACCTCAATTTCCGCCGGCCTCGGCATGGCCGTGGCGCGGGATTTCCTGGGCAATGATAACAACGTCATTGCCGTTATCGGCGACGGTGCGATGAGCGCCGGTATGGCATACGAAGCCATGAACAACGCTGGTTCCATGGACTCCCGCCTGATTGTTATTCTCAATGATAACGACATGTCCATCGCGCCGCCGGTCGGCGCCATGAGCGCCTATCTGTCGCGCCTGATTTCGTCGAAGTCGTTCCGTTCATTGCGTCACTTCGCCAAGGAAATGACCAAGAAGTTCCCGCGCCAGATCGAAGAAGTGGCCCGCCGGGCCGAAGAGTATGCCCGCGGCATCGTTACCGGCGGCACCCTGTTCGAAGAACTGGGTTTCTTTTATGTCGGGCCTATCGACGGACATAACCTTGAGCACCTGTTGCCGGTCCTGAAGAATCTGCGAGACGATACCGAACCGGGGCCGGTGCTGCTGCATGTGGTCACCCAAAAGGGCCACGGTTACGTTCCGGCCGAGGAGTCGGCGGACAAATACCATGGCGTCGGCAAGTTTGATGTGGTCACCGGCAAGCAGGTCAAGACCAAGAGCAATGCGCCGTCCTACACGAACGTTTTTGCCAAGGCCCTGATTGCCGAGGCCGAAGTCGACGACAAAATCATGGCGATTACGGCGGCGATGCCATCTGGCACCGGGCTGGACAAGTTCGCCGACGCTTTTGAGGACCGCTGTTTCGATGTCGGTATTGCCGAACAGCATGCGGTTACCTTTGCCGCCGGGATGGCGTCGGAAGGCTTTAAGCCGTTCTGCGCCCTGTATTCGACGTTCCTGCAACGGGGGTATGACCAGTTGGTCCACGATGCCGTGTTGCAAAAACTGCCGGTGCGTTTCGCCATCGACCGGGCCGGACTGGTTGGTGCCGATGGTGCCACCCATGCCGGGGCCTATGACCTGGCCTTCCTGTGTTGCCTGCCCGACATTATCGTTATGTCACCTTCTGATGAGGCCGAACTGATGCATATGACGGCGACGGCAGCGGCCATCGACGATATGCCCAGTTGCGTGCGTTATCCGCGCGGCGAGGGTGTCGGGGTGGAATTGCCTGAAAAAGGCGAGGTCCTGGAAATCGGACGCGGTCGTATCGTTCGCGAGGGCTCTGCGTTGGCCATCCTCAGCCTCGGTTGTCGATTGCAGGAAAGCCTGAAAGCAGCGGACGAACTTTCGGCCAAGGGCTTTTCCGTCACGGTTGCCGACGCGCGCTTCGCCAAACCGCTGGACAACGCCATGATCCGCGATCTGGCGACCTCGCACGATGCGTTGATTACGATCGAAGAGGGCGGTCCCGGCGGCTTCGGCGCGCATGTTCTGCAATTCCTCGCCGCAGATGGTCTGCTCGATAGTGGTCTGAAGGTACGCAGCATGACTCTGCCCGATGAACGCATCAAACACGACACTCAGGACAAGCAGTATGATTACTCATGCCTGACGGCACCGCATATTGTCGAATTGGCGCTCGATGTGTTGGGCACTAAAACTGCTGAAGGTTCCACGGCCAAGCCTGTTAGCGCCTGATCCCCAATGTCAAAGAACGGTAAATGTCGGCTTGATCAATTGCTGGTCGAGCGGGGTTTGGCCGAGAACCGTTCGAAGGCTCAAGCCATGATCATGGCCGGGCTGGTTCTCAGCGAGACCCGTCGCATGGAAAAGGCCGGTCAGCAGGTCAGTCCCGATATTAATCTGACGATCAAGGGCGCGGAACACCCGTGGGTGTCGCGCGGCGGCATGAAACTGGCGCGCGGTCTGGACCACTTCGCAATCGATGCGATGGGCAAGACCTGCCTTGATGTTGGTGCCTCGACCGGCGGCTTTACCGATGTGCTTTTGGAAAACGGTGCGGCCAAGGTTTTTGCCGTCGATGTCGGCCATGGGCAACTGGCGTGGAAACTGCGTCAGGACCCCCGCGTTCAGGTGCTGGAAAAAACCAACGCCCGGCATTTAACCGCCGAACAGGTCCCCGATGTCATCGATCTGATTGTCTGCGACGCCAGTTTTATCAGCCTGAAGACGCTGCTTCCGGCATCGCTGGGGCTAGTCCGTCCGGGCGGTCATCTGGTGGCGCTGATCAAGCCGCAGTTCGAGGTCGGCAAGGGACGGGTCGGCAAGGGCGGCGTGGTGCGCGATGCGGCCCTGCACGAAGAAGTCTGCGCCGATATCTCGGGCTGGCTTTATGGGTTGCCGGACTGGACCGTATTGGGAATATGCGAAAGCCCGATCAAGGGTCCCGAAGGCAACAAGGAATTCCTTATTAGTGGCCTGCGGGGCAACAATTCTGGAAGCTAGGCTTTAGTTGCCGCATTGCGCCTTGTGACGCAGTAAATGGTCGGCCAGCGCGCACGCCATCATCGCCTCGCCGACGGGCACCGCCCGGATGCCGACGCACGGATCATGACGCCCCTTGGTCGCGATATTGGTGTTCTTGCCCCGAACAGATACGGTTTTCTGGTCGATAGAGATGCTGCTTGTTGGTTTCACGGCGAAGCGGGCGACGATATCCTGTCCGCTGGAAATCCCGCCCAGTGTGCCCCCGGCGTGGTTCGATGAAAACTCGACCGCACCGTTTTTCCCGGCCCGCATCTCGTCGGCGTTTTCAGGACCAGTCAGGGCGGCGGCGGCGAAACCGTCGCCAATTTCTACACCCTTGACGGCGGGGATGCTCATCAATGCCTTGGCGATGTCGGCATCCAGCCGGTCAAATACCGGCGCCCCCAGTCCGACCGGCAGACCCTCGACGACGATCTCGATAACGGCACCGGTCGACGATCCCTGCTTGCGGATGGCTTTCAAATAGGTCTCCCATTCAGCCGCTGCCGCCTTGTCCGGGCACCAGAACGGGTTTTTCGATATTTGCGGCCAGCTCCATTTGTCGCGGTCGATGGCGTGCGGGCCCATCTGGACCAAGGCGCCGCGGATTTTAACACCCTTGCCCAATACCTTGCGGGCGATGGCACCTGCCGCGACCCGCATGGCGGTTTCGCGTGCGCTTGATCGTCCACCACCACGATAATCACGGGTGCCGTATTTTTGCTGATAGGTGAAATCGGCATGGCCGGGACGGAACTTGTTCTTGATGTCGGAATAGTCCTTCGAGCGCTGGTCGGTATTGGCAATCATCAAACCGATGGATGCACCCGTGGTGCGGCCTTCAAACACGCCGGACAGGATTTCGACCGTGTCAGGCTCTTTGCGCTGGGTGGTGAATTTTGATTGGCCGGGCCGGCGCTTGTCGACAAATACCTGAATGTCGGCTTCGCTCAACTTGATACCAGGCGGCACGCCGTCGACAACGCAGCCGATTGCCGGGCCGTGGCTTTCACCAAAGCTGGTAACCTTGAATAGTGTGCCGAAGGTGTTTCCTGACATGTCAGACCGTTGATATATCGGGTGCGTCGACGGCCTTCATGCCGACGGTGTGATAACCGCAATCGACGTGGTGAATTTCGCCGGTAACGCCGCTGGACAAATCGCTGAGCAAATACAGCCCGGCCCCGCCGATATCATCAAGCGTGACGTTGCGCCTGAGCGGCGAATTCAATTCGTTCCATTTCAGAATATAACGAAAGTCACCAATACCCGACGCGGCCAGTGTTTTCATAGGTCCTGCAGAAAGTCCGTTGACGCGAATGCCCTGTTTGCCCATGTCTTCGGCCAGATATCGCACGCTGGCTTCAAGCGCTGCCTTGGCCACGCCCATGACGTTGTAGTGCGGGATCACGCGCTCGGCACCGTAATAGGTCAGCGTGATAATAGAACCGCCGTCGGTCATCAATGGCTGGGCGCGCTGGCATACAGCGGTGAACGAGTAACACGAGATATCCATCGTCATGGCGAAATTCTCGCGGCTGGTATCGACGTATCCGCCTTTTAGCTCTTCTTTGTCAGAATAAGCGATGGCATGGACAATGAAATCGATTTTGCCCCATTGGGACTGCAATTCCTCGAACACTGCATCAAGGCTGCCCATGTTGGTGACATCGCATTCCATCACCATGTCAGAGCCGACTTTTTCGGCCAGCGGGGTGATTCGTTTCAGCAGCGCCTCCCCCTGATAAGTGAACGCGAGCTCGGCCCCTTGGGCAGCGGCAGCGGTGGCAATGCCCCAAGCGATGGATCGCTCGTTGGCAACTCCCATAATCAGGCCTTTTTTGCCCTTCATTAACGCATCGGCTGTGGTCATGAATTTCCCTTATTTATCGCGTTTGCGATTCCTTATCAGATCGTACACGAAAGCCCGTTCCGGAAAAAGTCAAGACGACACGGGTTCATATGAAGGTTCTGTTATAGGATGATATCAACAACGTCAATATCAGGGGGCTCTCGGTGCGTCACAGACTGTCAGAGTTGAAATCGTTTACGCTATACGCATTAAAACGGTACGGCGAAGACCAGTGTCAAACGGTTGCAGCCGCCCTCAGCTACACGTCATTGCTTGCCATGGTGCCCTTGCTGGCGATTGTTTTTGCGGTTCTGGCACAGGTGCCGGCGCTGGAAAGCTTTCGTATCGAGTTGATGAATTTTGCCTTCGCCAACCTGTTGCCTGACAGTGGCGACAAGGTAGCCGCATCGTTCGAGGCCTTTATCGCCAATGCCGGAAAAATGACTGGTTTTGGTATCGTCGGTCTGGTGATCGCGGCGATGATGCTGATTAACACCATATTCAAGAATATTAATTTGATTTTCCGCGTCGACAGGCCGCGCCCAATCATGTTGCGGCTGATTGTCTATGTCGGCGTGCTGGTCGGCGGGCCGTTGGTGCTGGCGGTCAGCTTTTCCATGGCGACATACATATTCGCCCTGACCAAGGGGTTGGAACTGGAAGTGTTTACCGGAGTCATGGGCAGGCTGACCCGGTTGATGCCGGCCTTTATCCTGATTGTCGGTTTTGCCGGTTTTTACAAGGTCGTACCGAACCGTCATGTGCGTTGGCGTGACGCATTTCTGGGCGGCCTGCTGGCCGGGGTCATGTTTTCAGGCCTGCGCTGGCTGTTCGGTATTTATCTGGTCTATTTCCCAACCTACAAGGCGTTATACGGGGCGCTGTCTGCAGTGCCGGTGTTTATGTTGTGGATGTTCCTGTCGTGGGCGGTGGTGCTGTTCGGTGCCGTCGTCGCGGCCTCATTTCCCGATTGGCGGGAACACGATAGTGACCCTTAATCGGCCTTCTGTTTGTTCGATTTCTGGCCGCTGTCACGCACCTCGTAATCGTTCTTTTCTGACCATTTATCGATGAACTCAACCAGTTCCTTATCTGGCTTTTTCGGTAGCACGACCTTCAGGGTGACGAACTGGTTGCCGTCGGCCTTGCCCTTCTTGCCTTTGATGCCCTTGCCCTTGAGCCGTAGCACGGTGCCGGTGTTGGATCCCTTCGGCACGGTGACCTTCAACGCGCCATGAATGGTCGGCACTTCCATTGAGCACCCCAGTACCGCTTCGGGCAGACTTACCGGAACTTCAAGGCGAATATTGTTGCCATCAGCCCTGAACAAGGGGTCGTCCTTTACAGAAATCTCGACGTGTGCATCGCCGTTCTTGCCGCCGCCGATGCCTTCCATGCCCTGACCTTTCAGGCGCAGGACCTGGCCGTCCGTGGTACCCGCCGGGATGCTCACCGCGAGGCGCTTTCCGTTGGCGATCGATACATGCTGATTGGCGCCGCGCGCGGCGTCCAGAAAGTCGACTTTCAGTGTGTACGAGACGTCACTGCCATCGACTTTCAGGCTTGATGCCCGATGCGTGTCACGGCGTTTGAAAAAGTCATCGAAGGGGTTGCGTCTGCCGCCACCGAAAGGGCCGCCGCCGCCGAACGGTCCACCATGACTGCCGGGGCCGCCGGGCCGACGGTGTACAGGGTTGCCCTGAGCGTCTATGTCGCCAGCGTCGTAAGACCGTTTTTTCTTTTTATCGGACAGGATTTCATAGGCCGTAGATATCTGCTTGAACAGGTCTTCGGATTTCTTGTTTTTACCAGCCGTGTCCGGATGATGTTTGCGCGCCAGATTTCGGTAGGCCTTTTTAATGGCCGCCGCAGTGGCGTCACGCGCGACACCAAGAACATCATAAGGATCCTTCATTCGATAATTTTCCAGCTGCCGTCCGATTGTCGACAGGCACGTCCGATTGCCATTTCTTCTTCACCGTCGATGGTAACGGTGGATTCGAAATCGCGGCATTCGCCATCGCTTTTCGCCGTCGTCGTGCCGGAATTACCACTGTCGGGATTGCTCCAGGATTTGGTTTCGCCCCGGTCTGCAGTTTCCAGGGTTTCCTGTGTGGTCTGGGTGGCGGCCGCCAAGTCAGCTTCATCAAGTGCACGCCCGATTTCTTTGCCCAGCCACGCCCCAAAGATAGCACCCAGGCCGGTTCCCAGCGCACTGCCGGTGCCGTCGCCCATTTTCGAGCCCAGCTGGGAGCCAACGATTCCGCCGATTACGGCGCCGCTGGCGGTGCCAATTTTTTCGCCATCGCCGGAACAGGCAGCCAGCAACAACGAGCAGGAAAGGCAAAGGGCGAGCGTTTTTGGTTTCATATTCGGGGTCTCAAGATGTTTTTGGTTTCATATTCGGGGTCTCAAGATGATAAACAGGCAAATCGGATAAAACGGATAGTAAAGCAACCAGACCATGACTGTCACCACGGACCGTAACCCGTTCGAGATGTTTTCCGACTGGATGGCCGAGGCCGAAAAGACGGAACCTTCCGATGCCAATGCCATGACACTGGCGACAGCGTCGCCCGACGGCGTGCCGTCGGCGCGAATGGTGCTTTTGAAAGGCCTCGATGAACAAGGCTTCACTTTTTACACTAATCTGGGCAGCGACAAGGCCCGCGAACTGGATGACAACCCTGTGGCGGCGCTGTGTTTTCATTGGAAATCGTTGAAAAAACAGGTCCGCGTGACGGGCAAGGTAGAGCCGGTATCGGATGCCGAGGCCGATGCCTATTATGCGTCCCGAGCCCGGCCCAGCCGCATTGGTGCCTGGGCGTCGAAGCAGTCGCAGCCGCTTGAAGGTCGCTTCGAACTGGAAAAAAGAGTCGCCGAATACACCGCCAAATTTCATGTCGGCGATATTCCCCGGCCTGATTTCTGGTCCGGGTTCCGGATTATTCCGGACCGAATCGAGTTCTGGACTGACAAGCCGTTCCGTCTGCATGAACGGATTGTCTTTACCCGCAGCGATGACGGCTGGACAACGGAAACCCTTTTCCCGTGACGACAGAAACCAGTTCAGGCAACGTACGGCTGTTAACATTGGCCACCTATGTCGCTGTTGCCACGGCGTCGGGACTGGTTCTGGTCAAGTTCTTTGCCTGGCAGGCCACCGGCGCGGTCAGCCTGCTGTCGACTTTGCTCGATTCACTGCTTGATGTGGGGGCCTCGTTTATCAATCTGCTGGCCGTCCGTCACGCATTGCAACCGGCTGATGAAGAACACCGTTTCGGCCATGGCAAGGCGGAACCGCTGGCCGGGCTCGCGCAGGCGGCGTTTATCAGCGGCTCTGCCGTGTTCCTGTTGCTGGAAGCGGGCGAACGCCTGTTCAATCCGCGCCAGGTCGTGAATGCCGACATTGGCTACGCGGTGATGGCCCTGTCGGTGGCAGTGACGCTGGCGCTTGTCATCTTCCAGCGTTATGTCGTCAAGAAGACCGGTTCCGTTGCCATTCAGGCAGATTCCATGCACTACAGGATGGATGTGCTGGTCAACATCAGCGTTATCGGATCGTTATTTCTGGCATCGCAATTTGGCTGGTTGCTGGCAGACCCGCTTTTCGCGCTTGCCATCGCTGCCTATATTTTCCATGGCGCGTGGGAAGTTGGCTCGCAGTCGCTGCATTTGCTGATGGACCGTGAACTGCCGAATGAAGACCGCGAGCGGATTGTTGAAATCGCCAATGCGCACCCCGATGTTCGCGGTATGCATGACCTGAGGACCCGGTCATCAGGCAATAAAACATTCATTCAACTGCATCTGGAAATGGACCCGGACTTAGCCCTCAGGGACGCTCACGTCATCGCCGAAGCGGTCATGTACAGCATCGAAAAAGCCTTCCCCGATGCCGAGGTGATGATTCATGAAGACCCGGAAGGGGTTCAGGAACGCCGACTCGATTTTGATTAAGGAAAGTCGTTTGAGCCGTCTGCTCTGCATTTTTACCCTCCTGTTCGTCGCAACGAATGCCGTTGCCGCCGACCTGACCGTCGATGTCGGCAATATCACCAGCAACCGCGGAAACATCGTCGTTACCATTTATGCGACCGAAGAAGATTTCCTGGAAGACGGTCTTGTGACGATGATACAGCCAGCATCGCCGGGCCGGATGGCCCTTGTGTTCGAAGGGCTGACGCCCGGCGACTACACGGCGTCGGCCCACCATGATGAAGACGGCGACGGCGAAATGGATTACTTTTTCGGCTTGCCTCAGGAACCTTACGGGTTTTCTAACGATGCCCGTGTGATGCTCGCCCCGCCCAAATATGAAGATGCCGTGTTTGCCGTTGGTGCAGATGGCGCGACGGTCGTTGCCAATCTGGTCGATTGAGTTTGTTGCGCTTGACTTGAGCCATACTCTGCCCGCCCGTGACGCGCTAGAATGTGCAGATGATTGCTACCGACCAGTCTTACATCATCGACTTCCTGTCGCGTCCCGAGGCTTATGGCGAAACGGCACAGGTCGAGATCATTGAGACTCATATTTCCAAGGTTTTTTTACTTCCGGGCCGGGTGTTCAAGCTGAAACGCGCCGTCACCTATCCCTATCTGGATTTCTCGACGCCCCAATTGAGGAAACGCTATTGCGAGGCCGAGGTTGACGTTAACCGGCGAACCGCGCCGGACCTGTACAAAGGCATTGTCGCCGTCACCCGGAATGACGACGGCGAACTGGCGCTCGGCGGCGATGGCGAGGCTATCGACTGGTTGGTCGAAATGGCACGCTTCGACGAAGCGGGCCTGTTCGATCGGATGGCGATTGAGGGCAGGCTGGAAGAAACCCATATTGCCGAACTGGCCGACGTCATAGCCGGATTTCACCAGCAGGCGGAAGCTTGTCCCGACATGGATGTCCTTGCCGGATTACAAACGACCATCATCGGCAATGCGGAGACCTTTGCGGAATTCGGCCCCGGGCTGCTGGATATGGCAGCGGTCGATGAGCTGACACAAATGCAGACGACGGTTTTGGCGTCTTTAAGCGTGATCCTGCAAGACAGACGAGAAAACGGCTTTGTTAAAAGCTGCCATGGCGATTTGCACCTGCGAAATATCTGCCTGTGGGATGGCCACCCGACCCTGTTCGATGGCATCGAATTCAATGACACATTTTCCCGGATTGATGTTCTGTATGATTTGGCATTCCTGTTGATGGACCTCGAACATCGAAGCCTTGGCGGCTATGCAAATATCGTCCTGAACCGATATCTCGATGCCACGGGCGATGATACCGGGCTCGCCTGTCTGGGGCTTTATTTGAGCCTCAGGGCCGCCATTCGTGCGCATATCGCGGCGACCCTGGGTCAAGGGGGCGACGCCCAATCCTATCTGGCGCTGGCGCGGAAATATCTTAAACCCTCGCCGCCCCGACTGATTGCCGTCGGCGGCCTGTCGGGCAGCGGCAAGTCACGGCTGGCGCGCGTTCTCGGGCCGCACATCGGAATGGCGCCCGGCGCGCGGGTCATTCGCAGCGACATCACTCGCAAGCGGCTGGCTGGTGTCACGTCGCTGACCCGTCTGGGTGACGAAGGCTATACCCCGGAAATGACCGAACGCACGTTCGAAGCCGTTTACCAACAAACCCGCATCGCATTGGCAGCGGGACAATCGGTGATTGCCGACACCGTCTTCGCCAAGCCTGAACAGCGCCATGCCATCGCTGCCGTTGCCGATGAAATGGGTGTTCCCTTTGATGGCCTGTGGCTAGAGGCGGCCCCAGAAATTATGCAGGCGCGGGTGACGAAACGGACCAATAACCCGTCGGATGCCGACGCTGATGTGCTGAAGCTGCAAATGGGGTATCATCTGGGGGATATGGACTGGACCGTTGTTGACAGCTCGGGCAGCCGCGAGAAGACATTGTCCGATGCGCTGGATGTGCTGGATGTATTGAATCAAGCCCGTTTCAAACCTACTTCAGACGAAGGAGGATAACATGTCGATCAGATCAATCATGGTTCCCCTGGACAGCGACAAAGCTGCGCCACCCGCCTTGCAGGCGGCATTCATGTTGGCCCGGAATATCGGGGCACACGCCGGTGTCGTTCACATTTCGCCCGATGTCAAAGAAGCCGTACCGTTGCTTGGCGAAGGCATGTCGGCGGCGATTATCGAAGAAATGATTCTGCTGGCGGAAAAGGATGCGGCGGAAAAGACCGCTGCCGTTACCGCCTTGTTCGAGGATTACCGCGACCGCTACGGCCTTGAAGTTTGCGCCGCCCCGCCATGCGATGCCGCATGTTCAGCATCCCTGATATCGGCCACCGGGCACGGTGATGAAGTAACGGCGGAAATGGGACGGCTGGCCGACCTGATCGTTGTTTCCCGCCCGACAGAAGACAGCCCGCCAAATCTCGGTCAAATTCTCAATGCGGCGCTGTTCGAGACCGGTCGCCCGGTATTGGTTGCGCCGCCGACGCAGGTCGGTGAATTCGGTCGCAAGATCGCCATTTCCTGGAATGGCAGCGCCGAGGCTTCGCGCGCCGTTGCCGCCGCCATTCCGCTTATTCAGCGCTCTGAAGGAGTGGTGATCCTGTCGGCTGACAGCGACAAGACGTCATCGGATATTGCGCCGAAACTGGCCGATTATTTCAACTGGCACGGGGTCACGGCGGAAATCCGCAGCATGAAGGAATCCGGGGCCCAGATCGGCGCCGCCCTGTTGGCGGAATCCGCCGTCGTCGGTGCCGATATGCTGGTCATGGGGGCCTATACCCATTCCCGCATGCGGCAGTTGATTTTGGGCGGGGTGACCCGCCATATTCTGGCTGAGGCGACCTTGCCGGTTTTGATGGCTCACTAGCAACCATCGGCGATATGCCCTAATCTTCTGGCATGAACGACGAGCCGTCTGAACAGCGCAAGACTGTCATCATTACCGGGGCCAGCCGCGGCATTGGTCATGCCACGGCCACCTGCTTTCTGGAAAGGGGCTGGCGCATCATTACCTGTTCGCGCGAGGAGACGCCGCCGGAATGCAAGCGCGACCCCAACTGGACGTGTCATATTCCGACCGATCTTGGTGATGCCGACAGCCTTGAAGAATTTATCGTTCGGGCCAACGAGGAACTGGACGGTCAGCCTCTGCACGGGTTGATCAATAACGCGGGCCTGTCACCGAAAACCCCGTTCAAGGAGCGACTTGGTTGTCTGAACGGCGATCTGGATGCCTGGCGCGAGGTGTTCGAGATCAATTTCTTCGCCGGACTGAAACTGGCGCGCGGGTTTGCTTCGCCCTTGCATGCGGGCGAGGGGGCGATTGTTAATATTACCTCCATTGCCGGTCACAAGATTCATCCCTTTGCAGGGTCGGCCTATTCCATATCCAAGGCAGCCTTGTCGGCGCTGACCCGGGAACTGGCCAATGAATTCGCGGCGTTGGGGGTGCGCGTCAATGCCGTTGCTCCCGGCGAGATCGAGACCGAGATGATCCAGCCGGAATATGAAGCGCTGATTCCACGCATTCCGCTTGATCGCATGGGCTCGCCCCGGGATGTTGCGACGACCATTTATTACCTGTGTTCCGACGATTCCAACTATGTCACCGGTAGTGAAATCTGGATTACCGGTGGTCAGCATCTGTTCTGACTTATCCCGACTTATCCACAACATTTAGGGCTATTTGCCCGTTTACCACCTATATGCTGTGCGTGTACACTATATAACCGTTTATAGCGGGCTACCGGGATAGTGGGATCAGGGAACAGGCCATGGTTAAGGCACCGACGACGCAGCCTAAGGGGAAAGGCAAAGACACCCCCCAGGATAAAGACAATATTTCACCGACTTCAGAGGCTGAAAATGCCGCTGCAGGGGGCACCAATGGGTTCAGCCTGCCGGACCTCGCGATGCCGTTTTATATCCGTTACCGCATCGCCAGTGTTACCGGGGCAGTCCTGAGCGTGCTGTGGCTGTGGGCGGGGTTGTCTTTCGTCAATGATCAGATGGCGTTTTCGGATATCGGCTCGCTGCTGCCCCACGAAGTGGGTGGTATGGCCGCTGGCTTGTTAACGCCGCTGGCGCTGTTGTGGATGGTCGTTGCGTTTTTCGAGCGGGGCCGTTTCCTGCGTCAGGAATCAGAAGCCCTGAATCGGAACTTGCGCCAGTTGGCCTATCCGTCCGATGTGGCGGAAGCCCGCATGCATGAAATTACCGAGGCCTTGCGCCGACAGGCGCGTGACCTGAGCAAGGTATCTGACGAAGCGACAACTCGGGCCGAGAAAGTCGCCGAAGAGGTTCGAAAACGGACACTCGATCTGTCCAGAGTATCGGAAGACGCCGATTTACGTGCCCAGGCCATTGCGGACTCACTGAAACGTCAATCGGAAGATTTGCAAGGCGTCACGGAAAAGGCGACGGAACGGGCGCGTCGTGCTGGCGAGGCCCTGTACGGTTATTCCCATGAATTGGTCACGACATCGGATCGCGCCTCGACTCGGGCCGAGGATATGTCCGAAATTCTGCGCCGCCGGAACGAAGAACTATCCCAGACATCTGAAGATGTTGCCGACATGACACGCGCCGCCGCTGATACCTTTCGCGAGCGGGTCAGGGAACTGAGCAGCATGTCCGATGATACCGTCGGCCTTGCCGGTCGTGTCGGTGATGATTTGAGCAAGCACCTCGAAGCGTTGTTGAAATCATCGGAACACGCAGCCGGTAAAGTTCACGACGGGGCGGAATTGTTGCACAGCTACGCCCTGGATTTGAGCCAGCGTTCCGACCGTGTTGTTGCTCAAACCGGGCTGATTGAAGATTCATTGCAGCGTCAAACCGGCGAATTGTCCGATGCCGGGCGACTTGTCGCGGCGCAAACGTCAGAGATCGAGGCCAACCTAAATCAACAGACGCGCCAATTAATGAACACATCGGACAAGGTTACGGCTGACGTTCAGGGAATTGGCGTCGAACTGGCCGAACAGGCGCGCGAGCTTGTCAGCACATCGGAACACGTATCCCAAAACGTCAAAACCAGTGGTGATGTGTTCCGTCAACAGGCCAGCGAATTGAACGATATTTCCGATCGCACCAACAAGAAAACCGGAGACATCAGCGAGATGCTGCGCCAGACGGCCCACGACCTGACCATGGTGTCATCCAAGGTGTTGAAGGGCGTCGAGAGGGTCGGTGATGACCTGCAGCTTCGCTCGCTCGAATTGTCAGATGCATCGGATGCCGCCACGACCAAGGTTGGCGAGGTTGGGGATGTTTTGCTTCGACGTTCTTCAGAAGTCTCCGATATGTCCGATCATGCCGTCGCGATGATCAAGACGGCTGGTGATGCGGTGCGCGAGGGCTCGCTTGAAATGAGCACTGCATCGGATGCGGCGACGGACCTGCTTGATGACATGAACGAGAAACTGCGCAACAACGCCAACGTTCTGACGGCAAGCGCAGAAAAGAGTGTCGCCGGTGTCGACAGGGCAAGTCAGGCTTTCCTTGATAGTGCAGGACAGGTTAATCAGGCAACCGGGAAAACCGGCTCGGTGTTGGATGCACTGAGCGAGCGTCTGTATGCGGTGCGCGACCATTCGGAATCAGCCACAGACAGCCTGAACGAACTTGGCAAGGTTGTTGATGCGCGCGCCAGAGACGTGCTCGAGGCTTCCGTTCAGGCGTCCGAGAATATCCATAAAACATCTAATCTGGCGGCAGAGAAAATTACCGGCGCTTCGGATTTGGCCGAGTCGAAAGTCTCGTCGGTGTCGACCATGATCGGTGAAGAAAGCGATAAACTGGGACGGGTTTCGGTTCATGCAACGCAGATGCTCAATCAGGCTGGAGATCTGTTGAAGCAGCGCTCTGATAATCTTGAGAATCTGTCTGACAAGGCGAACGGTCGTCTGCGCGATGTCGGCGAGGAAATTCGCCGGGCGCTATTGAATATGTCTTCGGCTTCGGACGAGGCCGCAGCGCGGATGATGTCGGCCGGTGAGGTTTTGCAGAGGCATTCCGATGGCCTTGGCAGCACGTCGGGGCAGGCAATGGATGATATTGGCAAAGTCGGGGGTGCCTTGCAGGAACGCTCGCGTGATATCTCGGCGACATCTGAAAAGGCGGCGAAGCTGATCGCCCTTGTAACCGGTGCGCTCAATCGTCAGGCCACCGATCTGACCGAGGCCGCCGATCAGGCCGTCGAACGCATTCAGACCACCGGCGGCGAACTGGACGAGAGGACCCGTTCATTGGGGCAGATTGGCGATGATACGGTCAGCCAGTTGAGCGATGCCAAGCAAGCCATTATCGTTCAGGCGGATGCTCTGGGCGATGTGTCGGCCGGTGCTGTTGGGCATCTTCAAGATGTCAGCGGCGCACTGAAGGAAAGCGAGAGCTCGCTTGGTGTGACGTCTCAGGCGGCAGCGGACAATCTGCAGAAAGTCGGTGATTGGCTGCGCGAAAATTTGAACGATGCGACTGAAGCGACGGACCGAGCGTCGAGCCGTCTTGAAGGAATTTCAGGTTCCTTGCAGGCCCATACTCAGGAAATCAATACTTCGCTGGATAATGCGGCGGGTCGATTGGAAGGCGTCGGTGGACTGCTGCGTCAACGCACACAGGACCTTAACGCGGCCTATAGCGAGGCCAGTGACCACATCAAGTCCTTTGGCGACGAACTGCACAGCCAGGCGGCGGGAATGTCGGGCATTACCAACGATGCGATCATCAAGATCGGTAAGGTTGGCGATGAGCTGCATGAACGCACCCATGATGTCAGCATTAACGTTGATCGTTCGGCCAAGCTGATGAACCTGATTACCTCGGCCCTGCATCGCAGTTCCGAAGATCTGACGGCTTCCTCCGCCAAAGCCAGAATCGACATTGAGGAAGTTTCCGATGTGTTGGGTGAACGGCTGCATGATCTGGATGATGCCAACGAACGCGCCGTGACCGAAATCGAGGCGATCGGCAAGATTCTCGGTCAGCGTTCGGGAGAGGTCAGCGGAGCGACAAAAAGTGCACTGGCCGATATTTCCAGTGCTGCTGATAGCCTGCACGAGCGCTCCAAGGAAATGAACACCACGGCCGAGGAGGCGACCTCTCGCCTCGCCAGGGTCGGCATGTCCATCGCCCAGCGGTCTGATGAAACATCTCGCGCTTCGGACATGGGGGTCGCCAAACTGCAAAAGATCGGTGAAGTCTTGCGCCGTCATTCACAGGAAGCGACCAGCCGCACCGAACAGATATCGGCGCGTATGGACGGTGCGTACGACTCGTTGCGTAAGCAGTTGCAGGATTTGTCCGGGGCCTATGAAAAGGCTCAGACCGGTATTGGCAGCCTGACCACGGCACTCGGCATGCGGGCCAAAGAAGTCGATGCAGTTACCGAAACGGCGCTTGGCAAGCTTGATCATTGGGACAGCATCGTTCGCGAAAGCAGTAAGATTCTCGGCGATGCCAGCGACAAGGCGGAAAAGCAGGCCGATGCCATCGGCGCGACGCTGGGCAAGAAGACGGCGGTCCTGCAATCCACGGTGAAAGACGCAAAGGGTCTTGTCGAGACTCTGAAGGAACACACCAAAGAAGCCGGTATCGACGACTTCCTCAAACGTGCGACGTTTATTTCGGAACGTCTCCAATCCCTTGCCGTCGACATGAGTCGCCTGATGGAAACGACCATCAGCGAGGACGACTGGCGGCGCTTCAACCGGGGCGAAAAGGGCGTCTTTGTTCGCAAGATGCTCGGCTTCCGCGAAAAGTCGCGGTTGCAGTCGATCCGTCAACGGTTCCAGGAGAACGACGAATTCCGCGAATACGTGCAGCGTTATATGTCGGAATTCAAGGGCTTCCTGGACGAGGCGCGCAAACGCGACAAGCAGGGCGTTCTCAGCACCATCTTCCTGTCATCAGACATGGGCAAACTGTTCATGGTCCTGACCCAGGCGCTTGGGCGCGAATTGCTGTCGTCTGATTAATTTCCTGCGGCGGCAGCTGACTATTTGTTGCTGCTGGCAGCCGATTTTTCGGCAACCTTGCTGTTGAATTTTTCCAACAGGATGACCGCGCGCTCATGATGGCCGCGTCCGATCATATCAACGCCGTCATGGGCCTCGATGCTGAATCCCAGCTTGCGCCCGTCGACTGAATCCAGACGCGCACTGACGGTGATGGTCATGCCGGGCGGGGTTGGGGCCTCGTGGGAAATATCGACGTGAATGCCCAACGACCCTTCGCCATCGTCCATGTGCGGTGCCATTAATTCGACACAGGCCCATTCCATCAGGCCGACCAGAAAACCGGTGGCGAAGACCTCGGGAAAACTCTGGAACGGCTCGGATTCCGGATACAGATTGCGGACGATCTTGCTTTCAGACACGGTAAATTCGTGCCGATATTCAAGACCTGGTTTCAGGCTGTCTTTCATGATGCGGAGTCTACCCGCTGAATGATGATATCGGCAATTGCTGTTTCGTTGCCGACGGGTGGACAACACCACAGGCTGCGTCCCTGCAATTCGTATGGACCGGTGACACCGGCACTTTCATCGACAGTGCCAAGTCCAAGCATGTCTGGCACGTCCTTGAGGCCATGAAAGCCGCCACCTACAAGGAACGGCATCACGATGATGTTTGTTTCATGCAGCAATTTCGACCAGTCGGTGATCAACGGTGCATGCTCGATAAACGCAGCGGCGCTGGAAATATTCAGATCACGACCCAGTTGGTCTGCGATGGCAACGCCGTCGCGGGCGACGTCGGGATTGCTTTTGTTGCCATGGGCTGCAAGCAGAAACGCGCTGTCGTTTTTCGGCAACGCATTGTCATCAAGCACACCGCGCACCCGATCCGCCATGATCGAGGCCAGCATCGGGTGATTTCCAACGGGCTCGCACAGTTTCACATCTGCCGGGCATTCGGACCCTGAGATCATATCGGGGATCAGTGTATCGGTAATGTAACCCCGCCCGGTCACCATGGGAACGATGTAGGCCTGATCCGTCCGAATAGCTGAGAGCACATCGGACAGCAGCGGTGTTTCTTTCAGAAATCCGGCCTGAACGTCGGCAAACAAGTTCTGCTGGCGCAAGGTTTCGATGTGACGATGAACGTGCTTTGCACCAGGGTGGCGCGACGACCCATGGGCAGCGACGATCAGGGTCGTCGTTTTCCAGTCCGGGTTGGGGGGGTTACTGTCCGGCTTCGACATCGCAATCCATCGGCGGGATGTACCATCCAAGGTCGGGTGCAAGGCCAACAACGCGACCGATAATCAACAGGCTGGGGGCCTTCAGGTCGGCCGCCTCAATGCAATCGGGCAGTTCCTTAAGAGTCGTCAGGATGGTCCGCTGGTCCTCCGTCGTACCCCGTTCGATGGCACCGGCCGGGGTGTCAGCGGGCAATCCGGCCTTGATCAATTCGTCGCGGATTTTGGCGATGTTAATCAGCCCCATATAGATAACCAAGGTGGTATCTGGGTCGGCCAGACTTTTCCAGTTCAGGTCCAGATGAACACCGTCGCGGCAATGGCCGGTGACAAAGCGAACGCCGGTCGCCATACCCCGGTGGGTCAGTGGAATGCCGCCATAGGCACCGCAACCGGCCGAGGCGGTAATGCCGGGAACAATTTCAAAGGCGACATTGTTATCGGCGAGGTGCAGGGCTTCTTCACTGCCGCGACCGAATATGAACGGGTCGCCCCCTTTCAGGCGGACCGCCTTGCGACCATCCTTGGCAAGTTTGACCAGCAACGCGTTGATTTCTTCTTGCAGCATGTGGTGATCACGCGCCGCCTTGCCCGCAAAAATCTTCTCGGTTTTTTCACCTAGCAGGTCGAGGATTTTATCCGATACCAACCGGTCATAGACGACGACATCGCATTCCTTGAGCACACGCATGGCCTTGACGGTCATCAGTTCCGGATCACCCGGTCCAGCGCCGACGATGTAAACCGGATTTATCGTCATAAGATTATGTCCATGATTGTCTTTTTCCGTGGCTTGTCGTCATTGATTCATCGTTCATGTGGCGCCGCACGAAACCAACAAACCGTTGCGCCCAACGGTTGGCAGATACATCTCTCAGGTGCGTGTAGTTGGCCAGCAAGTTCTTGTAGATCAGACCGTCATGTTCGCCGTCTATGCCGTGTCCGCGCAACACTTGATAAGCGAAGACGGGGTCACCATCAAGATTTTCAAGGCTGGAATAATGGAATTCATGGGCCGGAATCTCGCCCGGATTTCCATCGTCATCAAGCAGTGGCCATGGGCCGTTGCCGGTTTCCTTCAGGCGCACGTAACCACGCCCTTGCGGCTTGTCGTGCAGGACCACATCGGCCGGGATGACGCCGACCATATCGCAGGTCTCGTCCTTCCAGGTCAGGCTGCGGGCCAGATACATCAGGCCGCCGCATTCCGCATAAACCGGCAGGCCGTTTTCGATGGTCGCCCGAACCGATTTCCGCATTCTGGTGTTGTCCTGAAGCGCCTTCATGCGGGTTTCCGGGAAACCGCCACCAATGAACAAGCCATCGATTTCGGGCAGTTCGATATCTTTGGTCATATCGATAGGGATCAGCTTGGCGCCTGCCGCCTCCAGCGCTTCCAGATCACCCGGATAATAGAACCCGAAGGCGCTGTCCCGCGCCACACCGATGGAGATATCGGCGCTGGTTTGCGGCCTGCGCGGGCGGGCGGGCGGGGTTTGCTTGCTTGCCTTCTCGGCGATTTCGATGATTTTATCAATATCGACCTGGGCTTCAATCAGGTCGACGATAGCGTCGATTTTGTCGTCGGCATGACTGTCTTCGTTGCTTGGCGTCAACCCAAGATGCCGTTCGGTAATGACCAGTCTTTCGTCGCGGTGAACAATGCCGACTACGGGAACGTCGGTGAAGTGTTCGATGATCGTACGCAGTTTTTCCTCGTGGCGGCTGCCGCCGACCTTGTTGAGAATAATCCCGGCGATGTTGAGGTCCTTGTTGAAGGCCTGATAGCCCAGAATCAACGGTGCAACACCACGGGTCATGCCGCGGGCATCAATAACCAGAACCACCGGCGCACCGACCAGGATTGCCAGGGCGGCGTTGGAATTGCCGCCATCCAGATCAAGGCCGTCATAAAGACCCTTGTTGCCTTCGATTATGGCGATATCAGATCCCCGCGAGAAGCGTGCGAAGGTCGACAGGATCTCGTCCTTATCCATGGTGTAATAATCAAGGTTATGGCACGTCCGCCAACTGGCGCGGGCCAGCCACATGGGGTCGATATAGTCGGGCCCTTTCTTGAAGGTCTGCACCTTCATGTCGCGACGACGCAGGGCTGCGGCCAGACCAATGGAAATGGTGGTCTTTCCCGACGACTTATGGGCGGCTGAGATAAGAATGTGCGACATGACGGCCTCTGATGGGGAACCTAGAACCTGTCTTTGTCGCGACTGTCCCACATGGTTGCGGCTTGCGCCAGTGCTTCTTGGGGCGTCGCGGCGCGACCCATCAGGTGCAATGCCAGCGCGACGGTGCCGGTAACAGCAGCAATGGCGTAGGAATCGTCCTCTTCGCCGCGCCAGACGGTTTTCAGGCGTTCCAGGTTCATCTCTTCGTCGACCTTGACGCTTTCTTCCCCCAACATCGCCGGCCATTCGATTTCGCTGTATTCGCCGTCGTGCAGGTACTGGACCTGTACCGGTTTTTGCGGGCGCCGTTCGGCCTCGCCGCCTTCACCCTTAAAGACCGCCATGTGCGGCTGGTCCAGCAGGTTCGCGGTATCGCGGTGAACGTCACGGTAATTGGGGTGGAAGACAGTCTGGAATTCATAAGGTGCCGAAAACGGATTAATCATTCGCCCAAACGTATTGACAGGCGAGCGCAGCCCAAGCAGCGGTTTCAGGTCGATGATTTCCTGAAGCTTTGGCGATATGTCGCCAAGCGTCAGATAGGCGAAGTTGTTTTCGCGGATATGGTCTGCGGCCTCTTCCAGCGAGCTGGCAATGGCGATGCCCAGGCTTTTCAGGGACTGACTGCTGTAGACGCGCCCTGGGGTGTGACCTTCGGCACCCTGCATGAAAATGCTGACGCCATTGGTGCTGAGTAATTGGGCGGCCAGCAGGTACCACGGAAGCTGACGCTTTTTTCCGGAATAGGACGACCAGTCCAGGTCGACCTCGGGAATGTCGTCTGGCAGATGCAGTGACTCACGTGCAGCGCGCACAAACCCGGCACCCTCAACGGGCTCTTCCGTACGCATACGCAAAATACACAGGAATGCTCCCAGTTGCAGCGGCTCGACCTGATCATTCATGATCATGGTCGCAGCGGCGTGCATTTCGTCCTCGGTCATTGGTCGGGACAAGTTGGGCCCCTTGCCGATGATCCGGACGTACTGAGCGAACGGATGCTCCTCGGTCATGCTGCTTCGGCGGCCTCTTCGCCTTCGTCGTCAGAGTCTGCTTCTTCTGGCTCTGGTTCCGGTTCCGGTTCCACATAGTGGGGGTCGATATCGGCATCGGCCAATGTCGCGGGCAGGAACGGCAGCGCCTTGATGGCAATGGCGACGATCAATAACGTTGTTGCGACACCGCCTAGGCCCAGGACGACTTCTGGCAGGGACGGGGAATAGCTTCCGACGATACCGTCGTAGAAGCTGCTGGAAACCTCGTAACCGGGGAAGATCGACAGCGGGTATGCCTGACCGCCGATGATGATGACGTAAACTTGCGCCATGCCACCGATAACAACCATGGCAGCGGCGAGTGCGATCATCATCCGGTCCTTGCCTGTGGTCGGGTGATACAGCAGCGCCAGCGGCAACAGTCCGCCAATCAGAATTTGTCCGAACCAGAACAGGCCTGTGTAGATGCCGCCATCGCTGAGGATGAAGGCTTCGACGCCGTGATGCTCGGTGGCGTACAGGTTGGTCAGGTGCTGAACGACGGCAAAGTACAGGACAGCGGCAACGAATACGCCGAGCAGGTTCTTCATCTTGGCGATCAGTACGTCACCCAACGGCCGACCTGTGCCGTTGCTAACGGCCATCAGGACAAGAATAAATATGGCGAGGCCGAACGAGAACGACATGATGATGAACATCGGCGCCATGATCGCTGCGTCATAAGCCTGACGGGCAACCAGGAAGCCGAAGATCGAACCGGTACCGGTTGTCAGCGCCAGTCGCCAGATAAAGGCGACGGTACCGGCAATCTTGGTATAACGGTTCATACGCCGTTCCATCATCATCCACATGTAAACGCCGACAACGGCGAAGAAGCCGGTGTACAGATAGATGTTCCAGGCGAAAATGGATTTGAAATTATATTTCATCATGGCAACGTCGAGGCGATCTGGACGGCCCAGATCAAGGACCAGAACCATCAGGCCACCAGCCAGAAGGGCCAGGGAAAGCAGCGTCGACAGTCTGCCAAGCGGTTTGTACATGACGCGCCCGAAAACCGACGAGATGGATGCGATGTTTAGCGCACCCGATGCCGCGACAATCAGGAACACGGCAAAGACGTGCGGCATGCCCCAGACGATCTGGTTGTTCATGCCGGTCACATAGTGGCCGTTGTGCTCCATGAAGTAGACAGCACCAAGGGCGGCGGCAACGAACGCACCAAGCCAGCCCAGCAGAGCGATATAGCCGGTCGAATTGCCTTGGATCTGTGTAAAGAGGATCCGTTTCATGTGTCTAGTTCCTCTTTCCTATATGCCGCTGTAGTGGACGCCGGGCTCAAGCCCAAGGTCGGCACGCAGTCGGGTTGTGACGTGTTTGGCGAGCTTTTTCGAAATTTCGCTCGCCGGATCATTGAGGTCGCCGAACACCATGGCGTCGCGACCGGCTTTTTCGGTGCAGGCTTCGACACAGGCAGGCGTGCCACCGGCATCAACACGATGAACGCACAAGGTGCAGGACTCGACCGTACCCTTGCCGCGCGGCATGTGCTGCTTTTGATTATGGACGTCTTCGTGAACGAAGGACCGCGCCTTGTACGGGCACGCCATCATGCAATAACGACAGCCGATGCAAATGTGCTTGTCGACCAGAACGATGCCGTCTTCGCGCTTCATCGATGCGCCGGTCGGGCAAACATCGACACACGGCGGATGTTCACAGTGTTGGCACATCACCGGCAGCGATGCGGTGGCACCGGTCTTGTTGTCCTTCAGGTTAACCTTGCGGATCCACTGCGGATCACTTTCCGGGCGGTCGTTTCCGGTCCAGCCCTGTTCGGTTTTACATGCGGTGACGCATTCCGTGCAACCGGCGTCGCACTTGTTGGAATCAATCAGCAGGCCCCAGCGGTTTTTGGCGCTTGCCGGTCCACTAACGGCAGCTTCGGCGGTGGAGATCAACCGGATTCCCGGTGCGACGGAGATGCCAGCCAGCGCAGCGGTGCCAGCCAGCAAACGCCGCCGGGCGGCGTTGAAGGTGGTATCACTCATTTCTTGTCTCCTATGGCGGGCGCGTTGGTGTGCGCCTTGACCATACGGATCAGGTCGTCGGCCATTTCTTCTTTTTCGTTCGGCAACAGGCTGCCGGTTTTATCATTTTGGGCCTTGCCCGAATGACAGGCAAAGCAGTCGATGGAGACGGCGGCGTAGGCGTGGCATTCCTTGCAGAACGGCTTCAGGGTGCGGATTTTGCCACCGGCAATCGAAGGGTCAGCCGTGGCATGACAGTCGATGCATTCATTCAGGCCGTATTTTTGGCCGCGAATACCGTCGCGCAGGGTCTCGTCGCGCTGATGCTTCAGGTAAACCATATGCTCACGACGCATGGTCTCGACCGGTTCGACACATTGCTCACCCTTGAATGCTTTCGCGGGCGAGGGGACCGGCACACCGGAATCGGCGGCCAAAGCCCCGGCAGGGCTGACGGCAACGGCTGTCAGCGCCAGCAGCAGCGCGGCGAAAATGCCTCTCACAGTATTCATTGTTAACTTTTCTCCATTGTCGTAAATCACTGGGGCCGGTTATTCACCCAACCCCATCTGGATATAGCCCGTCGGGCAGACATCCATGCATATGTGACAGCCGACGCATTTGTCGTAATCGGTATCGACGTAGCGGCCGACGGCGTGTTTGTCCTTCTTGACCTTGTAGATGGCGACCTGCGGGCAATAAATGACGCAACTGTCGCATTCGAAGCACATGCCGCAGCTCATGCAGCGTTCGGCCTCGGTAACAGCGGTTTCCTCGTTCAATCCTTCGAACCGTTCCTGGAAGTTGCCAAGCACGGAATCCGACGAAATATCGACTTCCTGACGGCGGTTCATTTTTTCCTGTTCGAAATAGGCCATATATAACTTGTCGTGTGTGGCGATTTCGGCGAACGAACGGTCTTCGTAGTTGTGGACGGCATAGTCTTCGCTGTCCGTGCCCCAGGACGGCTTGTGATTGTATGTGGCGGGTTCCAGTGAATGCTGGCGCAGCTCGTTGAGTAAGCTGAAATGATGGGCATCGACCTTCGGGCGGTCCTTTAAATCCTTGCCCGACATATACAGGTCGATTTCATCGACGGCAATCGAGGCATGGCCGATGGCCGTAGTCAGAAGATGCGGCTTGATGGCGTCGCCACCAACGAAATGCCCGGGCTTGTCTTTGACCTGATAAACCTTGTCGGCATCCATCTGGCCCCAGCCGTTGTCCAAATCCTCGAATCCGGTGAAGTCGCTGGCCTGACCGGTGGCGCTGACGATCAGCGAGCACTCGATGTTATGTTCGGCACCTTCGCGCGGCGTCATCTCGCCATCTTTCCAGTCGACGGGCTGCACCCGAAGCGCCGTTGCCCGGCCATCGTCACCGACGATGACTTCCAGCGGTGCCAGACTTTCATGAATTTCAACACCTTCCTTGATGACGGACTCAAGTTCGTGCTGAGTCGCCGGAGCCTTCGAAATGGGACGGCGATAGACAACCCACACATCGGCACCCTGGCGCGCCGCGACGGTGGCGACATCATGGGCGGTGTGGCCAAGAATAACGGTTTCCGGATGGTCTTTTTCCGATACATGGTCAATGTGGCCGATGCGGCGCGCCACGGCGGCTACATCCATTGCCGTATCACCGGCTCCCACAACAAGGATTCTACCGCTTAAATGCTGTAATCTTCCTTCGTTGAAGGCTTGCAGGAACGAGATACCATCAACGCAGTTCGGCGCTTCGGCACCCGGGATCGGCAGGGCCTTGCCCGATGTTGCGCCAATGCCCCAGAAAATGGCGTCGTAGTCTTTTTCAAGCTTTTCGACGGTAACGTCGGTACCGACACGGGTGTTCAATTGAACATCGACACCCATGTTGATGATGCGCTGGATTTCGCCGTTCAGAACATCGCGCGGCGTCCGGTATCCGGGAATGCCGAAGCACATCATTCCGCCCAGTTCGTGATAGGACTCAAATATCGTGCAGGCATGGCCTTTCTGGCGCAGGAAGTAAGCGGCGGCCAGTCCGGCCGGTCCGCCACCGACGATAGCGACCTTCTTGCCGGTTTCCTTCGCGGGCTTGTCGAAGCCGAGTTTGTTATCTAACGCATAATCGCCGATGAACTGCTCGATGGCGTTGATGCCAACGTGTTCTTCGATTTCATTACGGTTACAGCCGTCCTGACACGGGGCCGGACATACCCGACCCATGACAGCAGGGAAGGGATTCGATAAAACCATGCGCTTAAATGCGTATTCTTGCCACGGCGTTCCGTCCGGGCGATCAAGGCCGCGGACGATGGAAAGCCAGCCGCGAATATCGTGTCCAGAAGGACACGAACCCTGGCACGGCGGTGTGCGATGGACATAGGTTGGACATTTGTAGGATTCACCCGACTGGATGAAATCCTCATCCCAAGGCACATGCTCCGTGTCGCCGTCCTTGTAACGCCTAAATGTCAGCGAACTATCAACTCTGGCCATGTCTAACCTCCCTGTTGACATCTATAAGATCGTTACAGATTAAGCGATATGCGGCTACTCTCCCAGCCCCATTTGAATGTAACCTGTCGGGCACACATCCATACAGATGTGACAACCGATGCAGCGGGAATAATCGGTATCGACGTATCGACCGACGGCGATCTTGTCGCGCTTGACGCGGAAGACTGCATCTTGCGGACAGTAAACAACGCAGTTGTCACATTCGAAGCACATACCACAGCTCATACAGCGTCCGCCTTCGGTCTGGGCGCCTTCTTCGCTCAGGCTCTGGATGCGTTCTTCGAAGTTACCCAGAACGTCTTCGGCGTTGATCTGCTTTTCAACACGGTGGTTGCGGACTTCGAAACCGAAGTGACCTAGGAACAGATCGTCATGTGCGACAATCTGATTGGCTGAACGGTCTTCGTAGTTGTGAACCGCGAAGTCTTCGTCGGATGTACCGCGGGTGGCGGTGTGATCGTATTCGGTCGGGTCCAGATGACGCTGGTGCAATTCCGACAGCAGGTTGAAGTGATGCACATCGACCTTCGGGCGCTTGTCGTCGACTTCTTCGCCTTGCAGGAACTGATCAATGCCGTCAACCGCGATCGAGGCATGGCCGATGGCCGTGGTCAGCAGGTGCGGGCGGATAATATCGCCACCGGCAAAGTGCTTGGCCTTGCCGGTAACCTGATAGTTCTTGCCGGTGTCGATGAAGCCCTTGCCGTTGTCCAAATCATCAAGACCGTCCATGCGACCGCTTTGACCAATGGCCGATACGATCAGGTCGCATTCGATTTCGAACTCTGTGCCTTCTTTGGCAACCGGGGTCGCGCCGTCCATTTCGCATTCGCACAGCTTCAGGGCGGTGGCGCGACCATCAGAATTAACGATGACTTCCAGCGGCATGATGCCACCACGCAGGTCGACACCTTCGGATTTGGCGTCTTCACGTTCGCGTTCAGCAGCCATCATTTCGTCAATCGGGAACAGCGACGTCAGGGTGACGTCCGCACCTTCACGAACGGCGGTGGTGGCGACATCGTGGGCGGTGTGACCCAGGACGACCATTTCCGGACGGTCATTCTCGTTGATGGTTTCGATGTGACCCAGACGACGGGCAACGGATGCAACGTCGATAGAGGTATCACCGCCACCGACGACGATGATGCGTCCGGTGACATGTTGCAGCTTGCCCTGGTTAAAGGAGTCAAGGAAGGCAACACCGGTGATGCAGTTGGTGGCGTCTGCGCCGTCAATCGGCAGCGGACGTCCGCTCTGAGCGCCAATGGCCCAGAAAACGGCATCATAGTCTTTGTCGACGTCTTCCATCGAAATGTCTTTGCCAACACGCGTACTGGTGCGGACTTCAACGCCCATGTCGGTGATGCGACCGATTTCGTTGTCCAGCATTTCGCGCGGCGTACGATAACCGGGGATGCCGAAGCGCATCATGCCGCCCAACTGGTCGTGCTCTTCGAAAATGGTAACGCCGTGGCCCTTTTTACGGAGCTGATAGGCAGCGGCCAAGCCAGCGGGACCGCCACCGATGACGGCGACTTTCTTGCCACTTTCCGTGGCCGCGGCTTCAAGCTTCATGTTGTTTTCGATGGCCCAGTCGCCGACGTAGTGTTCGACCGAGTTGATGCCGACAAAATCATCGACTTCGTTACGGTTACAACCGCTTTCGCACGGTGCCGGGCAAACACGGCCCATGACGCTGGGGAACGGGTTCGATTCGACCATACGCTCGAAAGCATACTGCTGCCACGGCGTTTCTTCGCCAGCGGGCTTGTCCTGACCGCGGGCAATCGCCAACCAGCCACGAATGTCGTGACCGGAAGGACACGATCCCTGACATGGCGGTGTGCGGTGAACATAGGTCGGGCACTTGTGACTGTAGCCGGCCTGGAAAATCTTGTCGGTAAAATCGTCCCAGACGGTCTCGCCTTCTTCATAGCGGCGGTAGCTCAGTTTTTTATCGGCGGTGGCGGTCATTGTCTGTTCCTTATTCTTTCGTTCCCAGCTGGATCGCATCGCTGACCAGCTGATGAACACTGACGATCATATCCATAGGGAAACCGTAGTACGGCATCACCTTGGAGAATTGACTTTTACAAATGGCGCAAATTGCGGCCATGTGGGTGACGCCGTTGTTATCAACGACGTCTTTCAGGGCTTCCATGCGCGGCAAGGCACCCTTAACGCGGAGTTCCATAAGATCGTCGGTCAGAAGACCGCCACCACCACCACAACAGAACGTTTTTTCACAGGTGGTGGCCGGGTCCATTTCGACGAATTTGTTGACGCTGGCCTTGATCACTTCACGCGGAATGATGAACTGTCCGCCTTCCATGTTGCCCATGCCCGATCCACGCGCGACGTTGCACGAATCATGGAAGGTCAGGGTCATGTCGTCGTTGGCCGACGGATCAAGGTTGATGGCGCCACGCTGAATCAGGTCATGGGTTACTTCCAGAATGTGCTGCGGCACCGGATATTTAGGATCAAGGAAGTCCCACGGTCCGGCCAGCGAGTTCAGGAAGCTGTAGGCGACGCGCCAGGCGTGGCCGCACTCACCAAAGATGACGCGTTTGACGCCCAGATCAAGGGCTGCCTGACGGATGCGGGCCGCGACTTTGTGCATTTGCTCGTACGAGCCGATGAACATGGCGAAATTGGCTGCTTCCGACGCATAGGAGCTAACGGTCCAGTTGATGCCAGCCTGATGGAAGACCTTGGCGTAGCCAATCAGTCCATCAACGTGGGGTTCGGCGAAGAAGTCGGCAGATGGGGTCACCAACAGAACGTCGGCACCTTGTACGTCGACCGGGAAGCGCACGGCAACGCCGTCATCTTCCAGAACGTCTTCTTCCAGACCTTCCATGGTATCGATCAGGGCCGGTTTCGGCAGGCCAAGGTTGTTACCGATCTTGTGAACCTTGGCGAGAATTTCGTTGGAATACTTCTGACCGACACCGATGTGATCCATGATGTCGCGAGCCGCCATCGAGATTTCAGCGGTATCGATGCCATAGGGGCAAAACACAGAGCAACGGCGGCACTGTGAACACTGGTGGAAATACTTGTACCAGTCGTCGAGCATTTCCTTGTCCATATCGCGGGCACCGACCAGTCCAGGCGCGATCTTGCCGGCCAGGGTAAAGTGGCGGCGATACAGCGAACGCAGCAAGTCCTGACGTGCTACCGGCATGTTCTTGGGGTCGCCGGTGCCGATGTAATAATGGCATTTGTCGGTACACGCACCGCATTTGACACAGCTGTCCAGGTAAACCCTGAGTGCCTTGTTTTTCCCCAACAGGTCGCCGAGCTTTTCAACGGCCTTTTGTTCCCAGTTTTCAACCAGTTCGCCAGGGAAACCTAAGTCTTCCTGGTGTTCCGGTTTGGCGACGAAAGGCTGCGAATGATCCATTGCGCCTTCGACCATGGCCGGATTCGCCAGATCTTCGCGAAATGCTGGAATATCAAATGTCGGTGCTTTTGCCACGGGCTATTCCTTGCTCGTTTCTATTCGGCCGCGGCGCTGTCGCGCTCGGCATCAAGTTTTGCGGCCCACGGTGCCAAATGGCGCTTCTCGCGGGCGTCATCGACCTGGGCACGGCTGGGGCTGAAGAAGACGCCCGGTACGTGCAGCAGTTTCGAGAACGGAAAAACAATCATCAGGGTGATAACCAGCCCAAGGTGAACCAGCAGCGGCATTTCCGCGGGCAGGGGCTGCAGGTCAAAGCGCAGCAGGCCCAAGAAGAACGCCTTGACGGCGATGATGTCGGTGCGTTCGACAAAGCGCAGCATCATTCCGCTGAAGCCGATGCCGACCAGCAGGGCCAACATCAGATGATCGGACGGACCGGAAATGTAACGGACCCGGTTAACGACGATACGACGCGCCCATAATGCCACCAGTCCGGCGATCATGGCGAAACCGGCGTAAATACCAAACGGCTGCACCAGCACCACCCAGAACCAGACTGGCTCGATGAAGTAACGCAGGTGACGGGCAAGAACCAGCCACAGACCGGCGTGGAACAGAACGGCGCAAATCCAGATCCACTTGTTGGATTTGAACAGGCTCTCGAAATAGATCACTTCGCGCAGAATACGAAGAACAACGCCCAACCGGGTGCGCGGTGCCGGCATGGTGGGAATTTTCAACGGCGAGGGAGTGGTGGCGTATTGCTTGATCTTGACGACAAGACCAAGGACCAACACCGCCGCAGCGACGTAGAAAGCAACAGCATATGCGACTGTCAGTGATGACATTTTACAGCATCTTCCGTTTAGTTGGCTCGGTTTTGATAATGCCTCGTGCCGCCAGGGCTCAAGAAATTATCAAATCCGCCACGCCGGGATGCAGAAGATCGTTTCTGCATCCCGGTGCGGGAATTTTGACTGGCTTAGACGCAGCCGGTCGGCTTCGGCAAGCCGGCGATTTTACAAGCCTGCTTGGCGGGGCCGTACGGGAACAGTTCGTACAGGTATTTGTTCGAACCCTTGTCCTTACCGAATTTTTTCTTGATGGCCTTGACCAGGACGCGGACGGCCGGGGCAATCTGGTACTCGTTGTAGTACTCACGCAGGAAGTTAACGACTTCCCAGTGCTCATCGGTCATGTCGATTTCTTCGTCCTTGGCGATCAGATCAGCCAGTTGCTCGTTCCAGGCGGAGAGGTCGATCAGGTAACCTTCTTCGTCGGACTCAAAGCTTTTTCCGTCAATTTCGTAAGCCATATCAAAAACTCCTTTGTCTTAAAACTCATCTATAGTTGAAGAGATTAGGGCAATGCCCTGTTGCTCGATTGTCCCTGTTGATTTTTTTTAAAGCCAGGAATTTACTGCCCCGTGTTCAACCACGAGGTCAACAAACCCGCCGTAATCGACGACGGTAATGCCGTCCATAATCTTGTCGCTGGCAATGCCGCGTGCTTCCAGGTCCGGACCCATAACGTACATGGGGTGGTCCTTGGCCGCGTCGGAAACCTTGTCAGAAACATTGGTGCCACTGGTTGCGGCATAGACGCCGTCTTCCAGAAGCAAAATCGGTGAACCCTTTTCCGACAGCCGGATGCAACTATCCAGACTGTTGCGCTCGAAGGGCGATTTGTTAACGGTATGAATCATAACTGCTTATCCTTGAATTAACTGGGCGATTAGCCGGAAATAACAACCTCTTGTTCAGCCATCACCTTGGCCAGTTCATCACTGCTCAGGACCTCGACCTCGACCTTGAAATCATCAGGGGTCAAGCCGCGTGCTTCCATCGATTCCTTCTCGACGATGATGCGCCAGACCATATCCATGTCTTCGTCTTCTTCGGCGTCTTCTTTTTCCATCTCGATGATGCCGTAGGTCGGCGAGAAGTTCTTCATGTTGATGGCTGTGGTGTCCTGATCTTTTTTGATCTGGTAGACACCATCATCAACGAAAACGATGGCAGCGTTCTGTTCGAAGGCGGCTGAAATCAGCACCGCTTCGAGTACTTCAAGCGCATAGATAGTGCCGTAAGGCGCCTTGCGGTTGACGTACATGAAATTCTTAACGACACCTGCTGTGTCGAATTCGACTTCGCTCATTTCAGATATCCTTTCCGGTTAATCGCCGAATACGACCAGTCGGTCGGCGGCGATGCCGACCTCGGTCAATTGGCCCAGCCCCGAAATACGGAAGCCGTCGGCCAGGTTTTCCTCGACGATGCCACGACGTAATGCTGCTGCGATGCAGACGACAAGATCGACATTATGTTCACTCGCCAGTTCACCCCACAACTTGACCAGATTGCGGTCATCAGCCTGTGGTGCGCTGAGCTTGTTGGCGTTGTTGACGCCGTCGTAATAGAAGAACACGCGCATCACTTCGTGGCCCTTTTCGATTGCTGCCTTCACAAAGTGATAGGCAGAATCGGACGCCTGATGGGTGAACGGTCCTTCGTTGACCTGAATACCGAATTTCATATCTCGTCTTCCTCTGAATGACGCCTAGAAGTGGACGTGCGATGACTGGTTCAGCGCATTACGGCCACCGCGCCAGTCTTCGATGTGGTGCTTGGTGAACGGCAGGTTGGTCATTTCAAAGAAACGCGGCCAACCAATACGGTCGATCCATTCAGACATGCGTTCCCAAGGACGACCGTCTTCCTTGTAAGCAGCAAGGATTTTGTTGACGGTTTCGGCAACTTCCGGCCAACGCGGGGCGTTGTTCGGCAGGCCGGAAACCACCAGCTTGTGGAAGGTCGGCTTGGTGCGGGTGCTCGAATGCTTGCCACCAACCCAGATGGCCAGCACGGAATACTCGGGGTCGTTGATCTGCATCGGCGGGCACGGCGGGTAGCAAGCGCCACAGCAGATGCATTTCTTTTCATCGACTTCCAGGCTCGGTTTGCCGTCAACCAGGGCCGGGCGAATGGCCGCGACCGGGCAACGGGCAACAACCGAGGGTCGTTCGCAAACGTTGGACACCAGGTCATGGTCGATAACCGGCGGCTTGGTGTGCTGGATGTTGATGGCGATATCGCCTTGGCCGCCACAGTTAATCTGGCAGCACGAGGTGGTGATCTTGACCCGGTTCGGCATCTCTTCGGCTTTGAAATCGTCGTAGAGTTCATCCATCAGAGACTTAACAACACCAGATGCATCGGTGCCGGGGATATCGCAGTGCAGCCAACCCTGGGTGTGAGAAATCATCGAGATCGAGTTGCCGGTGCCGCCTACGGGGTAGCCAGCGCCTTCAAGTTTTTCGATCAGCGGGTCAACGCGAGCAGCGTCGGTGACCATGTATTCGATGTTGGAACGGGTGGTGAAACGAACGTGACCATCGGCCATTTCGTCGGCGATGTCACACAGTTCGCGAATGGTGTGCAGATCCATCTGACGTGCGGTGCCAGCTTTGACAGTCCAGATTTCGTCTCCACCTTTGGCAACGTGATGCAAAACGCCGGGGCGCGGACGGTCATGCCAGTCCCACTTGCCGTAGTTGTCACGCATCGTCGGATGCATCAAGGGCATTGGATCGGGGACGCCACATTCATCCGGCATCCGGGGTGCTTCCTGTGCCTCGCTCATAATATGTTCTCCACCTTCAATATTGACTTTATATCTTGTCGCTGTTGGCGGCTGACCCGAATTGGGCAGCCGCCCACAGTTTTAGTTTTCGCAAAGGATATCTTCTCGGGCCTTATTCGGCGGCCTGAGAGTTGCCTTTGCGCTGGTTCCACTTTTCGGCTTCCTCGTCCCAGTCATCGGAACGGAAGTAAGAACTGGTGCGTGGATGTGCGACCATATTGGGATCGACTTCAAGGCCAACGCCTTCGAGGTAGTTAACCAGACCGATACGTTCGACCATTTCACCGGTGCGTTCGTGTTCGAGCGCATTTTCAGCGAAAAATTCAACGCAGTTTTCGGACAGTTCGACCAAGGCTTCAAAGTCTTCGTCGCTTTCCAGCTTCATGAAGGGAACGATGCACGAGCCCATCAGGTCGCCGATTTTCAGCGTCCGCTTACCACCCAACAGGATGGTGATGCCCTTGTCGTCGCCAGGGCTTAGCGCCTTGGTGCAGACATTGATGCAGTGCATGCAACGCACGCAACTTTTGTTGTCAATGTCCAGCGTGTCATCGTCGTTCAGTGACAGCGCCCGGGTCGGGCACATGTTGACGACCTGGTCATTGAAGCCCTTGCGGCCCAATTCAGCGACCTTCTTTTTGATTTCTTCCTGGTCGACCTTGATGTCGTCGCGCCAGGTACCCAGCACGGCGAAATCTGAACGGTGCGAAGCGTTGACGCAGTCATTGGCACAGCCGCTGAACTTGAACTTCATCTTGTAAGGCAGGGACGGGCGATGCATGTCGTCGAGCAGGTTGTTGATGACTTCGCGCATGGCACGCGCCTCATCATAGTTGGACTGCTCACATCGGGCCGCACCGACACAGCTCATAGAGGTGCGGATGGCAGCGCCGGCGCCGCCAAGGTCAAAGCCTTGTTCGTTCATTTCATCGAAGCAGGGCTGAATGTTGTCGGTGGAAATACCCTGGAACATGATGTCGCCAGACTGGCCGTGGAAGGCAATCAGACCGGAGCCATACTTTTCCCAAATGTCGCAAAGCATGCGCAGGGTCTTGGTGTCATAGTGCATGCCAGCAGGGGGCATAACGCGCATGGTGTGGAACTCAGAAGATTCCGGAAACTCGCTAGCAACTTCCGAGAAACGCGGGATGATACCACCGCCATAACCACGAACACCAACGGTGCCGCCTTTCCAATAGCCCTTGCGGGTGTCATAGGAATGCTCGAGCTGTCCCAGCAGGGACTTCATTATCGGCGCATAAGGCTTGTCGTCTCCGGCTAGGTGTTTCAGGCCAGTAACGAAGCTGGGCCAGGGGCCATCTTCGAGTTGATCCAGCAGCGGCGTTTTGGGCATTTGCTTTGCCATTGATATTTCCTCCACAGAAATACTGTTCAAAATTTCCCTTGCCGACAGCCAGGCCGGTATCCGGGAACCTAAAATTGTTATCAGGAGATATTTTGTCCTGCTTGCTCTCCATCTCCCCGGCCTTCATGCAGCGACTTCTTACATGTAAGAAGTCTGGACTGCCTGGTAACCCCTGGCGGCGGTCCGTTCGCTATATAAAAGCCCTCAATGGTCAGGTCATCGTCATCAAACTATGATGTCCTGCTGCGCAAGCCGTCCATTCTCCTAGACGTACGCTCCAAGTTTTTGCCCCGGTCTTGTCTTGATTATTGCGCCCCATCTGACCGGTGATGGGTGACGCTTGAACATATTTATATTAAAATAATCTAATATGGCAACATGAATCCATATCTTTCTTTCAGAAAAGTAGAACCTATCTTAACTTCCTTTCGTCAAAGACCACTCCAGACGTAATTAATATAACCCGTATTCAGACCCCAAAGCAGACGACAGTTATATATCGGAGCGATGATGATATTCAAGCCAAAGAACTCACCTTATAACCTTGATAACAAAGGGGTTTATAGTGCATGGCGGGAGCAAAAGCTGGCCTTGTACCCGGCCACAGCCGAGGACCTTCTGGTCACTCTGTCCGGCGATCCCAATACGGCTGGGGATGAATATGCAGCGATGCAAGAGCGTTTGGCTGATTTTAATATGGTTGTTTATGCTCACAGCCCCATTGAGGCTGATGAACCGATGGCATCCAAAAAATTCTTGAATACTTTGATCCGTCGATTCGGGTTGTTGCGGCTTGATGCCCATCAATGCGCCGACGATGATTCCATTTCATTGCTGTCAGTTGCCGAAGGTGGTGAGCGCAAGCGCTACATCCCCTATTCGAACAGGGCCATCAGCTGGCATACGGACGGTTATTACAATACGCCCGATCACCAGATTCGGGGGATGGGGCTGCACTGTATACATCCAGCGGCAGACGGCGGTGACAATCAACTAATGGATCCGGAAATTGCCTATATTCTGTTGCGCGACGAGAACCCTGATTTTATCCGCGCCTTGATGCACCCTGACGCCATGTTGATTCCTGAAAACGATTTGGGCGATGGCGAAATTCGCCCGCCCCAGGGCGGCCCGGTGTTTTCCATCGCCGATGACGGCAGTCTGCACATGCGCTACACGGCGCGGACACGAAGCATAGAATGGCGCGATGACGCGACGACCCGCGGCGCCGTCGATTTCCTGACAGGGATTCTCAGCGATGATTCACCCTATGTATTTCATCATCGAATGTCGGCGGGTGAGGGGGTCGTTTGCAACAACGTGCTTCACAACCGCACATCTTTTGTCGATGACGACGAGAACAAGCGTCTGGTACTAAGGGCGCGATCCTATGATCGATGTGTAAAGGAGTTGGATAATTGAGTGGTCATGAATCGATAACCGATCTGGAAGTCATCAACGCGCCGTGGAACAAGACGGTGACCCTGCAAGAAGTCGCCTATGAAGGCGGGGTCAAGATGCTGCGCCTCAGGATCAAGGAAGGCATGCGTTTCACCGATCTTGAACTTGATCCGGCAACCCTCGAGGGGCTGACGGGGTCATTCAGGAAATGGCTCGATAGCAATGAGTGACATCAATGATCAGGAAATCATGCGCCGTCAAAGGCTGATTGCGTATTGGTTGTTTGTCGTCATCGCCATGGTGTTCCTGATGGTCATTTTGGGCGGCGTTACCCGATTAACCCATTCCGGCTTGTCGATGGTCGAATGGCGGCCGCTGACCGGCTGGTTGCCGCCGTTCAACGATCCCGAATGGATGGTGGTGTTCGAACGATATCAGCAATCGCCGGAATTCATGCAGATCAATAGTGGGATGGACCTGGAAGGGTTCAAGTCGATTTTCTGGCTCGAGTTCTTGCACCGGCTGTGGGGGCGTATCATTGGCGTTGCCTTCGCGCTGCCGTTTCTGTTTTTTCTTGCTCGCGGCTGGGTCGCCCGCGGTCTGTCTCCGAAACTGGGCTTCATGTTTGTGCTCGGCGGATTGCAAGGTGTGATGGGCTGGTACATGGTCAAGAGTGGTCTCGTCGACCGTCCTGACGTCAGCCAGTATCGGCTGACCGCCCACTTCGGATTGGCCCTTGTCATCATTGGCTACATTGAATGGGTTGCCTTGGGGTTGCTGTTTTCCAGCCGCGATGACCATTCAAATAATGGTCTTGGCCTGTTTGCGACTGTACTCGCCGCCTGGGCATTCATCACGGCCTTGTCGGGGGGCTTTGTCGCCGGTATCGATGCCGGGTTCGCCTTCAATACATTTCCGTTGATGGATGGCGACTTGATACCGCCGGGATTATACGAAACGGCATTAAGCCCGTTTGAAGACATCACCACGGTGCAATTCAATCACCGGCTGTTGGCCGAGGCATTAATCGTGCTGACGACGATTTTCTGGTTCAAGGCGCGCAACGTCACCCTGTCAGCCAGAAGCCACCGGGCAGTGAACGTGTTTGCCGGGGTTGTTGCCGTTCAGGCAACGCTTGGAATAACGACGCTGCTGCTGGTGATACCGGTACCGCTCGCCGCCGCCCATCAGGCCGGTGCGGTTGCTGTATTCATGGCCGCCTTGTGGACGGCTCATGAAACGACAACCGCAGCCTGATCCTGTTTAGGCCGCTTTGATATCACGCAGGAACTCTGACACCTGCTTGCTCAGCATGTCTGACTGTTCGGTCAGGGAATTCACCGCCGAGAGCACCTCTGTGGCGGCTTCGCCGGTGTCATCAGCAGCCTGGTTGACGCCCGAGATGTTCGTCGTCACTTCGGACGTGCCAGCAGATGCTTGTTCCACATTGCGGGCAATTTCCTGCGTTGCCGCGCCTTGTTCTTCAACGGCGGCGGCAATGGCCGACGTGATCTCGTTGATCTCGTCGATAATACCGGAGATACCGCCAATGGCATCGACAGCACCTTGTGTCGCCCCTTGAATGCCGCCAATCTGGGCACTGATTTCCTCAGTAGCCTTGGCGGTCTGATTGGCCAGGTTTTTAACTTCCGAAGCAACAACCGCGAAGCCCTTGCCAGCGTCGCCGGCACGGGCCGCTTCGATGGTTGCGTTCAAAGCCAGCAGGTTTGTCTGTTCTGCAATATCGGAAATCAGCTCAACAACCTCGCCGATTTTCTGTGCTGCCACGGCCAAACCCTGGACTTCGTTGTTGGTGCGCTCGGTTTCCGTCACTGCGTTGCTGGCGATCTCGGTTGATTGTGCGACCTGACGCGTAATCTCACTGATCGAACTGGACAGTTCCTCCGCGGCTGCGGCAACCGTCTGCACATTGGTCGAGGCTTCTTCCGCCGCCGCTGCCACAGTTGTTGCTTGCGAGCTTGTTTCTTCGGCCGTTGCGGCCATGCCTTCCGCCGTGGTCTTCATGGTGTTCGATGCGGTGCCGACTTCACCAAGGACAGAGGTGACATTAGTTTCGAAATTGGCGGCCATCTTGTCGACGGCAGCCGCACGACGTTCCCTGGCCTCTGTTTCTTCGGCCTGGGCAGCAGACAGTTCGTCTGCCTTGATCATGTTGATCTTGAAGACCTCGACGGCACTGGCCATGTCGCCAATTTCATCGCCGCGCTCGGCGCCTTCAATCTCGACCGTCTTGTCGCCTTCGGCGAGAACGGTCATCGCGTTGGTCATATTGCCGATCGGCTGGGTAATGCCGCGCACGATGACGGTGACCAGAACGGCGGTCAATCCCAACAGAACGAGTGTTACCACTAACATGATGATGAAGGTCGTCTGTGCGCCATCGCGAATGTGGTGGGTCAATTCCACCAGATCTTCTGCGATTTTATCTTCAACTATCTTCATCAGATTAATTTTCTTGGTGATGGTGCCGAACCAGTGAGGCCCGGTGACGCCCTTAAGATCGTTAGTAATCGGACTTTCGATTGCGATCTTGCGCATGCGGGCGACTTCGTCGACATCGGGACCTTGAATGGTTTCGTCGAAAAACGCAGTCTCTGCGGGCTGGGCGTAAATTTTGAAGATTCCAAAGAATGTGTCCTGCATGGCGATCAGTTGCAGGAATTTACGATAGATGCCCGGTTTGAACTTTCCAGCGCCAAAACCGGCTCCGCCCATGGCCCTTTCTACACCGGCCCTTTCTTTTCCTTGCAACAGCGAGGTGTAGGTGGTGATGGACTTGGTGATATCGGCATCGGTACTGAGGACAGCCATTTCTTCAACCACGGACAACAGCTTGCGGATCGTCGGGGTGTAATAGCCAGCCATTTTCGGAACGGTGATTTTAAAGGTTTTAACGTTGCTCCGGGTTTCTTCAAGCACTAGAAGGGCCTCGTACCCGGCTTCCATTTTGGCCACCATGTTCTTGCCAAAATCATTGGCATTGAAAGATTTGATTGCGTTCTCATAAGCCTGTTTTTTGGCGTTGGTCTCTTCCCATTGTTTAGGCAACTGTTCAGCGAATTTTGCTCCCTTGGAGCCAATGTAAACAGCCGACGTTCCACGTTCCTTTTGTAATTCATGAACCAGATTACTGATCTCTGGTGCCAGATCAGCCAGTTCCTGCAGACTATCCATACCGGATACAACGCTGCGCTTTTCGATAATAGTCATGCCTGAAAAAAGGATCATTCCAACAACCGGAAGAACCAGTGCTGCCGCGATGTGTACGCCAATCTTGGCGTCCCTGAGAAAGTTGCCCATTTTGTCAATGTTCCCTGATATTAATACTTTATAATGATGTAAGAATAACTTGATGTTTTTGATTTCTGAAACCTTACTTCAAATAGTACAGTAAGATCAAATCTGTAACAAACATATGGCCATGCATGCCCAGCAGGAATTGGCCGTGCGGCGAGAAATTACAATCTGTAACGGGGAATATAAGAAGGGGTCTAATCGTTGTTTCGAGAGCGAATATTGACCTTTGGCGTTTGGCCTGAACTTTAGTAAGGTGTTTCAATGTCTACTGATTGCACGAGGATGGATTAATGAGCGAAGGTAAATTTCGGTTAATAACAAGAAGTGATTTTGACGGCCTCGTTTGTGCTGTGTTGTTCAAGGAAATGGACATGATCGACGAGATCAAGTTCGTCCACCCGAAAGATATGCAAGACGGGACCATTCTTGTTTCGGATAACGACATCACCACCAACCTGCCTTACGTCAAGGGCGTGCATCTGGCATTTGATCATCATCACAGCGAAACTGTTCGTCTGGATGAAGAACCCGACAATCACATTATTGACTCTGACGCTCCGTCTGCTGCGCGTGTCGTTTATAAGCATTACGGCAAGGACAAGATGCCGAACGTCACCGAAGAAATGATGGACGCGGTCGACAAAAGTGATTCTGCACAGTTCTCTACCGAAGAAATTCTCAATCCCACGGGCTGGGTTCTGCTCAATTACATTATGGATGCGCGCACCGGTCTTGGCCGTTACCGCGATTTCACGGTGTCCAATTACCAGTTGATGATGCAATTGATCGATTATTGCCGTGACCATACGGTCGAAGAAATTCTGGCGTTGCCCAACGTCAAGGAACGTGTCGACATGTATATGGAGCACCTTGAACCGGCGAAGGAACAGATCAAGCGCTGCACCAAGGTCCATGACAATCTGGCGGTTCTCGATTTGCGGCACGAAGAATCCATTTTCGCGACCAACCGGTTTATCCTGTACGCACTGTTCCCCGATATAAATATCTCCATCCATGCAATCTGGGGGCTGAACCGTTTGAACACGGTGTATGCGGTGGGTAAATCCATCGTCAATCGCTCGTCGAACAGCAACATTGGCGAGATGATGCTGAATTATGGTGGTGGCGGACACGAAAACGCCGGCACCTGTCAGGTCGAAAATGAAGACGCCGATACGATCATCGAAGAACTGATTGCAAAAATAACTGCCGACGGATGACGCGTCGAACCACCCGCCGTATCAAGGCCCTTATCCGGACGCCGCGGTTGATCATCCTTGTGCTTGGAATTGCAGCAGGTGGCTTTGTCGCGCAATCTCTCAGTGGTTGCAGCGTCGATACTGCCAGGACACCTCTGGCCCGGGTCATCGATCGGTTGGGCCAAGGCGGTTTGTCGGAAGACGCCAACAGGCATCTTGAGCGCTTCAATGCGGCCCATAAGAAAACCATTGATTCCGCACTGCCGACCTTCGATGACAAAAACTCCGTCAAGGGTGCCGAAGCACAACGCAGCCATTTCCGCGACGCGTTCATTCAGGTGCGCCGCGATTATGTGCGCAAGGTTCCCGATGCCGAATTAATCGACACCGCGATCAAGGGCATCCGCGAGGCCAAGCCCGAACAAAAAACCCCTGACGCCCTGGTCGAAGCGGCCTTGGATAAAATGATGGCGTCGCTGGACCCCCATTCCGGGTACCTGAACCCACAGGAATACAAGGAACTGCGCGAATCAAATCGTGGTGAGTTCGGCGGTCTTGGCATCGAGGTCAGAATGCAAGATGGCTTCGTCAAGGTTGTCACCCCGATCGAAGATACACCAGCGGCCCGGGCCGGGCTTAAATCAGGCGACCTGATTACCCATCTTGATGGTGTTGCCATCAAGGGCAAGACTCTGATGCAAGCCGTTAAACTGATGCGCGGCAAACCGGGCACGGACATTCTCCTGACCGTCAACCGCGCCGATATGTCACCGTTCGATGTCACCATCGTTCGCGCCGTCATCCATGTGCGTTCCGTCAAGTGGCGGCTGGAAGGCGATGTCGGATATGTACGTGTGACAAAATTCGATGAAAACATCGCAACCGGCATCGACAAGGCAATCACCGAAATCAGGGAAAAACTGGGCGACGGAATGGCCGGTCTGGTGCTCGACTTGCGCAGCAACCCGGGCGGGCTGTTGCACCAATCCCTTGCACTGTCGGATGCGTTTCTGGATGACGGTGTTATTGTTTCAGTCAGTGGACGCAACGGTGCCCGCGAACGCAGTTTCGAAGCCGATAACGGCGATATCATTGATGGTCTGCCGATCGTCGTGCTGATCAACGGCAATTCCGCTTCGGCTTCTGAAATTGTCGCCGGAGCCCTGCAAGACCATGGCCGCGCCGTGATCATGGGCCAGCAGTCGTTCGGCAAAGGCTCGGTCCAGACCATTATGCCGCTGCCGGTCGAAGGGGCGCTTAAACTGACGACACAATTGTATTACTCGCCGTCCGGACGCGCCATTCAGGCCCGTGGCATCGACCCCGATATTCAGATCGTGCCGATGCCGAAAAAGCAGAACAATAAACAGGACAAGCAGCCCGCAGACGATGCCGCGCCCAAGGCTGGCAAAGAGGTGAAGAATAAAAAGCCCATCATCAAGCACGAAGTGGACATGCCCGGCGCCCTCGCTGCGGTCGGTGAGGATAAGAAACATGCCAGTGCCTCGTTGCCGGAAAAGAACTGCTCGCCTGTCGGTGAAAAAGAAGACCGGCCGCTGGGCTGTGCCCTGGCCTTGTTGCATGCCAGTTCGACCAAGGCATTCCTCGCCTCTATGGGTGTCAGCATGGGGGCAACCCCGGCGATGTAAAGGGGCTTCTATTCCCGCGCAGGCGTGAATTCTGTCTTCTCCACTTTGCATAGAGCGGCTCGACCACATGGCAATATGAGCAAGAAACACAAAATTTACATGTGCCGAAACCAGCGTGCAGGCGGGGCGGGCTGCATCCATCCCAGTTCCACTGACATCTTCGAGGCCCTGACGGCACAGGCATCCGAACGTAAAGAGGATATTGAAATTATCGCAGGGACATGCCTGGGCCATTGCAGTGAAGGCCCGAACGCCAAAATCCATGGTGGCCGTGTGTTTAATCAGATTCAGGTCCGTGATGTGACGGATATACTGGATACTTTAATATCAGGCCGCCGCGCCAAAAGCCCCTGAATGACAAACGAAAAGGCGGACTTTACATAACTTGATATCCCTGACTAATTAGTCGAACCGGGTATACGGAGAGGCTCTCAGACTTGAAAAATCCAAGATTATTCACCCCCGTCCTGATCGCGGGCAGTCTGATACTAATGATGGGGTTTTCCATTCGGGCCAGTTTCGGCGTGTTCCAGATTCCCATTGCCGAAGAGTTTAACTGGTTAAGGATTGAGTTCTCGTTAGCGATTGCGATTCAGAATTTGGCTTGGGGAATTGGCCAGCCGCTGTTCAGCGCGATTGCAGAAAAATTCGGCGACAGACGAGCAATATTTCTGGGCGCAATTGTCTATGCACTTGGGCTTGTGCTTAGCAGCTTTGCGGTTACTCCAGAGGCTCATCAATTCCTCGAAATTCTTGTCGGCTTCGGTATTGCCGGTACCGGGTTCGGAGTCATTTTGGCCGTTGTCGGGCGCAGCACGGCGGCAGAGCACAGGTCCCTTGCCCTTGGCATAACGACAGCTGCGGGTTCTGCCGGGCAAATCATTGGCCCGCCTGTTGCAGACGCCTTGTTGCAGCATATGAACTGGTCATCAGTCTTTTTGATTTTTGCGGTTGCAATTGTCGCCTTAATGATTGTCTTGCCTTTTATGAAAAGCGAGGCCGTCGATATTTCTCATGAAATGGATGAAACCTTCCGCGAGGTTCTGACCAAGGCTTTTCGGGATCCGACGTACAGCATGATCTTTGTTGGGTTTTTCTCATGCGGGTTCCAACTGGCTTTTATCACAGCACACTTTCCGGCATTCATTACCGAGGTCTGCAGCGCCATTCCGCCGAACAGCGTGATACGCTCTCTTGGTGTGAATTCCACAGCAGGCTTGGGCGCACTCTCCATTGCGATTATTGGAATGGCCAACATCGTCGGCGCTATTGCTGCGGGTGCATTAGGTAAGAAATGGCCCAGGAAATACCTGTTGTCTGGCATTTATACGGGCCGAACCATTGCCGCGGCGGCTTTCATTATGGTGCCAATGACACCGACGACCGTTGTTGTGTTTTCTGTTGTTATGGGGTCCCTGTGGCTGGCGACGGTACCCTTAACCTCTAGCCTGATTGCTCATATTTACGGTCTTCGGTATATGGGCACACTTTATGGGATTGTCTTCTTTTCGCACCAATTGGGCTCGTTCTTTGGTGTCTGGCTCGGCGGCGTTATGTACGACCAGTTTGGGTCTTACGATGTGGTTTGGTGGGTTGGCGTAGGCGTAGGGGCTTTTTCAGCGATCATCCATCTACCTGTGCGCGAGTCGCCAAGGCTCAGTCGAATGCCTGCCTGAATCACCGTAATTTGTGTTTTTGGCTTTAGCTCAAGCGGCAGCGGGAATGCAACGGGCTTCCAGGTGGGCGCCCGGCGTCACCGTTAATTCGTCATATTGCAGTTCACCCTCGACGTGGGCAGTGGCCAGTAGCGATATGGAATGGGCCTTAACGATGCCCTTGACTGCGCCGCGGATTACAATGGTGTCGGCGCCGACGGTACCATCGACAGAGCCACTTTCGAGAACCGTGATAGTGCGTCCTGCGATCTCGCCGTCTACGGCACCGGCGATTTCCATATCGCGGGTGTTGGAATCGGTGGTGCCAGCATGGCCGGTCGGATAGCTGGGGATGTCTTCCTTATAGGCGTCTTTAAACATAATCTGGGTCCCTCTCTCGCCAATATGTTTTAGCGAATCATGCGAATCTATCGCTTAAGCCTATGGATTCACTGGTAAAGACTTCGTAAAGGGCAGAGCGTTTTGAGCCTTGATGATCTTGTTTATTAGGTTTTTGTAATTTAATGATGGCGCAGGGGGGGCGACATTTGCTAAAACCCCGGGCGTCGGGCATGGATGTTTTTTACCGATTCCGTGCCGCCAAACAATTTATGCATAATTTTACAGGGGAAGATTAATGTCCAATCTGGTTGCACCGCATGGTGGCGGATCGCTGAATTCCTTACTTGCACCTGAAACCGAACGCGCCGCCGAGCTGGAGCGCGCCAAAGGCCTGAAACAGGTTCCGATGACGTCGAAGGAAACCTCCGACGTGCTGATGTTTGCTATGGCAGCTTACACCCCCCTCGACGGTTTTATGAACGAAGCCGACTGGAAAGGCGTCTGCGCCGATATGAAAATGTCTGACGGGTTGTTCTGGCCGATTCCGATCACACTTTCAGCCACCGACGATCTTGCCAAATCCATTGGCGAGGGCGAAGAAGTAGCGCTGGTCGATGCAGACAGCGGAGACATCATGGCCGTCATGCAGGTCAACGAGAAATATTCCATCGACAAGGCTTTTGAATGTCAGCATGTCTACACCACCACCGATGAAGAACACCCAGGCGTTCAGAAGGTGATGGCACAGGAAGCCTTCAATCTGGCCGGTCCAGTCAAGGTTCTGAACGAAGGTGATTATCCCGAAAAGTACAAGGGTCTGTATTACAGCTGCGCCGAATCGCGTGTGCTGTTCACCGAAAAGGGTTGGTCGCGCGTCGCTGCATTCCAGACACGCAATCCGATGCACCGCAGTCACGAACATCTGGCCAAGATTGCCGTCGAAGTTACCGATGGCGTCTTTATCCATCAGGTTCTGGGTGCCTTGAAGCCGGGCGACATTCCGGCCGAAACCCGGACCAAAGCCATTCAGGCGATGATCGACAACTATTTCGTCAAGGGCACCGTCATTCAAGGCGGCTATCCTATTGAAATGCGTTATGCCGGTCCGCGTGAAGCGCTGATCCACGCTCTGATTCGTCAGAACTTCGGCTGCTCGCACCTGATTGTTGGTCGTGACCACGCCGGTGTCGGCGATTACTACGGCCCGTTCGATGCCCAGCACATCTTTGATACCCTGTGGGATGGTGCGCTGGAGACCGGGGCCCTGAAAATCGACATCACCTTCTATTGCAACAAGTGCAATGGCATGGCGACCGCGAAGACCTGCCCGCATGACAAGGAAGAGCAGGTCCACATTTCCGGCACCAAGCAGCGCGAGATGCTGGGTAACGGCGAAGACATTCCGGCTACGTTTAGTCGTCCGGAAGTCGTCAAGGTGCTTCAGGATTATTACGCCACCCAGAAGTAGTACTCTTGAAATCACATCTGTGATGTAAAGATAATGGGGGAGGGGTTGCCAGTCGGCTCCTCCCTTTTTTCTTTGTCTTTATATAATTTAGAGACCGTTCCCAATGCTGATAGCGCAAATCTCCGATACCCATATTATCGAGCCCGATCAAAATGATCCTCGAACTCTTGAGCGCGTATCCGTGCTGGAGGCTTTTGTTGCGCACATTGGCAGGATGGACGAAAAGCCCGACCTGATCATGCACACCGGTGACGTTACCCAAGATGGCAAGCCCGAGGAGTATGAAACCGTCAAGTCCGTGATGAGCGCTCTCGGCATCCCGGTGTTTTTTGCTCTGGGTAACCGCGACCTCGGCGCGAATCTGGCAGAAGGGCTCAAGGATCTCGGTGGCGCGAACTTGGTCGACGGTTTTCTCATCTACAGCGTCGACGGGTTCCATGTGCGGCTTATCGCCATGGATACCCAGAACCGGGAAAGCAGGATTGGCACGACCTGCTCAGTCAGGCTGCGCATTTTGGAGGAGTTGCTCGAGGAGGAGCCCGATACGCCCACCGCGCTGTTCATGCACCACCCTCCGTTCGAGGTCACGACCTCGAAATACCCTTTCCAGTTCGACGATCCCGCGTTGGCCGACGCGTTTCTGCGGTTGATTTCACAGAACAAGCAGATCGTCCATTTGTTCTGTGGCCATATGCACCGCCAGTACAGCGCGGAACTGGAAACCTGTTGGGCATCGGTCACACCGACATTGCCGCCTGATAACCGGCTCGGTGAATACGAAGCCGGATACAAAGAACGCCCGCTGTTCCAGTTGCACCGCTGGAACCCGGATGTGCTGCGGTTCGAAACGCGCCTGACCCCGGTAGAATGCTGAATCGCAATATTTAAGACTGGACAGCAGGACGTGGCCTGAATAGCCGGTTTTTTCAGGAAATCACCAGAAATTTGTTATTTTTCTTTTTATTTTCAATCAGTTATCAATTTTTGTGTAGGTGTGATGCCTGTCACAGCATTTAGATAAAATTTTATCTAAAATTACTTCTACATTGACGATGATGCGGTCCATGTACCCCGTCTTGTTTACCCGTCGGATGATGATGATATCACCGCAGGGAAGCCGGGGGGGACCGTTCTTCAGGAGATATAGAAGATGGCTTCCGATAACGACACCACCGGCAACGAACCTTCCGCCGTTGACGCGACCCTGCTTCAATCCGCCGACGACGATACGGTCGAAATCGCGCAAGCCGCGGGCGGTGAAGAACAGTCCATTGGTACCGTTGATACGGTCAGTGGTTCTGTTGTTGCGACTCGCCTGGATGGTACCAAGGTCGAACTTGGGCCGGGTTCTCCTGTTTATCAGGGCGACGTTATTGAAACCGGTGGGCAGGGCTCAGTCGGTGTGACACTGGCCGATGAAACCACCTTCTCCATGGCCGAAAACGGCAACATGGTGCTCGATGAAATGGTCTATGACCCGGTGACCCAGGAAGGCTCCGTGTCGATTTCTGCCGTCGAGGGTGTATTTACATTCGTTTCTGGCCAGATTGCCAAGACTGATCCGGACGCAATGACCTTGAACACACCGGTGGCTACCATCGGTATTCGCGGCACCCAGGTCGGCCTGGATGTCGGCGAGGGTGAAGACACGACCGTCGTGTTGATGGAAGAAGCCGACGGCTTCGTCGGCGAAGTCGTCGTCTCCAATGCCGGTGGTGTGCAAATCCTGAACACGGCATTTTCCGGAACTCAGGTCAGCAACTCCAATGCGGCCCCGACAGAGTCCTTTACCGTTGATAAATCCCAGTTACTGCAACAGTTCGGCGGCGCCTTGAACAGCCTGCCTGCTGGCAACAATGCCAACAAGTACGGCACAGAATCCCAAACCGTTGAAGAACTGATCGAAGAAGCCCAGCAAGATGAAACCGCTGGCGAGGAAGTTGCCGAAGAAGGTGAAGACGAAGAAGACCTGGCCGAAGAAGGCCAAGGTGAAGATGAAGGCGAAGAAGACTTGGCGGAAGAAGAAGGTGAGGGCGAGGAAGAGTTGGCCGAAGAGGGTGAGGGCGAACTGAGTGAAGAAGAGCTTGCCGAACTTGAAACCGCAGCTGGCGAGGAAGAAGGCGAAGAGGAACTCGCCGAAGAGGGCACTGAAGGCGAAGGTGAAGAAGAACTCGCAGAGGAAGGCGAGGGCGAACTGAGCGAAGAAGAGCTTGCCGAGCTTGAAACCGCCGCCGGTGAGGAATCTGACGAAGAAGAACTGGCCGAAGAAGGTGCCTCCGAAGGTTCCGTCGAGGAAGATCTGGCCGTAGAAGAGCTTTCTGAAGAATTAAGCGCCGAAGAATTAGCCGAGCTTGAAACCGCTGCTGGTGAAGAAGCTGACGAGGAAGAACTGGCCGAAGCCACGACCGAAGGTGAGGGTGAGGAAAGTCTCGCTGTCGAGGAGCTTTCTGAAGAATTGAGCGCGGAAGAACTGGCGGCACTTGATACGGCGTCCGGTTCGGAAGAGGAGCAGCTTGCCGAAGCCGCTGTTGAGACGGAAGTCTCCAGCGAAGAACTAGCCCAGGAAGGCGTCTTTGAAGAAGAGCTGGCCGATGAGGATTTTGCCACCGAAGAGCTGGCTGAGTTCGACACCGCTGCCGGTGAGGAAGCTGGTGAAGAAGAATTGTCCGTTGAGGACCCAAGTGATCTGGCTGATTTTGAAACGGCTGCTGGTGAAACTCCCAGTGCGGAAGAGATGTCTGTTGCGGATACCGAAGGCCTGAGTGATGAAGATCTGGCTTCTATTGAGGAACTGACCGATTTTGAAACCGCATCGGGTGGTGATGAACCGACGCCGACTACGACGGAAACAATTACCGCTACGGAACTGGATTTGACCGGCGGTACAGGCGACGACACCCCCCCAGGCGACGATACGCCTCCGGCGGATGACACCCCTCCGGCGGATGACACGCCTCCTACGAATGACACTCCGACGACAGGTACCACCACGACCACAGTCGTCGATACCCCTGATGAAGCGGTCATTGGCGGTGCTCAGACCGGCGGCCTGACCGAGACGGACTCCGCCCAGCAGGCATCTGGAAAGCTGACGGTCAGCGATGCCGATGGTGCTGATCAGGAATCCTTCGCTGCTGATACCGGCACCGCCGGTGACTTCGGCACGTTCAAGATGGACACGGCCGGTAACTGGACCTACGACCTGGATCCGGACAAGGCCGACCTTCTGGATGACGGAGAGACGGCAACCGAAACGTTCACTGTGGCGTCTGCTGACGGCACGGAAAGCAAGGTCAGCGTTAACCTGACCGGTACCAATGATGTTCCGGTTATTGGCGGTTCGAGTACTGACACCTTGAGCGAAGGCGATACGACATTGCAGGCCGGTGGCAAGCTGACCATCGAAGATGCCGATGGCGTCGAGCAGGAAAGCTTCGCTGCTGATACCGGCACCGCCGGTGACTTCGGCACCTTCAAGATGGACACGGCCGGCAACTGGACCTACGACCTGGATGCGGACAAGGCTGTGGCCTTGGACGATGGAGAAACGGCGACCGAGACCTTCACGGTGACCTCTGCCGATGGCACGACCTCAGAGGTAACAGTGGATATCACTGGCGGTAATAACCCTGCGGTTATTGGCGGCACCTCGACCGACAGCCTGGTTGAAAGCGATGTTGCTCAGCAGGCCGGTGGCAAGCTGACCATCGAAGACGCCGATGGCGTCGAACAAGAATCCTTCGCTGCTGATACCGGCACCGCCGGTGACTTCGGCACCTTCAGGATGGACACGGCCGGCAACTGGACCTACGACCTGGATCCGGACAAGGCTGATCTTCTGGATGCCGGTGAGACGGCGACCGAGAGCTTTACGGTAACGGCTGCTGACGGCACCACCTCGACGGTGACTGTTGACCTGACCGGTACCAACGATACCCCGGTTATTGGCGGCACCTCGACCGATAGCCTGGTGGAAAGCGATGTTGCCCAGCAGGCCGGTGGCAAGCTGACCATTGAAGACGCCGATGGCGTCGAGCAGGAATCCTTCGCTGCCGATACCGGCACCGCCGGTGACTTCGGCACCTTCAAGATGGACACGGCCGGTAACTGGACCTACGACATGAATGCGGCCCAGGCCGATACGTTGTCCGTCGGAGAGCAGGTTACGGAAACCTTTACAGTAACTGCGGCTGACGGCACCACTTCCGAGGTCACTGTCGATATTACCGGCACCAACGATGCTCCGGTTCTGACCGGCGGCACGTCTGCAGATACGTTCGAGACGACCGTTGAAGCTGGCGGTAGTGTAACCATCGGCAGTTCTGACCTGATGGCGACGGATGTCGACAACACGTCAGACGAACTGGTCTACACCATGACGGCGAATTCCAGCCATGGCGATATGTTCCTCGACGGTGTTCAGTTGAACGTCGGTGATACCTTCACGCAGGAAGATATCGATAACAACCTGCTGAGCTATACCAATGACGGTACGGCGGGTGGCCCTGGCGGCAGCAGCGGTGAATTCGATTGGGCTGATGATACGCCGACCTGGGTTGCGCCTGAGGAACGTGATGAGTATGAGCCGACAGCGATCAATCAGGACAACCTGACGTCGCCTGCCGATGGTACGGACGTTACCGTGACCTTCCAGGGTGAAGGCGCCGGTTATCACAATGCCCTCGGCTGGTACAAGATTGTCGACGGCGTTCCGACCGAACCGCAGATCATGTGGCAGGACGCTTCCCAGCAGGGCAGCGGTGGATCGTTGGTCCCGGGTCAGGATTCCGTGACATTGGAAGGCCTGGGGGCGGATGAAGAGTTTGGTTTCTTCATCGTCCGCAACGGTGCCGATGCTGTCGGCGATTTGGGTAGCGGTCAGCTTTCCTTCGATGCCGATGGTAATCTTGTTGGTGGTAGCGGAAGCATTGATTCGAGCCAATTGTTCCATACGGTCGATAACAACCTGACCGACGGCAACCTGAACGAGGACAACCTCATCCATGGCACATCCGGCCTTGACGGCGATCAGCTGATGATCGGCTTCGAGGACCTGTGGGGCGGTGGTGATGAAGACTACAATGATCTGATGATCTCGGTATCCTATGACGTTCCGGCGGCTTCCGGTTCGGACAGCTTCGCCTTTACGGTTGCCGATGGTGATGGCGGATTTGTTGCCGACACGACGTTTGAGATCGGTGTTACCGGAATTGATGCGAATGAGGGAGACACGATTGTCCTTAGTGGTCATCACGATGACGATGTAACTGTTGAGGGCGGTACCGGGGATGATAGCATCACCCTTGGCGGCACCTATGACGATGATGTCGATGTCGAAGGTGGCGCTGGGGACGACAGTATCGATGTCAGTGGCATTTACGATGAGGGCATCAACGTCGATGGCGGCGAAGGCGATGACACCATCAATCTGGGTGGCTTCGGCTTTTACGATGACGATGTCGAAATCGATGGCGGTGCCGGAGATGACACCATCAACATCGCAGGTGATTTTGACAAGGATATCGACATTTACGGCGGTGCCGGAAACGATACCATCACCATGAGCGGTTCCTACGGTGACGATGACCTGACCATTGACGGCGGTGCCGGTAATGACGTCATCACCGGTGGCGATGAAAACGATAAACTGATCGGTGGAAGTGGCAACGATACGCTGACAGGTGGTGCTGGTAAGGACAACCTGCAGGGCGGGGATGGTAACGACATCCTGACCGGCGGTTCCGGCGACGACAAGCTGACTGGCGGCGACGGTAATGACACCTTCGTCTTCCATCAGGGCGATGGCAAGGACACCATTAACGACTTCGGCGTCGGCGACACCATGGTCTTTGAAGGCACCTGGTTTGATGATGATGACTTCTCGGTCAAGCAGAAGGGCGACGATTCCATCGTTACCTTCGGCAAAGGCGAGGATAAGGTCGAGGTCAAGGTTAAGGATACCGACAAGGATGACCTGCAGGTACAGAACAACGGCGAGGGATATTCCATCAGCAACGCCGGTAACGACAGCGGTGGCGGTGGAGATGTCTTCTAGACTTCAATCCTCCATTTGACTAAATCGAAAGGGCCGGCTCTGGAAGGGGTTGGCTCTTTTTATGTTCAGAGATTTCCAGCCCTATCAATGGTCATACGGGCGAAGGCGTCGGATATCACCTGAAGACTGGGGGTCAGATAGGGGAGGCTTTCGGCGTGGACAAGGCTATGGCGCATGGCCGGATTCAGTTCGTAAATAAGGATCGAGTTGTCGGCCATCAGATTGAAGTCCACGCCGAAGAAATCGAGCTTGATAATGTCATGAAGGTTTTCAAGCAGTCGGTAATTATCTGCGCCTACATAGGCCTTGGGATCGTTTAAGAAGCTTTTTTCTTCGTCTTGCATCCAGTCGTTTGTTTTCATCAGCGTTTTGCGATTGCCGCCGTGGACATTCCAGACCTGATCGATATGACAGACCACCGGATACAATTTTCCGTCGATGCAGAACAGACGTAATTTTCGATAGTAGTCATCGCGATAACGACAATCCACGTACTGGATAACGTAAAACTCGTCACCGTCCGTTTCGGCCAGATAGTCGGCAATATCACCGAAAGCATCCAGCTTTCGGGTGCTGACGGCGCTTTGTGTGCCGGTTCTGCGCATGATCAATGGCGGGATGATTCCGCTGTCCTTGATGGATTCTGTAATCTGTTCAGGTGTCATCCCTTTGAACGTGAGGCGGATGGTGGTTGGGAATGTGATGCCCTTGATATCTTTCAGGCGCTGATAGTTCATGTCTCTGCCGGTTTTCAGAACTTCATCAGGGTCATTTATCAGCGGGGCGTGTTTATGACTTTTCAGATAAGCGGACAGTGATTTAAGGGCCTTTGGTTCGCGGTCGGGGCATGCAACGGTGTTAACGATAATATCGTGTCTGGGTAGCTCTCCGGAATAGGAATCCAGATTGCCATTGGCGATGTGAAAATGGTGTTTAGTGAATTGGTTGTCGTGGAGAAGTTCTGAGGTTGAAAAATGGCCACCGGACATTTTGTGCTGGAAATCGTCGGATAATTTATACCGGCAGTCCTCAACACCCCTGAACAGCAGCACGTTGGCTTGTACAGAGCGTTTGCATGTTTCTGTCAGGACCGGTTGTCTGGAAACCCCATTCCACAGGATGTCAGTCGCTTGCTCTGTGCGCCCTGCAGATTCCTCGATTGCCGACAGCGCGATGCTGGCTTCAAGATAGGCGGGCCTCAATTCAAGGGCGCGACGGAAGCAATCGGCCGCCTCATCCAGTTCGTTGTTTTCCTTTAAGACCTGACCCAGATTGCAGTGCGGTTCGGCATTGCTGGGATCAAGTTCAATGGACTTGCGGTAACATTTCTCTGCCTGTTGTCGTTCGCCCAGATCACGCAGCGCATTACCCAGATTGCCATGGGCCTGCCAATTGTCTGGGTTGATGACGATGGCGCGGCGATAGCAGGGAACGGCTTGATCCTGTTTGCCTTGGCCGCGCAAGGCAGCGCCCAGGTTACTGAGCAGAACATCGTCGTCCGAACGGTCGATCAGAACGTGCCAATACAGCCGCTCGGCTTCGCCAAGTCGTCCTGCATGATGGTGCTTAAGGGCTCTTTCCCAAGCCGTCTGGGATTGTTTGCCCTTTTTATTCATCGCGCGGGTGTCAGCTTTTGCTCTGGAATGCAGACCATTTTTCAATGCCGCCCCGGTTATCCATGTAATTGATCAGGGCGGATATCGGGTGGCGATCAAAACGGGTGTTGGCTTGCATCATTAATTCAGCCGCAGCCTCGTCAAACGACATCGGCGGCTCGCCGGTTCGTGGGGACACCAGATTGATGAATTCCTTGGCGATAGTCAGGATTCTAGCGGTCATCAAGATGTTCTCACCCTTCAGTCCATCGGGGCCGGTTCCGTCCCAGCGTTCGCCCGATTGGTGAATGGTTTCGACGACAGGCCCTTCGAATTCGACACCTTTCAGCAACTCGACACTGTCTTTATAGCTGTTGTCGAACAGTGCCTGTTCCGACGCCTTAAACCCGCTGTTCTTGGCCAAGACTTCGTTGGGAATGAAGACACGACCAAGATTGATCAGAGAGCCTGCAATGTCGACGGTTTTGACTTCGGCGTCCGATGTTTCCATTTCTCGGGCGATGGCACGGGCGACTTCGGAAATGCGGGCTGACTGGTGTGTGGTGTGCGGGTCCCGGCGTTCGACGACATTGACTAGCGCGTCAATCAACTGGCGCATCATAACGTCGCTGCGGCGTCGTTCCCGGGTGTAGTCGGTGATGTCGTCCATAACCGTCAAGACACCGGGCGGATAATCACGGTCGCCACGCAGTGGAATATGATCGGTCTTCAGGACCTCGAAGTTGTCGTCCTCTTCGCTTTCGCCAAAGGTATGAATATGGGATTGGCGTTCTTTTTCCGTATCATCGGACTCGGCAAAGCTGTTTAGAATAGCTTCGTTGACTTTGGCGTAAAACCCGGCCTTTGTCGGCCCCAGAATGCTGGCCATGGTCTTGCCGCGCATATCATCTGATGTTATTCCAGCAGCCTTCGCTGCCGGTGCATTGGCATAGGTATATTTGGTATCGCCGGTAACTGCGAAAATCTGGGTTGGCTGACTGTTGGTGATCAGGTTCATGAACTTGGTCATGTTTTCGAAACGTTCGGCCGCGATGCGTGATTTCTCGGCCGCTTCCTGTGACCGGATTGAACTGCCGTGACGCCACACGGCGATGATGCTGACGGTGACACCAACAATAATCAGGACGAAAACAATCAGGATGGTTTTCAGCCGGGTGTCGGTGCCAGCCAATGCTTCATCGCGCGATACGGTGCGGACCAAAACCCAGGGGACACTAGCCAGTGACCGGGACGTGACGAGAACCTCGCCGCCGGAATAATCACGTTTGATGCCAAAACCACCCGGTTTTTCGACGGCGAAGGCCGCGGCCAGATCCTTGGTGTCCATGGCGAACGACCGTTTCAACGGTGGCGTGTCATCGCGCAGTGGGGATAAATATTCGACAGTCGCGCCTTCGGACCTTACCAGATAGGTCTCCGCCGTTTGCGAACTCTCGCCTGGTTGTACCAGTTGCTCGTACAGGCCTTGGTCAATGATGCGCACGCCGATAACCGCACCGATGCCTTCGGCTCCTTCATCGGATTGAATGCCATAAACGGGCAGGGCGAATCCGATGGTTGGCAGATTGCTGGCGCCCAGATAGACATCAATTAATGCCGGTTCGCCATCCAGTGCGTTCACCACCGCCTTGCGAATGCGACCGCTAACGGGCGGCATGCCCGGCGAGCTTACAATGGGGCGGCCATCTGCATCGACCAGTCCCAAACCGGCGACACCGGCGCGCTCTACATTGGCTGCAACTTCGCCGACCAGTTCAGGCGGTTTGAATCCTGTGCGTTCTGCTGTGGCGACTAGCAGGTTGCGCAGATATCCAGCCTGTGCCGCTTCATCGGTAACGCCCTCCTTATCGCCCTCGCTGTTGGCCAGTTCATCCATATAAATTTGCAGAGACGCGTTTTCTGACAGTTCGCGAATGGTTGCGAAATTGGCTTCTACCCATCTGTTGACGTCTGCGGCACGGCTATCAGCAACGATACCAAGGCGCACCTGCCATTCCTGTAGGGCGCGCTCGCGTTCCTGTTCAACGAAATAGAAGGTGAAATAAACGGCGGCGGCGATAACCGCCAGCATAGCGATGCCAATACCCAGCGCCATTTTGTTGACACGCCGTGGTGTTTTTTCTTCTGGACCGCTTTCGTTGGCCATTATTCCCCCTGAATCGATAGCTTTTGTAGATTTTTGCGGCTTCGTGCCGACGACGCAAGGACTTATCTGGAAAGTGGATCACAAAGGGTTCAATTTCAGGTGTTTTCGGCTCTCGCAGCTTGTCGCGAGAGTGCGATAAAACGTATAATCCAAGTATGCTCAGGATATTAACCGTTATCACCCTGTTCGTCGCCTTTGCGTTTGCGGGCGATGCCTATGGTGCGGCAGATGCCAAGGCCAGCTTCTTTAATTCCAAGGAAACCCGCTCGACGAACCTGAAGCCATTCAAGAAGTGGACACAGGCTCTGGCGCGATATTCCAAGGAACGGGCGGCCAGTAAAGGGGGCAGTTGCAAAGCAACCAAGATGAACAAATGCCATTATGCCCTATGGATAAAATACCTGACCAAGCTGAAAGCCCAGAACCTGAGTCAGGGAAAAATCATTCAGGCCATCAATACCCGTATGAACAAGGCCAAGTACATTACCGACGGTAATAACTGGGGCAAGAAGGACTATTGGGCGACGCCGAGCGAATTCATGGCGAAATTCGGCGACTGCGAGGATTACGCTATCATCAAGTATCTGTCTTTACGGATGCTGGGTTTCAAGGAAGACCAGTTACGGGTCGTCGCGGTCAAGGACCTGAACCTTAAGGTCGGCCATGCCATCCTGATTGTCTATATCAAGGGGCAGGCCTATTTGTTGGACAACCAGATTAAAAAAGTCGTCAAGGCGTCCAGCGTCAAGCACTACCAACCGATATTTTCGATTAACGCGACCGCTTGGTGGCGCCACCGGGTATAGGGGTAATTTAGTGGTCGCGGCGGTCCACAGCAGAGCGTCTGGAGCTTTTGCGGCGTTCATCAGCTCGTCGGTCTGCATCGTCGCGCCTGTCTGAACTTTCACGTTTTTCAGTTTCTAAGTTGACGACTTCCGAATGACGGCGACCGTCGTTTTGACGCCGTTCTGTGTTTGAGCGGTTTTCAACGTCGCGACGGTCAGATGCGATTCTGCGACCAACGTCTGAACGTGTGTCTGGACCGGAATTCATTGTTGCCATCTTCTATCCTCACAGGCTTATATGCGTACAAGCAGCTTAGTACACAATCATAACATTGCTAAGTTGTTAATTTGCTCTGGTCGTATCGGTGTAAACGCGCTAAGTCCGGGCTCAGATTTCCTGAAATCCATTCGTCAGGGCTCCAATTTCCTGGGACCGATATGAGCAAACTTCAAGAACAGGTATCACGGCGTCGAACGTTCGCCATTATCTCGCACCCCGATGCGGGCAAGACGACACTAACGGAAAAGCTGCTGCTTTTTGGTGGCGCTATTCAGTTGGCGGGTGCTGTCAAGGCTCGCGGTCAACAGCGCCGGGCCCATTCCGACTGGATGAAGGTGGAGCGTGAACGCGGTATTTCGGTTGCCTCGTCGGTGATGACGTTTGTCTTCGAAGAGAATACGTTCAATCTTCTCGACACGCCGGGCCATGAAGATTTCAGCGAGGATACCTATCGGACCCTGACCGCCGTCGACAGCGCGGTCATGGTGCTTGATGCGGCCAAGGGCATTGAAACCCAGACCCGTAAATTGTTCGAAGTCTGTCGCTTGCGCGACATGCCAATCACGACGTTCATAAACAAGCTTGATCGGGAATCCCGCGATCCTTTCGACCTGCTCGACGAGATTGAACAAACGCTGGCACTGGATGTCACGCCGGCCAGTTGGCCGATCGGAACGGGCCGGGACTTCCTTGGCTGTTATGATCTGTTCGCCGACCGGCTTGTATTGATCGGAAAAGGCAGTCGGGATGAGCTGCCGGGTGAGGGCGTCGTCTGTAAAGGGTTGGATGACCCAAAGCTGGACGAATTATTGCCTGACCACGCGGTTGCGAAGCTGCGCGAGGAAGTGGATATGGTGCGCGGTTTGTGCCCTCCGTTCGACATGACGGCGTTTCTTGAAGGGCATTTGACGCCGGTGTATTTCGGCAGTGCCATTAACAACTTTGGTGTTCGTGAATTGCTGTACGGTTTGTCTGAAAGGGCCCCGGTGCCACGGGCGCAACCGACAGCATCGCGGGTGATTGAACCGGATGAAGACAAGGTCAGTGCCTTTGTTTTTAAAATTCAGGCAAACATGGACCCCAAACACCGTGACCGCATAGCATTTGTCAGAATATGTTCCGGGCAATTCAAGCGTGGGATGAAATTGAAGCATGTGCGGTCCGACAAGGTCATGACCGTCCACAACCCGGTGCTGTTCCTGGCCCAAGACCGCGAACTGGCCGAAGAGGCCTGGCCCGGCGATATCGTCGGCATCCCCAACCATGGGGCGCTGCGTATTGGAGACGGGCTGAGTGAAGGCGAGGATTTACGGTTCACCGGCATTCCCAGTTTCGCACCGGAATACCTGCAAACGGCCCGCCCTGACGACCCGCTTCGTGCCAAGCATTTGGGTCGCGCCCTGCAACAACTGGCGGAAGAGGGCGCTGCCAGTGTGTTCAAGCCTATCGTTGGTGCCGACTGGATTGTCGGCGCGGTCGGGCCTTTGCAATTCGAAGTCATGGCCGATCGTATTCGCACGGAATTCGATGTGCCTGTGCATTTCGAACCGACCAGCTTGTATACGGCCCGCTGGGTCGAGGCTGACGATGCGCAGGCGTTGAAGAAATTCGGCGATGGCAATCAAGCGGCCATTGCCAACGATCATGATGACGCGATGGTATTTCTGGCACGTAATGCCTGGCATCTGGACCGTGCGGCAGAGGACTGGCCGGATGTTCGATTTCTGAAAACACGGGAACATGTCGAGTAAGTGGACACCCTGACTTTTATTCGCCAGAACGTGCGTTTCCTCGGGTTTGGGTTGTTGCTGATGCTCAGTTCGAACCTGGGGCAGACGTTCTATATTTCCCTGTTCGGCGCTGCCATTCGTGATGACTTTAACCTTGGCAATGCGGAATTCGGTGCGATCTATTCCGCCGCCACCATGTGCAGTGCACTGATGCTGGCCTGGGTTGGTCGGCGCATTGATGTTCTGGATCTAAGGCTTTATGTGACTCTGGTTCTTGTCGGGGTTGCTGTGGCCACAGCACTGCTTGGTGCATCGACCAATATCTATGTGCTTGGACTGGCATTGTTTGGCCTCAGGCTTGGTGCGCAGGGGCTTATGGGCCACGCTGCGGTGACCAGTATGGCACGATATTTTGAAGGACGACGTGGGCGCGCCATGAGCTTTGCGGCCTTAGGGTTGCCGCTGGGTGAAGCGACATTTCCACTGCTGGCCGTGACCGCCCTTGCCGCCATTGGCTGGCGCCAGACGTGGGTGTTGTCAGGCATTCTTGTTGCGCTGTTGATCCCGGTGTTTCTGTGGCTGTTACAGGGGCACGGCGAACGACATAGCCGACATGTGGAAGAGACCAGTAGTGAAGCCGAAGAATCGCAATGGTCCAGGCGCGATGTCCTTCGCGACAAACGTTATTATCTGGTCATCCCCGGGGTGCTGATGCCGCCGTTCGTTTTGACTGGGCTGTTCTTTCACCAAACCGTTCTTGCTGCGGCGAAGGGCTGGACTCTGGAATGGCTGGCGACAGCCTTTGTCGGTTACGCCGTCCTGCATGTCGTGGCGTCTCTGGTTTGTGGATTTCTAGTCGACCGCTTCGGTGCGCTGAAGTTGCTGGTGTTCTATCAAGTGCCGCTGTTGATGGGGATGCTGGTGCTGGTGCTTGTTGATGATGCCTGGGCGGCGGCGGCTTATTTATCACTGGCCGGGGCGACCACAGGTGCCAGCCTGCCGGTGGTCAATGCCATGTGGGCAGAAACCTATGGGGTAACCCATCTGGGTGCGATCAAGGCGATGAATGTTGCGTTGATGGTTTTTGCAACAGCGGTGTCACCCATTGCCGCCGGAATGATGCTGGACGCGGGAATTTCGTTCGAGACGATTATCACGTTCACCGCCATGGCCGTCGGCGTGTCGGTGGGGTTGTTATGGCTGCGTCGGTTCTTCTAGGCGTCTATTTGCTGGCGCAATCGATGCAGACGGATGCCGTCGGGTCAATGTCCAGTCGCTTCACCGGGATTTCTTCATCGCAAATTTGGCAATAGCCGTATTCGCCTTCATCGATAAGTTTCAGGGCGGCATCAATATGCTGCAATTCGACATGTCGACGTCGGTCGGTTTCCAGGGCCATTGCCTGTCCTTGCAGGGCGTCCATGCGTGACAATCTGCCAACAGAGGTCTGGTCCAGTTCAACCGGCTGGCGGGATTCTTCGCTGGCGTCGGTATCATCCATAACCTCCTGACGGTGGGCCAGAAGCCGTTTCTGGATGTTCTTGATGTTGATGTCTTTGCGATTTGACATGACCTCTCGAGTCTACTCCGGGTGTTGTTTCCGTCAAACTGAAATGCGGAGATTGCCTGCCTGCTTTCAGGTTTTTAAATGGTCGGTTTTCCGTTGCCGATGACGATCAGGGCACGGGACTGACAGAAATTATTTTAGAAAATCGCGAATGCGCTCAGCCATTTTTTCCGGATCCATGGCATGGGCGAACTTGACCAGGAACTTGCCGCCCGGTGCCATCAGGAAGATCGAGGCCGTATGGTCGATGGTGTAGAATTCGGGGTCTCCGCCCGGGTCCGGTACCTTGTTATAGATTGCCCGATATCCTTTGGCGGTGCGCGCGATCATTGCCGCCTGACCGGTCAGGCCAATCATCCTGGGATGAAAGTTCGGAACGAATTCGCGAAGCCGTGCAGTGGTGTCGCGTTCTGGATCAACCGAGATGAAAACCGGGATGATTTTTTCAGAGCCTTCACCGACGGCATCAAGCGCCGTTCCCATTGTCGACAGCGCGGTGGGGCAGATGTCGGGGCAGAACGTATAGCCAAACGCAAGCAGCACGTAGCTGTCGAGGAAATCCCTGTCGGTCCGAATTTGCCCTTGATGATCGGTAAGAATGAACCTTGCGCCGATCGGGGCACCTTCGGCAGCTGCCTTGGAGATACCGGAAAAGGAAAGCAATAGTGCCAGAACCAGACAGGTGAAAATACGGTTTGTAGATGATTTTGACAGATTCATTTCGATGTTTCGTCGACTCCCAGTTGTCGCATATTACAAATCGAATCGCGGTTTCAGGTGATCACACTATCGGAGTCTAAAACAGCGTTTAATTGATGAAAATCAATTAGATTTATTTCTCTTTTTTATAGACTGCCGGATGTTAGAGTTCTTATGCCCTGCTTTATCAAGAAATATGGGGAGGCAGGTGCATTTTAGGCATGTCGCTAAGAACATGCGCCATTCTAGGAGGCCGCAACAATGAAATTTAATATACGAAACAACATTCTCATGCTGGGAGCAATTTGCATGGGGATGTCGTCTTGGGGGGCCGCGCAGTCAGCGGAAAACCTGGACGAGGTAATGAAACGCCGTGGATTGACGCAAAAAGACGTCTTGTCCGCGGCAAAAACATTTGTGCCGACCGGCAAGCGCGACGAATATCTTGCGTTCAGTTCCGGCGGACAGAGCGGTCATCTGATCGTTTATGGCATCCCGTCGATGCGAATCCTCAAATATGTCGCCGTGTTCACGCCGGAACCATGGCAAGGCTACGGCTTTGACGATGAATCCAAGGCTGTATTGAAACAGGGACAGGTGCACGGCAAGGACATCCTGTTCGGTGATACGCATCACCCGGCAATCAGTGAAACCAACGGCGAATACGATGGTCAGTACTTGTTCATTAATGACAAGAACAATCCGCGCATGGCTGTGGTTGACCTGTCTGACTTCGAAACCAAACAGATCGTCGTTAATCCGATCATGAAATCTGAACACGGTGGTGCGTTTGTTACGCCGAATACCGATTACATAATCGAAGCCGCGCAGTATCCGGCGCCGTTCGAGAATGAATTCGTTCCGCTGGAACAGTTCAACGAGCGCTACCGGGGTGCGGTTACATACTGGAAGTTCAATCGCGAGCACGGTCGGATCGAACCAGAGAATTCGTTCTCTGTTGAATTGCCGCCCTACAGTCAGGACCTTTCCGATTTCGGCAAGGGCCCAAGCGACGGTTGGTCGTTCACCAATACGTTCTGTTCTGAACGCTACGTCGGTGGCATCGAACGCGGTCGCCCGCCGTTCGAAGCCGGTTGTTCGCAAAAGGACACCGATTTTTTCCATATGATTAACTGGAAGAAAGTGGCCGAACTGATCAAGGCCGGTAAAGGCAAGATCATCAACGGACATCCTGTTCTGATGATGGAAACCGCGATCAAAGAAGGCGTCATGTTCCTGGTGCCGGAACCGAAAAGCCCGCATGGCATGGACGTCTCGCCTGATGGCAAGTTCATGATCGTGTCCGGTAAGCTGGACAGCCACACTTATGTGTTCAGCTTCGAAAAGATGATGGCCTTGATCAAGAACAAGGACTTCGCTGGCAAGGATGCTTACGGCATTCCGATCCTGGATATGAAGAAGTCGCTCCATAAGCAGGTGCAGGTTGGCCTTGGGCCGTTGCACACGCAGTATGACTCGAAAAAGTGCGTCGTCTACACGTCCATCTATGTCGACAGTCAGGTCACCAAGTGGGACTATTGCGAAGGCAAGGTGCTCGACAAAATTTCCATCCATTACAACGTCGGTCACCTGATGACGATGGAAGGCGATTCTGTCAAACCCCAGGGCAAGTATCTGGTGTCCCTGAACAAGCTGGCCATCGACCGTTTCAACCCGGTCGGCCCGCTGCACCCGCAGAACCATCAGTTGATCGACATCTCGGGCGACAAGATGGAACTGCTGTATGACATGCCGCTTCCGTTGGGCGAGCCGCATTACGCGGTGGCGATCAACGCGTCCAAGCTGAAACCAATCGTCCGCTACAAAAGCGGTTGGAACAGCCGTGCGGACAAACGTTCCGAATACCGGACCCGTCCGGGCAAGGAACGTGTAGAGCGTGACGGAAATCGGGTGCGGGTCTTTGCGACAACAATTCGTTCGCATATCACGCCTGAAATCATCGAGGTCACGGAGGGTGACGTTGTTACCGTCCATGTCACCAACCTTGAGAGAGCCGAGGATGAAACCCACGGCTTCGCCATCAGCGGCACCAATGTGAACCTGTCACTGGAACCGGGCAAAACATCGTCCGCGACCTTCACGGCCGACAGGGCTGGCGTATTCCCGTACTACTGCACGGAATTCTGCTCGGCGTTGCATTTGGAAATGCAGGGATACCTTCTGGTCAAGCCGAAAGGCTACAAAGAGGTCTCTGTCAAAGCCACTGAGGGTACGATCTACGCCAAGGCTGACTACGACAAGCAGCATAAGACCAACCTGGATACCCAGGGGGTCATCGACAGTGTTGTTGGTTTCATCACCAGTCATAACTATCAGGACTTCAAGCCTGTGGTTGCACTGGTCGAAGACGCCACTGATCAGTTGAACTTTGCTGCTGATGCTCGCAAAAAAGCAGAAGGCTTTGCTGTCAAATCCGATTGGCAGAACGCGACACTGTGGGCTGGCCAATGGTGGCAATATCAAGTAAAAGCAGCCGATATCGGGCTGCGAGCCAAGACCTACCTTGAGCAAAACGGGGCTAAACCCGTAGCGAAAAAGTAGGAAGCAATCGGGATGAATGGGGGGCGAAATAATCGCCCCCCATTTTCCCTTTTTCTATTTGTTATGAGGCACGAAGAATGAAAATGAATACAGTCGGTATGGTTCTGATCCCTGCGTTTGTCGCTTTCGCATTCGGGGCAGCAAGCCAGCCAGCGATTGCCGACACCGGCAACAACACGGTTCAGCTTGCACAGCAGTCTGAGAAGAAGGCTCCCGCAGCAAAGAAGAAAAAGAAACGTGACCCGGGCAAGAAACTTTACATGCTCAACACCTGTATTGCCTGTCATGGCCGTAATGGCAAAGGTGCCATCATGAACTTTCCCAATCTGGCCGGGCAGGATTTGAAATATATGATCGCCCAGACAAAATTGATTATTGCCGGAAAGCGCACCGGCAGTCCGGACGCGACCGGCAACCCCCGCAGTGAAAGCATGCGCGGTGCACTGATCACACCGGAAGGGAAACCTCGGATTTCGAACGACCATATCAAGCAGATCGCAACATGGTTGTCGAAAATGGAACCGGCGAAGCCACAAGCACCGGAACAGGCAGTTGATCTGAAACAAATCAAGCAAGGTGCGAAACTATACAAGAAGAAATGCCGATCTTGTCATGGTAAAGGTGGATTGAAACCGCTTAAGGGCTACCCCATAATTGCGGGTCAGAAGCGTGGCTACCTGATTATTCAAACCAAGGACATTCGCGATAAAAAGCGAACCAGCGGAAAGAGCAAAACTATGGCTGCCGTCGTCAAAAAAATGACAGACGAGCAAATCGAAACCATCGCTGACTATCTGTCGCAAATCGACCGGACGGCAAAGTAGCAGCGAATTCTATTTCAAGAAAAAACGGAGATAACTAATGACGATTAAGACTGGTGGAAAAATTATGATTGCTGCGGGCGTTGCCCTGATGATGACCGGTACGCCGGTTTCTGCCGCGCCGCCTGCCGACTGGAACAAAGGTGGTGGCGAGCAGGATGAGGCGATGCACCTGAAGGCGGACCATGAGAATGGTATCGAAGTTTATGAAGTTTGCGCCGCTTGTCACAGGCTCGAGGGCTGGGGCATGAAAGATGGCACCTTCCCGATGCTTGCCGGTCAACACAAGAATGTCATCATCAAACAATTGGCTGATATCCGGGCACTGAACCGCGATAACCCGACCATGTATCCGTTTGCCTTGCCGAAATCAATCGGCGGTCCTCAGTCCATCGCCGATGTCGCGGCCTATATATCGAAACTGCCGATGAATCCGGAACCGGGCTATGGGCCGGGCGACAATCTTGAGCATGGCGCCAAACTGTACAAGGACAACTGTGTGCGGTGCCATGGCGACAACGGTCAGGGCATTCCCGACAAATTCTATCCCCGCATTCAGGCCCAGCACTATAATTATCTGGTACGACAGTTCGAGTGGATCCGCGACGGCAAACGGCGCAACGCAAACCCTGATATGATCAAACAGATCAAAGGATTTTCGGATGCTGATATGATTGCTGTCATGGATTACGTATCGCGCCAGAAACCACCGGCAAAAGACGTCGCACCGGTGGGTTGGGAAAACCCTGATTTCGATTAAGGTTTAAGTGTAAAATGTGGGGGCAACATCAACCCGGCCTGTTGGCCGGGACAGGATGAGATATGACTGACGGACAACAACAACAACAAAAGAAAATCCTGGCGTATCGCGTGCTGACCTTGATCGGTCTGGCATTGATAGTGATGGCCTACTTCTCGCCCATTTGGTGGGTGTCTTTGAGTGCTCCTCAATATCCCGAAAGCGCTTTCCCACAGGGGATCAGAATCCATTTCCATATGGATGGGGTCTTCAACGGTTGCAAGAAAGTGGAATCCGACGAGAAGTACGAAGAAGAGGCGCTGAACTGCAAGCACGAGATGGATGCCATCAATCACTACGTTGGTATGTATCCCATTGCCGCTGGCGGTCCGGTGGAAAGAACGGTATCCCCCTTCCTTGTCAGTCTAGTGGCAGCCATGCTGATTGCCTTTTCGATTACGCAGCCGAAAGTACGGCTTGGCTTTTTCGCGGCCAGTTGTGCCGCAATCGCTATTTGGATGAGTATGGCGCTCTATAGCGAAGGCGGTGTCATGTTGATGAGCCCCAACTACGTCTTCGATTTCTCCAGTACCATGGACCTTGATCCGGAGGATTATGCCCAATGGAGTGCTCTCTATACGCTCGAGGAAAGTTACACCGAAGCGCTGGGGCGCTACTTCCGGGATACGGTCGCCATCGCCAAACGCGTCGACTTGATGATGATGGTGGCCCACGGGGTCTATTGGACAATTCTCGCCGGAATGGCGGTGCTGGTCGTTGGCCTGTGGAAGATGCGCCAGTTTTACTGGCTGCTGATCATTGTCCCGGCGATGCTGCCTGTGTTCTTCGTGATTGAATACGCGGCCTGGCTCTGGTGGTTCGGCCACAGCCTGCACGAGATGGCGGCGTTTTCTGTCAAACCCTTCATGCCGACGGTGTTTGGTCAGGGCAAGGTCGCCCAATTCAGCACCTATTCCTATCCGCATTACGGTTATGGCCTGATGTTCGTTGGCGGACTTGTGTTGGCTCTGGCCGCGCTGGTGCGTCGCAAGCAGATGGCGGACGATGAAAAGTGACACTTGGTGGAGGAACACCCATGCGCAACGCCCTTTTCGGGCTTGGGTTTGTTTTGCTGTCAGCCACCTTTGCGGTCCCGGCATGGGCCGAAGGGAAGGGGGGCTCGTTACAGTCCCTGATTGATGCCGCTGAACCCGGCGACATTCTGCAACCGCCGCCGGGTACCTATGCGGGGCCCATTGATATTGACAAGTCGATCGTTCTAGATGGTCAGGGACAGGTCACCATCGATGCGGGCGGAAAGGGCAGCGTCGTATATCTGAATTCCGACGGTGCGACGTTGCGAAACCTTCGGCTGGTTAATTCGGGCGGTTCTCATAACGACATCGATTCCGGCATTCAGGTCCGTGGTAATTACAATGTCATCTCAGATAACGTCATCGACCAAACCCTGTTTGGCATCGACCTGGGGCAATCCGACAACAACGTCGTGCGTCGCAATCAGATCGGCTCGAAGCCCTATCCACTGGGTATCCGTGGAGATGGCATTCGTCTCTGGTACAGCATGAAGAACAGGATTGTGGAAAACACCATATCCAATTCACGCGATATGGTGGTCTGGTACTCAGCCGACAATGTCATTTCCGACAATACGGTCAGCAATGGTCGTTACGGTCTGCATTTCATGTATGCCAGATACAATGTCGTCGAGGGCAATCGCTACAAGAACAATTCCGTTGGTATTTTTCTGATGTACAGTGATGGCGTTGAAGTGCGAAACAATCATATTTCCCATGGCCAGGGTGGCACCGGAATGGGCATCGGCATGAAGGAAAGCAGTGACGTCATTATTGAAGGCAATAACATCGTCTACTGCGCCACCGGCATCTACATGGATGTTTCCCCGTTTCAGCCTGACAGTACCAACTACATTACAAACAACCATATCGCCTATAACGGAATCGGCGTCTTGATGCATAACGACTGGACCGGTAATGAATTCCGCGACAACCAGTTCGCCGCCAACTACGTGCAGGTGTCTGTCAATGCCATGGCCTCGGCCGAACGCAACGACTGGAACGGTAATTACTGGGATGACTATGACGGGTTCGATCGTGATCAGGATGATGTTGGCGACAGCGATTACGAGATGCGGGTATATGCCGATCAGCTTTGGATGGATGTGCCGACCGCTGCCTATTATCGTGCGTCGCCGCTTCTCAGTCTTGTTGATTTTCTGGAAAGATTGGCGCCGTTTTCAGAACCAATCGTTCTACTTCGCGATGAAAAACCTCAGATGGTACCTGCTGTCTATCGGCCAAGCGGTGCAGATAATGCTAAAGTACCCTCTGAACAAAAGCGCCTAGACCCGTTTGGGTTGAAGCAACGGCTTGGGCAATAGGGAAAGGTCATGGCGGAAGAAAACACCCCGAAAAAACCCTCTGGCCTCAGCCGTATGCAACGCCGCAACCGGCGTACATTCCTGCGCTCAATAGCGGTTGGTGTGACCGTGATCGGTGCATCAGTCCTTGGGTTTTTCCCCGTGCTCAAGGGCTGGACAAAACGTCTTCGTCCGCCGGGCGCAATCCACGAAGATGAATTTCTTGCGGCCTGCATCAAGTGCGGGCAGTGCGTTCAGGTGTGCCCGGTCGAAGCAATCAAACTGGGTGATCTGGACGAGGGATTTGGCGTCGGAGTTCCGTTTATTCAGGCCCGTGATCAGGCCTGTGATTTTTCCTGCGATGCCGTGCAATGCATTCTGGCTTGTCCGACCGGTGCCCTGTCGCACGACATCAACAAGAAAGAAGAAGTTCACATGGGACTAGCCCGTGTTTCCCGGCTTGATGCCTGTCTGGCGCAATTGGGTAAAGGCGTTAAGGGGGCGGCGCGGGAACAGGGCTTTATGGGCCGCCTGCGATATGCCGAGATTGACCGATGGGTTCCCATTAAGGTCAACGATCATCCATACGATCTTGATATTTGCGACCTGTGCGAGCGGGTCTGCCCGATAGAAGGCGCTATCGTCGTCAAGACCGTTGGTACAGGTGCCGACAGGTTTGGTTATCCAGAGGTGATGGAAAAATGCGTTGGTTGCGGTGTTTGTGAAATGATTTGTCCGACCGACCCACCGGCTATTGTCATCGACATTCGTGAAACCTGGAAGGCCGAGGCATGAGTATGCTGGCGTCACTGAAAGTAATGCTGGGGATGACCCCGCCGCGCAAGCCGGGTCAGCGCGAATACAGCCCGGGTGCACGAAGTCTGCACAATGTGAAACGAGATATTCAGGGTAAGAAAGAACGGGTCGCCGCGATCAAGGCGGAACGGGATCTCGACCGTTCAAACAAGTGGCGCAACCGTCGCTGGGCAACTCTGATAATCATCAATCTGTTGTTCGTTTTGTCATTTCAATTTGACGTTCAACTTGTCGAAGGGGCGCTAACGGCATCACGCGTACTCGGCTTCCATTTTGCAGACCTCAACGCCGCCCTGCAGGTAATGCTGGCTTACAAGGTCATTCTGATCAATCTGGTGATCGGCACCGGCACGGTTTTGATTATGTGGTGGTTGTTAGGCGGGCGAACGTTCTGTTCCTGGGTCTGCCCGTATCATCTGCTTTCTGAATTTGCTGAAAAAATTCATCTTTGGTTGGCAAAGGCAAATATCGTTCGTGACTTTCCTCTTCATCGCGGCACACGGACGGTGCTTTACGTCGTATTCGCTCTGCTGGCCGTGGTCAGTGGATACACGGTGTTCGAGTCGATTTCGCCGACCGGCATTCTCAGTCGCGCCATGATATATGGTCCGGGTCTGGCCTTGCTGTGGGTCGCCGGGCTTCTGGTGTTCGAGGTTTTCGTCACCCGTCGCGCCTGGTGCCGGTATGTATGTCCTATTGGGCTGACCTATGGGTTTGTCGGGGCAACGGCTCCGGTGCAGGTGACGTACAATCTTGAGGACTGTTTGCATGAAGGTGACTGTCGGGCGCTGTGCATGGTGCCCCACGTTCTCGAGATGACAAAGAAAGGCTATGCCAGGGATGTCGACGTGGCTGTCGGCCCTGACTGTACCCGGTGTGGAATGTGCATTGACATTTGCCCCACCAACTCGCTCAACTTCGAAGTGAAGGGACTGAAGCATTTCCTGTAGATATTCGGGATAGCGCGGATAACGACGTATGATTCACTTCGAGCATGTTTCCAAGGTTTTTAAGAAAACCCCGGTTCTGGATGACGTTAACCTGGATATATCCCCAGGGGAGCGGATTGCCCTTGTCGGCTCTAACGGTGCCGGCAAGACGACGCTGATCCGTTGTCTGCTGGGTGAATATGTCTCGGATGGAACGATTACCGTCGATGGCCTGTCTGCTCGAGAAGAGAGAAAACGTGTTCTTCAGCGAATCGGGTTTGTGCCTCAGCTGCCGCCGCCTTTGAAGATGCCCGTCAGTGACGTTATCCGGTTTGCTGCGGGCACCTGCGATGCCGACCCGGCCCGCATGGAAGCCGCCAGTGCGACATTGGGACTGGATATTCCTTCGGTCGCCCGTCAGCCATTCGTCAAGTTGTCGGGCGGACAAAAACAAAAGTTGCTGATCGGTATCGCCTTGGGCCGAAACTGCGACGTGCTGATTATGGATGAACCGGCGGCCAATCTTGACCCGGATTCCCGCCGTGCATTTTTTCGCCTGTTGAGTGGCCTGTCGCCGGAAACGGTGATGTTGATTTCAAGTCACCGGCTCGACGAAGTGGCGTCTCTGGTCAATCGGGTGGTCGAACTGGACAGGGGCAAAGTGGTGCTGGACGACCGGGTCGCCGACGCGGTTGATTTGACCGGTGTTCTGGAATGCGTCATCGAACTGAACAGGGCCGAGCCCGCTTTGGCGACATCGCTGACAGAATGGGGATTCGTTGATGAAGGGGATGGCTGTCGCTGGCGGGGTTCCGTGCCGGGGCCGGACCGCCTGCGCTTTCTCGCCATGATGTCCCGCTACGCTGGCATCCTTTCCGGACTCAGTCTCAAGGAAGTCCGAGACGAGAAAGGCGAGGCGGCGCAATGAGGACTGTTCTTTATATTGTTGCTATCGCCGTGCTTGTTGCTGTGGGCATCTGGATGTCCGGATTGCTCAAGCCCGCCAAAGGTCCTGAGAACGTTCACTGGGACCGTGATGTGTGTGAATTGTGTCGGATGATGGTCAGTGATGCCGGGTTCGCCGCCGAAGTGCGGGGCGGGTCAAAAAACAAACTATATAAATTCGACGATATCGGCTGTGCCATTAACTGGCTGAACGAGCAATCATGGGCGGACGCCCCTGAAACCGAAATATGGATCGCCGATGACAAGAGCAGCCGGGATCAGTTGATCTGGCTGGATGCCCGGGCGGTTCATTACACGACGGGCAAGATTACGCCGATGAATTACGGTTTGGGGACATCTGTGACGCCCGAAGAAGGCGCTATGTCTTTCGAACAGATGGTGACGTCCGTGCTGTCGGGCAAACCCAATCATATTTGTGAAACGCGCTGAGGTTGAGGAGGCCAGGGGTGACAGGTTTGTGGATGACGGCGAAACTGGACTTGGCGGAATCGTTCCGTGCACGCTGGTTTCTTGTCTATTCATTGGTGTTTGGTGGTGCCCTGGTTCTGCTTCTGCTTTCCGGGCTTGCCGAATCGCGGGTGATGGGCTTTTCCGGGCTGTCTCGAATTTTGATTATCTATGTTCAGCTATGCATGGCGATCCTGCCGGTTTTCATTTTATTGACGACCGTCCGTTCTGTCGCCGGTGATCGTGAAGCCGGGGTCATCGAATATTTGCTGGCGTTGCCGGTTTCGCTTTCCGGCTGGTACTGGGGCAAGCTGACGGGTCGCTTCGTCGTTGTCTTTGCACCGGTGTTTCTGGCCATGGCCGCGGCCGCGGTGTTTGCGGCATTGCGTGGTTATGGGGTACCGTGGACGGCATTCGCCCTTAACGCCGTGCTGCTGGTTTCACTGATCTGGTGCTTTCTTGGCATCGGCATCCTGATTTCCAGCCTGACCCATTCATCGGATATTGCCCAGGGGGCGGCGTTCGTGGTTTGGCTGACACTGTTACTGTTCATTGATGTCATTTTGCTGGGCATCATGATTCGCGAGCAGATCCCTGCCGAGTTGGTCATCGGCGTTTCGCTGATGAACCCTCTACAGGCGTTTCGGGTCGCCTCAATGACCATTTTTGACCCGGCGCTGATGCTGATGGGGCCATCGTCACACATAATTCTCGATGCTTTGGGCGTTATCGGCGTGCAGGCCTACGGGATTATCTATCCGGTCGTTCTTGGAAGCATTTCAGCAATGATCGGCTATCGGGTATTTCGGCGGGGCGACCTGATATGACAGGAATGCGGCGTCTTGCCGCAGTGTGTGCGGTTACTGCGGCGCTGCTGTATCCGGCATTGCTAAGCGCTGCCGATCTGGAACTCGGCGAGGAAATTTTTGAAATTTGCGCGCCATGCCATGGTCCATTTGGCCAAGGTGGTGGTGCCGGGGTGTACCCCCGTCTTGCCGGAATGTCGGAAGATTACGTAAAGACCGAACTGAGACGATTCAAAACTAGACGGCGCGAGAATATTCCCATGTTGCCCTATGCAACAGAACGCGAGCTGCCGGATGAAGACGTCGATGCCGTTGCTGCCTATATCGCAACCCTGAAACTGGCGACCCACCTGCCGCCAATGGAAGAGGGAACGGATGCTCTTGACCGTTTATTGCAGGCGAAGATGACCCTGAACGTGCCACGAGCGGTGGGCAATCTGGAAAATGGACGCAAAAACTACAAAGAAGGATGTTCGCGTTGCCATGGCCGCACCGGAAAGGGGTCTCCGCAAGGACCTCTGCTGGCCGGTCAGCACACGCGCTATCTGCGCCACCAGATTGAAAAATTTATCGCCGGTGAGCGGGAACATAAATCCGTCGATATTCTGTTCTCTTCGCAACCCGAAGACGTCATCCGCGATATGCTCGCCCATCTGTCGATCCTGGATGATCCGGTAGACGAAGATGAGGACGACGATTAGGTCGATCCAGGCCCGTATAATTGATGGGCGCGTTTTTCGAAGGCGTTGAGAATACGCCGCTCCATGCCATTGCTCAGAAGTTCAGACAGGCTGGTCATCAGGGGCGAATTGAACTGGTGATTGATTTCAAGCGTGACAGTCGTTGATGTGTCGTCGACGGCATCGAACTGCCACGAGATCGACAGGTCGCCGCCATCGCCATCAACCGAAACGATATCAATTTTCAGGGGTTCCTCAAAAGTCGCTTCCGTCAGAATCCTGAAACGAAGCGGGCCAGCACCAAGCACGTTGTCTACGCGCAAGCGGTTGTCGTCGCGTTGGGTGATGCGGGCGGCCACAAACATCGGAACGAAGGTCGGGTAGGATTCTATGTCCACGGCGATGTCGTATAGGTGTTCGGCGGTATACGGCTCTCGGCGTTGTTCCCGGTAACGCCCCATCAGACCCAGGTCGTGGCCAGAATCGAGCCGATCAGCACCAGGCTGCCGACGGCGTGAATGAAAAGGGTTCCTTCGATGCCGGCGCGCAAACGATCCCGTTCGTCCGATGGTGCGGTTATCGACTGCATCGCCTTCCATGCGGGGATCAGGGTCAACAGTAACAACGGGCCACTCCAGATGGGAAGCAGCCCCGATAGAGACAACGCGATGGCGACGATGGCGGCGATGGCCTGTCCGGCGAAATAGAGCCAAGCCGTTCCGGGCGCGTTCAGTCGAACGACCAGGGTTCGGCTGTCGGCGGCGGCGTCAGCAGTAGCGTCCGGCACCTCGTTGATCAGCAGCACGTTGGCAATCCAGATGCCAACCGGAATAGACAGCAGCACGGCGTCGACAGAGAACGCTCCTGTCTGCAACCAGACCGCACCGATGACAGGCAATGGGCCGAAGCCGACGGCAACGGCCAATTCACCCAGGCCACGACCGCTTAACCGGAATGGTGGCGCGGAATAAAGAACGCCCAGTGCGACTCCGGCAAGGCCAAATCCAATGACAGCAACGCCGCTCAGGTTGGCGAGCAGTAAACCGGTAAGGATACCAACGACAAGCAACGCAAATCCCCATCGACGCATCTGGCCGACATCCATGATGCCATTCTGGATAAAGCGCGAGCCGCCGGTGTAGGGGTAAATGCGGCCTTCGTTCGGACCGTCATTGCCGGTTAACTCGTCGTAGACGTCGTTCAGGACATTGGTCGCCGCATGGATCAGGATGGTTGCCATGATTGCCAGAATGAAGCTCGTCGAATTGAAGCTTCCGGCGGTCTTGTACCCCCAGGCCGTTCCCAAAAAAACGGGAAGAACGGACGCTGTGAAAAATTTCGGGCGAGTCGCCAGAAACATTCTTCGCGCAACCTGAAGCGGACCTGATCCGCCCAATGCGACGGTTGACGGTTCTGACATAAGGCTCATCCTCTTATTGTTCTTTATTAATTTCAACGTCCCGAGAATAGGGCGGCGGCAAGGGTTTGGCTAAAAATATTTTGCCCTTTTTATAACCGCGTTTGTCGCGATCCAGCTGGCTGTTAATTGGAAAGCAGGCGGATGTAACTGACCAGGGCCTCAATCTCGTTTCGATTGAGAATATCCTTCCACGCAGGCATATACTCGTCCTTGCCCTCCTGAATAATTCTGACCAAGCCCTCATTACTGATCGGGTTCATTTCGTTGATGTTGGAGTGGTCTGCCGGTTGAATTCTGATCAGCTTTGTCATAACGCCGTCTCCTTCGCCTTCCTCGCCATGACAAACGGCACAGTATTGTTGGTAAAGCTTGTAGCCAACCTCAGGATCACTCATCAACTGGTGCTTGGACCTGCTGAGAAAACGAAGATAGGCAATCAACGCTTCGACCTGCTGTTCGCCGAATACCGATTCCCATTCCGGCATCGCTTCGCTCAGCAAATTATGACGGTCACGCCCTGTGATGGTCTGGCGCCCCTGACCGGTAATGATTTTTTTTAAAATGGTGTCGCTTCTGGAGCGAATGGTGGTGGTTAAATCCGCCGGACTGATTTGCATCTGTATTGCCAGGGGGCCGTCGCCTTCTCCAGAAACGCCGTGGCACAGCTGACAATACGAGACAAAAAGCCGCCGTCCTTCAAAGGCGCGAGGCGGTTCTGCCAGTGACGATGAGATGCTGCCGATCAAACCGAACAACACAGTAAGTGCAAAAATCTTTTTCATGCGTTCCACCCCCGAATTCATCAAACCGACCTGTGAATATACTAACAAAACAAGGCTTTGTCGGGTAGGGGGGCGTTGCGTTTTTATCTATATTCGGCTTTCTAATTGTAAATGCTGTCGGCAGGAGGATTCGTGTCCGTGAGTACGATTCTCTCCGGCTTTCGAGCGGGGTTTCTTTTTCATAACCTTCCTATATGATCCCCTCCCTCTTACAGCCCTTGTTACAGTGTCGTGTATATACGGATTTTATTGATGCCCAAAACACCAGAAAAAATCGAAAAAGAAGACGGAACAATCGAGTGGATGCTTGATGGTGAGTTGCACCGTGAAGACGGCCCCGCCGTCGAAAAGCCCGATGGAACCCGGGTCTGGTTTAAACATGGCAAGCAGCACCGCGAAGACGGCCCTGCCGTGGAACATAATGATGGTCGCAAAGAGTGGTGGCAAGACGGCAAGTTGATGCCCAATACACCTACAAAAACCGAAAAAGAAGACGGGACAATCGAGTGGAAGCTTGATGGAAAATTGCACCGTGAAGACGGCCCCGCCGCCGAAACGGCCGATGGAACCCGGGTCTGGTTTATCCATGGAAACCGGCATCGCGAGGATGGCCCCGCTGTTGAACACTGGGACGGAACCAAAGAATGGTGGCGAAACGGTCAGCTGCACCGCGATGACGGGCCCTCCATCATGGAATCAGACGGCACCCAGGAATGGCATCAAAATGGCGTCGCCCACCGTGAAGACGGCCCTGCGGTCATTCGTCCTGACGGCGTGCAGCTGTGGTGGGTGAACGGCGAGCGGCATCGTGAAGATGGTCCCGCCGTCATTAAAGAACACGAAATGAAGCAATGGTGGGTGGATGGATTGCTGCATCGTGAAGACGGCCCCGCCGTTGAATATGATGATGGTTCGCGGGAATGGTACCTGGGCGGGATGCCGGTCGAGGAAAGTGTCGTTATGGATGCCGGGAAACGCGCCGAATTTATGAAAAAATTAGCCGATCCCACCGAGTGATTCGCACCCTTTGGGTGGCGCGGTCTCTGGAAGTCCGACTTTGATTGGCGACATGAGTCAGGTTTTCGAGAATGGACTCCTGTCAAAAGCTTGACCTGGCTTCCAGTGACCTTGCCCCGCAGGGCGCAATATATGCCCCCGCAGGGCATCATATAAAGCAGGCAAAGAAAAAGGGAGACGTCCAGCGTCTCCCTTTATTTGCGTTCCTTAACCGGGCTTCGTGTGCCCGTCCGTAAAGGCTTACGGCCTTTTCGGGGTTTCGTAGGGAACTTCCTTCTGCCACTCGACCCATTCGGTCTTGTAGCCGACGAAACCTTTATCGTTCACCGGCTGCTGTTTGGTCGTGTAGTACTCGGTCTTCCCATCAGGAACCGGATCTTTAGCGTTAACGTTACCCATATCTTGATTCACCTATTGCCTAGTTGCTAACCGAGGTAACCCCTTGCAAAACTGCAAAAAAGAATCCCCTCGACACAAGGTTTTCTCATATTTCAAAAACGGAATATATACGATGGTGTTGCCGGAGGGAAGCACCTTTTTACGCACCTTGGTCAGCATGGCTGGACAAGCCACTAAGATGATCTCTGACATTTCAGCCCTAAGGCAGCGGAACGCATTCTGTGAATTTGGTACAGGAATAGCGATGAATATCAGGCCGAGACCGGGCGTAAAAACGACATGGAATGGCGATGGCAATGGATTAATAAAATGTGCACCGCGTTATTTCCAGATTCGACGATCGGCAACATTCAAAAGTGGGCTTATATACCGAGCTTGATGGGTCGCAGCTGATAATATGCATCTTATTATTATTTTATATTACCTTATATGTAATTGAAAATAAAAGAATTATATAAAAAAAATGTATTTTTTATTCTTTAGATAAATCTAATTTAAAAAATTTGCTCATTGGTGATTGTCAAATCAGGTTTCCTTTATATAATGCGCAGCGAATATAACGACCTGCACTATATAATGTATCCATAATTTACGACTGCGACACAGGAGAAATTGATGTTCGCCAGTAATCCAATCGCTGATCTTGCGACGATCATCCCGCTAGACGTTATCCAGGGCTATGTCATTTTGATGTTCATCCTGGTTGTCGGCGGCACCATCTTTGACATGATCCACAAGAAGAGCGCCAAATACTTTTTCGCTAAGGCCAAAGCTGCCGAAGCTTCACGCACACGTGAGCTGGGCGCCGGTGACAAAATCGGCATTGCCGTCAGCACTGTAGCTGTCGACGTTGTGACCTCTGGCGAATTCTGCAATCCGAAGCGTCGGATTTCGCACCTGTTCACCATGTATGGCTTCATCACGTTCCTCGTGTCGACCATCGCCTTGGTGTTCGCGTATCCGACCAACGAAGCTCCGGCTCTCGTCTCTCAGTTGTGGCACTTAGGTGCCGCTATGGTGATGTTCGGCGGTTATTGGTTCTGGTTCTTCATCCGCGTTGATGTCTCGGCCGAAGGTGTTCCCTGGAACCGCATCGTCAAAGCGGACCTGTTCATCTTGTCGCTGCTGGGCACCACGACCTTCGGTCTGGTTTGGTCCATTCTGCACTCCATGGGCATCGCGCCGTGGAACACAGTGTCACTGGCCCTGTTCATTATCTCCGCAACGGTTCTGTTCGGCGGTGTGTATTGGTCGAAGTTCGCACACATGTTCTTCAAGCCGGCTGCTGCGTTCAACAAGCGGGTCATCAAGGCTGACGGTTCGCGTGAGAACATGCCCGAACCGGTCGACCTGACTGATCCCGAGTTGCAGAAAAGGTTCCCCGATATTCCGGAATACATGGGCGCTAACCCGCCCAGCATGGGGCCTGGAATCAAGCGCGAGCAGCCTCGGCACTACTAATCAAACATTCAAATCTGTAAAGATTCGTTCTAGCAGAGAAGGAAACAAATTATGCCTACTTTTGTCTATATGACACGATGCGACGGCTGCGGACACTGCGTTGATATCTGCCCGTCCGACATCATGCACATCGACACGACCTACCGTCGTGCCTACAACATCGAACCGAGCATGTGCTGGGAATGCTATTCCTGCGTCAAGGCATGCCCGCAGAACGCGATTGATGTGCGTGGCTACGCGGACTTTGCGCCGCTCGGCCACAGCGTCCGCGTCGACCGCGATGAAGATAAGGGTGTCATTGCCTGGCGCATCAAGTTCCGCAACGGCAAAAAGGATCTGAGCCTGCTGGCTCCGATCACCTCGAAGCCTTGGGGCACAGGCATACCTCAACTCGCCAATGTCCCCGCTCCGACTCAGGAACAGCGCGACAGTCAGCTGCTGTTCAATGAGCCGAAGTACATCCGCATGGATGACGGCGGAATACATACACTGGAATCCAACGGCCTCAAGATTAAGCAAGGGGTGACTTACTAATGGCTTACAATACAATCGTCGAAGACAATATCGACATCCTCGTCGCCGGCGCAGGCCTTGGCGGTACTGGTGCAGCTTTCGAAGCTCGTTACTGGGGGCAGGACAAGAAGATCGTGATCGCCGAAAAGGCCAACATTGATCGTTCCGGTGCTGTGGCTCAGGGCCTATACGCTATTAACTGCTACATGGGCACCCGTTTTGGTGAAAACAACCCGGAAGATCACGTGCGTTACGCCCGTATCGATTTGATGGGTATGGTTCGTGAAGACTTGCTGTTTGATATGGCTCGTCACGTCGACTCCGCTGTTCATCAGTTCGAAGAGTGGGGCCTGCCGATCATGCGCGACCTGGACAAGGGTTCGTACCTGCGTGAAGGTCGTTGGCAGATCATGATCCATGGTGAATCCTATAAGCCGATCGTCGCCGAAGCTGCGAAGAAGTCGGCCGACAAGGTTTATAACCGTGTCTGCATTACCCACCTGCTGATGGATGAAGCCCAGGAAAACCGCGTTGCGGGTGCTGTCGGCTTCAACGTTCGCACCGGTGACTACCACGTCTTTAAATCCAAAACCGTTGTCTGTGGTGCCGGTGGCGCTTCCAACCTCTTCAAGCCGCGTTCCGTGGGTGAAGGTGCTGGTCGTGTTTGGTACGCACCGTGGTCCTCTGGTTCCGCTTATGCGTTGATGATCAATGTTGGCGCGAAGATGACCCAGATGGAAAACCGTATCGTTCTGGCTCGTTTCAAGGACGGTTACGGCCCGGTTGGTGCATACTTCTTGCACCTGAAGGCCTACACGCAAAACGCCTATGGTGAAGAATACGAATCCAAGTGGTTCCCCGCCCTGCAAGAAATGGTAGGCAAGGAATACCTGGATCCGGAACTTTCCCACGCCACGCATCGCCCGATCCCGACCTGTCTGCGTAACCACGCGATCATCAACGAAGTGAACGCGGGCCGCGGGCCGATCCACATGGTCACCATGCATTCCTTCCAGGATCCGCACCTTGAGGAAATTGGTTGGCATAACTTCTTGGGTATGACCGTTGGTCAGGCTGTTCTGTGGGCTGCTACGGACGTTGATCCGAAGAACGAAAACCCGGAACTGACCACGTCCGAACCGTACGTCATGGGATCGCACGCCACCGGTTGTGGCGCTTGGTGCTCTGGTCCTTCAGATGTGTCCCCGGAAGAATATCAGTGGGGTTACAACCGCATGATGTCCGTCGAAGGTCTGTTTGGTGCCGGTGACGCAGTCGGCGGCACGCCGCACGCGTTCTCCTCGGGCTCCTTCACCGAAGGCCGTATCGCTGCTAAATCCGCTTGTCAGTACATAGACGACGGCAAGGCCGAAGGTATTAAGGTTTCCGAAGCGACCCTCGCCAAGCTGAAGGAAGAAGTCTTCAGACCGATGGAACACTACAAGATCCATCGCAACGATATCGTGGCTGGTGAAGTTAACCCGAACTACCACAACCCGCGTCAGGAACTCGACCGTTTGCAAAAGCTGATGGACGAATACTGCGGTGGTGTGACGGTCAACTACATGACCAACGACAAGCTGCTGAGCATTGGTCTCAAGAAGCTCAAGATCATGGAAGAAGATCTCGAGAAGATTGCGGCCAAGGACCTTCACGAACTGCTTCGTGCCTGGGAAGTCAAGCACCGCCATCGTACGTCCGAAAGCGTCATGCAGCACACGCTGTTCCGTAAGGAAACGCGTTGGCCCGGTTACTACTACCGTGGTGATGCTCTGAAACTGGATGACGAAAACTGGCACGTTCTTACTGTGTCGCGTCGTGATCCGGAAACCGGAAAGTACACCATGGAAAAGGCACCTTTGTACCATCTTCATGATGAAAACGAAGCTGCTGCAGCCGAGTAAACTTCAATACCTTGACAGGAGTTCATATTGAACTCCTGTCGGGGGTTTGAAAAAAGATCAGCATTCACGTGTTGATCTTTTTTTATGCCCCTGCGAGATTTAATTTCTAGATCAAACTGCATAAAACCGGAATCGCTTTTCTGCAGAAATTTGATCGAAATTTTAAGAATCGAGCAACTTGACAGCGTTTGATAAAACGCAGGTTGCTCTAGTGTGACCGAGGAAACTTATGAACATTATCGAACTCACGGATGATGAAATTCTATCCGTTGCAGAGCCAATGTGGACAGAGCTCGTCCGGGCTTCCAACGACGGTGAATACGGCAAATTCATTCGCAATTTTGACTACAGTTTGACGCAAGGCCTGAACGAGGTCGAAGTCGGCAAGCAATTCGCGAAAAGCGAGCTGACCCGCAGCCTGTCCGAAGTCTATGACTATCTCGGCATCATTCGCCGGGCTGAGCATGTGACGGTTCTGTATCGTGTTCGCAGCACGAAAAAAGAGGGTGAATGGCTTGGCCGTTTGGTCCTCGGCTATAACGAGAGCGAAGAGGTCAAGATTTTTGGTGCCTCCGTCTTTTAAGATACGGATTGTAACGTGACATGAGCGAAACCATTCAAGACGACAAGTTTGTCGAACTCAGCTATCAGGTGATCGACAAAAAGTCCGGCGAAGTCCTGAACGCGGTCGAATATCCTATCGGCTACGTACACGGCCAGGATTCCGCCCTGGACCAGAGCGTCACCATCGAGCTGGAAGGCAAGAAAAAGGGCGACATCATTGATGTGACGCTGGATTGCAACACGCTCTATGGTCCACGCGATGAATCCCTGGTTTTTACCGATCACATCGACAACGTCCCCGAAGAATACCGGGAAATCGGTACCACCATCACCATGGAGAATGAGAAGGGCGAGCCCCGCAACTTCATCGTCACCCGTATGGACGACAAGACCCTCACGGTCGATGGCAACAACCCGCTTTGTGGCCGTGTTGTGATCTTCAAACTGGAAGTCCTGAATGTCCGTGACGCGTCTGAGGAAGAAATGGAAGCTGGCGGTGCGATCGTCGCTGAACCAGATATTGACGGATCCCTCGCGGTGCCCATCCACAAGGTTTAAGGCCTAGGCGGATCACCCTGAACATGTCGGTTCGGGTGATGCTTCGGATACGAGGCAAATACAAACCCTTCACAAACCAAACAACGCCCCAGCCATTTTCGGCTAAGGCGTTGATTTAACTGGTGCCGGCAAGAGGATTCGAACCCCTGACCCCCTGATTACAAATCAGGTGCTCTACCAACTGAGCTATGCCGGCTTTGTGTTGGAAATATTACCGCACCGTATAACGCGCCGGGGCCGTTCGGGCAAGCGGTGTTCAGGTGGCGCGCACAAATTTAAGGGCAAGCAGGACTGACGGTGCCAGATGCCAGAAGACATCGAAGATGTCGATCGGCTTTTTCAGGGTGCCTTCCATCAACATCCTGAATTTTTCAACCAGATGCGGTTCCGGCACAAACGGCGCCAGCAACATAAACACAGCCGCGATCGCCAGTATACCGGTGGGGATTTTGTCGAGCCATTCCATGGGCGTTTATCTATGCGAGGGAAGGGGGCTTGGCAAGGCCACAATGGGAATTATTTTTCCCGGGCCCTTTCATAGAGGGCCACGGCGGCAGCGTTGGACAAATTCAGGCTCTCTGTGGCCTCGGAAATGGGGACGCGGACCAGCAAATCACAGGTTTCTTTCGTCAGTCGCCTGAGGCCTGCGCCCTCTGCGCCCAGGACCAGCGCTACCTTGCCGCCAAGGTCGGTTTCCTGAAGCGACTGGCGGGCCTCGCCATCGAGGCCGATGCACCAGAATCCACCCTTTTTCAGGCTGTCCATCGCCTTGACCAGATTGCCGACACGCACCAGCGCGACCCGTTCCATGGCGCCCGAGGCGGCTTTCGCCATGACACCGGTGACGCCCGGTGTATGACGGTCAGGAACGATGACAGCGACGGCCCCGAAAGCGGCCGCCGACCGTGCCACCGCCCCGATGTTATGGGGGTCGCTGGCCTGATCGAGAAGAATAACGCAGGCGTGGGGGTCATCGGTTGTTGTTTCGATAATATCGGCGAGTTCCTGTGTGGGAGGCTCTTCGGCCAGCAAGGCGATTCCCTGATGGACGGCATCCGGTGCCAACAGTGCCTCAAGCTCGGCCTTGTCGACGATTTCGCCGTTTAAATGGTTCCGTTCGCCCGCATGCATGGCTTCTTCAAGGCGAATTTTCAGGGAATTCCCGGATTCTGCGGTGAGAATCAGCCGTTTGACGCGCCGTTTGGGGTTCGATAACGCCGCCAGAACGGCATGAATACCGTACAGCCACGGCTCTTTTGTGGCACGAGTCGGACCGCTGGCGGCCTTTTCCCGGTGCTGTTTCTTTGCCTTGCGAGAGGCTTTTGTGGGTTTTGGTCTATGCTTTGTCATGATGGCCCTTAGCATCCATAAATACGGGCTATTCGCAAGCCTCTCGTGCACCGTGGGCAAACCGCGGAAACGCTTGTTTTGCCAAGTCTTTCTTTTAAGTTGACAACGGCCTGTAAATCCTCATATTGCGGTCTCCGTTTCGCCGGTTCGCCGGTGCCTGGGACATCCCTCTTGGGATACTTGGGGAGGAGTGCCCGAGTGGCTAAAGGGGACGGGCTGTAAACCCGTTGGCGTACGCCTACGTTGGTTCGAATCCAACCTCCTCCACCATTTCACGACGTGTCGTGAAGGACGTGTCGGGATGGACAGGAAGGATAAAGGGCTTCTAGGCGTCGCGTTGTAAAAGGTTTTGGATATGCGGGTGTAGCTCAATGGTAGAGCAGAAGCCTTCCAAGCTTACGACGAGGGTTCGATTCCCTTCACCCGCTCCAGAGCGACGCGGCCTGAGAGTTTAGAGACGGAAAAAATTTGTTAAGTGGTTCATGGCTAAGGCTTCAGACGGAAAGAATTTGAAAGATGTCGAAAGAAAAATTTGAACGCACAAAACCGCATTGCAACGTCGGCACGATTGGTCACGTTGATCACGGTAAAACGACGCTGACCGCAGCGATCACGAAGGTTCTTGCTGAATCTGGCGGAGCCGAATTCTCGGACTATGCCGACATTGACAAGGCCCCTGAAGAGCGCGAGCGCGGCATTACGATTTCGACGGCTCACGTTGAGTACGAGACGGATGCCCGTCACTACGCTCACGTTGACTGCCCGGGTCACGCCGATTACGTGAAGAACATGATCACCGGTGCCGCCCAGATGGATGGCGCTATCCTGGTTGTGTCCGCTGCTGATGGCCCGATGCCCCAGACCCGCGAGCACATCCTGCTTGCCCGTCAGGTTGGTGTTCCGGCGATTGTCGTTTACATGAACAAGGTTGATCAGGTTGATGATCCGGAGCTTCTGGAACTGGTCGAAATGGAAATCCGTGAGCTTCTCAGCTCTTACGATTTCCCGGGCGACGACATTCCCATCATTCAGGGTACCGCATTGGGTGCTTTGGAAGACAAGGACGAAGCGACCGGCAAGGACTCGATCACGGCGCTGATGAAGGCTGTTGATGACTACATCCCGCAGCCGACACGTGCGCTTGATAAGCCGTTTCTGATGCCGATCGAAGACGTGTTCTCGATCTCTGGTCGTGGCACGGTTGTTACCGGTCGTGTTGAGAGTGGTGTTGTGAAGACCGGCGAAGAGCTTGAGATTGTCGGTATCAAGGAAACGCAGAAGACCACCTGCACCGGTGTTGAAATGTTCCGCAAGTTGCTGGACCAGGGCGAAGCTGGCGATAACGTCGGTGTGCTGCTGCGCGGCACCAAGCGTGAAGAAGTTGAACGCGGCCAGGTTCTGGCCAAGCCGGGTTCGATTACGCCGCACACCAAGTTCAAGTGCGAAGCGTACATTCTGAACAAGGAAGAGGGTGGCCGTCACACGCCGTTCTTCGCCAACTACCGTCCCCAGTTTTACTTCCGCACGACGGACGTAACGGGCATGGTTGTTCTTCCGGAAGGCACCGAGATGGTGATGCCGGGCGATAACATCACGATGGAAGTCGAGCTGATTGCTCCGATCGCCATGGACGAGGGCCTGCGCTTCGCTATTCGCGAAGGTGGTCGTACCGTCGGCGCCGGCGTCGTCGCTTCGATCGTCGAATAAAGGTAGGTAACGAAACATGGAACACCAGAACATTCGCATCCGCCTGAAGGCGTTTGACCACCGTGTTCTCGACCAGTCCGCTGGCGAGATCATTAACACGGCCAAGCGTACGGGTGCTGATGTGCGCGGGCCGATTCCGTTGCCGACGCGCATCGAGAAGTTCACGGTGCTTCGTTCACCGTTCATCGACAAAAAGTCGCGAGAACAATTTGAAATAAGGACCCATAAGCGGGTTCTGGATATCGTCGATCCGACGATGGATACGGTTAATGCCCTGATGAAACTCGACCTGCCTGCTGGCGTCGATGTTGAAATCAGGCTCTAGAGAGCCAAAGGCTTAGGGACTTATCGTTATGCGGACCGGTATGATCGCACAAAAAGTTGGTATGTCGCGGGTTTTCGCCGATGACGGGAGAAATATTCCTGTCACTGTGCTGAAAGTTGACAGCTGCCAGGTCGTTGCCCAGAAGACCGACGAGAAGGACGGATACTCCGCCCTGCAACTCGGTGTTGGTACGGCTAAAGTAAAGAACATTGGCAAAGCCATGCGTGGCCACTTCGCCAAGGCGAAGGTTGAACCGAAACGCCACGTGGCGGAATTCCGGGTCAGCGCGGATGCCATGGTTGATATTGGCGCTGAACTGTCTGCCGCTCACTTCATCAGTGGCCAGCGTGTCGACGTTGCAGGCACCTCGCAAGGTAAGGGTTTCGCCGGTGCTATGAAGCGGCATGGTTTTAAAGGTCTGCGTGCGTCACATGGTGTGTCGATTTCTCACCGTTCGCACGGTTCAACCGGTCAGTGTCAGGACCCCGGCAAGGTGTTCAAGGGCAAGAAGATGGCCGGTCACATGGGTGCTGTCCGGGTTACCGGTCAGAACCTGGAAGTGGTTTCCACCGATACCGAACGTGGTCTCATTCTGGTCAAGGGTTCGGTTCCCGGCTCTAAAGGTGGCTACGTATTAATCTCTGACGCCGTGAAGAAGAATCACACCGACGACCTGCCGTTCCCGGCAGCTCTGGTCGGTGGCGAAGCTCCGGCTGAAGAAGCTGCTCCTGAAGAAGCTCCGGTTGAAGAAGCCGTGGTTGAGGAAACACCTGCCGAGCAGGCTCCGACCGAAGAAACCGCCGATGACGGCGAAGCGAAGGAATAATGACCATGAAATGCGACGTCATCAGCCTCGATAACAAGAAAGTCGGCTCTGTCGATCTCGACGAAAGCATCTTTGGTGCCGACGTTCGTGCTGACATTATGTCTCGCACCGTCAACTGGCAGTTGGCCAAACGCCGTGCCGGTACGCACCTGGTCAAGGGTCGTACCGATGTCAGCGGTGGTGGTGCCAAGCCGTTCGCCCAAAAAGGCACCGGTCGGGCCCGTCAGGGTACGTCTCGTGCGCCGCAGATGCGTGGCGGCGGAATCGTCTTTGGCCCGCACGTGCGTGACCATGGTTTCGGCCTGCAAAAGAAGGTCCGGAAGCTGGCTCTGAAATCGGCACTGTCGTCCAAACAAGCCGAAGGCAAGCTGGTCGTCGTTGATGCTGCCAAGATGAAGAACCCGAAAACCTCTGACCTAGTCAAAAACCTGAGCAAGCTCGGTTGGGGCAGGGCGCTGGTTATTGATGGTGCCGAAGTCGATGGCAACTTCATGAGGGCCGCGCAAAACATTAAAGAAATCGATGTGCTGCCTAGTCAGGGCGCCAACGTTTACGACATCCTGAAAAGCGACACACTGGTGTTGACCAAGGATGCTGTCGAAAAGCTTGTGGAGCGCTTGAAATGAGCATGAGCAAATACAGTGGCAAGGCGACGCCGAGCAAGGAGCGTATTTATGAACTGCTTCGTGCGCCGGTGATTACCGAAAAGTCGACCCTGCTGTCAGAATTCAACCAGGTCAGCTTCCGCGTCCCGATGGATGCCAGCAAGCCTGAAATCAAGGCCGCCGTCGAAGACCTGTTCAAGGTCAGCGTCACGGCCGTTAACACGCTTATTTCGAAAGGCAAGACCAAGCGGTTCCGCGGTCATGCTGGCAAGCGAGTGGACTCCAAGAAAGCCATCATCACGTTGGCCGAAGGTCAGTCCATAGACATCACGACGGGGGTCTAGGTTTAAGTTATGGCACTCAAGAAATTCAATCCGACAACTCCCAGTCAGCGTGGCCTCGTATTGGTCGACCGCTCCGGTCTGTGGAAAGGCAAGCCTGAAAAGGCGCTGACCGAAGGTCTGCGTAAAAAGGGCGGACGCAACAACACCGGTCGCATCACCGCGCGTCGTCGTGGTGGCGGACACAAGCGTCGCTATCGCATTATCGACTTCAAGCGGACCAAGATTGATGTTTCCGGAACCGTCGAACGTCTGGAATACGATCCCAACCGTACGGCCTTTATTGCGCTGGTCGCCTATGATGATGGCGAGCGTGCATATATCCTGGCACCGCAGCGTATTGCCGTCGGTGACAAGGTCATCTCCGGTGAACAGGTCGACATCAAGCCTGGCAATGCCATGCCGATCAAAAACATCCCGGTCGGCACAATTATTCACAACGTCGAAATGAAGCCTGGAAAGGGCGGTCAGATCGCTCGTTCGGCTGGCACCTACGTGCAGTTGATCGGTAAGGATCAAGGCTACGCCCAGCTCCGCCTGACGTCTGGTGAACTGCGTATGATCGGCGACACCTGCATGGCGACGATCGGTGCGGTTTCGAACCCGGACCAGCAGAACATAAAACTTGGCAAGGCCGGCCGTAATCGCTGGCTTGGCAAGCGGCCGTCGGTTCGTGGCGTTGCCATGAACCCGATTGATCACCCGCATGGTGGTGGTGAAGGTCGGACCTCTGGTGGTCGCCATCCGGTTACCCCGTGGGGCAAGCCGACCAAGGGCAAGCGTACTCGTAGCAACAAAAAGACTGACCGCATGATTATGCGTCGTCGTCATAGCAAGAAGTAGGAGGTCATTTTGGCTCGTTCACTTACAAAAGGCCCGTTCGTCGATGGCTACCTGCTGAAAAAGGCAGAAGCTTCACGTGCCGGTGGCCGCAACGAAGTCATCAAGATCTGGTCGCGTCGTTCGACCATCTTGCCGCAGTTCGTTGGTCTGACATTTGGCGTCTACAACGGACGCAAGTTTATTCCTGTGCTGATTACCGAAGATATGATCGGTCACAAGATGGGCGAGTTTTCGCCGACCCGTACGTATCTCGGTCACACCGCCGACAAGAAGGCGAAGAGGGTTTAATTCATGGGAAAGAGTTCAACACCCCGGCCCTTGGCCGATAACGAAGCGATGGCTTTTGCCAAGCAAATCAGGGTCAGCCCGCAAAAGCTGAACCTGGTGGCCGAGACCATCCGCGGTAAAAAATGTGAAACGGCTCTGGCCGAATTGCAGTTCTCGTCGCGCCGCATCGCGGTTGATGTCAAGAAGCTGCTGGAATCAGCCATCGCCAACGCAGAAAACAACCACGACCTCGACGTTGACCGCCTGTATGTGGCCGAAGCCACTGTCGGCAAGGCGTTGGTCATGAAGCGCTGGCGTGCCCGCGCACGTGGCCGGGTTGGTCGTATCGAGAAACCGTTCAGCAACATGCGCCTGATTGTGCGCGAGCGTGAGGAGACTGCCTGATGGGGCAAAAAGTAAACCCGATCGGTCTGCGGCTGGGAATTATCCGCACCTGGGATTCGCGTTGGTATGCCGATGGCGACAAGTACGCCGACATGCTGCATGAAGATCTGCGCATTCGTGAGTTTCTGCTCAAGCGTTTGGCTCAGGCTGGCGTGTCGAAGGTTGTCATTGAACGCCCGGCAAAGAAAGCTCGTATCACTATTCACACAGCGCGTCCCGGCGTGATCATCGGCAAGAAGGGCGCTGACATCGAATTGCTGCGCCAGGCCATCGCCAAGATGACCGAGTCCGAAGTGCACGTGAACATCGTCGAAATCCGCAAGCCGGAAATCGATGCTCAGCTGGTCGCTGAAAATATCGCCCAGCAAATGGAACGTCGTATTTCCGTGCGTCGCGCCATGAAGCGGGTCGTTCAGTCGGCCATGCGCATGGGTGCACAAGGCATTCGCGTTAACTGTTCCGGACGTTTGGGTGGTGCTGAAATCGCCCGTACCGTCTGGTACCACGAAGGCCGCGTACCGTTGCACACGTTGCGCGCCAACATTGATTACGGCACCTCGACCGGTCGGACAACGTATGGCGCCTGTGGCGTCAAGGTCTGGATCTACAAGGGTGAAATTCACGTCCATGATCCGATGGCCATGGAACAACAGGCAGCGGACCAACAACCGGCGCGCTAAGGCGTTCGGTGGTCAGATTAACTAGGGAAGCGAAAGTAAGATGCTAAGCCCCAAAAGGACTAAATATCGTAAGGCCCACAAAGGCCGAATTCATGGTAACGCCAAAGGCGGAACCCAATTGAACTTCGGTGCCTACGGCCTGAAGGCGACTTCGCCGGAACGCGTTACCTCGCGTCAGATCGAAGCCGCTCGTCGCGCAATGACCCGTCACATGAAGCGTGCCGGTCGTGTCTGGATCCGGATATTCCCGGACTTGCCGGTCACTCAGAAGCCTGCCGAAGTTCGTCAGGGTAAGGGTAAAGGGTCGGTCGAATACTGGGCATGTCGCGTAAAGCCGGGCCGCATCATGTTTGAAGTTGATGGTGTGCCCCTGGAAGTGGCTCGTCAGGCTTTCGAACTGGCCGCAGCGAAACTGCCGCTTCAGACTCGTTTCGTAACGCGTCTGGGCGAGGAAGGATAAGGTCATGAGCAAGGGTATGAAAGCCGCGGACATCCGCGCCAAGACGGACGATGAATTGAAGGAGCAACTCGTTGACCTTCGTAAAGAGTCCTTCAACCTGCGTTTTCAGGCGGTATCCGGTCAGTTGGAAAACACCGCACGCTGCCGTCAGGTAAGCCGTGGAATCGCGCGGGTCAAAACTATTTTGGGCGAGCGTAATTCGTCCAAAGCCGCGTCCTGAGAGAGAAGGTAGAAAGAAATGCCAAGGCGAGTACTTCAAGGTGTCGTGGTTAGCGACAAAATGGATAAGACGGTGACCGTTAAGGTTGAGCGACGCTTTATGCATCCGCTCTACAAAAAGTTCATCCGTCGTTCCAAGAAATATGCCGCACATGATGAAAACAACGCGGCGAAAATCGGTGACATGGTCAGCATTCGTGAATGCCGTCCGATATCGAAGCGTAAGACATGGGAAATCGTTGGGGCTGACGCTTAAGCGTTACCTGCCGAACGGAAAAGGAAGAATGAGATGATCCAAGTAGAAACTAACTTGGAAGTTGCCGATAACTCTGGAGCCCGCCGGGTGCAATGCATCAAGGTTTTGGGTGGCTCCAAGCGCAAGTATGCCTCGGTTGGGGACGTTATCGTCGTTTCCATCAAGGAAGCTATCCCGCGCGGCCGCGTCAAAAAGGGCGATGTCGTTCAGGCTGTAGTTGTGCGCACGGCAAAGGACGTACGTCGTTCCGACGGCACTGCGATCCGCTTTGACAACAATGCAGCCGTGCTCATCAACAAGCAGGGCGAACCCATCGGTACCCGTATCTTCGGCCCGGTGACCCGTGAACTGCGTGCCAAGAAATATATGAAAATTATTTCGCTGGCACCGGAAGTGCTCTGACTGGATAAGATGATATGGCTCAGAAACTGAAAATGAAAAAGGGCGACAAGGTTGTCGTCATTACTGGCAAAGACAAGGGTAAAACCGGTGAGGTTCTGCGTGTCATGCCGAAGGATAGCCGTGCCGTTGTGCAGGGTATTAACATGATGAAACGCCACACTCGTCCGACACAGACGAATGCTGGTGGAATCATCGAAAAGGAAGCATCGATTCACGTCTCTAATCTGGCGCACATCGATCCCAAGGACGACAAACCGACGCGTGTCGGCGTCAAAATTTTGAAAGATGACCGCAAGGTCCGCTACGCGAAGCGGTCTGGCGAAGTCATCGATAACTGACCGGGTGCATGGAAATGCCACGTTTACAAGATCACTATAACGACAACATCAAGTCGACCCTGGTCGAACAGTTTGGCTACAAGAGCGCCATGCAGGTGCCGAAGCTAGACAAGATTGTCATTAACATGGGCGTCGGTGAGGCGTCTCAGGACAAGAAGCTGATTAAAGGCGCGATCGAGGATATGACCTTGATTTCCGGCCAAAAGCCGGTCGTCACCAGGGCCAAGAAATCGATTGCCACCTACAAGCTGCGCGACGGCATGACCGTCGGCTGCAAGGTGACCCTGCGCCGTCAGCGTATGTACGAATTCCTTGACCGTCTGATTACCATCGCGCTGCCCCGTGTTCGCGATTTCCGCGGCCTGTCGGGCGAAAGCTTCGATGGCCATGGCAACTATGCCATGGGCATCAAGGAACAGATCATTTTCCCCGAGATCGATTATGACAAGGTCGACCGTATTCGCGGTATGGACATCATAATCTGCACAACTGCCCAGACCGACGACGAAGCGCGTTCCCTGCTCAGGGGCTTCGACATGCCGTTCAAGGGCGACGAGAAGTCAAACGGAGACAAGCAGAATGGCTAAGAAAAGCTCAATCGAGCGGAACAGGAAACGGGAACGTTTGGCGAAAAAATACGCCAACCGTCGCGCCGCCCTGAAACTGATTACGAAAGACACTTCACTGTCGCCTGAAGAACGCTTCGAGGCACACCTGAAGCTGGCTCAGTTGCCGCGTAACTCATCGCCTGTCAGACAGCGTCTGCGCTGTGGTCTGTCGGGTCGTCCGCGCGGTAATTACCGTAAATTCAAACTGTCGCGCATTGCGCTTCGTGACCTTGCCTCGACGGGACAAATTCCCGGCATGGTCAAGTCGAGCTGGTAGGAGAGGCCCCAATATGTCTATGACCGATCCCTTAGGCGATATGCTGACCCGTATCCGTAACGGCCAACGCGCCAACAAAAGCACCGTCATTGCGCCAGCTTCCAAGCTGCGCTCCAACGTGCTTGAAGTGTTGAAGCGTGAAGGTTTCATTCGCGGATACTCGCAGCAGGAACTTCGCCCCGGCATCAACGAGTTGATGATCGAACTGAAGTATCACGAGGGTACGCCCGTGATTAAGGAAATCAGCCGGGTTTCGACCCCCGGTCGGCGTGTGTACTCGAAGATCAAGGATTTGAGCAGGGTCTATAACGGACTCGGCATTTCCATCCTGTCGACCCCGCGCGGTGTCATGTCAGACGCCGAAGCACGCGACGCCAATGTCGGCGGCGAAGTGCTGTGCAAAGTATTTTAAGGTTTTAGGTAGGACACCGATCCATGTCACGAATTGGCAAATATCCCATAGAGGTTCCCGATGGTGTTGATCTGGTCGTTTCCGGCCAGATGGTAACCGTCAAGGGCAAGCTGGGCGAACTTTCCACAACGATGACCGACGATGTCGACATCAAACAGGAAGGCAACCTGGTTAACATTAATCCTCGCGGCACCTCGAAGCGTGCCCGTCAGATGTGGGGAACAGCACGTAGCGTCATCAACAATCTGGTTGTTGGCGTTTCGGAAGGTTTCACCAAGAATCTGGAAGTTAACGGTGTTGGTTACCGTGCTCAGGTTCAGGGTAAGGATCTGGTCATGCAGCTTGGTTTCAGCCACGAGGTTCGTCATCCGATCCCCGAAGGCATCGACATTAAATGCGCTGATCAAAACCACATTAGCATTTCCGGTTTCGATAAGCAGCAGGTCGGTCAGACGGCTGCGGAAATTCGCAGTTATCGTCCGCCCGAACCGTACAAAGGCAAGGGCGTCAAGTACGACAACGAATACATCCTGCGCAAGGAAGGTAAGAAGAAGTAAGTCATGGCAACATCAAAAAAACTTTTCGAGCGCCGTAAAGGCCGCAACCGCGGTCAGATCAAGCGCGCAGCCAAGGGCCGCCTCAGGCTTTCCGTGTTCCGTTCCGGACGCCACATCTATGCCCAGGTTATCGATGACACCAAGGGTGTTACCGTTGCCGCCGCTTCGACCCTGGAAAAGGACGTTGCCGGAAAAGGCAAGACCGGTGCTGATTCTGCGGCTGCCGGTGAAGTTGGCAAGTTGGTTGCTGAGCGCGCCATCAAGGCTGGCATCAAGGACGTGATCTTCGATCGCGGTGGTTATAAATTTCATGGTCGGGTGAAAGCCCTGGCCGAAGCGGCCCGCGAAGTCGGCCTGTCTTTCTAGGAGCGCTATTAATGGCACAGACACCAACAAAAAAGGGCGGCGAACGCCGTCCCGGACGCGGCCGCGGTGGCAGGGACGATCGTCAGCCTGAAGACGAGTTCACTGACAAGCTGGTCCACATCAACCGTGTAGCCAAGGTGGTCAAGGGTGGCCGTCGTTTCTCGTTTGCGGCTCTGGTTGTCGCCGGCGACGGCAGTGGACGCGTTGGCTTCGGCACCGGCAAGGCACAAGAAGTTCCTGAAGCAATTCGTAAGGCGACCGATCAGGCGAAGCGCGAAATGATTCACGTTCCGCTGCGCGATGGTCGCACGCTGCATCATGATGTCGAAGGCCGTTTTGGCGCTGGACACGTGGTTCTGCGTAGTGCGCCCGCCGGTACCGGTATCATTGCTGGTGGCCCGATGCGCGCCGTATTCGAAACAATGGGTGTGCAGGACGTTGTCGCCAAGTCGATTGGCACCTCGAACCCCCACAACATGATCAAGGCTACCTTCGAAGCGCTCACTGGCAGCACTTCTCCGCGCAGTGTCGCGGCCCGTCGTGGCAAGAAGGTCAGTGAAATCGTTGCCCGTCGTGCTTCCGGCCCGGCGGCGGCTGAAGCAGCGAAGGAATAGAGCCATGGCTGACAAGAAAAAGGGCACCGTTACCGTGACCCAGACCGGCAGCCCTATCGGCCGCCAGAAATACCAGCGTGAGACCCTGAAGGGCCTCGGTCTGAACAAGATGCACAAGACGCGCGAACTTGAAGATACATCTGCCGTGCGCGGCATGATCAACAAGGTCAAGCATCTGGTTGCTGTTGAAGAAGCCAGCTAAGGCTTTCCTCTAAGGGAATTAAGACGATGAGACTGAATGAACTGAGTGATAACAAGGGTGCGACCAAGGCGCGTAAGCGCGTCGGACGTGGTATCGGATCGGGTACCGGCAAGACCGGTGGTCGTGGCCACAAGGGTCAGAAATCGCGTAGCGGTGTTTCGCTGCTTGGTTTTGAAGGCGGCCAGATGCCCCTGTATCGGCGTCTGCCAAAGCGTGGCTTCAAGAACCCGTTCTCAAAAGATTTCTCCGTCATCAATCTGGCAACGATCCAGACTGCCATTGACGCCAAGAAGTTCGACGCCAAGAAAGACATTGATGAAGCGATGTTGATTGCTACTGGCGTTACTCGCAAGTCCCCGGACGGCATCAAGCTGCTGGGCAAGGGTGAGTTGAAGGCAAAGATCAACCTGTCGGTTTCCGCTGCCTCGAAAGCTGCCATTGCTGCCGTTGAAAAGGCTGGTGGCAAGGTCACTCTGACGGCCAAGCCGAAAGATGAAGCCGCCATCGAAGCGAAGCGCGCGAAGCGTGCTGGTAAGGGTAAGAAGAAGTCTGAAAAGCCGGCCGATAGCGAGGCATCTGACGCCGCCGCTTCGGACGAATAGGATTGACCCTGAAGTATGTCTTCCGCTGCTGAACAACTTGCCGCCAATATGAATTTCGGGGCCTTTTCCAAGGCCACGGAACTGAAGAAGCGTATCTGGTTTACGCTTGGTGCGCTGATTGTCTATCGGCTGGGTACCTATATCCCGCTTCCAGGCATTGATCCGGTTGTGCTGAACGACATCTTCTCGCAGCAGTCTGGCGGCATTCTCGGCATGTTCGACATGTTCTCGGGCGGTGCACTGGGTCGGATGACCATTTTCGCCCTGAACATCATGCCGTACATCTCGGCTGCTATTATCATGCAGTTGATGACGTCGGTTTCGCCGAAACTGGCCGCCCTGAAGAAAGAAGGCGAGTCCGGTCGTAAGATCATCAACCAGTACACCCGTTATGGCACTGTCGTTATTACCGCCTTGCAGGCCTTTGGCATTGCCGCAGGACTTGAAGGCATGACCTCGAGCGCCGGCTCTGCCGTTATCGACCCTGGTGCGTTTTTTCGATTCACCACGGTGGTTACACTTGTCGGTGGAACGATTTTCCTGATGTGGGTGGGTGAACAGATCACGGCACGCGGCATCGGCAACGGTATCTCGCTGATCATTTTCGCGGGCATTGTTGCCAACCTGCCCAGCGCGCTGGCCGGAACTCTGGAATTGGGTCGTACTGGCGCACTGTCGACGCTGTTGATTGTGTTGCTGTTGGCGATGTCGGTCGGCGTTATCTTCTTCATTATTTTCGTTGAACGCGCCCAGCGCCGCTTGATCGTTCAGTATCCGAAGCGTCAGCAAGGCAACAAGATGACTGGTGGCGAAAGCTCGCACCTGCCCCTGAAGGTCAATACTGCCGGTGTTATCCCGCCGATTTTTGCATCCTCGATTCTGTTGATGCCGATTACGGTTATTGGCTTCTCCGCTGGCACTGGCCCGGAATGGCTGAACACGGTCGCTGCCCTGCTGGGGCGCGGACAGCCGTTGTATCTGGCCATCTACATCTCATTGATCGTGTTCTTCGCCTTTTTCTATACGGCCGTTGTCTTCAACCCCGCCGACACCGCTGATAATCTGAAAAAATACGGCGGTTTCATTCCGGGTATTCGTCCCGGCAAGAACACATCGGAATATCTGGACCGTGTGCTGACCCGTCTGACGGTCACCGGTTCGGCCTATCTGGCGGCTGTCTGTCTGCTGCCAGAAATCCTTATTTCTCAGTACTCTGTACCGTTTTATTTCGGCGGTACCAGTCTGCTAATCGTGGTTTCCGTTACTCTCGATACGGTGGCCCAGATTCAATCACATCTTTTGGCCCATCAATACGAGGGCCTCATCAAGAAATCCAAGCTGAAAGGACGCAAGTAATGAAACTGATGCTGTTAGGGCCTCCGGGCGCCGGTAAGGGAACTCAGGCTAAAAGGCTCGAGGATGCCTATAACATCATTCAGCTTTCAACCGGCGACATGCTGCGTGCCGAAGTTGCTTCGGGCAGCGATCTTGGCAAGGAAGCCAAGGAAGTCATGGAATCCGGTGCTTTGGTGTCCGACGAACTGGTAATTGGCATCATTTCGTCTCGTATTGATCAGGATGACTGCCAAAAGGGCTTTATTCTGGATGGATTTCCGCGCACCACGCCGCAGGCCGAAGCGCTTGACGTCATGTTCGCGGACAAGGGAATGACCCTGGACTCGGTTATCGAAATGAAAGTCGATGACGATGCCATGGTTGAGCGCATTACCGGACGTTATACCTGCTCGGAATGTGGCGCTGGTTACCACGACAGCTTTCAGAAGCCGAAAGTCGACGGAACCTGCGATAAATGCGGCGGAACCGAGTTTACCCGCCGGGCTGACGACAATGCCGAAACCGTTCGTTCCAGGCTCGAAGCCTACCATGAACAGACGGCTCCGATCATTTTGTACTATGGCGACAAAGGTGTTCTGAAGAGCATCGACGGTATGGCCGGCATCGATGAGGTGACGGCTCAATTGAAAGAAGTAATAGGGTAAAGACTGCGTGTTGACTTAAGGAATTGAGCGCCTATAATCGCGCCTCTTTGGATTCCCGGCGTCAGCCTTTATCGTTTAAAACCAATGGGTAAGGAGTACCGGCTTTGGCACGAATTGCTGGCGTAAATATACCGACCGGGAAACGGGTCGAAATCGCATTAACCTATATTCACGGAATTGGCCGCACCAAGGCTAAGGAAATCTGTGCAAAGGTCGAAATTCCGATGGAAAGGCGCGTTAGCGACCTGACGGAAAACGAACTTGCCGGTATCCGCGAAGCCATCGACAACGATTATAACGTCGAAGGTGATTTGCGCCGTGAAGTGGCTATGAACATCAAACGCTTGATGGATTTGGGTTGCTATCGTGGAATTAGGCATCGCCGCGGCTTGCCGGTTCACGGTCAGCGTACCCATACCAACGCACGGACCCGCAAGGGACCTGCCAAGGCCATCGCTGGCAAGAAAAAAGCCGCTATTTAAAGGGCTAGGAAATAGATAATGTCAAAGCCGACAACTCAGCGCACACGTAAGCGCGAACGCAAAAACATTGCATCCGGTGTGGCGCATGTTAATGCAACGTTTAACAACACGATGATTACCATCACCGATGCCCAGGGCAATGCAATTGCCTGGTCTTCTGCTGGTTCTCAGGGGTTCAAGGGATCGCGTAAATCGACTCCTTATGCTGCCCAGATGGCTGGTGAAGACGCTGGCAGGAAGGCAATGGACCATGGCATGAAGACCCTTGAGGTCGAAGTCAAGGGACCGGGTTCCGGGCGTGAGTCGGCTCTGCGTGCACTACAGGCAGTCGGCTTTACGATTACCGCAATCCGCGATGTGACACCGATTCCGCACAATGGTTGTCGCCCGCGGAAACGCCGTCGCGTCTAAGACGGATCTAATACTGGGGTATCCCAATATTTCCGGGCTGTTTTAGACCGGAAAACGAGTAGACGGCTCATCTGATACGAGCCATTTGTCAATGTACCGACCATGAGGTTATTTCCGTGATTCAAAAGAATTGGCAGGAACTCATTAAACCGACGAAACTGGATGTAGTCCCGGGCGCAGATGCGGCCCGTCGGGCAACCATTGTTGCAGAACCGCTGGAGCGCGGTTTTGGCCTGACACTGGGCAATGCGCTCAGGAGGGTATTGCTGTCGTCCTTGCAGGGCGCTGCTGTGACCTCTGTTCAGATCGACAACGTGTTGCATGAATTTTCGTCGATCGCTGGTGTCCGCGAGGATGTCACCGATATCGTTCTCAACATCAAGTCCATGGGATTGGCCATGCATTCAGAGGGTCCGAAACGGATGACCCTGAAAGCGACTGGTCCTGGCGAAGTCACGGCTGGCGATATTGATACTGGCCCAGACATCGAAGTCATGGACCCGAAACTGGTGCTTTGCCACCTGGACAAGGGCGCAAAGTTGTCTATGGAACTGACCGTCGAGCACGGTAAGGGCTATGTTGCAGCCGCCCAGAACCGCGCCGAGGACTCACCGATCGGGCTTATCCCCATCGATGCCGTGTTCTCGCCGGTGCGTAAGGTCAGCTACAAGGTCGACAACACCCGCGTCGGCCAAATCACTGACCATGACAAACTGTCTATCGACGTCACCACAAACGGTTCTGTCAATCCTGACGATGCCGTGGCGCTGGCCGCTCGTATTCTTCAGGATCAATTGCAGTTGTTCATCAACTTCGAAGAACCGCAGAAGGTGATGGAAGAAGAAGCGCAGGACGAACTGCCGTTCAACAAGAACCTGTTGCGCAAGGTTGAAGAGCTGGAGCTGTCCGTTCGTTCGGCAAACTGCCTGAAGAACGACAACATCATCTATATTGGCGACTTGGTTCAAAAGAGCGAAGGCGACATGCTTCGTACGCCGAACTTCGGTCGCAAGTCTCTGAACGAGATCAAGGAAGTGTTGTCTCAGATGGGATTGCATCTGGGTATGGAAATTGCCAATTGGCCGCCGGAAAATATTGAAGACCTGGCCAAGCGGTTGGAAGACCCGTTTTAATGCAACCTGCCCTCAGGTGAGGGCAGATCAGTTGCATGATGTTATTGGAATCGATCAAAATTTCTGCCAACAAGTTGGCAGTTTGATCTAGTCGGGATCAAGAGTAGTTAAGGAGAAGCGACATGCGTCATCGCATGAGTGGCCGTAAATTGAATCGTACCAGCTCGCACCGCAAGGCGATGTTTTCGAACATGCTCGTCGCCCTGCTGACGCACGAGCAGATCACGACGACCCTTCCGAAGGCCAAGGAACTGCGTAAACTCGCCGACAAGATGGTTACGCTGGGCAAGCGCGGAACCCTGCATGCACGCCGTCAGGCTGCATCGACATTGCAGGACAAGGACGCCGTATCAAAACTGTTCGATTCTCTGGCCGAGCGTTACAAAGAACGCGAGGGTGGTTACACACGCGTGCTCAAGGCCGGTAACCGCTATGGCGATAATGCGCCGATGGCTGTCATCGAACTGGTCGACCGTGACCCGGATGCCAAGGGCGCTGCTGACAAAGAACGCGTTGAAGCTGAAGAAGCCGAAATGGAAGTTGCCGAAGCCTAAACGCTTTCGCATATAGATTAAAAAGGGGCTGTCCTTGAATAAAGGACGGCCCTTTTTTTATGCCATCAGGCGTTTGACCTCGGCGATGACTCGGTCATGGTCGATAGCTGCAAGGCATGGGAATTTGCCATTATCCAGTGGATGGATACAGGAACCCAGACAGCCGCGGCATTCCATGTCGTGATAAATGAAATGTGCATTGTCTGGCGTGATTTCTGCCGCGTAGGGAACAATCTCGCCAACGTAAGCTGCACTGGCCAGACACAATGTCGGTGCGCCGACGGCGACGGCCAGATGCATGGCGGCGGTATCGACGCTGATGACCAGTTGTGCGGCCCGCAGTTTTGGCACCAGGTCGGCGAATATTGACGAATCAAACACAACGTTGGGAATATCCATCAATTCCCGGAATTCCGGGTTGGCGTTCATGTCCCCCGGTGCGCCGGTGATGGCGACGGATGTTGCTTCTGGCAAGGATGCAATAATGCCTTGATACAACTCGACGGGCGGCTGTTTTGCCTTAACCGCTGAAAAGGGCTGGATCACAACATCGACGGAATTAGTCGCCGGGTCCGGAAGAGCACTATCTGGCAAGCTGACGCGGGGGGCAGGGCGCTCGTTGTCGCACAGCCAATCGGCGAAGCGGGTCCAGCGCACGACCTTATCCGTATGGTCTGGCCCACTGTCGAACAGCCTTTGATATAGCTGTCGATTGTCGTTCAGCGCCTTGTCATGCTTCGGCCATGACCGGGGTTCCATAGCGATGGATTGCTCGGCCCCGGTTGCGGCGATCAGTGCCTCGTCCAGTTCCGGATGGCGCAAATAGTCGGTGGTGATAGCGAGCCGGTAATGGGCCTGATACAAACGCGTCATAACCTTGCGCCTGTATGACAAAGACCGACGTAGTCGCTTGAAATCGACGGCCTCAACCCGCACGTTCGGCGGCATCACAAAAGCCATCTTGGCGGCGTCGCTTCTTAGCAGAATGGTGATGGTTTCTCCGTCTTCGGCCAGTTCCGCAAAACGAGGCACCAGCAACGAGAACAGGACCGTATCGCCAAGTCCCCCGGCCGATATCAGCAGCACCCCGGATGCATTTCCCGAACGTTTTGTCCGAAGGGCCTTTTGCAGACGATCCTGAAGCTGGAACATCCGCACCCTAGTATTCCGCGTAAGATTTTTCCTCGACCAGACTCGAGCCAAGGTGTTCATTGATATCGCGTTTGACGATGGATCGTTTGTCGTTGGTGACATAGACGGCCCGGGCCAGTCCGATAAACTTATCGCCAAAGTTCTTGTCGCGTTCGCAGTCGCGAATATCGTCCTCGATTTCCCACAGCTCTTCGTTGACGGCCTTTAACTGGCCGGTCAGGTCGTCAAGTCGATCTGATGATGGGACCGAAGCGGCGAGCGCTTTGGTCAGGGTGTCGTGTTCAATGCGAATGTTCATCAGTTTAGCTTCGTCGCTGATGCGTTCCAGCTTGATTGCCAGGATCGTCAGCTTGTCGATCAGTTCGCCGGGCGATATTTCAACATTGATGGTAGCGGACATGTATCTTTATTCCTGTTGGTCGCGTTTGTAATCGTCATCAAGACGTTCGATATCGTCTTCGCCGAGATAATCACCGGACTGTACTTCTATCAGAAACAATGCCTCGTCGGTGGCATTTTCCAATCGGTGCTCGGCACCAATGGGGATGTACGTGGATTGGTTGGCATTCAGTATTAAATCTTCGCCGCTACAGTGCACCTTGGCCTCGCCTGAAATAACAACCCAATGTTCGGCGCGGCGTTTGTGGCGTTGCAGGGACAATCGGGCACCCGGGTTAACAAAAATACGTTTGACCTGAAAATCCTCGCCCGTACCCAGAGTTTGATACCAGCCCCATGGCCTGTGAACACGTGTGTGATACATGTGCTCAACGCGATTGTCCTGTTGCATTATATCGACAATGTTACCAACGTTCTGGGCATGGTCCTTGGTGGTTACCAGAACCGCATCGTCGGTCATGACGACGACCATATCTGTCAGGCCGAGTGCGGCGATGAGCGGTCCGCTGGATTGCAGATAGTTGCCAGATGATTCCGAAACGATGACATCGCCTTTAAGGACGTTGCCGTCAGAATCCTTGTTTGATATTTCCCACATGGCGGACCATGCGCCTAGGTCGCTCCAGCCGATGTCGACAGGGACGACAGCGGCCTTGTCCGTGTGTTCCATGACGGCATAGTCGATGGACAAGGACGGACACTTCTCGAATGTACTTTCTTCGAGGCGCCGGAAATCCATGTCTATGGTACTTGATGCAATCGCCTTGCTGCACAGGTCGAACATGTCGGGCTGCAGGCGTTTCAATTCCTCAAGATAGCTGTCGGCGCGAAACAGGAACATGCCGCTATTCCAAGCGTGCCCACCATCAGCCAGCATGGCCTGTGCCGTTGGCAGGTCCGGTTTTTCTATGAATTTCCTGACTTGAAAGCAGCCAGACGCATTGTGTATTTCATCGCCACCAAGAATATAACCATAGCCTGTTTCCGGCCCACTGGGTTCGATGCCAAAGGTTACAAGGTGGCCTTCGTTGGCAGCAGACATGGCAACTTCGATGGCATTCAGAAATGCGTCCCGGTTTTCAATTACATGATCCGATGGCAGCATCAGGATAACGGCATCCGGGTCTTGCTCGGCCAGCACAAGCGCGGCAACGGCAGCGGCGGGGGCCGTATTGCGGCCCGTATGCTCCAGAATTATTGAATCGACCTGGGTATCGATTTCACGGATTTGCTCGGCAATAATGAACCGGTGTTGATTGTTGCAGATAACTACCGGCGGCTCATATCCATTGCCTGAAACACGTTTCAGGGTTTCCTGCAACAAGGTGTTTTCGGAATTCAGCGCCAGCAGCTGCTTGGGGAAATACTTGCGCGACAGCGGCCATAACCGAGTGCCGGAACCGCCCGAAAGAATGACTGGATGAATGCTCATAGTCATCTGATTAGCATAGATTGATGGGGGCGGCTATCGACAGTATTAATGGTAATTATAGCAACGATTTTCTGGCTGAAATGGTACACTGCGCGCCACTTTTGCTGATAATACACAGACAAGGACTAGCCGTTCCCATGTTCCGCATACCAAGGCTTCTATTCGCCTTCACGATGATTCTTTCGTTGTTGCTTCCCATTCAGGGCGAAGCCGCGAGAAAAGTTCCAGCATCTGCTGGTGAAATAAAATTGTCCTACGCGCCGCTGGTTTCCCGTGCGGCGCCCGGGGTGGTCAATATTTACACCAAGAAGGTCGTCAGCACCCGTCGGGTGTCGCCGCTTTTCAGTGATCCGTTTTTCAAGCGGTTCTTTGGCAACAGTCTTGGCCTGTCTACACCCAGAAAAAAGGTTCAGAACTCACTGGGCTCAGGCGTTATTGTCGGTTCCGACGGCCTGATCGTAACCAATTATCACGTCATTGAAGGGGCCGACCAGATTACCGTCGTGCTGTCAGACCGTCGTGAATTCGAAGCGAAACTTGTGCGCACCGACAAGCCGACAGACCTTGCCGTTCTGAAAATTGATCCCGGCGAAGAAAAACTATCCTTTCTTGCATTGAGCGATTCTGACGAACTGGTCGTCGGCGATCTGGTATTGGCTATCGGTAATCCTTTCGGTGTCGGTCAGACCGTAACCAGCGGTATCGTTTCTGCCTTGGCCCGAACCCAGATCGGCGATACGGATTTCGCTTCATTCATTCAAACTGACGCGGCGATTAATCCCGGCAATTCCGGCGGGGCCCTGATTGGCATGGATGGCCGCCTAATCGGTATCAACACGGCAATTTTCTCGAAGAGTGGCGGCTCGCAAGGAATCGGCTTTGCCATCCCTTCGAACATGGTGCGTTCGGTGTTGGCGGGAACGGCCAAGGGCGGGCGGCTGGTGCGAGCGTGGTTTGGTGCATGGGGGCAGACGGTGACTGCTGACATCGCCGATGGTCTGGGCATGGAACGCCCGACCGGTGTTGTCATCAACAAGGTCTATGAAAATGGACCAGCCGATGCCGCCGGATTGAAGCTGGGTGACGTGGTGATGCTGATCGATGGCTTCCAGGTGAATGATCCGAAAGGGCTGAATTATCGCATTGCCACCTTAAGCATTGGTGCCAAGGCGGAATTGAAAGTGCTTCGGCGTGGCCGTGAAATGACATTGATGCTATCGCTGGCCCCACCACCGGAAGATCCCCCCCGTAATGTT